>Ga0209382_10001520_pt1 | contig 36312 bp, 32 predicted proteins | sample SoiMetdeltSBSDD5_FD_187599 | JGI IMG/M metagenome (GOLD analysis project Ga0209382, IMG submission 187599) | Bulk soil microbial communities from a Populus tree surrounding site in Tennessee, USA - Soil MetaG P. deltoides SBSDD5 (SPAdes) (version 2) | ecosystem: Environmental > Terrestrial >... | reverse complement strand
ACCCGCAACCGCGGGCCGCGGCCAACGCCGACAAGGAGGACGAGATGACGCAGGATCCGGACGCCCCGATCAACCTGCGGTCGCTTGGCTGGTGCTCGGACTGGCCGAGCGGGTCCTCGTGGTTCTCGCCGGTGTTCTCCAGCGAGGGCAGCTCGAACTACTCCTACCTGAGCGTCCCCGAGATCGACCGGAAGATCAGGGAGATCGAAGCCATGTCGGCTGAGGAGCAAGCACCGCTGTGGGGTCAGCTCGACGAGCGGATCATGACCGACTTCTATCCGGTCATCGTCGACTACTACGGGGCCAACGCGATGCTGCACGGCTCGAAGGTCATGGGCTACAACAACGACGAGGTGCGCGGGATGCCGACGTTCGCCAACATCTGGGTCCAGCAGTGACCTGAGGGGAACTCGCCTCCGGCCGCCGGTCGGACGATCGGGCGAGAAGCCTGGGCTTGGGGGTGGAGGGGCGTGCCGTCCACCCCCAACCGGCTGGCCGTCGCAGGCATGCGACGTAGCACTATGAAACGGGAACCGAACGCGAAACCGGAGAAATCCGGCGGCGCTCCACTGTCGATGTGACACCTTGGGTTCGTCCAGGTCAGCAAGCGTTTCAGGATCGTTACCTGCCCTAGTCCGTACGTGACGAGCCCGTCGTCTAGAGTCCCGCACGGCGTCACGGAAGATCCCGGAACGCCGATACACAGCCCGCGGTGCGAAGACGAGGTGACCATGGCTCTGCCGCCGCTCGAAGCCGATGAGTCGCTGCAGCACGTTGACGAGGTGGCCCAGACCACGTCGGAGACTGCGATCCACGGTCGGTCTCCCACTCGGATCGCGATGGAGCGGCTGCGCAAGGACAAGGTCGCCGTCATCTGTGCGGGGGTCATCCTCTTCTTCATCCTGGTGGCGATCTTCGCGCCACTGATCACGAGGGCCTTCGGCGTCGAGCTTCGGTCCTATCCCGGCAGCGAGATCATCGACATCAACACGACCTACGGGAAGGTCGGCCCGCCTGACCACGGCTTCACCTGGGACCACCCGCTGGGCGTCGAGAAGGGCACCGGCAACGACCTGCTCGCCGAGTGGGTCTATGGCTGCCGGACGTCGCTGCTGGTGGCCACGATCTCGACGACGCTCAGCACGCTCATCGGCATTGTCGTCGGCCTGCTGGCCGGCTTCTCGCGCGGCTGGCTCGACCGCGGGCTCACCTTCGTGATCGACGTGTTCCTGTCGTTCCCCTTCATCCTCGGGGCTTTGATGCTGGCGCCGATCATCTACAGCCACTTCGCCGCCGATGCGGAGAAGCTCGGGCAAGCCCAGTTCTGGGCCTTGATCGGCGTGCTCACGATCTTCACGTGGATGCCGCTTGCGCGGCTGATCCGAGGCGAGGTGTTCTCGCTCCGGGAGCGGGAGTTCATCCAGGCCGCCCGCGTGATCGGCGTTCCGACCCGACGCATCTTGTTCCGCGAGCTGCTGCCCAACCTGATCGCACCGATCGTCATCTTCTACTCACTCGTGCTGCCGGCCTTGGTCACCGCCGAAGCGGGGCTGGCCTATCTCGGCATCGGTCTGACCGAGCGGCCGTCGTGGGGCCAGACGGTCAACAAGTCGGTGCAGTTCTTCGAGGAGTTCCCGCTATGGCTGTGGGCGCCCGTACTCGGGATCATCGCCCTGGTGCTCGCTCTCAACCTGCTCGGCGACTCGATCCGAGACGCATTCGATCCCAAGACCCGACGGTGACCGTCATGGAGGCCGTGGGAAGTTCCGACCAGAAAGGTGTTGGTTACACATGCATTTGCGAAGACTGACGGTCGCCGTCAGTGTGGCCGCACTCGGCATAGTTGCCGCGTGTGGTGGCGGTAGTGATGACAGCGGCGACGGCGGCGACGGCGAATTCGTAGAGGGCGGCGGTGCTGGCGCCCTCTGGAACGAGAACGCTGAGGCACCCGCGCCTGAGATCGAGGGTGCGCAAACGGGCGGCACGGTGGACGTGTGGGGCACGTCGGGCCTGCAGAGCATGCACCCGACGGAGGCCTACTTCACGAACACGACGTCGATCCTGTCCAACCTCGTGACCCGGTCGTTGACCCAGTACCGCTGGAACGACGAAGCGGGCGCGATGGAGCTGGTGCCGGACCTGGCAACCGACCTCGGGCGTCCGAATGAGGACTTCACCGAATGGACCTTCACCATTCGCGAAGGCATCAAGTGGCAGGACGGTCGCGACATGACCATGGACGACATGGTCCGCGGCATCGAGGCGTCGATCGACAACCACGCCGATGGTGCATTCCCGAACGGTGCGCAGTACTCGCGGACGTACTTCAAGGGCGGCGAGGACTGGGCTGGTCCCTACACCGAGCCCAACGGTGGTTGTGATTGTGTCTCGGTGAACGGCCAGGACATCACGATCACGATGGCGCGTCCGTTCCCGGACATGCCCTACTGGGGTTCGTTCCCGGCGATGGGTCCGCTGCCGGAGGAGGCCGAGTCTGAGGACGTGGCCGCCTACGGCCTCTCCCCGTGGTCGACCGGTCCCTACAAGTTCGAGTCGTTCGACCCAGGCACGTCGCAGCTGGTCCTGGTTCGCAACGAGTTCTGGGACCCCGACACCGATCCTGGGCGGCACGCCTACCCGGATCGCTGGGAGTTCGACGTCGACCGCGGCGACCCGACGGTTGTCGACCGGACGTTCATCGAGGACCAGGGCGACACGCAGACCGCGCTGACCTACGACAACGTCCAGCAGTCCGCCCGCGAAGACGCCGAGGCGTCCGGCCGGCTCACGACCGGTCCGGTTCCCTGCACCATCTTCTGGTACATGGACACCCGGAAGCCGGAGTGGGAGAACATCGACGTCCGCAAGGCCCTCGGCACGGCCTGGAACTTCGACGACTACCGTCTGGCGACGGGACTCTCGATGGGCCTGACCGCGATTCCGGGCACGATGATCCTGCCGCCGGGACTGCCGGGCCGGAAGGATCCGCCGTTCGACGTCATCGGCAACGGTGGCTCAGGCACCGGCGATCCGGACAAGGCACGTCAGATGCTCGAAGCGGCGGGTGCGCTCGACACTCCGGTCATCTTCGCCTTCGATGCGAGCGACCCGACGCAGGTGGACGGCAAGAACACCATCGTGCAGGCACTCGAAGAGGCTGGCTTCGACCCGCAGCCGCGGGCTGTGGCGAACGCCGACAAGGAAGACGAGATGACGCAGGATCCGGACGCGCCTGTCAACCTCCGGCACCTCGGTTGGTGCTCGGACTGGCCGAGCGGCTCGTCGTGGTTCTCGCCGGTGTTCTCCAGCGAGGGCAGCTCGAACTACTCCTACCTGAGCGTGCCCGAGGTGGACCAGAAGATCCTGGACATCGAGAGCAAGGATGCCAACGCGCAGCCACCGCTTTGGGGTGACCTCGACGAGGAGATCATGACCGACTACTACCCGGTCATCGTCGACTACTACACCGCCAACGCGATGCTGCACGGTTCGAAGATCATGAACATGGAAAACGACGAGATCCGCGGGATGCCGACGTTCGCCGACATCTGGATCCAGCAGTAGCCCGACCGGTCGACGGATCTTCGGTCTCGTGCTGAGGATCCTCCGACAAGTCAAAGGTGGTTGGGGGTGGACGGTCCACCGTCCACCCCCAACCCCGATCCGTCCCCAAGCCATGGGAGTGTGAAGTGTTCGGCTACATCGTGCGCCGACTGATCGCCGGCTTCTTGGTCATCGTCGCGACGTCGGTGGCCGTATTCGCACTCTTCTTCTACGGCCCGTCCAACCCCGGCCAGGTGGTCTGCCAGGCGACGAGCCCGCGATGCCCACCCGAGCGAGTCGCGGACTACAACCAGACCCTGGGCTACAACGACCCGGTCACCGAGCAATACGTCGTCTGGGCGAAGGGCCTGTTCACCGGGCGTGACATCCAGTTCGGTAGCACGACCATCGACTGCCCGGCTCCCTGCCTCGGGATCTCCTACTACACCCGCGAGCCGGTCTCCGAGTTGCTCAAGGAAAGGTATCCGGCAACCTTGTCGCTGGCAGTCGGCGCCGCGATCATATTCCTGCCCTTGGGCGTCGTGCTGGGCAGCGTGGCGGCGCGAAAGCGGGGCACGTCGACCGACCGCCTGATGGTCGGAAGCTCGCTGATCATCTACTCCATTCCTTATTACCTGCTGGCCCTGATGTCGTACCTCTATCTCGTCATCATCTGGGGTATCTTCCCCCAGCCTGAGTACAACCCGTTCACGGAGAATCCATGGGCCTGGGTCTCCGGCCTCCTCCTGCCCTGGTTGGTGCTCGGACTCGCCTTCTCGACCCAATATGCCCGATTCAGCCGCGGATCCATGGTCGAGTCACTGAGCGAGGACTACGTCCGTACGGCCCGGGCCAAAGGCCTCACGCAACGAGTCGTCCTCATCAAGCATGCGTTGCGCGCTGCCATCGTCCCGGTCATCACGATCTTCGGCCTTGACTTCGCGTCGCTTCTGGCCGGCACGGTCTTCACCGAGTTCGTCTTCAACATCGACGGCATCGGAGTCCAGGCCCTGAACTCGATCCAGGATCAGAACTTCCCGATCATCTCCGCCACGGCCTTGATCGTCGCGGTGTTCGTCGTGGTCTGTAATCTGGCCGTTGACATCCTCTATTCCGTGATCGACCCGAGAGTGCGGCTGACGTGACCACAGAGACCATGAGCTCGCCGGTGGAGGACGTGACTCGACCCGCGGGCGATGAGCCGTTCCTCGTCGTCGACGACCTCACCGTCAAGTTTCCAACACACGACGGCATCGTGCATGCGGTCTCCGGCCTCAGCTACTCCGTCGAGATGGGCAAGACGCTCGGCATCGTCGGTGAATCGGGCTCGGGCAAGTCAGTGTCGAGCATGGCGGTCGTCGGTCTGCATGACGCCAAGCGCACAGAGATCAGCGGATCGATCCGGGTCGGCGGGACCGAGATCATCGGACTGTCCGAAACGCGGATGCGCCGGCTCCGCGGCAACGAGGTCGCGATGATCTTCCAGGACGCGCTGGCGGCCCTGCACCCGTTCTACCGGGTCGGCGCCCAACTCGCCGAGGGCTACCTCGCGCACCACCCCGACGCGACCAAGCGCGAGGCGCACGACAAGGGCGTGGCCATGCTTGATCGGGTCGGAATCCCGCAGCCCGACCAGCGGGCCCGGGACTTCCCGCATCAGTTCTCCGGCGGTATGCGGCAGCGCGCGATGATCGCGATGGCGCTGGTCAACGACCCCAGGCTGCTGTTCGCCGACGAGCCGACGACCGCGCTCGACGTCACCGTGCAGGCCCAGATCCTCGACCTGCTCCAGGATCTGCAGCGCGACTTCGGATCGGCGATCGTCTTCATCACCCACGATCTCGGCGTCATCGCCGAAATGGCCGACGACGTCCTGGTGATGTACGGCGGACGCGCGGTCGAGGTCGGCACGTGCAGGGCGGTTCTATCCAGACCGCAGATGCCCTACACCTGGGGTCTGCTCGAGAGCATCCCCGAGGCCCAGACCGACCCGACCCTGCCCCTGCTCCCGATCCCCGGGACACCACCCAGCCTGCTGCATCCACCGACCGGCTGTCCGTTCCACCCGCGGTGCCGGTTCACAGGGGAGGTCCCCGGCGACCTGTGCGAGCGGGAGCTGCCGGACCTGATCCCTGGCATCGAGGGTGGGGAACACCTGCGTCGTTGCCATCTGCGCAACGCCCACGAGGTGCTGTCCAACGCGGCTGCGAAGAAGAGCAAGGTCGGACGTCATGGCCCCTCCTGAGATCGCGTCCGACGTCGACAAGCAGACGACCGCGACGTCCACCGCGAACGCCAGCCACGATCCGGCCCGCGCCGGCGCGCCGTTGCTCGAGGTGAAGGATCTCGTCAAGTACTTCCCCGTGAAGTCGTCGGGATTGCTCCGCCGAGTCGTCGGTCAAGTCCAAGCAGTGGACGGCATCTCGTTCTCGATCAATAAGGGCGAGTCGCTCGGTCTCGTCGGCGAGTCGGGCTGTGGCAAGACCACCACGGGCCGGGTGCTGACCAAGCTCTACGAGCCGACCAGCGGCTCGATACTACTCGAGGGAACTGATCTGGCCCCGCTGTCGGGCAAGCAGATGCTGCCGTTCCGCAAGGACGTGCAGATGATCTTCCAGGACCCGTACACGTCGCTGAACCCGCGGCACACGGTGGGATCGATCGTCGGCACACCGCTGCGGGTCCACAGCGTCGTGCCCGGCAACAAGGTGCTGTCCAGGGTCCAGGAGTTGCTCGAGCTGGTCGGACTCAACCCGGAGCACTACAACCGCTATCCCAACGAGTTCTCCGGCGGCCAGCGGCAGCGCATCGGCATCGCTCGCGCGCTCGCGTTGCAGCCCAAGCTGATGATCGCCGACGAGCCGGTGTCGGCACTCGACGTCTCGATCCAGGCGCAGGTCATCAACCTTCTGCAGGACCTGCAGAAGGAGTTCGACATCGCGGTGCTCTTCATCGCGCATGACCTCGCCATCGTCCGGCACTTCTGCCCGAAGGTCGCGGTGATGTATCTCGGCAAGATCGTCGAGACCGGGGACCGGGAGTCGATCTACACCAATGCCCACCATCCCTACGCCCAGGCCCTGCTGTCGTCGATCCCCGACATCAAGCAGGCCCAGGTCGGCGGCCGGCGAGAGCGGATCATGCTCGAAGGCGACGTGCCGAGCCCGATCAACCCGCCGTCCGGCTGCCGGTTCCGGACGCGCTGCTGGAAGGCCAAGGACATCTGTGCCGAGCAGGAGCCGCCGCTGTTGCAGATCGGCGGCAAGGAAGGGCATTTCGCAGCGTGTCACTTCGCCGAGCCGTACGACTCAGCGATCCACGACGCGGCGAAGGCCCAGCGCGAGGCGGACGCGGCGGCCAAGGCCTCGTAAGGCTTCGCTGCTCACATTTGTCGGTTGCGTCAGGCCGTCGGCGTAGGGTCGTCTCCCGTGAGTTCCGACGGATTGTTCGACCTGCCGAGCGCACCGCCGAAGACCGGCGGTGGCAGCCTCGCCGACTCCGGACACGAGCACGCGCCGCTCGCCGTCCGGATGCGGCCGACGTCGCTGCCGGAGCTGCTCGGCCAGGAGCATCTGCTCGCCGAGGGTTCGCCGCTGCGCCGGATGATCGACGACGACCAGCCGATGTCGTTGCTGCTCTGGGGGCCACCGGGCACCGGCAAGACGACGATCGCGGCGTTGCTGTCGGCACACACCGGCCGTCGCTTCGTGGAGGTCTCAGCCGTGTCGGCCGGGGTCAAGGAGGTCCGCGAAGTGCTGGCCGCGGCGCGCCAGGATCTCGCCCACGGTGGCCGCGAGACTGTGCTGTTCGTCGACGAGGTACATCGGTTCAGCAAGGCCCAGCAGGATGCGCTCCTTCCCGGGGTCGAGAACCGGTGGGTCTCGCTGGTCGGCGCGACGACCGAGAATCCCCATTTCGCGGTGATCTCGCCGCTGCTGTCCCGGTCGCTGCTGCTCACCTTGCAGCCGTTGACCGAGGACCAGCTCGGTGAGCTGCTCGAACGGGCCCGTGTCGACGAGCGTGGCCTGGCCGCCGCGGTCGAGCTGGACGACGAGGCGCGCGATCACCTCGTACGGCTCTCCGGCGGCGATGCCAGGCGGGCCCTGACGTACCTCGAAGCGGCGGCCTCGGCCGCCCAGGCGCGCGGGCTCGAGACGATCGACGTGGAGACGGCGGCGCTCGCGGTCGACCGGGCGGCCGTTCGCTACGACCGCAAGGGCGACCAGCACTACGACGTGACCAGCGCGCTGATCAAGTCGATCCGCGGCTCCGACGTCGACGCGGCGCTGCACTACCTCGCCCGGATGGTCGAGGCAGGGGAGGACCCCAGGTTCCTGGCCCGGCGGCTGGTCATCCTGGCGAGTGAGGACATCGGTCTCGCCGACCCGACGGCGCTGACCACGGCCGTCGCCGCGTCCCAGGCGGTCGCGATGATCGGGCTGCCGGAGGCCCAGATCAACCTCGCCCACGCCGTCATCGCGCTGAGCGTCGCGCCGAAGTCCAACGCGGTCGTCAAGGCGATCGGCGCGGCCGTCTCGGACGTTCGCGCGGGCAAGATCGGGCCGGTGCCGCCGGCGCTCCGGGACGCGCACTACAAGGGCGCCGAGAGCCTCGGACACGGCCACGACTACCGCTATGCCCACGCCGACCCGCGTGGGGTCGCGCCGCAGCAGCACGCACCGGACGTGGTGGCCGATCAGGAGTACTACACGCCGTCGGATCATGGCGACGAGGCCGCGATCGGCGAGCGGCTGTCGAAGATCCGGGCGATTCTGCGCGACGGCTGACCGCCAGGGTCTTGCCAGCGGTGGGCCGGTTTCGGGCACGCGATAAAGTCGGCGCATGTCCGGGCTCGTCACCAGCGCGGTCGTGCTCTCCGCGGTCGCCCTCCTGGTCGCCCTCGTCCTCGCAGTGCTGTGGCGGCGATCGCGACGCGACCTTCGCGACCTGCGCAAGACCGTCGAGGGCCTGGCGCAGCAGACGGAAGCCCGATCCGAGTCGGTCGTCTACCCGGAGCCGCTCGACAGCGGCTATCCGGACGGCCACTCGATCGCGGCCGGCGCCACTCCCGCGACGATGCCGCTCCCGGTGCCGACGGTCCGCGCTGACGCGATCGTGACGGCCGACGGCCGGACTATCGTGGTGCCGACCACCGCCCAGGTCGTGGATGCGACGATGGGGCGGCCACTCGTCCGCGCGAGTGCCCTCGCCTACGGGCTGCGGCAGGCGCTCCGCGCCGAGAACCGGGACCGGATCCGGTCGCTGATGCGACGCGAGTTCCAGCGGCGCCGCAAAATGCGGCAGCGCGCGGCTCGCCGAGCGGCGAGAATGGCACCAGTGCATCAATCGGAGGAGGCGACGTACAGGTGATGGGTCGGACCTTCTGGTTCGTCGCGGGCGCGAGCGCGGGGCTCTACACCACGATCAAGGCTCGCCGGCTCGCCTACCGACTGACGCCCGAAGGACTCACCGACCAGGTCGCCGCGCTCGGGCTCGGCGCCCGCGCGTTCGCCGACGAGGTGCGGACAGGCATGGCCGAGCGGGAGGCGCAGATCGCCCACCAGCTGGCGCTGCCCGTCGCGGACGCTGGTCCGGCACGGGAGCGAGCTCCACAGCCGGCGCTCGAGGATGCCGCCGCATCGCGGCGCCCGGCGCTGGCCGCCACCCGCTCCTGATCGATCCGCGCCCCCGTGAGGTGATCCATCATGCGTTCCGCTGAGATTCGCCAGCGGTTCCTCGACCATTTCGAGGCGGACGGGCACACCGTCGTGCCGTCCGTTACCCTGCCGTACGACGATCCGACGCTGTTGTTCGTCAACGCCGGCATGGTGCCGTTCAAGCCGTACTTCCTCGGCCAGCAGAGCCCGCCGTACGACCGTGCCGTCAGCGTGCAGAAGTGCGTACGCACGCTCGACATCGAAGAGGTCGGCAAGACCACCCGGCACGGCACGTTCTTCCAGATGTGCGGCAACTTCTCCTTCGGCGACTACTTCAAGGAAGGAGCCATCGACCTCGCCTGGAAGCTCGTGACCGGATCGCGGGCCGACGGCGGCTACGGCTTCGACCCGGACCAGGTCTGGGTGACGGTCTACCACGACGATGACGAGGCCCGCGCGCTGTGGCGGCAGGTCGCCGGGCTGCCCGACGAGCGCATCCAGGGTCGTGGGCTCGAGGACAACTACTGGCACATGGGCGTGCCCGGGCCGGGTGGGCCGTGCAGCGAGATCTACATCGATCGCGGGCCGGACTACGGCCCCGACGGCGGCCCGATCGTCGACGAGGACCGGTTCCTCGAGATCTGGAACCTCGTCTTCATGCAGTCGCAGCTCAGTGCCGTGCGCAGCAAGGCCGACTTCGACGTCCAGGGCGATCTGCCGGCCAAGAACATCGACACCGGCATGGGCCTCGAGCGAGTCGCCTATCTCCTTCAGGACAAGCACAATCTGTACGAGATCGACGAGGTGTTCCCGGTCATCGAGCGGGCTGTCGAGCTGACCGGCCGGCGGTACGGTCGCGACCACGCGGACGACGTACGGCTGCGAGTCGTCGGTGATCACGTCCGCAGCGCGCTGATGCTGATGGGCGACGGGATCACGCCGAGCAACGAGGGCCGGGGCTATGTCCTGCGCCGGTTGCTGCGCCGGGTGATCCGGTCGATGCGACTGCTGGGCGTGCAGGAGCCGGCGGTCCACGAGTTGCTGCCGGTGAGCAAGGACGCGATGAAGGCGTCGTACCCGGACCTGGAGCGCGATTGGGAGCGCATCTCGAAGATCGCGTATGCGGAGGAGGAGGCGTTCCGCCAGACGCTTCGCACCGGGACGCAGATCTTCGACGTCGCGGTTACCGAGGCCAAGCAGTCCGGAGCAACCCAGCTGTCCGGCGACAAGGCGTTCGCGCTGCACGACACCTACGGGTTCCCGATCGACCTGACCCTGGAGATGGCGTCGGAGCAGGGACTCAGCGTCGACGAGGACGGCTTCCGCCGGCTCATGACGGAGCAGCGACAGCGGGCCAAGGCGGACGCGGCGGCGAAGAAGGGTCAGCACGCCGAGACCGGCGCCTACCGGGAGATCGCCGACAGCCTCGGCACGCCGGTCGACTTCACCGGCTACGACGAGATCACCTCCGAGGGCGCCGTACGCGGCATCGTCGACGACAGCGGCAGCGTCGCGTCGGCGGCCGAGGGCGACGAGGTCGAGATCGTGCTCGATCGGACGCCGTTCTACGCCGAGGGCGGCGGCCAATTGGCCGACCACGGCAGCATCGAGCTCGACTCGGGCGCGCGGCTCGAAGTGCTCGACGTGCAGTCACCGCTCGACGGTCTGATCGCGCACCGGGCCCGGGTGCTGTCCGGCGAGGTGACGCTCGGAGAGGCGGTCCGATCGCTGGTCGACGTGGAACGTCGCCGGTCGATCAGCCGGTCCCACACCGCGACCCACATGGTGCACAAGGCGTTCCGCGAGGCGCTCGGCGAGACCGCCCGGCAGGCCGGCAGCGAGAACTCGCCGGGACGGTTCCGGTTCGACTTCTCGGCGACCGGTGCGGTGCCGGAGTCGGTGCTCGGCGACGTCGAGGCGCGGGTCAACGAGCTCGTTATCGACGACCTCGCGGTCCACGCCGAGATCATGACCCAGGACGAGGCGGTCAAGTCCGGCGCGATGGCGCTGTTCGGCGAGAAGTACGGCGACGAGGTCCGCGTCGTGTCCGTCGGCGACTGGGCTCGTGAGCTGTGCGGTGGCACCCATGCGGGCACCTCAGGGCAGCTCGGCGTGGTCAAGCTGCTCGGCGAGAGCTCGATCGGGTCCGGCGTACGCCGGGTCGAGGCGCTGGTCGGCACCGACGCCTACCGCTTCCTGGCTCGCGAGCACCTGCTCGTCGCGCAGCTGTCCGAGGCGCTGAAGGCGCGGCCGGAGGAGCTGCCGGACCGCGTCGCCGACATCGTCGAGCGGCTGCGGGTCGCCGAGAAGGAGCTCGAGCGAGTACGGGTCGCTCAGTTGCTGGCCTCGGCCGGTGAGCTCGCGGCGTCGGCGCGAGACGTCGGCGGCGTCGCGTACGTCGGCCATCGGGCGCCGGACGGCGCGAACGCCGGCGACCTGCGCAAGCTGGCTCTCGACGTGCGTGGGCGGACCTCCGATCGGCCCGCGGTGGTCGCCGTGGTCGGCGCGGCGAACGGCCGGGCGTCGGTCGTCGTCGCCGTCAACGACGCGGCGCGCGAGCGCGGCCTGTCGGCGAACGCACTGGTCAAGATCGCGGCCGGGGCGCTCGGCGGCAGCGGCGGCGGCAAGGACGACGTCGCCCAGGGCGGCGGAACGGACGTCGCCGCGGCCGACGCGGCGCTCAAGCAGGTCGCCGAGGCGCTGACCGAGTCTCGATGACGCACATTCGCGCCGAGATTGCGCGTCTTCCCCGTCCCCTGGGGCACGATGACGACCCTCGGCGCCTCGGGCGGGGAAGACGCGCAATCTCGGCACCAGAGCCGAGGACGGCCCGTGCGTAGCGGCCGGCGGTTGGGTGTCGATGTCGGCGCGGTCCGGATCGGTGTCGCGGCGAGCGATCCGGCCGGAACGCTCGCGACACCGGTCGAGACGGTGGTCGCCGACGACGCGTCCGTCGAGCGCATCGCGACGCTCGCCGGCGACTATGAGGCAATTGAGATTGTTGTCGGGCTGCCGGTGTCCATGTCCGGCCGTGAGGGGCCTGCGGCCGAGCAGGCGAGGGCCTATGCTGTGCGATTGGCCGACCGCGTGCATCCGATTCCGGTGCGCTTGGTCGATGAGCGCCTGACGACGGCCAGTGCGGAGCGCGCGCTGCGTACGAGCGGACGAAAGGGAAGGAGCCGGCGGGACGTGGTCGATCAGGTCGCCGCCGTCGAAATCCTGCAGAGTGCTCTCGATGCCGAGCGGACCAGGGGAGAGCCGGCCGGCGAGATCCTGAAAGGGAGCCGATCCTGAGCGACACCGGAGAAGGCACGCTACCGCGACGGCCGGCCGGTCATCGAGCCGCGCGCAAGAAGAAGCGCCGCCCCGGCCGTGGCCGCAGCTGTATCGCCGTGTTGATCGCGCTGGCCGTCGTCGCCGGTGGTCTTTACTTCGTCGTGAGCAAAGGTCTGTCCTACATCGACGGGCTCTTCGGCCCGCCGGAGGACTACGAGGGGCAGGGCACCGGCGCCGTGATGGTCGAGATCGAGCGGGGCGACTCGCTGTCGACGATCGGGGGCACGTTGGAGCAGGCCGATGTCGTGGCCAGCGCGGAGGCGTTCACCGACGCCGCGTCCGGCAATCCGCAGGCGCTGTCGATCCAGGCCGGCTTCTATCAGATGCGGCTCCAGATGTCCGCCGACGCCGCCCTCGACCTGCTATTGAGCGGAAAGGCCCGGGCCGAGACGCAGCTGACGATCCCGGAGGGTCTCAGCGTCGACGAGATCGTCGGCGTGATCGACAAGGAGACCGAGATCACGGCGGCCGAGGTACGCAAGGTGCTGCAGCAGCCGCAGTCCTTGGGGTTGCCGGCGTACGCACGCGGCGAGGTCGAGGGCTACCTGTTCCCGGCGACGTACCCGATCCCTCCGGACGCCAGTGCCCGGGACGTCGTGACGATGATGATCGACGAGTTCAAGCAGGTTGCCGCCCGGCTCAACCTCGAGGCGGAAGCCCGGCGGGCCGGCTTCGATCCGCATGAGGTCGTGACGGTGGCGAGCCTCGTCGAGGCGGAGGCCAGCCGGCCGGAAGACCAGGGCAAGGTCGCCCGGGTCATCTACAACCGGGTGGAGGCCGGTGACCTGCTCCAGCTCGACTCGACTGTGCACTACGCCGTCGACGGCACGACCAACGGCGTCTTCACCAGTGACGAGCAGCGCAACATCGACTCGCCCTACAACACCTACCGCTTCCCCGGCCTGCCGCCCGGACCCATCGACTCGCCCGGCGAGGCCGCGCTGGAGGCGGCGCTGAACCCGACGCCAGGGGACTGGACCTTCTTCGTCACCGTCAACCTCGAGACCGGCGAGACTCTGTTCGCGACCAGCCTGGCCCAGCACAACGCGAACGTCGCGAAGCTGCAGGAATACTGCGAGTCGTCTGACCTGTGCTAGCCCTTGGTTCGGGCCGCCGCTGCGGGGTGCTCGGCCATCCGATCGCACACTCGCTGTCGCCGGTCATGCATCGAGCCGCGTACGACTGGCTCGGGCTCGACTGGAGCTACGACGCCTTCGACGTGGACGAGGCCGGCCTGCCCGGTTTCGTCGCCGGTCTCGACGTGTCGTGGCGCGGGTTGTCGCTGACCATGCCGCTGAAGCGCGCGGTGCTGACGCTGCTCGACGAGGTCTCGGTGACGGCGCGCGAGGCCGGCGCGGCCAACACCGTGATCCTCGAGGCCGGCCGGCTGTCCGGCGACAACACGGACGTGCCCGGCATCGTGGCGGCGCTCGCCGAGCGAGGAGTCACGCGGGTCCGCTCCGCGACGGTTCTGGGCGGCGGAGCCACTGCGGAGTCGTTGCTGCTGGCGCTGCGCCGGGTCGGGCTGGCCTCGGTCACACTCCAGGTCCGGGAGCCGGCTCGGGCCGAGGCTCTCGCCGCCCGGGCGAGTGCCGCCGGGGTCGGGGTCACGGTGGGTCGACTGGGCGACAAGTCGCCCAGTGTTGACGTGGTGGCGTCGACGGTACCGGCGGCCGCGGTGGCCGACTCGGCCGGCCGGCTGGCGGCGCAGGGCGATGCGGTGTTCGACGCGATCTACGATCCATGGCCGACGCCGCTGGCGGAGCACGGGGCGAGCCTCAGCCGTACGGTCGTGACCGGCATCGACCTGCTTGCCCACCAGGCCGTACTCCAGTTGCGCAGCATGACCGGTCACGACGTGCCTGTGGATGTCGTACGAAACCCGGCGTTGGCGGCAATAGGGTTCGGGGCGTGACGTCGGAGGCAGTGGTGGCGGCGGTGGTCGCCGCCGTCGCGGCCGCCCTGGCCGCATCGCAGCTGCCGCTCGTGCTGGCCCGGCTGCCGGAGCCCGAGGAGCCGGCCGATGACAAGCCGCTCTACTCCGACCTGGCCAGCATCCCGCGGCTCGGCCTCTGGTGCGGAGTGGTCGCCGCTGTGGCCGCTGCCGTCGTCGGTGCCGTTCTGGAGCTCGACGCCGGCCTACCGGCCTGGATCTATCTGTGCGCGGTCGGCGTCGGGCTGTCGTTCATCGACTGGCGGACCAAGCTGCTGCCGTTCTGGATCGTCGCACCGTCCTACGGCGTGGTGGCGGCGATCCTCGTCATCGCGGCACTGGCGACGTCCGACTGGGGGTCGCTGACCAGGGCCGCCATCGGCCTGGCCGCGACGTTCCTCATCTTCATGCTGATGTGGCTGGTCTATCCCAGGGGGCTCGGCTACGGCGACGTCCGGCTGTCCGGCGTGCTCGGCATGGCATTGGCCTGGGAGGGCTGGCCGCAGCTGATCGTCGGGCTCTACGCCGCGTTCTTGCTGGGCGGCATCATCGGCGGCGTCTTGTCCGCGCTCAAGATCGTGGACCGCAAGGGCTATCCGTTCGGGCCGTTCCTGATGTTCGGCGCCTGGTTCGCCGTCGTGGTCGGGCCCTGGCTCACCGACTGGTGGGGCTGAGATTCTGTGGCCTAGACGCAACCGAAGGCACCCCTCGTGAGTCGTGAGGTCAAAGGGCATGAGGGAGGGGGCGACATGGACATGGACGACGACTTCGTACGGCAGGTCTACGTGGCGTCCTACCGCCGCCTGGTCGGGCAGTTGTACGGCGTGTGCGGCGATCTCGGCGAGGCGGAAGACGCCGTCCAAGAGGCGTTCGCCCGGGCGATCCAGCACGAGCGGAAGTTCCGGCGTACGGACAACCCCGAGGCCTGGCTGCGGACGGCCGCGGTCAACGTCAGTCGCAGTCGCTGGCGCCGCCGCGTTCTCGGCGATCGGCTCCAGCGCAAGGCGCATCGCACCGACGTGCAGCCCGACCTGTCGCCGGACCATGTGGCGCTGATGGCGGCGCTCAATCGGTTGCCGGAGGCGCAGCGGCAGGTGATCGCGTTACACCATCTCGCCGACCTTCCCGTCCACGAGGTGGCGGTGGCCGTCGGGGCGCCGGTCGGGACCGTCAAGGCCCGGCTGTGCCGCGGCCGCACCACCTTAGCCCAATTGCTGAACGATCGAGAGGAGGCTCACCATGCGTGATCCGGACGACCTGCTCGACCCGGTGGTGAGCCGGCGTGCCTCGGCAGCCGCCCGTACTCCCGACTTCGCCGCGGTGGAGCGCCGCGGCCAGCGGCGGCGGCGCCGGGCCCGCGTGAGTGCCGTCGGCGCGGTAGTCGCCGTGGTGGCGGCGGTCAGCGTCGTGGGCACCCAGGTGGCGTCGGACCGGGCCGATACCGCACCGGCCGGGACGATCGAATGGGAGGGCCCGGACGGAGAGCTGGCCCGCGTGGTCGAGTCGGGCCAGGCGGAGAACACCGGTGTCGTGGTGGGCCCTGGCGGATCGTTGCTCACGACGTGGAGTCACCTCACGGATGAGGAGATGGATCCCCGAGAGGGCTTGCCGGACGTGGGTGGATTCGCGCTTGCCATCGACGGCCAGACGTACTGGTCGCCGCTGGACTACCTCAGTGTCGAGGTGTCCCGGCTGGCGTCGGATGCGTTCGTCTTGTCTCTAGTAGAGAAGGGTGAGGATCTCGCGCTGCCGTCCTACTACGTCGTCGATGTCGAGGGGATACGCCCACTCGAGTTGACCCAGGCGCCCGCGGACCTGGCGAACGGCTCCTACGAGGGTTTCGTGTATCTGATCGGCACGCGGGAAGACCAGATGGGGATCTATGCGCTCGACGTCCAGACCCTGACCGCATCGCTGGTCGTCGAACTGGCCGATCACTACGTGCATCTGGACGACTTCACCCACGTACCCCAAACCGAGGAAGGTGAGCTCTGGGTCATCGACCTCGGACCGGACCACCTGGTCCACATGGCGCCGGACGGCGGCCTGTCCACGTATCCGCTGCCGCCCGAGAGCCGGCGTTTCGGTGACATCGGGATGAGTCTGAGAGAAAGCTCGATGAGTCCCGACGGACGCCCGATCGTGCTCTGGGCGGACGGCGGGTCAGACGAGGTCGGCAATCTCGTGCCCCCGATGACGCTGATGTTGACGACGGTCACGGCCTCCGGCACGGTCAGCACCGTCGACATCGGGGCAACCCCGGGCCGGGCGCCCGCCAGCGCCGCGGCACTGCCGGACGGTCGGCTGCTGGTCAACAACGGCGGCGGCTGCTGCGGTCCACAGACGAGAGTTGGCGTGACTTCGACGCTGTCGACGCTCCCGAAGGAGTGCCGGCGAAGCGACTGCGAACCTACGTGGTCAAGACCATCGATCGCGCAGTGTGCCTGACGCCTTCATACTCAGGCGTCGACTATGGGGACAATCGGACCGGGCTCGCGTCATTCTGCACGACCGACGGCGAGTCGTGGGAGCCGATCGACCTGACGCCTTAGCGGCACTGCGTGGCCATGTTCGTGGGCGATCATGAGGCATGGCCCACGACTTCGTACGGCAGGTCTACGTGGCGTCGTACCGGCGCCTCGTCGGTCAGCTGTACGGCGTGTGCGGGGATCTGGTCGCGGCGGAGGAGGTCGTCCAGGAGGCGTTCGCCCGGGCACTCCAGCACGAGCGGCAGTTCCGGTGTACGGACAATCCGGAGGCGTGGCTGCGTCGGGTCGCCGTGGACGCCAGCCGGAGCCGGTGGCACCACCGATTCTTCGGCGAGCCGTCCTGGTTGGCCCATCCCACGGACGTCCAGCCCGAGCTCTCACCGGACCAGCTCGCGCTCGTCGCGGCGATGCGGCAACTGCCGGAGGCGCAGCGGCAGGTGATCGCCCTGCATCGGCTGGCCGACCTGCCGGGCTACGAGGTCGCGGAGGCGGTGGACACACCGCTCCCCACCGTCAAGACGCATCTCGACCGTGGCCTGGCGGCGCTGACGGACTTGTGGAGCGAGGCCGACGAGGCACCTCGACGGGCGCTGACCGAGGTACTCGACCCGGCGGTGGGCGAGACGGCGTCGGAGGCGGCGCGGACGCCGGACTTCGCCGTCGTCGAGCAACGCGGGCGGGATCGGGCCCGGCGGGCTCGTACCGCGACGATCGGTGCGGTCGTGGCCGTCGTGGCAGCCGGCGTGCTCGGGACGGCGCTGACCGCTGCCGACGATGACGGGCCGCAGGCGGACGACCAGCTTCGGGAGTTCGAGGGACCTGACGGCGAGCTGGCCGAGGCGATCGAGAACGGCGAAGCGCATCCGATCCACCGGATGCCGAGCTCGGACGGCCAGGCGCTGCTCACGACGTGGCGATACTTCGACTACGACCGCGCGCTGACCTACCCGCTGCGCGCCACGAACTTCGGCGTCACCCTGACCGTCGACGGCGAGCAGCACTGGTCGGACCTGTCACTCGGCACGATCTACGGCGTCGAGGTGGTGGACGACGACGGGTTCCTGCTGCTCTGGAACAACCGGACCGAGCTCGTCGACGAGGACGGCGTACGACCGGTGCAGTTCAGCGAGCAGGTCGCGCGTCTCGACGATCCGGAGATCGACGGCATCATGACGTTGCTCGCCACCAGCGGTCGCTACTTCGCCGTCGGCAGCGCGGATGCGACGGCAGCCCCCATCGCCGAGCTCGCCCAGGCCAGCCGAGGCAGCTGCGGCGAACACGTCGTGCGCGGGTCGGACGGCGCCTTGTGGGCGGTCGAGAAGGACGGGCGGCAGCTCGTCGGCTACGGAACCGACGGTTCGACGACGTCGTCCTCCTATGCGATCCGACCTCCTGTCGCGACCACCATCGTCGAACGGGACGGGCAGGTCGCGGTGGCCTGGCTGAGGGCGGGGGACGACCTGCGGGTCACGGTCTACTACGTCGAGACCGATGATGTCACGACCTACGACTACCCCGACGTGGGCGGCTGTGAGTTCGACGCCGCCGTACTGCCCGACGGTCGGCTGCTCGTCGGTGGGCCGGACGGAGCCGCCCGAAGCCTCGACGACACCTGGGGCACCGCCACCTCGCTGCCGCTGGTGCCGACGGCCGTGGAGCGGGGACTCGCCGAGGCCGGCGACTACCTCTGCGCCGGCCTGTCGTCTCGGCCCGACGGCTATCAACTGTCCGTCGACAACACGCTGACCTGTACGACCGACGGCGAGCTGTGGCAGCGGGTCGAGCTGGCGGACTGACCATCGACGGTTTTGCGCCCGTACAGCCGGTGCGAGGCGCCTGACGCCGTGTGTACGGGCGCGAAACCGACTGCCACGGCCCGCGTGACAGACTGGCCGACATGCTGCGATGGCTGACTGCAGGGGAGTCGCACGGCCCGGCTCTGGTCGCGATCCTCGAGGGATTGCCGGCCGGCGTCGCGGTGACGAGCGACGACATCAGGCACGCGCTCCAGCGCCGCCGGCTCGGCTACGGCCGGGGCGCCCGGATGTCGTTCGAGCAGGACGAGCTCGAGATCGTCGGCGGCATCCGGCATGGCCGGACGCTCGGCAGTCCGATCGCCCTGCGGATCGGCAACTCCGAATGGCCCAAGTGGGAGCAGGTGATGGCCGCCGACCCGGTCGGTCCGGCCGAACTCGAAGGCCTCGCCCGCAACGCGCCGCTCACCAGGCCCCGACCGGGACACGCCGACCTGGTCGGCATGCAGAAGTACGGCTTCGACGAGGCCCGGCCCGTGCTCGAACGCGCCAGCGCCCGCGAGACGGCCGCCCGGGTCGCACTCGGTGCGGTCGCGCAGAGCTTCCTCCATCAGGCTGCCGAGACCGAGCTCGTGAGCCACGTCGTGAAACTCGGCACGGTGCAGGCGCCAGAGGGCAAGACACCGACGGCGCAGGACCGGGCGGCGCTCGACGCCGACCCGGTGCGCTGCTTCGACCCGGACACGAGCGCCGCCATGGTGGCCGAGATCGACCAGGCGAAGGTCGACGCCGACACACTCGGCGGTGTCGTCGAGGTCGTCGTGACCGGCGCGCCCGCGGGCCTTGGCAGTCACGTCCACTGGGACCGTCGCCTCGACGCCCGACTGGCCGGGGCATTGATGGGCATCCAGGCGATCAAGGGCGTCGAGGTGGGAGACGGCTTCGCGCTCGCGCGTACTCGGGGCTCCGCTGCCCATGACGAGATGGTGCTCGACGACGACGGTGGCATCCGGCGTACGTCGGGACGCTCCGGTGGGACCGAGGGCGGCATGTCGACCGGCGAGACGCTGCGCGTACGAGCCGCCATGAAGCCGATCTCGACTGTGCCGAGGGCCTTGAAGACCGTCGACGTCGCCACCGGCGAGGCCGCCGTCGCGCACCATCAGCGGTCCGATGTCTGCGCCGTACCCGCTGCCGGCATCGTGGCCGAGGCGATGGTTGCGCTGGTCCTCGCCGATGCGGTGCTGGAGAAGTTCGGCGGCGACTCGGTCGTCGAGACGCGACGCAGTCGCGACGCGTTCCTGGAGAGTCTCCGGTGAGCGCCCCGCTGATCGGTTTTGCGCCCGTACGCATGGTGTCGGCCTTGGGCTGCGGTGCGCCCGGGCGCAAGACCGGAGGAGGGTCGGTGCGGTGAGTCCGCTCGTGGTCCTCGTCGGTCCGCCTGGCGCCGGCAAGACGACAGTAGGCTCGCTGCTCGCCGAGCGGCTTGGCGTCGCGTTGCGAGACACCGACGCCGACGTCGAGGAGTCGACCGGGGTGACGATCCCGGAGCTGTTCGTCGACCATGGCGAGCCGCACTTCCGGTCCCTCGAACGGCAGGCCGTCGCGTCGGCGCTCGCCGAGCACGACGGCGTGCTGTCCCTCGGCGGTGGCGCCGTCGTCGACGCCCGGGCGCGGGAGCTGTTGCATGGCCATCGGGTCGTGTTCCTCGACGTGGGGCTGACCGAGGCGGTCCGCCGGGTGGGGCTCGGCGCGAGTCGGCCGCTGTTGCTCGGCAACGTCCGGGCGCAGCTCAAGACCTTGCTCGACCAGCGCCGGCCGGCCTACGAATCCGTCGCCTGGCGAACCGTCGACACCGACGGCCAGACGCCGGAGCAGATCGCCGACGAGATCGCCGGAGCCCTCACCCGCGAGGACGCCGCCTCATGACCGACGCCCCGACCCGGCTCCCGATCCGTACCGCCGCGCCCTACGACGTTCTGGTCGGCTCCGGCGTGCTCGACGCGGTCGGCGAGTTGCTCGGCTCCGCCCACCAGGTCGCGGTGATCCATCCCGAGGCGCTGGCGCCGCTCGGCAGCAGCCTGCGGGAACGGCTCGCGTCAGGGGGCTACGACGCGCATGCCATGGTCGTGCCGAGCGGAGAGGCGGCCAAGGCCGCGGACGTGGCGAGCTTCTGCTGGGGTGTGCTTGGTCGAGCGGGCTTCACCCGTACGGACGCGATCATCGGACTCGGCGGCGGCGCGACCACGGATCTCGCCGGCTTCGTGGCTGCCACGTGGCTACGTGGCGTCCGGGTCATCCAGGTTCCGACCAGCCTGCTCGGCATGGTCGACGCGGCGGTCGGCGGCAAGACCGGCATCAACACCGACGAGGGCAAGAACCTCGTCGGCGCGTTCCACGAGCCGGCCGGCGTCGTGTGCGACATCGACCTGCTGCGCGGGCTGCCCCGAGCCGAGCTGGTCAGCGGCCTGGCCGAGGTCATCAAGTGTGGCTTCGTCGCCGACCCGGCCATCCTGGAGATCGTCGAGTCCGCTCCACAGCAGGCGATCGATCCGGCCTCGCCGGCGCTGCGGGAGCTGATCGTCCGGTCTATCGCGGTCAAGTCGGCCGTCGTGTCGACGGACCTTCGCGAGACGGGTGGCGACGACGGCGTGGGCCGGGCGGTGCTCAACTACGGCCACACTTTCGGACACGCCGTCGAGCGGGTCGAGCGGTTCGGCTTCCGGCATGGCGCCGCGGTCGCGATCGGGATGTGCTACGTCTCCGAGCTCGCTCGGCTCGCGGGCCGGCTCGACCCGGCGACGGCAGGGCGGCACCGCCGCGTTCTCGAGCTGGTCGGGCTGCCGACCTCGTACGCGCCCGGGCGATGGCCGGAGCTCTACGACGCGATGCGGGTCGACAAGAAGGCGCGTGGCGACCAGTTGCGGTTCGTGGTCCTCGACGGGCTGGCCCGCCCCGGCATCCTGGCCGCGCCCGAACCGGCCCTGCTCACCGCCGCGTACGCCGAGATCGTCCGCTGATCCGCCCCACTCGCGGTAACGGTTTCGCGAAACACGCCGGGCGTGTCGCGCGAATGTGGTCGTCCCAGCGCTGGGATTGGTTCGTCAGCGGCCGACGAGCGAACGGACGGTGCGCTGCGCGTCGAGGATGCCGACCCCCATCGAGTCGCACACCAGCCGCACCGCGGCGACCTCCTGGCGGCGCCGCATGAGATCGAGGGCCTCCGCCTCGAGCTCGGGCGGCAGCTCGAGTACGCGGGGGCCCCGGATCGTCGCGATCAGCTCTTCGTCGGACTCGTCGATGCCGATGATCTCCGCCAGGTCGATCGTGTCGGCACTGCGGTCGGCCGCCGGTGCCGGCGGCTCCGCCGCGGGCTCCTCCGCTGACTTCGCCACGGATTCGTCGGCCGATTCCGCGTCGTCCTCGGTCACAGCGCCCGGCGGCGGCGGAGGTGGTGGCTTCACGGTGTCCGGCGGCATGTCCGCGACGCTCAGCGGCATGGGCGTGCCATCGTCGTCGTCCGGCATCGGCCCGGCCTTCGACGAATCCTGGAGCTCGCCTGCGGCTGGCGGCATCGGACCGTCACCGAGCCGCAAGGCGTCCATGCGGGGCGCCGGACCGAAGCCAGGTCGCTGCCACGGCTGCTTGGCCGGTGGGCGTTTTGCCTCGGTATGCGGGCCGAGGTGGCCGATGGTCTCCTGCAGATCGGCGTCGCGTTGGAGGCGACGGTGCCGCCGCCACAACAAAACCACGCCGACCGCGATCAGCAGGCCCAGCAACCACCAGGACATGGCGAAAGCTTAGGCGGAGCCGCCAGGGCGACGCACCTCGCCGATCTGCGAGGGTGGACCCATGCCCCAGATCAACGAGGACCGGCGACGTCGGCTGCGTGAGCTGCTCGAGCGGCGTGAACTCGACGCGGCACTCATCACCGAGATCCACAACGTGCGCTATCTGACCGGGTTCACCGGAAGCAGCGGCGCGTTGATCCTGCCGGTCGACGGCGATCCCGTGTTCGCGACCGACGGCCGCTACATCGAGCAGGGCGAGACGGAGACCGGCCTCGAGCCCCGGCTCGTTACGGGGCCGCTGCCGCCGCGACTCCCACCGCTCGTGGTCGAGGCCAGGGTGCGCCGGGTCGGCATCGAGACCCACGACCTCACGGTCGACCAAGCCGCCGCGTTGCGCGAGGCCGACCGGGACGGTTCCCTCGAGTTCGTCGGACTCGACCGGGCCGTCGAGGAGCTGCGCACGGTCAAGGACGCCGACGAGATCGCGGCGCTCCGCGAGGCTTGCGAGGTCTCAACCCTGGCCCTCGACCAGCTCGCCGCGGGCACGATCCTCGATCGCTCCGAGCGCGATCTGGCCCGCGAGCTCGACAACCTGATGCTCGACTTCGGCGCCGAGGCCGTCGGCTTCGACACGATCATGGCGTCCGGTCCGAACTCGTCGATCCCGCATCACCACCCCTCCAGCCGTACGGTGCAGCGCGGCGACCTGCTCAAGATCGACTTCGGGGCTCGCGTACGCGGCTATCACGCCGACTGCACGCGGACGTTCGTCGTGGGAGCCGAGCCGGCCGACTGGCAGCGCGACGTCCATGCGGCGGTCCACGCGGCGCAGGCGGTGGGTCTCAAGCACGCCCGCCCGGACGCCGACACCAGGGCGGTCTTCGACGCGGTCGTCGCCTCGCTCGAGCCGACCGGCTACGGCGACAAGTTCGTCCACGGCCTCGGCCACGGCGTCGGGCTGCTGATCCACGAGGACCCGTTCATGGGGGAGACCCACACCGGTAGACTTCCCGATCGGACCGCGATCACCATCGAGCCGGGTGTCTACCTTCCGGGGCTCGGCGGTGTCCGCATCGAGGACACCCTGATCGTCCACGCCGACGCACCCGAGATCCTGACGACGGCGTCCAAGGACCTCAGGGTCATCGGCACATAGACGACATTGAGAAATTGGCTAGACAGCAATCGGTGAATAGCCCAGCCACAAGCAAAAAAAGGGGACCGCACGTCCGATGGCTACGACGAACGAACTGAAGAACGGCATGGTGCTCAACCTCGACGGCCAGCTCTGGTCGGTCGTGTGGTTCCAGCACCACAAGCCAGGCAAGGGCGGCGCCGTCGTGCGTACGAAGCTCAAGAACGTCCTGTCCGGCAAGGTGGTCGACAAGACCTTCAACGCCGACGTGAAGGTCGACACCGCCAACGTCGACAAGCGGCAGATGCAGTATCTCTACAACGACGGTGAGTCCTACGTCTTCATGGACTCGACGACCTACGACCAGATCCATCTCGGTCCGGACATCGTCGGTGACGCGTCGCACTTCATGCTCGACAACCAGGACGTGATCGTGTCGATGCACGAGAGCACGCCCTTGTTCATCGACCTGCCGGCGTCGGTGGAGCTCACGATCGAGTACACCGAGCCCGGCGTGCAAGGCGACCGTTCGAGCGGCGGCACCAAGCCGGCCCGGCTGGAGACCGGCTACGAGATCCAGGTGCCGCTGTTCATCACCAGCGGCGAGAAGGTCAAGGTCGATACTCGGGACGGCTCCTACCTCGGCCGCGCCTGACGACGGCCGGTCCGGACTGATCTGATGGCTGCCCGCTCCAAGGCCCGCAAGCGCGCACTCGACGTGTTGTACGAATCCGAGCTGCGCGGGGTGGCGTTGGGTGCGACGCTGCCGGACCGGATCGCCGCCGGCGACCCGCCGGTCAACCCCTACACGGTGACCCTGGTCGAGGGCGTCGCCGAGCAACGGCACCGCATCGACGAGCTGCTCGACTCGCATGCAGAGGGCTGGTCGCTCGGCCGGATGCCGGTCGTCGACCGCAATCTGCTCCGAATCGCAACATACGAGATCTTCTACGCAGACGACGTACCCGACGCGGTCGCGGTGAGCGAAGCCGTACGCCTGGCGTCGGAGCTCTCGACGGACGAATCGCCCGGATTCGTCAACGGTCTGCTGGCTCGGCTGGTGGAGCTGAAGCCGACGCTTGTTGCGGAATGAGCAACACGGTGCGTCGTCCGGCTTGCGCTCATGTGACCGTTCGGTAAGGTCGCTGCTGCCCGCAAGGCCTCGTATGACGCCCGGAAGGCGCGATATCGCGCGTTCACGGAGTGCGCTTGTCTCTCGGATTTGTGGGCACTGTTCGCGCTGGACCTGATGCGCCGGGCGAACGGCCAAAGGGCCTGGCCGAGGGGAGGAAACGCATGGGCGGAAGTGACGGCGATGTTCAGCTGGCATTCGGCGACGGCTTGCCGTTCCGCGAGTGGGTCGAGGCCTACCAGGACGACCTGATCTTCTACACCCGCCAGCATGCGTTGCTGTCCCTCTACTGTGTCTTGGCCGCCGCGGTCATCGCGGTGGTGCTGGCGATGCTCGTCTATCGCTCCGAGCGGCTGTCCGGGCTCGCCATCAACTCGGTTTCGGTGGGTTTCACGCTGCCGTCGATCGCGCTGTTCGGCATCTTGATCCCGTTCCTGGGACGCAACATCGCAACCGTGTTCCCGGTCGTCGTGCTCTATTCGCTGCTGCCCGCGCTGCGCAACGCGATCGTCGGCCTCCAGTCGGTCGATCCGGCGATGCTCGACGCGGCGCGTGGCATGGGGATGAGCCGGTTCCGGATGCTGTGGCAGATCGAGCTGCCGCTCGCCTGGCCGGTGATCCTGGCGGGCTTACGCGTGTCGGCACAGTTGGCCGTCGGCATCGTGGCGATCGGCGCGATCGTCTACGACGTGGGTCTCGGCCAGTACGCCTTCAGCGCACTCGCCAACCTCGGATCGGCCAACACCGCCAACGAAGCGCTCGCGTGTGTGCTCTTCGTCGCCGCGATCGGCATCGCGTTCGATCTCGCGTTCGTCCTCGTCCGTCGCTTCACCACACCGAGGGGTATCCGTGTCTGACACCAAAGACGTCACGACCACACCGCAAGCCGACTCCGGCTCGGACGCGGCGGGCGTACCCATCGTGTTGGAGCAGGTCTCGAAGCGCTACCCCAGTGCGAAGTCAGCAGCCGTCGACGAGATCAGCATGGAGATCCCGGCCGGCGAGATCGTCATCCTGGTCGGGCCCTCGGGCTGTGGCAAGACGACGACGATGCGGATGATCAACCGGCTGATCGAGCCGACGTCGGGCAAGATCCGCATCGACGGCGAGGACGTGCTGTCGCTCGACGACGTCAAGCTTCGCCGCAAGATCGGCTACGTCATCCAGCAGATCGGCCTGTTCCCGCATCTGTCGATCACGCAAAACGTCTCGCTGGTTCCGCGCATGTTGAAGTGGGACAAGCGGCGGATCAACGACCGGGTCGACGAGATGCTGATGCTGGTCGGCCTCGAGCCCTCGGAGTTTCGCGACCGCTATCCGCGGCAGTTGTCCGGCGGTCAGCAGCAGCGGGTGGGAGTGGCCCGGGCGCTCGCCGCCGACCCGCCGGTCATGCTGATGGACGAGCCGTTCGGCGCGGTCGACCCGATCAACCGGGCCCGGCTGCAAGACGAGTTCCTGTCCGTACAGGAGAAGCTGCGCAAGACCATCGTCTTCGTCACCCACGACTTCGACGAGGCGATCAAGATGGGGGACCGGATCGCGGTCCTCGATCAAGGCGCCAAGATCGCGCAGTACGCCGCTCCCGAGGAGATCCTGTCGGGCCCGGCGAACGACTTCGTCGAAGGCTTCGTCGGCCAGGGTGCGACACTCAAGCGGCTGCAGTTGGAGCGGCTGGAGACACTCGATCTGCGTCCGGTCTCGGCCGCGGACAAGACCACCTCGCGGGTCCCGATCAACGCGACCCTGCACGGCGTGCTCGACGAGATGATCGCGACCGCCCAGGAGTCGCTCGTCGTCGTCAAGGACGACAAGCCGATCGGCTCGGTCTCGCTCGACGACGTACTCGCCCGAGTACGGGAGCTGCGCGCCGAAGCCGAGGCCAAGGAAGGGGCCTGAGGTGGCCGTCCAGCTGGAGCAGCGGCCACTGGACGAGGCCGCGACGAGCATCATCGAGACGGGACTACGTCCCGAGCGGTCCTTCGGCTGGCGGGACCTCGTCACGCCCGCGGTGTGTGCGGTCCTGGTGGCCACCGAGATCTGGTACCTGTCGACGCGCGATCTGGACGCTGTCGAGGCCAGCCAGCTCGAGGCCAGCAAGCTGTGGGACCAGACCATCCAGCACATCTGGATCAGCCTCGCGATCGCCGGCATGGTCCTGGGGGTCGCCATCCCGCTCGGTGTCTTGGTGACGCGCCGGCGGACCCGCTGGATCGCGCCGTTCGTATTGCTGGTCGGCAACGTCGGGCAGGCGGCTCCCACGGTCGGCCTGCTGGCCATCGTGGGCGGCTTCTGGCTCGGCTTCTGGGCCGTCGCGCTGATCCTCGGCGCCTATGCGATGCTCTCGGTCCTCCGCAACACGATCGTCGGCCTGCAACAGGTCGACCCCGGCGTGCTCGACGCCGCCCGCGGCATGGGGATGTCCCCGACGGCGATCCTGTTCCGCGTCGAGTTTCCGCTCGCCGTCCCGGTGATCGGCGCCGGTGCGCGTACCGCCCTGGTGCTCGCCGTCGCGACCGTGCCGCTGGGCCAGAACCTCGGTGCCGGCGGACTCGGCGCGACCTTGTTCGCAGGCATCGGGCAAAACCGGGACGTGACCATCGTCGCCGCGTCCCTGTTCATCGCCGTCCTCGCCGTCCTCATGGACTGGGTGGGCGCCATGGTGCAACGGCTGCTGACGCCGAAGGGCATCCGCGCGGCGTGACGGACTCGACTTCCCCCAGATATGCAGGAAAGGAACCCGATGAGACGGATCTTCAAGACACTCGTTGTCGGCGGAGCCAGCGGCGCGTTGCTGCTGTCTGGTTGCGGTCTTGGCGAGAAGGAGGACGAGGTCGAGGATGTCGGGGCCGGCTCGCAGGTCGATCCCGAAGCGCTCCAAGGCGTCGAGGTCACCGTCGGATCGAAGGAGTTCGACGAGCAACTGCTGCTCGGCCAGTTGACCCTGCTGATGCTCAACGCGGCCGGCGCCGAGGTCACCGACGGCACCGGCACCACCGGCAGCGAGGCGACCCGCCAGGCGCTGATCCAAGGCGACACCGACGTCTACTGGGACTACACCGGAACCGGGTGGGTCACCTACCTGCGGCAGGACGAGGTGATCTCCGACCCCCAGGAGCTCTACGAAGCCGTCCGCGACATGGATCTCCAGGAGAACAACGTCGTGTGGGGCGAGCCGGCTCCGTTCAACAACACCTATGCGTTCGGCACGACCCAGGAGTTCTCCGAGGAGAACGGCCTCGAGACGTTGTCGGACATGGCCGCCTACATCAACGACAACCCCGACTCCTCGGTCTGTGTCGCCAGTGAGTTCGTCGACCGGCCGGACGGCCTGCCGGGTGTCGAGTCGACGTACGGCATGGACATCTCGAACCTCAAGAACCTCGGCGACGCCTCCGGTGCGATCTACGCGCAGATCGACGACGGCGGCTGCGACTTCGGTGAGATCTTCACGACCGACGGCCGGATCCAGAACCTCGACCTCAAGGTGCTCGAGGACGACAAGGCGTTCTTCCCGCTCTACAACGGGACGCCGGTCGTGATGCGCGAGACCAACGAGGCCAACCCCGAGATCCTCGAGGTTCTGGCGCCGCTCGCCCAGGTGCTCGACAACGAGACAATGGTCGAGCTCAACGGACAGGTAGCCGAGGGGCTTCCGCCCGAGCAGGTCGCTGAGGACTTCCTGCGCGAGCAGGACTTCATCCAGTAGGCCCGTACACGGGACTGGCGCGTGGGTGGCCCCCAGGAGGGGTCACCCGCGCGTTGTCCGTACGTGACGGGTGCACCGTACGGACGAGGCGATCGGTGCCCGCGTCACGTACGGATATGGATCAGGACTGGTCGTTCGACGACCCGGCGTTGAGGACGCCCCACGCCACCATCTGGGCGGCGAGGACGCTCGGCTGCTCCTCGTAGATGACCGCCAGGGTGCGCAGGTCCTCCCGCCGGATGGACAGGACCTTCCCGTTGTAGTCGCCGCGCTGGGCCTGGATCGTCGCCGCGTACCGCAGCAACGGCCCGGCCTCCTCGGTGTCGAGCGCGCCGAGCTTCTCGAGGTCAAGGATCAACCGGGGCGGCGGCTCGGCCGCGGCGGCGCTGGTGCGGGTGCCGGGGAGGAGCTCCTCGATCGGTACGCCGTAGAAGCTGGCCAGCTCCGCGAGCTTCTGGACGGTGACCGCACGGTCGCCACGCTCGTAGGAGCCGATCACGACGGCCTTCCAGCGCCCCTTGGACTTCTGCTCGACCCCGTGCAGGGACAGACCCTGCTGCTGGCGGATGGCGCGCAGGCGAGCGCCGAGCTCTTTGCCGTACTGCTTCGTCATCACCGACTCCATCGATCGGGACCTGCGTCAGAGTGCCCCAATTCACTACGCAGCGTGACCATAGTTCGCGGAACGGCCACGGGTCAAGCCGCTCGGCGTGTCTGCTTTGCCCTCTGACCTGGGCACTAGCCGTTTGACGCGTCGTTTGGTGTGCGATGCGGCATTGGTCCGGACATCAGGACACCACGTCAATTCGAGCGGTGCCGGTGCCCGGACCGACCGCGAGCGGCTGATAACCTGCAGCCGTCCGACGTCCTTTAAGAGCCGTCCCGTGAGGCGGAGAAGGAGGTCCCGGTGGCTGCCGTCCACCCTGCTATTGGTCGGGTCGTCCTCGACGAGCGCGACATCGCTCGGGCGTTGACCCGCATCTCCCACGAAATCCTCGAACGCAATCGCGGTGCCGCCGATCTGGTGCTGCTCGGCATCCCCACGAGGGGAGTGCCGCTGGCCGAGCGCCTGGCGACCCGGATCCGCGACGTCGAAGCCGAGGCCGTTCCCTACGGCTCGCTCGACATCACCCCCTACCGCGACGACCTTCGGCTGCGACCCGCCCGGGCTCTCGAGCACACCGAGATCCCGACGACCGGTGTCGACGGCAAGGTCGTCGTCCTCGTCGACGATGTGCTGTTCTCCGGACGCACGATCCGGGCCGCTCTCGACGCCCTCAGCGACTTGGGCCGGCCGACCGCGATCCAGCTCGCGGTCCTGGTCGACCGGGGCCATCGAGAGCTGCCGATCCGAGCCGACTTCGTCGGCAAGAACCTACCCACCTCGGTGGTCGAACACGTCCGGCTGGCCTTGACCGAGGTCGACGGCCGCGACGAGGTCGTGATCGCCGACCGGTCGCGTGAGACGGAGGACTGATGGACCGCCATCTGCTGAGCGCATCCGACCTGAGTAGCGACGACGCCGCCCTCGTACTCGACACCGCAGAGGAGATGCGCTCGGTCGCCGAGCGCCCGATCAAGAAGCTGCCGACCCTGCGCGGCCGTACGGTGGTCAACCTCTTCTTCGAGGACTCCACCCGTACCCGCATCTCCTTCGAGGTCGCCGCCAAGCGGCTGTCGGCCGACACGATCAACTTCACCGCCAAGGGCTCGAGCGTGTCGAAGGGCGAGAGCCTCAAGGACACGGCACTGACCCTGCAGGCGATCGGCGCCGACGCCGTCGTCGTGCGGCACCACGACTCCGGGGCGCCGCACCGGCTGGCCCACGCGGGCTGGATCGACGGCTCCGTCGTCAACGCCGGCGACGGCACCCACGAGCATCCGACCCAGGCGCTGCTCGACGCGTTCACCATGCGACGCCACCTCGGCGACCTCAAGGGCCGCCGGATCGTCATCGTCGGCGACGTCCTGCACAGCCGGGTGGCGCGGTCCAACGCGCTGCTGCTGTCGACTCTCGGCGCCGAGGTGACCCTGGTCGGGCCGCCGACGCTGTTGCCGGTCGGAGTCGAGCGCTGGCCGGTCGAGATCAGCTACGACCTCGACCAGGCGTTGGCCAAGTGCGACGCGGTGATGATGCTCCGGGTGCAGAAGGAGCGGATGAACGCGTCGTACTTCCCGAGCGCGAGGGAGTACGCCCGGCGCTACGGACTCGACACGCGGCGGATGGCGCTGCTTCCGGAGCACGCTGTCGTCCTGCATCCGGGTCCGATGAACCGAGGCATGGAGATCACCGCCGACGTCGCCGACGCGGCGCGGTCGCTGATCGTCGAGCAGGTGACCAACGGCGTCGCGATCCGGATGGCCGTGCTCTACCTGCTGCTGTCCGGAGCACCGCCGGACTCGCGATTGCGGGATGGTGGCGGTCTCGACGGCGTCGAAAACGACCACGAACCCGCAATCGCAGGGGCCGCCGAGGAGGGCGCATCGTGACCGAGTCGTACCTGATCCGCGGGGCCGAGCCGCTCGGCGGCGGCGCTACCGACCTGCTGCTGCGCGACGGCCGCATCGTCGAGATCGGGCCGGGCCTCGACGCCGCCGACGCCACGGTCATCGCCGCCGACGGCCTCGTGGCGCTGCCGGGCCTGGTCGATCTGCACACGCACCTGCGCGAACCCGGTCGCGAGGACGCCGAGACCGTCACGTCCGGCTCCGCCGCGGCCGCGCTCGGAGGCTTCACCGCCGTACACGCGATGGCCAACACCGACCCGGTCGCCGACACCGCCGGTGTGGTCGAGCAGGTGTGGAACCTCGGTCGCGACGCGGGCCACTGCGACGTACACCCGATCGGTGCCGTGACCGTCGGCCTCCGGGGCGAGCGGCTGGCCGAACTCGGCGCGATGGCGGACTCCGCGGCGCGGGTCCGGGTGTTCTCCGACGACGGGAAGTGCGTCTCCGACGCCGTCCTCATGCGACGTGCCCTGGAGTACGTGAAGGCTTTCGACGGCGTCGTGGCCCAGCATGCGCAGGAGCCTCGGCTCACCGAGGGAGCCCAGATGAACGAGGGCGAGCTGTCCGGGGTGCTGGGCCTACGGGGTTGGCCGGCCGTCGCCGAGGAGGCGATCATCGCTCGCGACGCGCTGCTCGCCGGCCATGTCGGGTCGCGGCTGCACGTCTGCCACGTGTCGACGGCCGGCTCGGTCGAGATCGTCCGGTGGGCCAAGCAGAAGGGGTGGGACATCACCGCCGAGGTGACGCCGCATCATCTGCTGCTGACCGACGAGCTCGCCGCGACCTATGACCCGATCTACAAGGTCAACCCGCCACTGCGTACGGCCGAGGACGTCGAGGCACTGCGCGGCGCGCTCGCCGACGGCACGATCGACGTCGTGGCGACCGACCACGCGCCGCACACTGTCGAGGACAAGGAATGCGAGTGGGCAGCAGCCGCCTTCGGCATGCTCGGTCTCGAGACGGCCTTGTCGATCGCGCAGCAAACGATGGTCGACGCGGGCCGGCTCGACTGGGCCGGCGTCGCCGACCGGATGTCGACCCGGCCGGCGCGGATCGGCCGACTCGAAGGCCAAGGCAGACCGTTGGCCGAGGGCGAGACGGCCAATCTGGTGCTCTACGACCCGACGGTGACTCGCGCGATCGACCCGACCGAGTCGGCGTCGCTGTCGCGCAACACCCCTTACGCCGGTCGCGAGCTGCCGGGCCGCGTCGTCGCGACGTTCCTCCGGGGCCGTCCGACCGTGCTGGACAGGAAGCTCGCATGACGCCCCCACCCCCTCGCGCCGAGATTGCGCGTCTTCCCCACTTCTTCGCGCCGAGATTGCGCGTCTTCCCGACTCCACATAGGGAAGACGCGCAATCTCGACCGGACGACGGGAGGTCCGCATGAGTCCGAGCACGCCAGCGATCCTCGTGCTCGAGGACGGCCGGTCGTTTCGCGGCGAGGCCTACGGCGCGATCGGCGAGACCATCGGCGAAGCGGTGTTCGCGACCGGAATGACCGGCTACCAGGAGACGCTCACCGACCCGTCGTACCGGCGGCAGGTCGTGGTGATGACCGCACCGCACATCGGCAACACCGGCGTCAACGACGACGACACCGAGTCGGAACGGATCTGGGTCGCGGGCTATGTCGTACGCGATCCGGCCCGGCGGCCGAGCAACTGGCGGTCGAAGCGCGGTCTCGACGAGGATCTGGCCGCTCACGACGTCGTCGGCATCAGCGGCATCGACACGCGAGCGCTGACCCGGCATCTCCGCGAGCGCGGCGCGATGCGGGTCGGCATCTCCTCGGTCTCGACCGACGTCGACGCGCTGCTCGACACGGTCCGCACCGCGCCGGCGATGGAAGGCGCCGACCTGACCGGCGAGGTCACGACGACCGAGCCGTACGTCGTCGCGCCCGAGGGTCAGCGCCGCGGCTTCGTGGCGGCCGTCGACCTCGGCATCAAGGCGATGACGCCGCAGCTGCTCGCAGCGCGTGGGCTCGAGGTGCGGGTGCTGCCGGCGACCGCGTCGATCGACGACATCGAGGCGACCGGCGCCGACGGCGTGTTCTTCTCCAACGGGCCCGGCGATCCGGCGACGGCGGACCGGGCCGTCGAGTTGCTCCGCGGGGTGCTGCGTCGCGAGCTGCCGTACTTCGGCATCTGCTTCGGCAACCAGCTGTTCGGCCGCGCGCTCGGGCTCGGCACGTTCAAGCTGCGCTACGGCCATCGCGGGATCAACCAGCCCGTCATAGACCTCACGACCGGCAAGGTCGAGGTGACCGCGCACAACCACGGGTTCGCCGTCGCCTGGCCGGACAGCGAGACGCCTTCTCGCGCCGAGATTGCGCGTCTTCCCCATCCGGACGCGGGAAGACGCGCAATCTCGGCGCGAAGAAGTGGGGACGACGCGCGATCTCGGCGCGAAGAGTATGCGGCGGTGGAGACCGAGTTCGGGCCGGCGGAGGTGACCCACGTGTGTCTCAACGACGGTGTGATCGAGGGCCTCCGGCTCGTCGACCGGCCGGCGTTCAGCGTGCAATACCACCCCGAGGCGGCGGCCGGACCCCACGACGCGGCGCACCTCTTCGACCGCTTCGCCGCCGAGTTGTCAGCAACTATTCGGCCCCCAGCCCGAATAGTTGCTGACAACTCGACAGGGGACGACGACTGATGCCGCGGCGCGACGACATCGAGTCGGTGCTGGTCATCGGCTCCGGGCCGATCGTGATCGGGCAGGCGTGCGAGTTCGACTACTCGGGCACCCAGGCCTGCCGGGTCCTCAAGGACGAGGGCCTCCGGGTCGTGCTGATCAACTCCAACCCGGCGACGATCATGACCGACCCGGAGTTCGCCGACGCGACCTACGTCGAGCCGATCACGCCGGAGTACGTCGCGAAGGTGATCGCCAAGGAGCGGCCCGACGCGCTGCTCGCGACGCTCGGCGGCCAGACGGCGCTCAACACAGCAGTCCAGCTCGCAGAAACCGGAATCCTCGACGAACACAACGTCGAGCTGATCGGCGCGTCGATCGAGGCGATCGAGTCCGGCGAGAACCGCCAGTCTTTCAAGCGGATCGTCGAGTCGCTGCCGAGCGAGTGGCAGGCCGAAGTGGCCCGCTCCACGATCTGCCACTCGATCGACGAGTGCCTGACCGCCGTCGAGGACCTCGGCTACCCGGTCGTCGTACGCCCGTCGTACACCCTCGGCGGCGCCGGCTCCGGCCTGGCGTACGACGAAGCCGACCTCCGGCGCATCGTGACCGCCGGTCTCGACGCCAGCCCGACCAGCGAAGTGCTCCTCGAGGAGTCGATCCTCGGCTGGAAGGAGTACGAGCTCGAGGTGATGCGCGACCGGGCGGACAACGTCGTGATCGTGTGCTCGATCGAGAATCTCGACCCAATGGGCGTCCACACCGGCGACTCGATCACGGTGGCGCCGGCGATGACGCTGACCGACCGGGAGTACCAGCGGCTGCGCGACATCGCGATCGGCATCATCCGGGCGGTCGGGGTCGACACCGGCGGCTGCAACATCCAGTTCGCGGTGCATCCCGACAACGGCCGGATCGTCGTCATCGAGATGAACCCCCGCGTCTCGCGATCGAGCGCGCTCGCCTCCAAGGCGACCGGCTTCCCGATCGCGAAGATCGCCGCCAAGGTCGCGATCGGCTACACCCTCGACGAGATCCCCAACGACATCACGCAGGAGACGCCGGCGAGCTTCGAGCCGACCCTCGACTACGTCGTCGTCAAGGTGCCGCGGTTCGCGTTCGAGAAGTTCCCGGCGGCCGATTCCACGCTGACCACGCACATGAAGTCGGTCGGCGAGGCGATGGCGATCGGCCGCAACTTCACCGAGGCGCTCAACAAGGCGCTGCGGTCGCTGGAGCGAGCGGACGCACCGTTCTCGTGGGCCGAGCCGCCGGGTGACGTCGACGAGCTGCTCGAGCGAGTACGTACGCCGCGCGAGGGCCGACTGCGGCTGGTCATGGACGCGATCCGGGCCGGTGCGACCGTCGAGCAGCTCCACGACGCCACCGGGATCGACCCGTGGTTCCTCGACCAGCTCGTCCTCGTCGACGAGGTCGCGGGCCAGGTCGCGTCGCCGCCGCAGCTCGATCCCGACATGCTCCGGCTGGCGAAGCGGCACGGCTTGTCCGACGCCCAGATCGGCGCGCTACGTGGCATGCGCGACGACGTCGTCCGCGGGGTCCGCCACGCCCTCGGCATCCGGCCGGTCTACAAGACCGTCGACACCTGCGCGGCCGAGTTCGCGGCTCGGACGCCCTACCACTACTCCTCCTACGACGAGGAGACCGAGGTCGCGCCGCGTGACAAGCCGGCCGTCTTGATCCTCGGCAGCGGCCCGAACCGGATCGGCCAGGGCATCGAGTTCGACTACTCCTGCGTCCATGCGTCGCTGGCGCTCGCCGAGGCCGGATACGAGACGGTCATGGTCAACTGCAATCCCGAGACCGTGTCGACCGACTACGACACCTCCGACCGGCTCTACTTCGAACCGCTGACGCTGGAGGACGTGCTCGAGATCGTCCACGCCGAGCGGCAGGCCGGCCCGATCGCAGGTGTCGTGGTCCAGCTCGGTGGCCAGACGCCCCTCGGCCTGGCGCAGGGCCTGGCCGACGAGGGCGTGCCGATCGTCGGCACCTCGCCCAGCGCGATCCACCTCGCCGAGGACCGTGGGTCGTTCGGCCAGGTGCTTGCCGAGGCCGACCTGCCCGCGCCGAAGCACGGCACCGCCACGTCGTTCGCCGGCGCGAAGCGGATCGCCGACGAGATCGGCTACCCGGTCCTCGTCCGCCCGTCCTACGTCCTCGGGGGCCGTGGCATGGAGATCGTCGACGACGACAAGTCGCTCGCGGACTACATCCAACGCGCCACACAGATCTCGCCGGAGCATCCGGTGCTCGTCGACCGGTTCCTCGACGACGCCGTCGAGATCGACGTCGACGCGCTCTACGACGGGCACGAGCTGTTCCTCGGTGGCGTCATGGAGCACATCGAGGAGGCCGGCGTCCACTCCGGTGACTCGTCGTGCGCCATCCCGCCGATCACGCTCGCTCGCGACGAGGTGGAGCGGATCCGCCGGTCGACCGAGGTGATCGCCCGCGGCGTCGGCGTAAGCGGACTGCTCAACGTGCAGTACGCGCTGACGTCCGACGTGCTGTACGTGCTCGAGGCCAACCCGCGGGCGTCGCGGACCGTCCCGTTCGTGTCAAAGGCCACGTCGACTCCGCTCGCCAAGGCCGCCGCCCGCGTCATGCTCGGCGCGACGATAGCCGACCTGCGGTCCGAGGGCATCCTGCCCGCCGACGGCG
>Ga0209382_10001519_pt1 | contig 36321 bp, 37 predicted proteins | sample SoiMetdeltSBSDD5_FD_187599 | JGI IMG/M metagenome (GOLD analysis project Ga0209382, IMG submission 187599) | Bulk soil microbial communities from a Populus tree surrounding site in Tennessee, USA - Soil MetaG P. deltoides SBSDD5 (SPAdes) (version 2) | ecosystem: Environmental > Terrestrial >... | reverse complement strand
GCGGCAATAGGCAGGAAATGACAAGATTGGCTCATCAGACCACCACACGCCGCCGGCGGCGGGTTCTTTCGCTGCCACCGGGACACTAGCATCTTGCCCATGAACCCGCCAGGGACTGAGGTGGTCAGCCCGGTCACGTTACCGTCCGGCCGTCCGAGGCTGGTGACGAGTCCGAGCCCGACGGATCGTGGACCGCGATGAATACTATCGGGATCACCGAGGTCGCTTCCTTCGCGGCCCGGGCGGGCTGCGGGGCGACGGCCACGATGACATGGGGCTTGGCGGCGAGAAGTTCGGCGACCAGCGCAGGCAGCCGATCCGGTCGCCCCTCAGCACCTCGCACATCCATGACGAAGTCGCGGCCCTCGACCCGCCCCAGTTCGCGAAGAGCCGGGCGGAAAGCGTCTTATTGACGTGTGCGTAAGTAATAGACATACGATGTTCTCCCGCGATACTCTCGGGACATGCGACCACAGGGAAGCCCCGAGGAGCTGGAGCGACGACGACGGCGCGGGATTGAGCTGCTGAAGGCGGGCGCATCGGTCACGGAGGTGGCCCGCCGGCTCGGGTGTTCGCACAGTTCGGTGATCCTGTGGCGCGAGGCGGTGCGTCGACGCGGCCTCACGGCCTTGACGGCGAAACCGGCGTCAGGTCGTCCACCGAAGTTGCCGGCCGCGCAGCAGCGGCAGCTTCCCCGCCTCCTCCTGCGCGGTGCCACGGCCTGGGGTTTCGACACCAACCTCTGGACCACCGGACGTATTGCCACCGTCATCCACCGGACCTTCGGCGTGCGATTGCACCGGGCTCATGTGGGCCGGCTGCTCACCACGCTCGGCTGGTCGTGTCAGAAACCTGAGCGTCGCGCCGTCGAGCGCGACGACGCGGCCATCGCGCGCTGGAAACGGTATCGCTGGGTCGCGGTAAAAAAAACGCGGAGCGCCTGAACGCCCATCTGGTCTTCCTCGACGAATGTGGCTTCCTGTTGATTCCCAACGTCCGGCGCACCTGGGCCCCCCGCGGAGACACGCCGGTCATCCGACATCGGTATCGCCGCGACAAAGTCTCGGCGATCTCGGTGGTAACCGTGAGCGCCCGGCGGCGGCGCTGCGGGCTCTACATCCAGTTCTATCCGGGGAGCAACATCACTCATGTGGAGGTCGCGGTGTTTCTGCGAGCCTTGCTCCGCCACCTTCGCGGCCACGTCATCGTCCTCTGGGACGGCGGCAGCATTCACAAGGGGCCCGACGTTCGGGCCCTGCTCACGCGGTGTCCGCGGTTGCACGTGGAGCGGTTCCCCGGCTATGCCCCCGACCTGAACCCCGACGAGTTCGTCTGGACCCACTTCAAGGCCACGCTCGCCAATGGCCGCCCAGACAACGTCGATGAGCTCATGGCCGCGTTGTGCCGGATCACCCAACAGGCGCGCAAGCGGCCGGCGCTCCTTCGATCCTTTATCGCGGCCTCTGAGCTGCCGGCTTTTTTGTGACGGTAATGTCTATTACTTATGCACATGTCAATAACCTCCCCCTTCACAGCGCGCACCGCATACGAGGGCAATCCGTGCCGGCCTCCCAGCTCGCTGCGCCGCTGCGGCGAGCGGCGCGGCGAGGGCACCGGCCAGCGAGGCCAGTAGGAAGCGGCGGCGGTTCACTATTCGATCACCTGATCCGCCCGCGCCAGCAGCGACGGCGGGATCGTGAGGCCCAGGGCTTTGGCGATCTTGAGGTTGATGACGAGGTCGAACTTCGTGCCTGCTCGACAGGAAGGTCGGCGGGTTTTGCGCCCTTGAGGATCTTGTCCACGTAAACGGCAGTGCGCCGAAGCAGATGCGGAGTACGAGGCCTTTCGGCGCCGCGACCTGGCGGACCGCGACTACGTGTATCTGTGGGCGGACGGCGTGCACTTCACCATTCGTTTGGAGGAGGAGCGGCTCTGCACGCTGGTCGTGATCGGCGTGCGGCCCGACGGGACCAAAGAGGTCGTCGCGCTCGAGGATGGCTACCGCGAGAGCGCGGAGAGCTGGCGCACCCTGCTGCGCGATCTCAAGCGTCGGGGGTTGCGGGCGCCGGTGCTGGCGATCGGGGACGGAGCGCTCGGGTTCTGGGCGGCCGTGCGCGACGTCTGGCCCGAGACGGCGGAGCAGCGGTGCTGGGTACACCGGATCGCCAACGTCCTGGACAAGCTCCCGCGGAGCTTGCAGCCGCGGGCCAAGCAGGCGCTGCACGAGATCATGTACGCGGAGACCCGGGCCGCGGCCGAGCGGGAGCTGACGGGGTTCAGCCAAGCCTACGCACCCAAGTATCCGAAGGCGGTCGCCTCGCTGACCGTCGACCCGGATCGCCTCTTCGCGTACTTCGACTATCCGGCCGACCACTGGAAGCACCTGCGCACCACGAACCCGATCGAGTCGACATTCGCGGCCGTCCGCTTGCGCGAAGGCGTGACGAAGGGCGCCGGATCGCGTACCGCCGGGCTCGTGATGGCGTTCAAGCTGCTGCTGGTCGCCGAAGGCCACTGGCGTCGCATCGATGCCGCCGAGCTCGTCCCGCTCGTGCGCGCTGGCGTGGCGTTCGAGGATGGAGTCCAGATTGAGCCGCAGAAGCCGCGCAAGAAGGCCGCCGCCTGACGTCTCTCAATCCACAACTCTTGACAATAGCTCTGCCGGCCCTTCCTCGAACGTGTTCTTGCCTTGGGTCGCGGCATGGACTTCCCACTGCTGGACACCGCCTGTGCAGGTGATGAGCGTGCGCCCCTCTGCCACGGCTCCGGTCGTCCGCTGCGTCACCGTCACACGCAGATACGCCGCTCGTTCGCCGTGCATGTGATCGGGCCCGTCACAACCAGGTGACGGCCATCGTCGACCACCACGGCCACGGGATCAACCGTGTTGGTCACGATCCTCGCCAAGGCCGGACACGTGAAGAACGCCGTTGCGAACACCACGACGATCGCAGCGAACATGAGGCGCGCCGCCTGGGTCGGTTGAGAAATCATGGTGCGGGCTCCTTTCAGGTCGTGCAGGTGAAGATAGTAAGGCAGACCTCGGGGCTCGTCGACGCGACGCACGATACTGGCCCAGCAGATCGCACGCCATCCAGACCGATGTCCCCGTCGACGCCGGCGGCTAGGTCTCCCCCGTAGCGACGGTGCCCAGCGTAGAAGCCGTCCAGGTCGGTCCGCAGGCCCACCGCGGCCTCCGAATGTTCACTCGTTCATGTGTCGCCCCCGTATCTCCCGGTCACTCTCCAGTAGTCCGGGGCGCCGGACTCTGGCCCGCAGACTCCTCCCACCGTGGAGTACTGCCGATGGTGTCACTACCTGCTACTCGAGTGTGCTGACCCCCGCGCAGGCTTGGGCTCGGGGCGCCGGGCCGTCACGCTCCCCCGCCAGCTCCTCGCTCGCAGAGCGCATAGGCCCCCTCGCCGGGGCGCCACCGGCCACCATTTCGGGCGCACTCTGCTTCGGGGGTGAAAGCGCCGGACGGTGGCTGGTAGCTGCAGCCGCCGAGCGCGGCGGCGACCATCAGTGTCAAAAGCGCCTTCATGCAGAACTTCCCGGTGATGACTGGCGTCTGCGTGCAGCTCTACGCGCTCTCGGGGTGGCGCCAGCCGAGCTCGCGGGCGTCTAGTTCCACCACCCGTCCCGCGCACACTGCCGGCGCATCTCTAGCACCCGGCGGAGCAACGGCTGCACGAGCCGTCCCGTCATGTCGTCCGACTCGGTGATGGAGTGGATCAGGAACAGGACGCGGACATAGGGCAAGAGGTACGGGAGGTACTTGATATCTTGAGTGCTCACGGTCTCGGACCTCGCTGAATCTCGACTCTGATATGCGCCGGCCCGGTCACTTCCCGTTCGCTTTCTGGCAGTCCCGGACGCCGTATCCTGGCGCGCAGGCTCTTTCCTCCGTGGAGCAATACCGGGTGGGTCACCACCTCCCATTCGAGGTCCTGGTCCATGAGCCGATCGCCGGTCCGAATCTCCATCGGCAGCAGCGCAAGCGTCGTCTTGTCGGGTGGCCGCAGTGGAAGCGTCGTCTGTTCGGACTGATCCGGAGTGGTGGGCCTGGGTGCCCGTCGGTGAGTCTTCCTGCCCTTGCCGCTCACTGGATCGCCTGATCCTGGGCGGCGGCAACGGTGAGATACGCAGGCTCAAGAGACTGGGCCCCATTGACCGCGGAGCGATCATTGCCCTCCCGTTTTCATCCAATTGAATGAGAGGATACGGACCCGATACTTCGCGCTGGCGTCCGGAGCCGCGGCGACAAAATATGCACGGTTGCCTTGCGGGACGCTGCCGGTGACCCAGACCGTGGCACAGGCAACGGTCTGTCCGGACGGGCTCAATTGCTCGACACCGATGAGCATCTGTTCTGCACCTGTGAAGTAGTTGTTGTAGATGTACCCTTCCACCTGCGGCCCATGCCGTCCCTGGGTGACCTCGGCGCTTGTCCGAAACCACGCATCGAGGCTCTGCGGCGCATAGCTCCCCCTCGGGCACTCGGTCTGCCAGGCGGTCGAAGGGGTGACGCCGCCGCAGCCGGCGATGAAATACGCCGCTACGAAGTGCGCAGTCAGCAGGAGCCGGCGGCGGCCCATTACTCGATGATCTGGTCCGTCCGCGCCAGCAGCGAGGGCGGGATGGTGAGGCCGAGGGCCTTGGCGGTCTTGAGGTTGATGACCAGTTCGAATTTTGTCGGCTGTTCGATCGGGAGATCAGCCGGCTTGGCGCCCTTGAGGATCTTGTCCACGTAGGTCGCGGCCCTTCGGAACACGTCCGCTAAATTCGTCGAATAGCCCATCAGGCAGCCCGCGACGACGAATGGCTCTGCGCTGCACATCATTGGCAGACGGCTGTTGACGGCAAGGTCGGCCAGACGTGTGCGGTTCGCGTAGAGCATCGTACCTCCGACGACGAACACCGCGGCGGCGCGCTCCTTCATGATGGTGGCGAAGGCACCTTCCAGATTCTCGGGATTGCCGACGTCTACTCGCGGCCCAATACGCATGCCGAAGGCCCGGGCGGCAGTCTCGATCTCGCGCACGGAGGCGGCATTGGCCGAGATCGGTGGCGTCCACGAGCAACCCCACACCGGATAGGCCCGGGACAGCTTCCTTGAAGAGCTGCAGTCGCTTGGCGGCGAGTTCCGGCGCAGACGCGGTGAGGCCGGTGACGTTTGCCCCAGGTCTGGCGAGGCTGGCCGCGAAGCCGCTGCCCACTGGATCGCCAATGATTCCCACGACGATTGGGATCGTTTTGGTCGCTCGCTGGGCGGCCCGGCCCGCCGCATCATTCGCGGCGACGATGACGTCGACATTGAGCTTCACCACCTCGGCGGCGAACTGGGGGAATCGTTCAGTGCTGCCTCGCCCCAGGCCATGAGCCCGCCCAGATCCGCAAACTCGCGCGCGTTGTACGTGGCCGGCAGCCGAGACTTCGCTGCGAGCGTTACGATCCGGCTTCGTTCCCCGTAGAGCATCGGACTCGAGACCGTGGGAGTGTCGCAGAAGTCGCTGAAGTAGTTGGCTCCCCGGGCTGGGCTCGAACCAGCGACTTCCTGATTAACAGTCAGGCGCTCTACCGACTGAGCTACCGGGGAATACGCAACGTGACCATTATAATCCGGCCGGCAGGGGGGGCCTATACGTAGGCCGGAGCGGGCCTCTATCGCTGGGTCACGGCTCGCCGCCGCCGCGCTGGTTCAGCAGCCAATCGATGACCGCTCGCGGGTCGCCATCGCCACGGTCGACCTCGGGCGCGGCAAGCGGCGGGGCCGGGGCCTGCGGCGGCGACGCTATCGCGGTGGAGACCACGGCGTGCGGAAGCTCGCGCTCCACTCGGGGCTCGACCCGCAGCGGCGGGCGGGCGATGATGGGAGGTGCGGCGACCGGACGCCACGGCGCGATCGCCGGAGCGGGCTCAGAGACGGGAGCGGGCTGTGGGCGCGCCAGCACTGGAGGCGCCGCGAGTGGGATCGAGGAGCGTGCCGATCGAGCGCGCTGCGGCATCTCCGCGGGTCTCTCGGGCAGATCGAGTGCCGCGGGCACCACTTCCGCCGCCGGTAGCGGTGTCGGCGGGCTCGAGGCCTCCGCCGGTCGCGGCGTCGGCGCGACACCGACCACGGCGGCCGGCTGCGTGACCTGCACTGTCGGACGGGGAGCGAGCAGCATCCACATGACCGGAAGGGCAATGGCCGCGGCGGCCAGGAGGCCGGCCGCGGGTACGACGACCTGCTTCCATCGACCGGTGCGCACTCGGCTGTTCGTGGCGATCTGATTGAGGACCTTCTGCATGAAGGGGCGGCGCTCGGGCACCTTGTCGAGGGCCTCGACGAGCGCGGCTTCCACCGAGACCGGGACGGCGGCGCCCCGCTGATTGAGCAGGAGCGGCGTCTCCCGGAGGTGCTTGGCCAGCACCTGTTCTCGCGTCGTCGCCTCGAAGGGTGGGACGCCGGACAGGAGCTGGTAGAGCAGGACGCCGAACGCGTACACGTCGGTCTTCTCGCTGGCCGGTTGCCCCTCGATCTGCTCCGGGGCGAGATATTCCGCCGGCGCGCGATCGGCACCGCGTCGCTGGCAAGGCGGCACGTCATAAAGCGCGACCAGCTCGACATCGAGAAGCGTGATGCGGTCGTCGGCGTCCACCATGAAATTGGCGGGACGCACGGCCGCGTGCACCAGCCCCTGGTTGTGCAGCGTCTCCAGCGGGCCGCCCAGCCCGATGGCCATCGCCAGGGCCGTGGCCATGTCGCGTGGCCGGCGATCGGCCAGCACGTCATCTAGCCGGCGCCCTTCGGCGCGCTCCATGACGGCGAAGATCTGGCCGTCCTCGGTGGTGCCGTACTCCAGCACGCTCACCAGCCCGGGATGGGTCTGCGAAGCCTCGATCACGGTCCGGGCCCGCCGACGCAGCGTCGCGGCCACCCTCGGCTCGTCCGTCACGCTGCGCGGCAGCACACGAACCGCAACCGGTCGGCCGGTCCGGGAATCCTCGGCGAGGTAGACGGTACCGAAGGCTCCGGTGCCCTTCTCCGCAACGATGTGATAGGGACCGAGGGCGCGCCGGGCGCCGGCTGCCGTTCCGTTGGCGGTCGAGTGAGGGGAGGACACCGCATCAATCCCCATGTCGACGAGCGATGGGTGCTACCAGGACCGAGCGGACACAGAGGACTGCCTTCAGCATTTCGGATCCCCCACCCCTGCAGCTCAGCCGGCCAGAGCGGGGAGCGCGGCTGGCGCTGCGTCGGAGCACGATGCCAGGGTTGGCGGACCAAGTCAAGACACTCCCCGGGGGTATCAGCCCATCTCGCGGCGCCCCTCCAGGGCCTTGGTGAGGGTCACCTGGTCGGCGTACTCGAGGTCGCCGCCGACCGGCAGGCCGCGCGCGATCCGGGTGATTCGCACGCCGAGCGGCCGCAGCAGCTTCACCAGGTACAGCGCCGTGGCCTCGCCCTCGACATTGGGGTTGGTCGCGAGGATCACCTCGGCCGTGCCACCTGTCTCGAGACGCGCCAGCAGCTCGCGGACCTTGAGGTCGTCGGGCCCGATGCCCTCCAGCGGGGACAGCGCGCCGAGCAGCACGTGGTAACGGCCCTTGTACTCGCCGGTGCGCTCCATGGCCATCAGATCGTTCGGCTCCTCGACGACACACAGCAACGCGGGATCTCGGGCGGGGTCGCCGCAGATGCGGCAGGGATCCTGGTCGGTGACGTTGAAGCAGGTGGAGCAGGAGACGATGCGCTCCTTCACGGCGACCAGCGATTCGGCGAGCTCACGAACCTCCTGGGCCGGACGCTTGAGCATGAAGAAGGCGAGCCGCTGGGCGGTCTTGGGCCCGATGCCGGGGAGCTGCTGGAGGGCCTCGATGAGTCGAGCGACCGGCTCGGGGTAGTAGGCCACGGCCTCCTACATCCCGAGGCCGGGAATCTTGAGACCGCCGGTCAGCTTCCCCAGCTCTTGCTGGACGAGCTCCCGCGACTTGCGCAGCGCCTCGTTGCAGGCCGCGAGCACGAGGTCCTCCAGCATCTGCACGTCGTCCTTGCTCACCACCTCGGGATCGATCTTGATCGCGACGATCTCTTGCTTGCCGTTGGCGTCGACGGTCACCATGCCGCCGCCGGCCGTCGCCTGGACCTTGCGCTTGCCGACCTCCTCCTGCAGCGCTGCCATCTGCTGCTGCAGCCGTTGCGCTTCCTTCATCATGTTCCCGAAGCCCTTCACTGGCTGTCTCCTTCCGGCAAGCGCGGCCGAACCGCCACCACCTCGCCCTGAAACTCGGCCATCGCCGCCTGCACGGCGGGATGCTCGGCCTCCCCGCCGGCTCCGTCGTCGTCGGTCACCACCCCGAATCGCTCGGCCCCGGCGACGTGGCGCCGGAGCGCCTGGACCACGAGGTCGCGATTGGCGGTGTCCGACAGCATCTCACGATGAAAGTGATTGCCCGTCAACACGACCACCAGCTCCCCGTCGCGCAGCGCCGTCGGCCGGGTCTGTGCGAGGACCGCGCCCAGCGTGGGCTTGCGCCGCATGACGTCCTCGACGACGCGCTGCCAGCCGGCCGTGACGTCGTCCCCGGCCCGCGCGGGCGCAGCGGCCGAGGGGCCGGGTGCGGCGCGCCCGGCCGATGCCGGCGCCGCGGTGCTCGTGCCCCCCGCGGGCGCGGCCGCGCGGTCCGGCTTGAAGGACGCGCGCCGGATCTCGGGCGCGGGCTCGACACCGCCGAGCAGGCTCTCCTGGCCGCGGGCTGGAGCCGGCGAGGCGACGCCCTGCTGGCGCAGCCGCGTCTCGGCTTCCTCGACGCGGCGCAGCACTTCCTGCAGCGCCCGCGGCTCGGGCCGCCGTGTCGCGCGCACCGCGGCGATCTCCAGCTCGACACGTGGGTGCGGCGACTCCCGCATCGCCGCATCCGCCTCGAGAAACGCGCGCAGCACGTACAGCAGGTCGTCGAGCGACACGTCCTCGCCCAGGGCGCGGAGCTCGTTGGCCTCGGCGTGGGAGATGTCGGCCAGCTTCGTGGCCGGCGCCGCCTTGAGCACGAGCGCGCGGCGCAGCAGCTCCACGACGTCGCGCGTGAAGGCGCCGAGGTCCTCTCCGTCGCGGGCGGCCCGGTCCACCGCCTCCAGCGCCGACGTCGCGTCGTGGGTGAGCAGCGCGGCGGCGAAGGCCTGCACCTCGGCGGGGGCCGTCGTGCCGAGCAGCGTCGCCGTCGTCTCGGTGTCCAACCGGCCGTTGCCGTAGGCGATGGCCGTGTCGAGCAGCGACAGCGCGTCGCGCAGCGACCCCTCGGCCGCGCGCACGATGGCCGGCAGCGCCGCCGGGTCGAACGGGAGCTTCTCCTTCCGTAAGATGTCCGCCAGGGTGGTCGCCAGCAGATCGGGCGGCATCGGACGAAAGTCGAAGCGTTGCACGCGGGACAGGATCGTCGCCGGGAGATCCCGCGGGTCGGTGGTCGCCAGCACCATGACGACGTGCGGCGGCGGTTCCTCGAGGGTCTTGAGCAGCGCGTCGAAGGCGTCGGCCGTGAGCTGATGAACCTCGTCGATGATGTAGACCTTGTAGCGGCCGCGGGCGGGCGCGTACTTCACGTTCTCGCGCAGCGCGCGGATGTCGTCGATCTTCCTGTTCGACGCCGCATCGATCTCGACGATGTCGACGCCGGCGGCGGCGTCACGACAGGCCAGGCATGCCCCGCAGGGCTCGGCGTCCTTGCGCTCGGGACAGAGCAGCGCGCGGGCCAGCAGCCGCGCGGTCGTGGTCTTGCCGATGCCGCGGGGTCCGGCGAACAGATAGGCGTGGGCGATGCGGCCGGAAACCAGCGCATTGCGCAGGGTCCGGGTGATGGCGTCCTGGCCGACAACCTCGTCGAACGTCGCGGGCCGGTACTTGCGGGCGAGGACCTGGTAGCTCACTGCGACTGACCCCACGAAGGCGAGAGTACGAAAGTGACCGTGCACCCTCCGTCGATCGACCCGTACTGCGACCTCCCCGCAGAGCCGGCTCCAGCCAGGTACTCCCACGGCACACGAAAGGGTCGCCTTACCGTTGCTCCCTTCCGGGCCTGGCGGGGTTCGACGATTTTCGTTGCGTAGGGCCCAACCTTCAACGCCGTCCCACGAGGCTCATTCAACACGGGCCGCCCTCGAGAGGGGATTCGACCCCGCTGAAGCGGATTGCGGGCTACAGGGCACCGCTAACTCCCCGTCTAGCACGGCCACGTCGAGACCGATTCCTCATTGCCGCCGACCAGGCCCAGAGGCCTCGGGGCCCGTCGGCCGGCGTGGATGGCGGAGGGGGTGGGATTTGAACCCACGGCACAGGGGTTTGCCCCGCGCACGGCATTTCCAGTGCCGCACCTTCGGCCGCTCGGTCACCCCTCCGGCTTCCGGCCGCCCGCCACCGGATCACCGGGCTGCGCCCGGTGACGCCGTTCGGACGGTTGAAAATGGCGGAGGGGAGAGGATTTGAACCCCCGAGGGACCTTCTGGGCCCCTATCCGATTTCGAGTCGGACGCCTTCAACCGGGCTCGGCCACCCCTCCGCAGATCGTTCACGCTCGTCGCCTCTCAAAGAACCCGCGCATCAGGTCCGCGCTCTCCGAGGCCAGCACGCCGCCCACCGCCTCGACGGTGTGGTTGAGCCGGCCGTCGTCCAGGAGCCGGTACAGCGACTCCACCGCGCCGGCCTTGGCATCGCGCGCGCCGTACACGACCCGGGCGATACGCGCGTTCACGATCGCCCCGCAGCACATCGCGCACGGCTCCACGGTGGCGTAGAGCGTCGTGCCGGTCAACCGGTAATTGCCGACCGCGGCGGCCGCGGCCCTGAGGGCCAGGATCTCGGCGTGGCCGGTCGGATCGGTCAGGGCGATGGGCGCGTTGTGCCCGCGACCCAGGACCTCGTCACCGTGCACGACGACCGCGCCGACGGGCACTTCGCCGGCGGCCGCGGCCTCGTGCGCCTCGGCGAGTGCAGCCCGCATGAACGTCTCATCGTCCCTGGACGGCGGCGTCATCCCGGCGCGACGCGGCGATGCCGTGAGAGGTGGTGCGCCCTAGAGGATTCGAACCTCTGACCTTCGGATTCGTAGTCCGACGCTCTGTCCACCTGAGCTAAGGGCGCGTGGCGGAGAGGCAGGGATTCGAACCCTGGACAGAGCTTTTGGCCCTGTAACCGCTTAGCAGGCGGCTGCCTTCGGCCGACTCGGCCACCTCTCCAACGGCAAAGCCCCCGTAGTATACACCGCTCCGACGGGGCGGTCCGGACGCCATGTCTTCCCGGAAACGCGCACCTCAGGCGTACGGACGTGATGCTCCAGCCGAGCCCTCGAGGCGTCGCCTGCAGGCGCCCCACAGGGCGCCGACGGCCCAGCAGCAGTTGAGCCATCGCTGGATCCTGTCGGGCCTCCGCAACGCCACCGCCTCGAGCCAGCGCCCCGCGTGCTTGGCCGTCCCCCAGAGCATGCCGACGGGCACCCCGAACAGCGTGCGGCGCTTGACGGGTGGCCGTACGCGCGCGGCGCCCTCGGCCCGTTCAAAGTAGACGCGGGACAGATAGCGGAGGCGCATCCGTTCACGCCCGATCCGGTGCCACACGACGACGGCAGGGTCGTAGACTACCCGGCATCCGGCCGCCAGCGCCCGCTCGACCAGCTCGGTGTCTTCTCCGCCGTAGCGCCGGGTGCCCTGAAGGCCCCGCCGCGTGTCGAAGAGCCCGACCCGCTCGAACACCTCGCGCCGGAACGCCATGTTGGCGCCCCACACACCGGGGGTACGGTGGGCATTGACGATCTCCGTCGCCGTCGTGTGGTCCATGATCGTGAGCACCCCGTGGAACGCACTGTGCTCGAGCCATGACGGTGGCGGCTCGTGCCACACCGGGAGGATGCGTCCGCCAAGAATGTCGGCGCCGGTCCTTCCGAGGGTGGCCGCGACCCGCGCAACCCAGTCAGGCGCCGGGTGCACGTCGTCGTCGGTGAATCCGACGATGCCTCCGTGGCTGTGCGCGACACCGGCGTTCCGAGCATGGCTCAGGCCTTGCTCGGCGACGAAGAGGGAGCGGACGGGCACCCGGGCTGTCGTCGAGAATTCCTCGATCGCCAGCCCTGTCGCGTCGACCGAGTTGTTGTTGACCACCACCAGCTCCCAGGCCAGGTCGGACGGCGTCTGCTGCGCCTCCAGCGACGCGAGCGTCAGGCGTAGCGAGGTTTCGCGGTTGAAGGTGCACACGACGATGGAGACGTCCGGTCTACGCGTCATCTCGGCGGCCATGACGGGGCCGAGATTGTCACACACCGCGCCCCGGGCGCGATAGACTCCACCACCACCTGGAGGGGGAGATGCCGGGCCAACGCGTTGTCGTCATCGGCCTCGACGGGCTGGAGGTCACGCTCGCCGAACGGCTCATGGCGGCCGGCGACATGCCAGCCCTGGCGGCGCTTCGCCGGAACGCCGCGCGCTTCCTGCTCGACCACGGCTCGGCGCAGCGCACGGGCCTGGCCTGGGAGCACGTGGCCTCTGGACAGTCGCCCGAAGCAGCACAGCGGTGGGCGGCGGTCGAGTTCGATCCCACGACGTACCTGACCTGGCAGGAGGGTGCCCGGTTCGCTCCCTGGTGGGCGCCACTCGACAGGCGCGTGGTGGTATTCGATGCCCCCTACGTCGACCTCCGGCGGGCCTCGAACACACGGGGGCTCGTCGCATGGGGGGCTCACGATCCGGGCGCGGTGCCCACATCTCGTCCGCGTGAGCTCTTCGGGGAGTTTCTCGAGTCGTTCGGCCAGTATCCGTCCCAGTGGACGTACGGCACCCCCTGGCCGTCGCCGGCCCGGACGCGCCAGATGGGCGAGGCGCTCAGTGGGGCGCTCGATGCGCGCGGTCGCGCCGCGCGCTGGCTCGCCACCGAGCGGCTTCCCGACTGGGACCTCTTCATCGCGGTGGCGGGCGAGCTTCACGGTGCGATCGAGGGACTGTGGCACGGCGTCGATCCTGACCATCCCCTCCACAAGCACCCGTCGGCCACCGAGGCCGCTCGTGGATTGCTCGCCATCCACCGTGCCCTCGACCGGATGGTCGGCGAGCTCGTCCAGTCCGCCGGCGACGCCGCGGTCATCGCCTTCACCATGGGCGGCATGGGGCCGAACCACTCCGACGTGCAGTCCATGGTTCTGCTCCCGGAGCTGCTCTATCGCCACGCGTTCGGCCGCTCGCTGCTGCAGGTGACGCCGGCCTGGCTGGAGTCGCCTGACGAGGTGCCGCTCCTCGCCGAGCACGAGAGCTGGGGCGCGGCGAGCAACAGCTGGATACCCGTGGCGGAGCCGAGCCGCGGGCCACTGTCAGCGGCGCTCCGCGCATTCGCGAGGCGCCGGCGGTGGCTGAAGGCCGGAGTCGTGGGGGCCCGCGCAGCCGTCGACGCGTGGCGCGCCGCCGCGGCCGGCACGCCCATGCGGTCGCTCCGCTGGCAACCCGCTCGACGCTACGATCAGCACTGGCCCCGGATGCGGGCCTTCGCGCTGCCCTCGTTCTACGACGGGCGCATCCGTATCAACCTCAGGGGCCGTGAGCGAGACGGGCTCGTGGAGCCCTCCCGGTACGAGGAGACGTGCCGGGAGATCGAAGCGCTGCTGCGGGAATGCCGGAATCCTCTCGACGGAGAGCCGGCCGTCGAGGCGGTCGAGCGCGCGGCGACCCGAGATCCCCTCCTGCTGGGGAGCTCGGAGTCCGACCTCCTGGTCGTCTGGCGCGGTGTCGCCACGGCCTTGCAGCACCCCAGACTCGGTCTCGTCGGTCCGGTGCCGCTTCGCCGCACCGGGGGCCACACCGGTCGCTACGGCATGGCCTACGTCGCCGCCTCCGGACTCGACGCCGGCGATCGCGGCGTCCGGCCATCATTCGACGTCGTCCCGACCATCCTCGAGCTGCTCGGCGCCCAGCCCGACACCGGCATCAGCGGAACCAGCCTCCTGAAGCCGGCCTGACGGTCACGGAGAGTCGATCGCTCCGCGCCATGGCGACTGTCAGGCGACCCGGCGGGGGCGACCCTGGCCGCGCTCGGCAGGCTCGGCCACTCCGACGCGCTCGGCGTAAACCATCTCGCCGCCGAGCCAGCCGGCGACGAGCACGCTCAGCACGCCGACGATCGACAGCAGCAGCGGCCACCGCGAGCCTGCGGGTAGCTGCATCCGGAGGACGGCGTTGACGCTGAAAAGCGCGACCGCGGCCAGGTTGAGGACCATGTGCCAGGTGCCGAGACGCCTGGCACGTCCGTCCAGGCTCAGATAATCGGCGAGGCCGGGGCCCGCCGCGGCCAGCGCGCCGATGATGCCGCCGACGATGTTCCAGAAGGCCAACGTTCCCCACATCGCGTTGCCCGTGGCCGCCTCGACGAGATCGAAAATAAGCGCAGCCACCCACAGCCCGAGCGGGAGGACGACGAGCATCGGGTGAACGGGATGATCGGAGATGCGCGCACGTGCGTGAGCCATGGCATTACTCCCGGGCAGGAATTCTGCATCGCTGGTGCCACCCACTGGCGTTAGCGCGTCCGCGATCGTGATTTTCGGAGATGGCGGAGGGCGAGGGATTCGAACCCCCAAGGGCCTCGCGGCCCGGTGGATTTCAAGTCCACTGCCTTGCCAGTTGAGGCTAGCCCTCCGTGCTTCTAGGATCGCATAGTGACACGATGCGGGCCCTATCGGGCAAGGATGCGGAGTCCGGACTCCCGGCTCTTGCGGCTCACTCTATAACGTGATCCGCCCGCAGCAACAGCGGTGGCGGGATCGTGAGGCCCATCGACTTGGCCGATCGCAGATTGATCACGAGTTCGAATGTCGTTGGTAGCTCGATGGGCAACGTCGCCGCCTTCGCACCATTGATCAGCTTGTCGACATGTCCAGCGGCGCGCCGGAAGAGATCGGAAATTCTCGGCGCGTAGCTCATGAGCCCGCCCGCCTCGGCGAATTCCCGTCGAGCCATGACGCCAGGGACCTTATTCTTCAGGGTGAACTCCGCGAGGATCTCCCGGTACGTCACGGTTAGCGTATCCTCGATCATCACGACGGCCGCGGGTCGGCGTTGCCCCAGGCGTGGCAGGGCAGCCAGGAGATCATCGGCGCCCCGCACTTCGAGAGACTCGAGCGGGAGGGCCAGCGTGCGAGCAGCGTTCTGGATCTCCTTCCAGTCGGCGACGGCCCCCGGATTAGCAGGATTCCAGATCACGAAGACGCGCGACACGCGAGGGACTGCCTCGCGGAGCAGTTCGAGGCTCTTGGCGACCAACCCTGGCAGCTTCGACGTGAATCCGGTGAGGTTGCCTCCGGGCCGCGCGAGGCTGGTGACGAGGCCTCCGGCCACCGGGTCGATGCCGGCGATCATCACGATGGGCAGGGTCCCGGTCACCTGGCGAGCGGCAAGCGCGGGTTGCGGGCCCGCCGCCAGGATCACGTCGACCCTGCGGTCGACCAGCTCCAGCGCGAGGTCCGGCAACAACTCCACGTTCCAGGCGGCCGATCGGAACTCGATGATGACATTGCGGCCCTCCTCGTAGCCCAACTCGCCCAGGCCCTGCAAGAAAGCCATCCGCTCCGGTGATGGCTTCTCGGCCAGAGGCGGCAGCAGCAAATAGCCGATCCGTGCCACCTTCCCCGCCTGCTGTGCCCCAGCCGCGAACGGCACGGCGAGAGTCGCAACACCGACCACGAACGCCCGCCGGTCCATCAATCGATCACTGCTGAAGGCCATGACGATGGGGATGGTCCGAGTCGCCTTCTGAGCGGCCCGTACCGCTGGGATCTCCACGTCGCCGACCTCGCGGAGGCCTTGCGGCAGCACACCCTCACGCGTCGCACCGGGATGGCGAACGTCAACGTCGGATCAACGCCCACCTCGATTTCAACCCAAGCCCGCCCGGCTAGTTCGAGCAAACCCGGGTCAGCCGGGGTCGCGCCCCTCGCCGAATCGTGCCCCCTGCCGATTGACCTGCTGGCGCCGGTGGCATCTCTGCGGGTCCCTACGCGCTGCCGGACGCCGGCCTGCCGACCATAGCAGGCCCCAGGACGGGGTCAACATGCGCCCGGAAGCAGCCGCGATCAGCTGCGGCCGACGCCGGCACTGCGCGCGTCGACGAGGCACTGACTGTCACGAAGCGATGCGTGGCTGCGCGCGGTGGGATGGCTGCTCTGTTACGGCAGGATCGGCGGCGAATGGCGCATCGGCCTGACGCTTCGCGGCGAGCATGGTGCGCCGTGCTTCGATGCGCCGTCGGCGTAGTTCGTTGTCAACGCTACGTCGGCGGACCGCACTCAGGACAATGATTCCTGCGGCGATCAAGGCGCCGATGATCAGCGGCGCGGTGAGGAGAATAATGTACCGGCCCATCTCAACCTCCTTGGGCCGTCGCCCGGCGTCTCGTGGTCTACAGCCTGGCCTGGTGACCAGAACTTACCGCAGACGACTTCTCAAGGCAACGAGGGCTAACCGCCCCCGGTTTCGCCTTCGCTCGTGCTCGACACATCACGATCGGGGTTCATGCGCGGAGGTAGCCAAGGAGCTGATCGACGAGACCGCGTGGATTTGACAGCGCGAGCAGATGGCCACCCGCAATCTCGTCGACGGCGATACGCAGTCGCTCTCGTGCGACGCGTCGCTGGAAGTCGATCGGGAAGAATCGATCGTCGCGTCCGGCGATCACGTGGATGGGGACTTCGGGCCACGCGTCGAATCGACAGGGCTCACCGAAGACGATGTCGGCCTCGGGGCGCTGGTGTGTTTCGCCTTGCTCGACGATCTTGGACGGAACGTCGTGCAGGAAGTACGTGGCGACGTCGAAGTTCGGGCTATAGCCGCCCCGGTGTGCAGCCGCTGTCCGCGCTGCCGTCGCCCCGGTGCTGTCCCACCACTCGCCAGCCGTCTCGCCGGGGACCGGAATCATCGCATTGACGAACACCACCATGCGGACGCCAACCCGCGCGCACACGAGCGGCGCCGTGAAACCTCCGAGGGACTGTGCGACGAGTACCACGTCGCGCGGCCCGACCGATTCGACGACCCGGTCAGCGTAGGCCGATAGGCCCGCGTGCTCGTCGGCGCCGGGCAAGTCTACCGCGATCGCTTCGTGCTTGGCCTTTTCGAGTAGCGGCACGACTCGATGCCAGTACCATGCGGCCCCACCTGCACCGGGAACGAGAACGAAGGCCGCCATGCCCGGCTACCGTCACCCTTCAAGCCGCATATACATCACGCGCGTGTCGGGCCGGGACACGCGATCTGATGGAGCGTGCCAGTTCCTCGGCCCATCATTCGATCACCTCATCCGCCCGCGCGACGCTCGACCCGTCCTTCCCCCCAGCGATACTCGACCGAAACGTTGCGCCCCTCGATCCAGCCCAGTTCGCGCAGTCGCTGCAAAAACGCGCCGACCCGATGGCTGTCGAGCGAACGCGTATTCGGACCCAAGAACCCGATAGTCGGCCGCTCGGCCGGCTGCGCCCGCGCCGGGAGTGGCTCGACCAGGACACCCGTCAGCAAGTTCAGCAGGAAGCGGCGGCGGTCCACGCGGAGGGGCAGTCGTGGGAGGCGCGCGCATCGCGTTCCTCCGCCCGCCGCGCCAGTCAGGAGGCTCACGGCCGGAGCCTACCGCAAGGCGCGGACGTCCGCGAGCGTCCTACCGGTTTACCGGAGCCAGGCAAGCAGCATACGCAGGGGCACTGGAACTGATCACTTCAGCGCCGGCCCACGCGGGTCGAGGGCGTCTGGCACCGATGTCGGACGCTGTGGCCTATTACCATCCTTCACGCAAGCGCGGAGGTCCCAGAACTGCTGCGGCATGTAGGTCACTCTCGAGCTGTCGCCCCAGGACCGCTCGACCCAGTCACCCGGCTGCGCCGGCCCAGGAATGAGGCCCATCACCTTCCACCACTCGATGCCGTATTGAGTCTCGAATCGTCCGCGTTCCTCCAGCGTGAAGGTTCGTAGTGACACACACGTTCCTCCGGCGAACGCCGTGCCGACCGACGCGATGACCATTACGACCACCAGTGAAGCTCTCCGAGCGGACATCATCGCCCGTCCTCCTCGAGGGTCGCCCGGCGGCGGTCCATCATTCGATGACATGGTCCGCCCGCGCCAACAGCGACGGCGGGATTGTGAGGCCGAGGGTCCTGGCCGTTTTCATGTTGATGACGAGTTCGAATTTCGTGGGCTGCTCGACCGGAAGATCGCCCGGCTTGGTTCCCCGCAGGATCTTGTCGATGTAGGTGGCTGACCTTCGGAATAGCTCTCGCAGATTCGGACCGTAGGACATCAGCCCGCCCACGTCCACGAACTCCCTAGCCGAGTAGATCGTGGGCAGCCGTCGCTTGACAACGAAGTCGAGGATCTCTGCCCGGTGGCCGTAGGTGATCGGAATGACATAGACGACCAACGCATCCGGGTGATCGTCACGCAGCGCTGAGAACGCGCGAGCAACGTCCTCGGGTTTGCGGACCACCAGCGGCTGAAGCGTTATCCTGAATCTTTGGGCGGCGCCCTCCATCTCTTCGAGAGTCGGCACCGAGGACGGATTGTCCGGGTTCCATAGGACCGCGACGCGCGAGAGCCGCGGAACAGCCTCATGAAGAAATTGCACCAGCTTGGGTGTCAGCTCCGGAGACAATTCGGATAGTCCCGTAACGTTGCCGCCCGGTCGGGCGAGGCTCGTGACCACCCCAGCGCGGACCGGGTCACCGCCGGCTGTCAATACGATTGGAATACTCGCGGTGGCCCGTCTTGCCGCGAGGCTCGATTCGAGATTGCCCGCCACGATCACATCAACGCCGCGTTGAACCAGGTCGTTGGCGAGCCCTGGATACCGATCGGGGTTCCGCTCGGCCCACCGTTGCTCGAAGGTCACATTCCGCCCCTCCCGGTATCCCAGTTCCTGCAGCCCGTAGAGAAGCGCTTCAAAGAAGGGGGCGCTGACCGACGGCACCGTGAACCACAGAACCCCGATCCGGTGGACCTTGCGCGGGTCCTGCGCTTTCGCACCGAGCGGCGTCGCAAGCGCGGCGAGTCCACCGACGACGATGGCCCGACGCTTCACTATGTGCACGTCATCGTCACTGGCCACGGCTTCACCCCAAGCTCTAGAATGGCCCGGCCCGCGATGAGCCAGGCATCTCTTTGAAGAATTCTAACCGCCTCCCGGCCAGTCCAGTGCCACAGCCCGGCGACGGTCGCCCGTGGGCCGAGCCAGGTTGCGTCACGGCCATGATGAGATGTTCGAGCACGAGATTCATGACAGGTTCGTCGACCCGTCGCATTCATGCTGGCACGGCCAATGCGTACTCCCCAGACGGGACGAGAGGAGGTGTCACGATGACGCGGAAACGGCACTGGTTCTGGGTCCTTCCGGTGTTCCTCACAGTCGCCGTGTCCTCAGGGGCAGCCGACGCTGCCAACAAGAGCAAGGTGGACGGCGCCACCAAGCGGGTCGAACGTGGCGCCCAACAGATCGGCCAGGGCCAGATCGGCCCGGGCTTCAAGGAGATGTTTGCGGGCATCGGCCATACGATCGTCGAAGGCGCCAAGTTCAGCGGCGAGAACATCAAGGAGTTCTTCGCCAGCAAGAAGTAACGACGCACAAACACGCGGGCCGGCCACCGCGATCTGGCCGGCCCGCTCCGTTCGATTCCCCGCAGGGTTTAGACCGTCCGTTACCGATAGATGTTGTTCGACCTGTGATCACCGCCGAGCCAGCGCTTGAGAGTCGCTCGCGCATCGGCCTTGCGGTCCATCGCGATCCGAGCGACGTTGCGAGCGTCGAGCGTGAACTCCAGGAGCATGCCGTTAGGGTCTTTGATGTACACGGACCGGCAGTAGCCATGCTCCAGCACGTAGGAGTCGGGGTTCTGGTAGCCTGCTGCCTTGATGCGCTTCTCGATCGCCAGTTGAGTTACCTTGTCGACCTTGAGCGCGATGTGATGAAAGGGCGTCTGCGCCACCCGCGGGCTGAACTTCCTCTGGTCCTTCTTTCCCGCGAACTGAAAGAACGCTAGCGCGCCACCGTCCGCCAGGCCGAAGAAGCAGTGACAGTACGTGCGCACCTTCCCGAACAGCTTGTCGGATTCGCTCCACGTGGCGACGAGAGGAAGCCCGATGACCTCCTCGTAGAACTTGCGGGTCTTCTCCATGTCCTTGGTCGTATACGCCGTGTGGTGAAGACGACTCGGAAGTTTTCGCATTGTTGGCAACTTATCCTCCTCCGATTTCCGCGCATCACGAGATTCTAGCGCGCCCGACGGCAAGCCGGCGCGGCGGCGAGGCCCGCGCTGTGCTGAAGGTCGTTGGCACGCCGCCCGCAACAGCAACAGAATGGCGGTGGCTCTACATGGCTCTGAGCCCCGCGGCCAAGGAGGTCACTCCATGTGGAGAACGAGTGTGCTCATGGCGGTGGCGATCGCCGTGACCGCCTGCACGACGAGTACGAGTCAGCGGTCGGCCACGACGACCACGATCCCGGCCAGTGGCGGACAGCAAGTCGTGATCGCTGAGTCCGGCAACTCCCCACGCGGGCAAGTCCGTCATCAGCTCGCCGGCAGGATCACCGATATCGACCGGAACAAGGGCGAGGTCACGGTTCGGTCGGGCGACGGGTCGAAGGTCAAGATCGTGCTGCCGCCGCTCGCTGTCGCCAACATGCGGGAAGACGACGATGTCAGCCTGGATGTCCTGGTGACGCCGCACCGATAGCGGCGACCAAGAGTCGAGCCGCCCATGCAGAGCGGCAGGGCGGGCGCGTGTCGCGCGAGGACTGCCCAGACTCGGTAGGCGTGACACGCCCGGTAGGCCGTGCTTTGCGGCCAACCCTGCGAGCGGGCCAGGGGCATCGAGGGTCACTGGATCCTGCAGTACGACGAACCCACCCGGGCGCGTCCCAACGATCGCTCGAACGACCTGAGAGCGGAGTTCCACGTCTCTGACTCGAATCGCGATACCGCCGAGAACACCCGGCTCGGGTCCCGCCGATGGCGTGTGTCCGGAAGGGTTAGTGCGCGACCGTCAAGCGGATGACTGCACAGAACTATGAGTGCCGGCGCGAGGCGTGGCTCCGAGGCGTTCGCGGAATGTCCGGGTGGCACGAGACCCTATGTGTGCAAAGCGTTGCGGACAGGGGGGCGTCGTCAAATCTCGACGACTCCGTCGGCGCGGCCTTCTTCTTGCACCACGCCCGGTCGCTGGCGGGCCAGATGAGAGGACTGAAAACCAAGCGCCCGTCGGGGGGAGCTCGTCTTGGGGAGGAGGCGTCGCGCGAAAACCTACGAGGCTGCGCACACGTGCCCGATCTGTCTGTCGCAATACATCGAGCGCGCCTCGCGACGTGGTGTGCTTGACCACATGGCGCGCCTCCTCCGCTGGCGCGTGTATCGATGTCAGGAGTGTGAAGCGCGTTTCTACGATGTCCCCCTGCACCGGAAGGCTGCCTAGCGGAAGCGCACGGGCGTAAGTGGGAAATAAATGCCCCAAAAAGAGAGTGGCGCGTGTCGCCCACGGCGTTCGTGAAAACGAACCTGTGGACCCGTCGGAGTTGGCCGCCGCTCAGCGTCGGGGATTGGGAGGCGGACATGCTCAGGACTCAGAATGCGACGCAACCGCTCGTTCATGCGCGACCTCAGACCCGTCGGGTCACCTGGCCGGTTCCCGGCAGGAGCCGAGGTAAATTCGCTCCCCGTATCGTCGCCGTCGCGGCCATCACGTGGGTTGTGGCGTGGGGCTGCATCGGCGCGCTGATGTACCTTCAGGACGAACCGGCGCCGTACGTGCTGGACCGCGAGAACGACTGACCGGTCGCGGAGGGAATGCCGGCGGCACGAGCCGTCGGACGTCGGCTCTCCCTCCGCGATGACGAGCCCGAGGCTCCCGGCACATCCGCTGATCCGGTCGTGCCCCGTCCGGACCCGATCTCGTCACGCAGAGGCAGACATCGCGGCTTCGCGAGCGCGGTATCCTATCTCGGAGGCTCAGCCCGTTGCCCGCAGGTGGACGGCGAGCGCTCGGGCGCGACGGCATGGGCTCTGCGACCTGGAGGCGCTAACCGCTGGTGAATCACGACGCGTTCACGAAGATCCGATCCGGGGGTGCGATGAAAGCAGCGGCGTGGAGTGCTCTCGCTGCCAGGTTCGTGTGCGCCGTGGTGGCCGCGGCGCTGCTGGCCGCGTGTGCGAGCACGCCGCCGCCCGCTCGCAGCGGTCGCGTCGTGATGAGCCAGCACCAGCGGTGGACCATCCGCATCGTCCCGACGATGACGGACAGGTGGCGCGCGCGGGTGCAGGTGTGGCCCCCCGAGGTTTCGCCGCAGACGAGCGGCGGGATCAACCTGCATTTCACCGAGTCTGCTTCGACGGAGAGCGCCGTCGTTCAGGCCGCCACCGCCTCGGCGCGCCGCTACATCGATGCGTCCCGGAGCACGCAGTGACGGTCGGACGCGGCGACGCAGGACCTCAGGCCCGTCTCGGGCGACCGAGCGTCTCGAGCCAGGCGTCGACGGCCTTCAGGTGGAGGCTGACGAGCGCCTCGATGTCCGTGGGCATAGGCATCGCCCGCTCGCGACAGTAGGCAGCGACCGTCGCGTCGACGTCGAACCACCCGGTCGCCAGGCTGCCGGCGTCGAGCTCGTCGATCTCCGCACGGCGCTCGCTCCTCCGCTCGGCGTCCTCGGCCGGATCGAGACGCTCCATCACGGCCACCATGCGGTCGTAGAGATCGCCGTAGCGGTCGGCCATCGCGAAGTATTCCGGCACTCCTTGCGATGTGAGGAAATCGTCGACGGTCCCACCGGTCCCGTAGGTGCCGGCGGTCTGTGGATGAGGCTCGAGATGGCCGAAGCTCTCGTCGCCCTCGGGTGAGGTCCAGCGAGCCAGCGGGTAGAGACGACAGGCGAGCGGTCGATCCGGGTGGACCGTGCACCCCCCGGGGCCGAGGAAAACGCACCCGCGGTCCTCGTCCCGCGTCTGCAGGACCGTCCCGCCCGCCTCCGTGAACCGGGACAGAAATTCGGTCGTGGTGATACCGAGACGGCGCGACAGCCGCAGGGCCTCGTACGGGCCTACCCGGATTGCCTTGTTGTGGCAACACCGGTTACAGGCGTTACACACGTACGAGAAACGGCTGTCGCGCCGGAGACTGAAGTCGACCCGGGCTATGGCATCGCCGTAAGGAACGGCCGCCCTCCCGACCGTGCGAAGGTTACCGCGAGGTTACTTGCCCGTAGCCTTGCCCTCGGTCTTGCCTTCCACCTTCGTCTCACCCTTCCCCTCGGTCTTCGCCTTCGCCTTGCCCTCGGTCTTGGCTTTGGCCTTGCCCTCGGTCTTGGCCTTGGCCTTGCCCTCGGTCTTGCCGTCCGTCTTGCCCTCTTCCTTGCCCTGGGCGATGGAACTGGCAGGACGGACGCCGAGCGCCGCGCCGAAGGCCGCGATGGCTCCGGCTAGCTTGAGGGCCTCACGACGGGACAGGGACTCCTCGGGGGTCGGATCCGTATGTGCAGGCATCGAGGCTCCTTCGCCTACCTGACGATTGAACTCCGGCTTGCGACCGTAGCACGGGTGGGTGCAGGTAAACAATCCCGACGGCGCCGCTCTCAGTGGGCGCGCACGAGTTTCTCGATGCCGGGAAGGTAGGACCGCAACGCCTTCGGGACGGTGACGCTCCCGTCGGCTTCCTGGTAGTTCTCGAGGACGGCGATGAGCGTCCGGCCGACCGCCAGTCCCGAGCCATTGAGGGTATGGCAGAACTCGGGCTTGCCGCCCGCCTCGGGCTTGTAGCGAATATCGACCCGTCGGCCTCCGAAGTCCGCGTAATTCGAGCACGACGAGATCTCGCGATACCTGCCCTGGCCTGGTAGCCACACCTCGATGTCGTACCCCTTGGCCGCGCTGAACCCGACGTCCCCCGTGCAGCGCTCGACGACCCGATAGGGGATCTCGAGGCTCTGCAGGATGCTCTCGCCGTCGTTGACCAGCGACTCGAGCTCGTCCCAGGACCGGTCGGCGCTGGTGATCTTGACGAGCTCCACCTTGTCGAACTGGTGGTTGCGGAAGATGCCCTTCATGTCCTTGCCGTACGTGCCTGCCTCCCTGCGATAGCACGCGGTCAGCGCCGTGTACCGGCGGGGCAGCGTCCTCTCCGGCAGCACCTCGCCGCCGTGGAGCGCCGTCAGCGAGACCTCGGCCGTGGGAATCAGGTACAGCGCCCGCCCCTCGTCGGCCTCGACCGTCTTGAAGAGGCCTTCCGCGAACTTGGGGAGCTGGCCGGTCTTCAGCATCGTCTCGGCGCTCACGAGGTGCGGCACCCAGATCTCGGTGTACCCGTGCTCCTGGGTCTGCACGTCCAGCATGAACTGGGCGAGGACGCGCTCCAGGCGGGCCAGCGGCCCCCACAGCACGCCGAACCGGGACTTGGAGATCTTGGCCGCCCGTTCCATGTCGAGGAGGCCCAGGGCCTCGCCGACCTCCTCGTGCGGCCTGGCGGTGAACGAAAACTCGCGCGGCGTGCCCCAGCGCCGGATCTCGACGTTGTCGGCGTCGCTCCGGCCCGGCGGCACCGAGGGATGCGGCACGTTGGGAACCTGGACGAGCAGCTCATCGACCGCGTCGTCGACGCGCTTCAGCTCGGCGTCGAGGGCCTTGATCCGATCGCCGACGGCGCGCATCTCGGTCCGCATCGCCTCGGGAACGCCGCCCCGGTACTTGGCGAGCTCCGCGGAGGTGCGATTCCGCTGCGCCTTGAGCTCGTCGGTTTCCTTGATCAGGCGACGGCGCTCGGCGTCGCGGGCGACGATGGCCTGGACCAGCTCGGCGCCGCCCTTGTCGACGAGCGCCCGCGCCACGGCCTCGGGCTGCTCGCGGATCAGGCGCAGGTCGAGCACGGCCGGGCTAGGGCGTCTCGGCCGGCGCGGGACTCTCGGCCCCCACCCGGGCGATCGAGCCCACGCGATCGTCGGCGTCGAGGTCGATGATCCGCACGCCCATGGTGTTCCGGCCTTGCGAGGACACCTCGTCGGCGTGGATGCGAATGACCTTGCCCTTGGTGGTGACGATCAGCACGTCGTCTCCGCCACGGACCTGGAGCATGCCGACGACGGTCCCGTTCCGTCCGGCCGTCTTGATGTCGATGATCCCCTTTCCCCCCCGGCCGGTGAGCCGGTATTCCTCCAGCGGCGTGCGCTTGCCGAACCCGCGCTCCGTGATGGTGAGGATCTGGGATCCCTCCTGCACGACCTCGGCGGCGATGACGGCGTCGTCGTCCGCCACGTCGATGCCCCGCACGCCGCCGGCCCCGCGACTCTTGGACAGGATCTCCTCCTCGGAGAATCGGATGATCATGCCCTGCTTGGTCGCGATCATGACCTCGCGCGTGCCGTCCGTCCGCCGCGCGCTGATCACCTCGTCACCGGGCTCCAGGTCCATGGCCTGGATGCCGCCCGTGCGGATGTTCGCGTAGGCCTCCAGCCTGGTCTTCTTGACCTCCCCGCGGCGGGTGGCGAGCAGGATGTGGACGCCGGCGGCGAAGTCCCGTACCGGCAGGCAGGTCGCGACCTGCTCGCCGTCGCGCACGGCGAGCAGGTTCACCATCGCCTTGCCCTTGGCCGCCCGCCCGCCTTCCGGGATCTCGTGCACCTTGAGCCGGTGCACCTTGCCGAGGTTGGTGAAGAACAGCAGGTAGGAGTGCGTCGAGGCGATGAACAGGTCCTCGACGATGTCCTCCTCCTTCGTCTCCATCCCCGTCACGCCCTTGCCCCCGCGTCGCTGGCTGCGGTAGGCCTCGACGTGGGTCCGCTTGATGTAGCCGGAGCGCGTGATGGTGACGACCATCTCCTCGTCGGCGAGGAGATCCTCGATGGTGAGGTCGGTGGTCTCGGTGAGGATCTCCGTCCGTCGGGCGTCGCCGTACTCTTCCTTGATGGCGACCAGCTCGCTCTTGATGATCCCCATCAGCTTGGCGTCCGAGGCCAGGATGCTCTTGAGCTCTTCGATGAGCTTGAGGGTCTCCTCGTGCTCGTCGATGATCTTCTGCCGCTCCAGCGCGGCCAGCCGGCGCAGCTGCATGTCGAGGATGGCCTTGGCCTGGATCTCGGTCAGGTCCAGCCGCCGCATGAGCTCGTCGCGGGCGGCGTCGGCGCTGGCGGCCTGACGGATGATGCGGATGACCAGGTCGAGCTGCTCGACGGCCTTCCGGAGCCCGGCCAGGATGTGGGCTCGCTCCTCGGCCCGGGCCAGATCGAAGCGGGTGCGCCGCGTGACCACCTCGCGGCGGAAGTCGATGAACGCCTCCAGCATCTCCCTGAGGTTGACGACCTGCGGGCGGCGATCGACCAGCGCGAGCATGATGATCCCGAACGTCGTCTGCATCTGGGTGTGCTTGTAGAGCTGGTTCAGCACGATCCGGGGAATCTCACCCCGCCCCAGCTCCAGCACGACCCGGATCCCCTCCCGGTTGGACTCGTCGCGAATCTCGGAGATCCCCTCGACCTTCCGCTCGCGGCTCAGCTCGGAGATCTTCTCGATGAGGGACGCCTTGTTCACCTGGTACGGCAGCTCGCTGATGATGATCGCCTCGCGGCCGCCGCGCAACTTCTCGGCGTGGGCCTTCGCCCGGAGGGTGATGGTTCCCCGGCCGGTGGTGTAGGCTTCCCGGATGCCGCCGGTGCCATAGATGTAGCCCGCGGTCGGGAAGTCGGGCCCGGTGACGACCTGGGCGAGCTGCTCCACCGTCGTGGCGGGACGATCGATGAGCGCGATCAGCCCGTCGACGACTTCGGTCAGGTTGTGCGGCGGGATGTTGGTGGCCATGCCGACGGCGATGCCGGCCGAGCCGTTGACCAGCAGGTTGGGAATGCGCGTCGGCAGGACGACCGGCTCGGTCTCGTTGTCGTCGTAGTTGGGCGCGAAGTCGACGGTGTCCTTGTCGATGTCGGCCAGCATCTCGTGCGCGATGCGCGCCATGCGCGCTTCCGTGTACCGCATGGCCGCCGCCGGGTCGCCGTCGATCGACCCGAAGTTCCCCTGCCCGTCGACGAGCGGATAGCGCAGGGAGAAGTCCTGGACCATCCGGACCAGGGTGTCGTAGATGGCCGAGTCGCCGTGCGGGTGGAACTTGCCCATGCAGTCGCCGACGACGCGGGCCGACTTCTTGTAGCCCCGGTTCCAGGCCAGGCCGAGGAGCTGCATGGTGTACAGGACCCGGCGATGCACAGGCTTCAGCCCGTCGCGGATGTCCGGCAACGCGCGGCCGACGATCACGGACATCGCGTAGTCGAGATACGACTTCCGCATCTCCTCTTCGATCGGCGCGTTGATCTGTCGGTCGGGCATCTAGATGTCCAGGTTGGCGACGTCGAGCGCGTGCTGTTCGATGAACAGCCGCCGCGGCTCCACGGCGTCACCCATGAGCACGGTGAACATCTCGTCGGCGCCCACGGCGTCTTCCATGGTGACCTTCAGGAAGGTCCGTGTCTCCGGGTTCATGGTCGTTTCCCACAGCTGCTCGGGGTTCATCTCGCCGAGGCCCTTGTACCGCTGGAAGGTGGCGCCGTGGCGCGACCTCTCGAGCGCCACGGCCCACAGGTCGTCGAGGCTCCGCACGGGCGTCTCGTGATCGTGCTCGTCAAGGATGGTCGTCGGGCCCTTGGCCGCTGCCGCCAGCTTCTCCCACAGCTCGAGGAGCGCCGCGTAGTCGGGCGACCGGAACAGCTCGGTGCTGAACGAGACGGTCGGCGGCCCCGCGATCACGATCGTCTGGGCGTCGCCGGTGTCGCCGGGCCGGGCGTCGATGGTGTGGCCGTCCACCGCGGCCGCCGCCGCTACCACCGCGGTTGCGATGTCGGCGTGGGTCACACCTCGCTTGGTCCCGCGGAATCTCTGGCGGAGCAGCTCGCCGAGCACGTCGGCCGGCACGCCGCGCTTCGTCAGCTTGGCGAAGAGCCCGCGGTACTCCGAGACCGCGCGCAGCACCTCCAGCAGGGCCTCTCCCGTCAGCGGCGCCTTCGTTCCCGGCACCTTGACGCGCGCGGTGGCGACCCAGGCCGAGAGGAAGAAGTCCTCGAACTCCCGCTCGTTCATCAGGTACTTCTCGACCTTGCCCTTCTTGACCCTGAACAGCGGCGGCTGGGCGATGAACAGGTGCCCCGCCTCGATGACCGCGTTCATGTGGCGGAAGAAGAACGTCAGCAGGAGCGTCCGGATGTGGGCACCGTCCACGTCGGCGTCCGTCATCAGGATGATCTTGTGATAGCGCAGCTTGGTCAGCTCGAACTCGTCGGTGCCGATGCCGGTGCCCATGGCCGAGATGAGCAGCCGGATCTCGTTGTGGGACAGGACCTTGTCGTACCGCGCCTTCTCGGAGTTGATGATCTTGCCGCGCAGGGGTAGCACCGCCTGGGTGCGCCGGTCGCGCCCCTGCTTGGCCGAGCCGCCGGCCGAGTCGCCCTCGACGATGAACAGCTCGCGATACTGAGGGTCCCGCTCCGAGCAGTCGGCCAGCTTGGCGGCCAGGCCCTCGTCGTCACGCCCGCCCTTGCGGGTCAGCTCGCGCGCCTTGCGGGCCGCCTCGCGCGCCTGGGCCGCCCGCACGCACTTGTCCGCGATCTTGCGCGCCGTGGTCGGGTCTTCCTCGAAGGACTCGGCCAGCTTCTCGTTGACGATCTGCTGCACGAGACCCTTGATGTCGGTGTTGCCCAGCTTGGCCTTGGTCTGGCCCTCGAACTGCGGATCGGGCAGCCGCACCGACACGACGGCGCACAGGCCCTCGCGGACGTCGTCGCCCGACACCCCGCCCTTGAAGCTCTTCAGGAAGCCGTTGCTCTGGGCATAGCCGGAGATCGTCCCGGTCAGCGCGGCCCGGAAGCCCGTCAGATGCGTGCCGCCCTCGCGCGTGTTGATGTTGTTGGCGAACGAGAACACGCTCTCCTGGTACCCATCGTTGTACTGCAGCGCGACCTCGACCTCGATGTCGCCCTTCTTGCCCTCGAAGTAGAGGACCTTCGGGTGAATGGGGGTCTTGTTCTGGTTCAGGTGCTTGATGAATTCGATGATGCCGCCCTTGTAGAGAAACGTGTGGCCGCGGCCGTCACGCTCGTCCTCGATGACGATCTTGAGCCCCTTGTTCAGGAAGGCGAGCTCGCGCAACCGATTGGACAGGGTGTCGAACGAGAACGTGACGTCCTCGAAGATCGACGCGTCGGGCTTGAACCGGATGATCGTTCCGTGCTTCTTCGTCGGCTCGCCGGGCGCCAGCGGGGCGGTCGGGGCCCCCCCCTGCTCATAGCGCTGCGTCCACGTCTGGCCGCCGCGCCTGATCTCGACTTCCAGCCACTCGCTGAGTGCGTTCACGACGGAGATCCCGACGCCGTGCAAGCCCCCGGAGACCTTGTACGCGGAGTGCTCGAACTTTCCCCCCGCGTGCAGCACTGTCAGGACGACTTCCGCCGCCGCCTTGCCGGTGTCCTGGTGCGTGTCCACGGGGATACCGCGGCCGTTGTCGCCGATCGAGACAGATCCATCGGAGTGCAGGATGACCTTGATCGAATCGCAATAGCCGGCGAGCGCCTCGTCCACCGCATTGTCCACGGCTTCGTACACGAGGTGATGCAGTCCGTAGGCGCCGGTGTCGCCGATGTACATGGCGGGGCGCTTGCGGACCGCCTCCAGGCCCTCGAGGACCTTGATGTCGCTCGCGGTGTAGGACTCGGCGCTCATGCGGCGAGGACACCTCCTGCGTCGACGACCCACCGCACGGCTCCGCTCACGTCGAGCGGCTCCGGGGAGGTCAGAAAGATTTGTTCAGCGCCCTGGATCTCGCGAAGCGCATTGTCGCGGACGTCGGGATCGAGCTCGGACAGCGCGTCATCGAGCAAGAGCACCGGCGTGGTGCCGGCCGCTTCGGCGACCGGCCACACCTCGGCGAGCCGCAGCGCCAGCGCGAGCATGCGCTGCTGACCGCGCGATCCGAACGTGCGGGCATCGACGCCGTCGAGCTCGATCGTCAGGTCGTCACGATGTGGGCCCACCAGCGTCTGGCCTCGCCGGAGCTCCACGGCGCGCGCCCGCTCGAGCGCTCCCACCAGCGCGGCCGGCTCCGTTGCCTCGCCGATGACGCTCCGGTAGCTGACTTGCACCTTGTGGCGCCCTCCGCTCACCGACGGATACACGCGCACGACCTCCGTCTGGAGCGCGGCCACGGCCCGGCGGCGGCGATCGATCAATTCCATGCCGACCACGGCGAGCTGCTCGTCCCAGGGTGTCAGCCGCTCGGTCGGCGGTCGCGATTGCAGCAGACGGTTCCGCTGCTCCAGGAGACGCCGGTATCGGAGCAGCGCCGGGACGTGACTGGTGTAGAGCCGGGCCGCGAAGCCATCGATGAACATGCGGCGCGCGACCGGCGCGCCGTGCAGGATCGCCAGATCCTGCCAGCCGAACACGATGACCCGGGCCCACGGACAGGTCTCCCCGCTGGCCTGCCACGATCCGCTGCTGTGCTGCTGGATCGTGCGGCGCACCGTGCGAAGCCCCTCGGACCTCTGAAGATCTCCGCTCAGCACCGCCGAGTCGGCTCCCCATCTCGGCAGATCAGCCAGTCGGATCGTCCGAAATGAACGGCCAGTCAGCAGGACGGCAAGGGCTTCGAGGAGATTGGTCTTACCTTGTGCGTTTCGTCCCGTGAGGAGGTTGAGTCTGGCGTCCGGCCGATACGAGAGGCTGCGATAGCTGCGAAAATCGAGGAGCTGAACACAGCCTATCTGCACCCGCTAAGACTCCCATTTTTCGAGCGAAAATCCTCGCTAAATTCGCATTGGCATTATAACACAGCAGTACCCATCGTCGGAGACGCTCCGGACCACTCCGGGGCTCAGCGAGTCCTTGAATTCGATCACGACCTGCTCCTGGTCGATGGGCCCGATGGCGTCCAGCAGATAGCGCGAGTTGAAGCCGATGGAGAGCTCGTCCCCAGCGTAGTCGACGTCGAGCGTTTCCTCGGCCTCGCCCATGTCCTGGCTCGACGCCATGATCCTGAGGACCGCCGGCGCCAGCACGACCTTCACCGGCTTGTTCCGCTCCTCGGCCATCACGGACACCCGACGCAGCGCCGAACCGATCGCCGACCGGCTGATGACGAGCCTGCCGGGGTGCGCGCGGGGGATGACCGCCTCGTAATTCGGGAACTGCCCCTCGATCAGCCGCGCGGTCATGACGAAGTTCGGCATCTGCAGCACGAACTGGTTCTCGGTGATCCCGATCTGCACCTCTTCTCCGGCGCCCAGCACCCGCATGATCTCCGCGATCGCCTTGCGAGGCACGATGCCGGTGACCGTCCGCCCGACCTCACCCAGCGTCCGTACGGAGAGCGCGAGACGATGACCATCGGTCGCTACCAGGCGCATCTCCGTTCCGGACAGCGCGAACAGCACGCCGTTCAGCGCATACCGGGTCTCGTCGTGCGAGATGGCGAAGCTGGTCTGGGTCAACATGTCGCGCAGCGCCTTCGCCTCGAGCGTGAGCCAGGCGCCTGGCGAGGCCGGCACGACAGGGGGAAAGTCGTCGGGCGGCATCCCGACGAGCTTGTAGGTCACGCCAGCGCAGCGAAGGCTCACGCCGGCGTTGTCGCCGACCTTGAGCGCGACGGCCGCGGCCGGCAGCTCCTTCACGATCTCGGCCAGCTTCCGGGCCGAGACGGTGATCGCTCCCTTGCCGACGACGCGGGCCGGGACGGCGACACGCGCGCCGACCTCGAGGTCGGTGGCCGTGAGACGGACGGATCCCTCCTCGGTCTCGAGCAGGACGTTGGCCAGGATCGGCAAGGTCTGCCGGGGCTCGACGATGTTCTGCACCATCTGCAAGCCCTTGAGGAACGCGTCACGATCCAGAACGACTTCCATGAGGATCTCCGTAGTTGTTTAGAACAAGATACACAACTTCGTCGTAGGCGTAGCCGCCGAGCGCTGTGGACGGAGTGAGTGTCGCGGAAGTGGCGACGGGATCGGGTGTCGCCGGCGATCACGGACGGGGATAACCGTGTGGATGACGCACGGGAGGCGGGGGATCACAGTGAGATGCCCTGGATAAGGCCGTCGACGGTCTTGCGCAATTTGGGGTCGTCCTGCAGGAGAGTCTGGATCTTGTCCACCGCGTGGAGCACCGTCGTGTGGTCCTTGCCGCCGAACGCGCGGCCCACCTCGGACAGCGAGGCGTGCGTCAGCTGGCGGGCGAGGTACATGGCGATCTGGCGGGGAAACGCGACGGCCTTCGTCCGGTTCTTGGCCCTGAGATCGCTGAGCTTCACGCCGAAGAAGTCGCTGACCTTCCGCTGGATGTGCTCGATCGTGATGATCTTCTCCTCGTCTCCCCAGAGATCCGACAGGACTTCCTGGGCGAGGTCGACGCTCATCTCCCGACCGGTGAGGGCGCAGAAGGCGATCATGCGTGTGAGCGAGCCCTCGAGCTCACGGATGTTCGACTTCACTCGGCTGGCGATCAGGTACGCGACATCGTCGGCCAGACGCACGCGCTCGAGCGCGGCCTTCTTCTTCAGGATCGCCACGCGCGTCTCGAAATCCGGCGGCTGGATGTCGGCGATCAGGCCCCACTCGAAGCGCGAGCGCAGACGCTCCTCGATCTCCGGAATGTCCTTGGGCGAGCAATCGCTCGACACGATGATCTGCTTGCGCGATTCGTAGAGGTCATTGAACGTGTGGAAGAATTCCTCCTGTGTCCGTTCCTTGCCGGAGATGAACTGGATGTCGTCGATCAGGAGCAGGTCGATGGTGCGGTAGCGGGCGCGAAACTCCGCGGTGCGATCGTAGCGGATCGCGTTGATCAGCTCGTTCGTGAAGCGCTCGGAGGAGAGGTACACGACCGTCATGCCAGGGAACAACCGCACCGTCTCGTGGCCGACGGCATGGAGCAGGTGCGTCTTGCCAAGCCCCACCCCGCCGTAGATGAAGAGCGGGTTGTAGGCCTTGGACGGCAGCTCGGCGACGGCCTGGCAGGCGGCCTGGGCGAACTGGTTCGAGGAGCCGACGACGAACGTGTCGAAGGTGTAGCGCGGGTTGAGCCCCTCGGTGCTGCCGCTGCCGGCGGGCCGGCCCACCGGCGCGGGCGGTGGCGGGTCGTCGTCGGTCGGCACGATGGAGTCGTCGACGACGATCGACACCCGTGGGTGCCCGCCGACGGTCTCCGCGGCTGCCTGGCGGAGCGCGTCGAGATGGTGCTGGGTGAGCCAATCGCGCGAGAAGCGATTGGGGGCTCCGATGCGCAGGTGATCGCCCTCGACGGCGATTAGCCGACAGGGCCGGACCCACGAGTCGAGAACCGCGGGGGCGAGCTTGTGAGATGCGGAATCGAGGAGGCGCGTCCAAAGGCTATCCAGCACTGCCGGGTCCTCACTTACACACAAAGTTATCCACAGATGGGGATAACTCTGTAACGCCAGGGTCGTTAGGGTGTCCAGCCGCCGGCACGTCGCGACGCGGTACCTCTCACCGGGGCGACGGATGCGGCACCCTAGCACACGCCCAGAAGGCGTCGCAAGGCCTTCGTCGGTTGACGGAGTCTCGACCGCTGTCTACACTGGGGCGGTTCGATGAGGCGAAAGGGGACGCGGTCATGAAGCGGACATTCCAGCCTAACCGACGCCGGCGCGCGAAGACGCACGGCTTCCGCGAGCGCATGAAGACGAAGGGTGGGCGGAAGGTGCTACGACGGCGTCGCGCAAAGGGTCGCAAACGGCTCACCGTGTAGCGGGTCGCTTTCCCCGACGCGAGCGGTTGACCACCAGCGCCGAGTTTCAGGCGCTCTTCCAGCGAGGCAGACGCATCGACCGGTCCGCGTTCATCGTGCTGTGGCGCGACGCCGGCCAGCCCACGCGCGTCGGATTCGCGGTGAGTCGACAGCTCAAGAATGCCGTACAGCGAAATCGCGCGCGACGGCGGTTACGGGAGGCGTATCGTGCCGTCCGCGACATGGCGCCGACCCGAGTCGCCCTCGTCGTCGTCGGGCGCGCGGCGGTGCTGACCGAACAGTTCTCGGCCTTGGCCGGGCAGCTACGCGGCGCTCTGGAGAGCATCGCCGCCACGCGTGGCCCCCGGTGAAGACCGGCGCCGCGGCAGCGTGGGTCGTCGAGGTCTATCAGGGCCTCCTGTCGCCCTTGTTGCCGCGTGCTTGCCGGTTCGCGCCGACGTGCTCCGAATACGCCCGGCTCGCATTCCTCGAGCACGGGCTCGCACGAGGTACGTGGCTTGCCCTGAGTCGCCTTGCCTGCTGTCATCCCTTTCACCCGGGGGGCTACGATCCCCCGCCGCCACGGGAGCGATCGAAGCCGTGACGATGGAGCAGCGCGCGTTCCTCGCCGTCGTGCTTATGGCGGCCATCCTGGTGATTTATCAGATATTTTTGGTTCCGACTCACGAGCAGGCACCGCCGTCGCCTGACACGCGGCAGCAGGAATCGCCCGTGATCGATCGTTCGAGTCCCGCGGCGCCAACCCCTGGCACCGCGACCCTTCCGACACCCGTCCCCGCCGAGGCGATCGGGCCTCAACGCTTGACGAAGGTATCCACCCCACTGTACGAGACCGCGGTAAGCAGCGACGGAGGCAAGCTTCAGGAACTCACGCTCAATTACCGCGGAAAGAAGCCCATGATCGTGCTGGGCGAGCTCGGGCCCACCGGGCTCCTGATCGGCCAGGCCGGCACCTCGACGGCAAGGCTTGTGGCGATGCAGCCGGACACCGACACGGTCACGCTGGGACCCGACCAGCCGTCGAGGGATCTGACTCTCTCGGGGACGCAGGATGGCCTCCGCGTGCGCCAGACGCTGACGTTCCGCACGGATTCGTACGCGATCGAGAGCCGGATTCGCGTGGAGAACACGACGAAGACGTCGCGCGCAGTCACCGTCTCCCTGCCGTGGTCGAGCCGGCAAGACTGGCGAGACGAGAAGCTGAAGGAGAGGTTCCAGGGGCAGCACCCGACCGAGATCGTCTGGGGGACGAACGGCCACGTCGTGCGCGAGGACAACCTGTGCCTGGTACAACCGGTCAGCACGACCGGCAGCTGGATAGGCCTGGGCAGCGTCTGGTACATGGCGGCGCTCATCCCGCACAGCGGGCAATTCAAGCTGGTGGTCCAGGGCGAGGACAAGGCCTGCGAGGCCAAGAGCATGGAGCCCGTCGGCCGCGCCACGATTGCCCTGCAGGCGGCGCCGGAGATTCCGGCCGGGCAGGCCTGGGAGGGCCGCGCGACGATCTTCGTCGGCCCCAAGGAATATGACCGTCTCAAGGCGCTCGGTCTCGAATCGGCCATCAATTTCGGGGGGTTTCCAGTGCCGCGGAAGTGGGGCGGGTTGCCGATGGAGTGGCTCGGTGTCCCGATCCTGCTCCTGATGAACTGGGTATATCGCCACGTCGGCAACTACGGCATCGCGATCATTCTCCTGACGGTGGTGTCGAAGGTCCTGTTCTACCCCCTGACCGTGAAGAGCATGCGGTCGATGAAGGCAATGCAGGCGCTGCAACCGCAGATGAACTCGCTGCGGAACAAGTACAAGAGCGATCCGCAGCGACTGCAGAGGGAGACGATGGACCTCTACCGGCAGCACAAGGTCAACCCGGTGGGTGGATGCTTGCCCATGCTGGCGCAGGTCCCGATTTTCTACGCCCTGTATCTGGCGCTCTCGAATGCGGTCGAGCTCCAGGGCGCGGAGTTCCTGTGCGCGGGATGGCTCGCCCCGCTGGCCGCCGTGCTCCGATGGTTCAAGATGCACTGGGTACACGACCTCTGGATCTGCAATCTGGCCGACGCCGATCCCCTCTACGTGCTGCCGCTTCTCATGGGCATCACCATGTTCTTCCAGCAGAAGATGACGCCGACGACGGGAGATCCTCGACAGGCAAAGATGATGCTGGTGATGCCGTTCATCTTCACGTTCATGTTCCTGAATCTGCCGGCCGGCCTGGTCCTTTACTGGACTGTCTCCAACGTTCTCCAGATCCTGCAGCAGTGGTCCATGGACAGGCCTAGGACCCGCGCCGCTCGGGCGGCATGAGGCCCGAGGGCCGTTAGGCTTCCTCGCGGGATACGGCTTGGCTGCGTCTACCTTGAGCGAGGCAATGGAGGCGCTGGGGGGCGGCGCACCCCGAGCGCTCGGGCGTCCCCTCACGCCGGATGAGCTGGCTCAGTTCCAGAAATACCTGCTACTGCTACTGAAATGGCAGAAGGTCCAGCGGCTGATGGGCTCGGCCGATCCTGTGTGGATCATCGAGCGCCTTTTCCTGGACAGCCTGCTCTTCCTTCAGGTCATCCCCAC
>Ga0209382_10001518_pt1 | contig 36327 bp, 29 predicted proteins | sample SoiMetdeltSBSDD5_FD_187599 | JGI IMG/M metagenome (GOLD analysis project Ga0209382, IMG submission 187599) | Bulk soil microbial communities from a Populus tree surrounding site in Tennessee, USA - Soil MetaG P. deltoides SBSDD5 (SPAdes) (version 2) | ecosystem: Environmental > Terrestrial >... | reverse complement strand
TCTCGCCGAACAGTTGCGTATACGTCGCGGGATTCGAGCGCGGCGTGCGCCCGATCGGCGACTGATCGATGTCGATCACCTTGTCGATCAGCTCGAGCCCGTCGATGCGATCGTGCTCGCCGGGCGTGTCGATCGCGTCGTAGAAATGCCGCGACAGCGCCTTGTACAGAATGTCGTTGACGAGCGTCGACTTGCCGGAGCCGCTGACGCCGGTGACCGCGATGAAGACGCCCAGTGGGATCTCGACGTCGAGGTTCTTCAGATTGTTCTGCCGCGCGCCGCGGATGACGAGCTTGTTTCCATTGACCGGGCGACGCACCGCCGGAATGTCGATCTTCACCTCGCCGCGCAAATACTGCGCGGTCAGCGAGCTCGGGAAGGTCATGATCTGCGCGAGCGTCCCCTCGGCGACCACATGTCCGCCGTGCACCCCGGCGCGCGGGCCGAGGTCGATGATGTGGTCGGCGGTCTGGATCGTTTCCTCGTCGTGCTCGACGACGATGACGGTGTTGCCGAGGTCGCGGAGCTCGAGGAGCGACTCGATCAGCTTCTTGTTGTCGCGCTGATGGAGTCCGATCGACGGCTCGTCGAGGACGTACAGGACTCCCATCAGCTTGGAGCCGATCTGCGTCGCCAGGCGGATGCGCTGCGCTTCGCCGCCGGACAACGTGGCCGCGTTGCGATCGAGAGTCAGATAGCCGACGCCGACGGCGTTGAGGAAGCGGAGGCGGTCGCGGACTTCTTTGAGGATCTTGCCGGCGATCGCTTCCTCGCGCGCGGTGAGGCTCACGGTGCGGAAGAACTCGTCCGCGGAGCGGAGCTGATGCGCGACGATCTTGTCGATCGTCTGTCCCGCGACGGTCACGCTGAGCGCCTCGGGCTTGAGACGCCTGCCCTGACAGTCCGGACACTTCTTCGGCGTCATCCAGCGTTCGATCTCTTCGCGGATGTCGTCGCTGTCGGACTCGTGGTAGCGGCGCTTGAGCATCGGGATGATGCCCTCGTACTTGCCGTTGTACTCGTACGAGCTGTCTTCATTGCCGAACTCGAATTTGAACTTCTCTTCCGAGCCGTGGAGGATGCAGTTGCGTCCCTTCTCCGGCAGCTTTTCCCACGGCGTCGTGAGCTTGAACTTGTATTGGCGCGCGACGGAGTGGATCTGCTTGAGGCGCCAGTGCTCGGAGCCTTCTTTCCAGAGCGCGATCGCGCCTTCCTCGATCGACTTCGTGGGATCGGGGACGAGCTTGCGCTCGTCGATCTCGAGAAGCATGCCCAGGCCGGAGCAGCGCGGGCAGGCGCCGTAAGGCGAGTTGAAGGAGAAGAGACGCGGCGTGATCTCGCCGATGGAGACGCCGCAATCGGGACAGGCGTAGTTCTGCGACATCAGCTCTTCGCGCTTGTCGGCCTGATAGAGGATCTTCACGAGCCCCTTGGTCACGCGTGTGGCGGTCTCGAGTGAGTCGGCGAGACGCTGCGCGATCCCTTCCTTCACGACGATGCGGTCGATGCGGATGTCGATGGTGTGCTTCTTCTGCTTGTCGAGCGTGGGAGGACTGGAGAGCTCGATCTCCTCGCCGTTGACGATGGCGTGGGTGAAGCCCTCCTTCACCATCTGCAGCATCTGCTTGCGGTATTCGCCCTTCTTGCCGCGAACGTACGGCGCGAGGATGGTGAACTTCGTTCCCTGCGGGAGCGTCAGCAGGCGGTCGACCATCTGCTGGATGGTCTGCGGATGGATCTCCTGGCCGCACTGCGTGCAGTGCGGAACGCCGACCGACGCGTAGAGGAGTCGGAGGTAGTCGTAGATCTCGGTGACGGTGCCGACCGTCGAGCGCGGGTTGCGCGAGGTCGTGCGCTGCTCGATGGAGATCGCGGGCGAGAGGCCTTCGATCGAGTCGACGTCGGGCTTCTCCATCTGCTCGAGAAACTGCCGCGCGTAAGCCGACAGGGACTCGACGTAACGGCGCTGCCCCTCGGCGAAGATGGTGTCGAAGGCGAGCGAGGATTTTCCCGAACCGGAGACGCCGGTGATGACCACGAACTTGTTGCGGGGAACGACGACGTCGATGTTTTTGAGGTTGTGCTCGCGTGCGCCGCGAATGACGATTGAGTCCATGTTGAAGGAAACAATCTAACTCCGTGGGGGGCGCAGGTGTTCCCGTTCTACGAGACGTAGGGCGCGGCTTCAGCCCGCCCCTCTCGTGGGTGGGGGGTGGGGAAGCCTTGCCACCACCCACGAGGGGGCGGGCTGAAGCCGCGCCCTACGTTCCGCTCAGCAAGCGCGCCATCGCCCGGATCTGATCGGCGACGAAGTCGGGCGCGTCCAGCTGCGCGCTGTGTGAGGTCGGCGCGTCGATCCGCTTGCCGCGCGCGGAGCGGGAGACGAGCTCATCGTGCATGCGACGGATGTGCTCGCGCCAGGCGTCGAACGTTTCCTGCGACCAGCCGGAAGGCTGCGTTGCTGCGGTTGCGGTGATGATCCACAGCGGGACGCCGATCTTCCGTTGCTCCGGCGAGAGTGAGATCTTGCCGTCGGGAAGGTCGCCTTCGCCGAAGCGCGCTTCCCACCAGTTGCGCGACGGCGACTTCGCGATCAGTTTTTCGCGGAGGTCTTCCGGCAGCTCGTCCGGAAATGATTGCGGTGGCCAGTTGTCTTTCGCGCGCCACTCTTCCATCTCTTTGATTCTTCGCGTGCGATGCGCTTTGGCTGCCTCCTTGTAGGCAGGAAACGGCGCGAAGTCCGCCTCGGCGTTCGACGGATCGACACCGATGATGGCCGCGACGTCTTTCGGGTACCGCCAGTAATAGCGTTGGACGATCGTGCCTCCGAAAGAGTGCCCGACGAGGAGGAACGGCGGCTTTTCACCAGCTTTGGCGAGCAGCGTGTGCAGATCTTCGACGTAGCCGGCCACGCTGCGCGCGGGCGGCGGATCGCTCCATCCGAACCCGGCGCGATCGTACGAGCACGTTCTCATCTCGCCGCGCAGTTGCTGTTGCACCATCCACCACGTGTAGAAGCCTTCCGCGGCGCCGGACTCGAAGACCACGGTCGGCGTGCCGCTGCCCATGCAGACGATGTGGAGTTTGCGGCCGCCAATGTCGACGAGCGTGCCGATCGGCGCCTCCTCCCCGGCGAACAAAGTCGAGGCGACGAGGAGGAGCGCGAGGAACGCAAGCTTCCGCATGAATCATCTACGCCTGTGGGGCGCGGATGGTTCTGACTCGTTACACTCCGCACGCTTGGCTCTTGCGCTCTACCTGATCGTCGCCGCGATTCTCTCCACGCTGTGGAGCCGCTTCGTGCAGCGCGTGAGCGTCGGCGCGGCGATCGCGCTCGTCGCGTTGCCGCTCCTGTTCACGGGACGCGCGATGTTCACGAATCGTGTGTACGCACCGCTCGACCTGCCGTTCACGGCCGAGCCTCTGCGCGATTACGCGAGGGACTTCGGCGTCGAGAGGCCGCACGACATCGCGCTGTCGGACCTCCACTGCCAGATGATTCCGTGGCAGAAGGCGGTGCGGCACGCGCTTTCCGAGGGCGAGTGGCCGCTTTGGAATCCGTTCATCCTCAACGGCGACATCCTGGCCGCGGCGGGGCAGCCGGCCGTGTACGACCCCGTGCAATGGATCGGGTTCCTGCTGCCGTTGCCGGACGCGCTGACGTTCGGCGCGGCGATGACGTTTTTCCTCGCGGGGTTCTTCACGTTCGCATTCGCGCGTGCCAGCGGATTGAACGAGATCGCGTCGCTGGTCGCGGCGGCTGCGTTCACGTTCTGCGCGATGATGGCGTTCTTCGTCGCCTGGCCGTTGGCGCGCACGTGGGCGTATCTGCCGCTGCTCTTGTTCGGCGTGCATCGGCTCGTGCGTCCGCATGACATGAGTGGCGTTCCGATCCTCACCATCGCCTTCGTGCTCGCGATCTTCGCGGGACATCCGGAGTCGGTGCTGCACGTGGTGTTCGTGGGCGCGCTCTACGGGATCGCGCTGCGTCCGCGCGTGCGCGCAATCGCGCTCGCGATTGCGGCAGGTGTCGCAGCGTTGCTGCTTACAGCCGTGTACTTGTTGCCATTCGTGGAAGCAGCACCCGAAACACTCGACTACAAGATCCGTCGCGAGCTGTACGCGCCGAGCACTTACGATCAACTCGTCACGCCCGAGGTGCGGCGGGAGCGGATCGCGAAGACGTTCATCCCGTTCCACGCGCCGGACACCTCGAAGCCAGGATGGGATCCCCTGTCCGCACGCGTGGGCGTGATCGTCATGTTGCTCGCAGTGGCGGCGGTTGCGTTGCTCGTTCCTCGTTTCTCGTTGCTAGGAAGGCAAACACGAGCAACGAGCAACGAGCAACGAGCAACCCTCTTCTGGCTCCTGCTCGCGATCGTCGGCCTCCTCGCGACCTTCGGCACCTGGCCCGTCGCGCACGCGCTGCACGCTCTTCCTCTCTTCGACATCGCCATCAACGAGCGACTCGCGTTCGCAGCGGCGTTCGCGATGGCGATGCTCGCGGGAATCGCCGTCGATCGGATGAATCCGAAGCTCGCGATTGCGCTTCTCGCGCTGGTCCTCCTCGAGCGGACGAATGAAGATGGCCACTTCTATCCCGCGCTGCCGAAAGACGTTTTCTATCCGCGAGTCCCACTGATCGCGGCGATCCCGCACGATGCGCGCATGACCGGTGTGGGCACGGCGCTCATCCCGAACAATGCGGCTGTTTATGAACTGGAAGACGCGCGCGGATACAACGCGATGACGTACCGGCGCCTCTACGAAACATACCCGCTCTGGTCCACCTATCAGCGCGCGTGGTTCAACCGCGTCGACGACCTCTCGCGGCCGTTCCTCTCGTTCCTGAACATCCGTTACGCGCTCGCGCACGAGAACGTGAACGTACCGCTGCATTGGAGTCACAAAGCCATCGACCGCCACACGCACCTGCTGGAGAACACGAATGCGCTCCCGCGCGCGTTCGTGCCGCGGCGCGTGCGTTATGTGCGCGAGAACCCCGTCGAAGAAATGAAGAGCGCCACCGACTTCGCCGACGTCGCATGGATCGAGACCGCCGCGTACGAGCCGCAGGAGGCGAGCAACGGTCCCGGCACGGTCGTGATCGAGCACGTTGGTCTCGAGTATCGACTCGACGCGACGATGTTGCGTCCGGGATGGATCGTGATCTCCGAAACGCACTGGCCCGGCTGGCGCGCGTACATCGACGGCCGCCGCGCCCGACCGCGCTTCGCGAATCACGCCTTCCTCGGCGTGCATGTGCCCGAGGGGCGGCATCGCGTGCGGGTCGTGTACCTGCCGGAGTCGTTCACGCGCGGCCGCGCGATCTCGCTGGCGACGCTCGTGCTGCTCGCGGTGGGGGGAGTGTTGTGCTATAGGTCGGGACGTTGCTCGCGCTCGTCCTTTACGTTGCGGTCACCGTCGCACTGATCGCCGTCTGGCGACGTTTCGTCCATCCCGTCAGCAACGCCGCGGCCATCGCGCTCGTGCTTCTGCCGCTGTGCTTCACCGGACGCGCGCTGCTCACCGGCCGCGTGTACGCGCCGATCGATTTGCCGTTCGAGTCCGAGCCTTTGAGCAACTACAAGGCGGATTACGGGATCGGGGCTCCGCATCACGCCGGTCTTTCCGATCTGTACATGCAGCTCATGCCGTGGCAGAGCGCCGTGCGACACGCGCTCGCGCAAGGCGAGTGGCCGGTGTGGAATCCGTACCTGCTCTGCGGAAGCATCCTCGCCGCGAACATGCAGGCCGCTCCGTACGACATTGTGCAACTCCTCGGACTCCTCCTTCCGCACGCGCAGGCGCTGACGTTCGCGGCGTCGATGACGTTTTTCCTCGCCGCGCTTTTCACGTTCGCGTTCGTACGCACGCTCGGATGCAGCGAGCCCGCAGCACTCGTTGCGGCGGCGGGCTACACGTTCTGCGCGATCCTCGCGTTCTTCGTGGGCTGGCCGCTCGGACGCGTCTGGACGTTTCTGCCGCTCGTGTTTCTCGGCGTGCGGCTCGTTGTCCATGAAACGAATCTGCGCGCGGCGGTCGTGTTGACCGCGTCGCTCGTGTTGACGATCTTCGCGGGACATCCCGAGTCGATCCTGCACATCGTCTTCTGCGGCGCAATCTACGGTCTGTACGAAGTCATCGCGACGAAGCGTCCGCGCACGATCGCGGTGGCCGCGCTTTGCGGTGTACTGGCGTTGCTCCTGACGGCGATCTCGATTCTGCCGTTCCTTTCCGTCGCGCCGCACACGGTCGAATACCACGTGCGCCGCGACCAGTACGCGACCGCGAGATTCGACATCCCGCCGGAATGGGTCACCGGACGCGCGGCCTCGACGCTCTTTCCGTTCGCCGGCGGGCGCCCCGAGGGAGGGCAGAAGACGCACGCCTGGGACGCGTCGTCGATGCGCGTGGGAAGCGTGATCCTGGTGCTTGGCGTGATCGGGGTGATCTTCGCGCGGAGGAATCGCGACCGATGGTTCTTCTTCGCGTTCGCGGCGGTGATGGCCTGTGCGGGATTGAACGGCTTTCCGATCGGCAACATCCTGCACGCGCTGCCGCTGTTCGACATCGCTCTGAACGAGAGGCTCGGTTTCGCCGCGATCTTCGCCGTCTGCGTGCTGGCCGCGTTCGCGCTCGATGCATGGCCGTCCGAGCGGAAACGAGCGTTCGTCGCGGCCGGCGTCGTGCTGACCCTCGGAATTGCGCTGGGGTTTGGTGCGAGCCTTTTGCGCGACGCTGAGGTCCGCGCCGGCACCGATCCCGCGATCATCGCGTCGCTCACGCTCGCGGAGTTGCTGCCGCTCGCGATTCTCGCGGTGTTGCTCGCGCTGCGCGTGAAGCCGCGGTTTGCGCTGCCGATCGTTCTCGCGCTCGTGCTCGTGCAGCGCGTCGTCGAAGACGGAGGGATGTATCCGGCGCTTCCGAAGAAAGCGTTCTATCCGCAGATCCCGATCCTCCGCTATCTGCAAAGCGACGCCGCGACGCCTTTCCGCGTGGCCGGTCTTTATTACGCGATGGTTCCCGACACGGCCGCGCTCTACGGTCTGGAGGATCCGCGCGGTTACGAGGCAATGACTTTCGAGCGCCTCCACGAGACGTTTCCCCTCTGGTGCGAGGCGACGCCGGTGTCGTTCAACATCATCAAGGAGAAAGAGCGGACGTTCCTCTCGTTCCTGAACGTGAAGTACGTCATCGGCTCGCGCGACGCGCAGCCGGACGCGAACTGGAAGCTGGTGATGGAGGACCGCGACAGCCGTCTGCTCGAGAACACGCGGGTGGTGCCTCGAGCGTTCATCCCGCGCCGCATCCGGTACGAGCAGCACGACGAGGCGGTGCTCACCGGCATGAAGATGACGCAGGACTTCGCGGAGACGGCATGGATCACGGTGCCGCAGTACCCGCCGCACGAGATCTTCAACGGCCCTGGGACATTGATCACGCGCCGCGAGGGACTCGCCTACGAGATCGACGCCGACCTCGGCCTCGACTCCTGGGTCGTCATCTCGGATACGAAGTGGCCCGGCTGGCGCGCATACATCGACGGCCGCCGCGTGGAGACGCACTACGCGAATCATGCGTTCATCGGACTCTTCGTGCCGAAAGGAAAGCATCACCTGCGCGTGATCTTCCAACCGGAGGCGTTCACGAGGGGTCGAAACATCACGTTGGCGACGATTGTGGTGTTGATTGGCCTCGGCACCTGGCGGCGCTTAAACCGGCGTTCCCCCGGCTGAAGCCGGGGGCTAGGTTCTCTTGCCCGCGTAGCGGGCTGCAAGGCAGGCCTTAGCCCCCGGCTTCAGCCGGTGGAACGGGGCGGTCCGGAAAAATTGAGCCCGCGTAGCGGGCGACAGGGCTTATCGAACCGACTCGAGGATCCACGCTCCGTAGGCCTCGGAGGTCTCGATCTTCATCACCACGAACTCTGGTACCTCGTACGGATGGCGCGCGAGCAACTCGGTGCGCAACTCCTCCACGCGCGATTCCGAGGTCTTGATGATCAGCAACTGCTCGGTGTCGTCGGTGACGCGTCCTTCCCAGCGATACACGGAGTGAATCGCCGGAACGATGTTTACGCAGGCCGCGAGTCGGGCTTCCACGAGGGCGTGAGCGAGTGCGCGTGCGTCGAAGTCCGCGCCGACGGTCGTGAGGACGAGGACGGGCATTACTGTGGGCGGACCACGGCCGAGACGAGCAGTCCGAGGGTGACGTCCGCGTGGCGGGTGCCGACGCTTGAAACGTAGGGCGCGGCTTCAGCCCGCCTCCCCTCGTTTGCGCGCCCCCACGGGGGAGGCGGGCTAAAGCCACGCCCTACGTCTTCGCTACCAACTCGAGGATCGCCGAGAATGTCGATGCGCGGCCGGCCCGGGGAGGGGTCGAACGCGAACGCGCTGGCAGCGATCAGGAAAAAGCTGAACATAATCAGTACGCGTTTCATACGAATTAGCCTATCCTTTATCATTGCTGAAGCGGTTCGTTCTTTTCGTTCTGCTCGCGCTCCTGGGCTGGCTCGCCTGGGAATGGATCACTTTCCCCGATGTCGCAAAGCTCGTCAAGGAGCGCCCCACGACGACGGCCTTCATGGAGCAGCGCAAGCGCGAGCTCCGGCGCCAGGGAAAAAGCGACGAGCTGGAATGGCAATGGGTCTCCTACGGGAAGATCTCCCCTTACCTGAGGCGCGGCGTGCTCGTGGCGGAAGACAACGAGTTCTACGAGCATCAGGGCGTCGACACGAAGGCGATGCGCGAGGCCTTCGAGCGCAACTGGAAGCGCGGAAAGATCACGCATGGCGGCTCGACGATCACGCAGCAACTCGCGAAGAACCTCTATCTCTCGCCGTCGCGCAACCCGCTGCGCAAGCTGCGCGAGTACTTCATCGCCCGGGCGCTCGAGAAGCATCTGTCGAAGAAGCGCATCCTCGAGATCTATCTGAACGTCGTGGAGCTCGGCGAGCGCACGTACGGGGCGGAGGCGGGCGCGCGACATCACTTCGGCAAATCCGCGGCGTCGCTCTCGGCGAGCGAGGCGGCGTTGCTCGCCGGCTGTCTGCCGAATCCGCGCGTGATGAATCCGTCGAAGCCGAACCGGCGCCTCCGCGGGCGGCAGCGGATGATCCTCTCGCGCATGAAGCGCTGGGGCTATCTCTTCGAGCGCGAAGTGCTTACGGAGAAAAAGCCCGAGCCGGTCACGACGACCACCGAGACCACTGCGACAGTGTCCGATACAGCGGCGACAGCGCCCGTGACGGACGCCGATCTGATGCCCGAAACGACCACGGAAACCAGTGCAACCGAAGTTGAGCCAACACCCACGGAAACAACGACGGACCCAACAGTGGAAACACCGCCGAGCGCGACCACAACGACCTGAGTAAGCGCCAAGCGGTGCAGCGATTTATGCGAACTGGTCCGTCTTTTGCCCATGGAGCAAAACCGTGATGTTTCAAAATCGCAAGGTTCAGACCCCGAAGTGGCGTGGCGGACAGGATTGGCGCGTCGTCTGTTCTTGTCAGGTTCACGCTCGGAAACCGAGCATCTGGCGCGGTGCGCTGCGCGTCGCAGCACGAGGCGGAGCTGTGTTGCTCGCCGTCCCACTGGCCCTCGCGGCCATCGACATCCCCGGTGCCGCCACGACGCTCAAGGATTTGCGTACGGTGAAAGTCATCGTGCAGCCAAAGTCGGAACCGTCGCTGCCGATCTTCACGACGGAAGCCGTGAAGCAGCAGTTCCTCAACCCCGAGCGACCGCTCACGCTCGACGTGTTCAAGGAAAGCTACTTCGCCACGCACGTCCCCTACGGCGCGATCATCTTCCGCGAAGCGCGGAGGAACGATCTTCCGCCGGAGCTGGTCGCGGCGATGGTGCACACGGAGTCGGATTTCCGGCCCAGCCTCGTGTCGCACAAGACGGCGCAGGGACTGATGCAGATCGTTCCCTCGACCGCTGCGCTTCTCGGCGTCGACGATCCGTTCGATCCCGAGAAAAACATCGCCGCTGGAACGAGGTACTACCGCTATCTGCTCGACCGCTTCGACGACGAGACCATGGCTCTTGCCGCATACAACGCGGGTGAAGGCAACGTCGAGCGCTACGGCGGCATCCCCCCGTTCGCGGAGACGCGCGATTACATCTCCAAGGTGAATCGCCGCACGCGCCGATATCGCGACGGATTCCGGAGCACGTACATCGCGAACCTGCGCATGGGGCGGGACGTGCATTGATGTAAACGTAGGGCGTGGCTTCAGCCCGCCCCTCTCGGTGCGAACGCGGCCTCTCCCCGCCCCGCCCGGGAGGCGGGCTGAAGCCGCGCCCTACGTTCGTCGTAGAATCTCCCCTCATGAACACGCAGGGTGTGGAGCGGCGGGAGTTCCAGCGTCTCCATCTCGACTCGCCGATCGCGGGCACGTTCGGGAACGCGGACGTCACGATCGTCGAAGTCGGGATCCTCGGCGCGCGCATCGAGCATTCCGCTCCGCTCGACAGCTCGCGCGCCGACCTGCGGTTTTCGTACGGCGCAAACCCCATCCACATGCGGTGCGAGATCGTGCGAACGACCGGCACCGTGTCGGGACTGCGTTTCCTCGCCGCCGTGGGTGAATCGGGCGATTCCCTCCGCGACATGCTCTCGCAGCTCGTCGTCATCGCGCTCGAGCGCCATCACGACTCCTCCGCAACGCGACTGCGCATCCGCTCCGTCGACGGCGACAAGACCGTTCGCGGCAGCGACGCGCACTTCTTCACGTATCAGCTCGAGAACGGCGCGTGGAAGCGGCGCGCCGTGCTTCTCCCGGAGCAGCCGGAGATGGGATTCACCGTCCCGCGCGGCGAGGACGCGGAGGAAATGCATCGCCTCTGCGAAGTCTTCGAAGCGTCGGACGAAGAAGGCCGCCGGCTCATTCGCCTCTTCGCGGAGCTGAGTGTGAGCGGAGTTCTGCGGATCCCGCCGCGGATGTGAGAGCGCTCGCGTCCACCGGCAGCGTGAAGTAGAAGTCCGTTCCCTGATCGGGCTCGCTCTCCACCCAGATGCGGCCGCCGTGCGCTTCGACGATGCCCTTCGCGATCGGCAGTCCGAGGCCGGCTCCGAGACGCTCGGCGCGCTTGGCTTGCCAGTACGGACTGAAGATGTGACTCAGATGCTCCTTCGGAATGCCCGGACCCGTGTCGCTGATCGAGAAGAGCACCGCGTGGTCTTCGAGCTGCTTCGCACGCACTTCTATGCGTCCGCCCGGCGGCGTGAACTTCATCGAGTTGCCGATGAGGTTCGACATGACCTGCATGACGCGGTGACGATCCGCGTATACCGGCGGGAGCGACTCGTCCGCCTCGTAGTCGATCGACACGGATGCAACTGCCGCCTGCGCGCGGAAGATCTCTTCCGCTTCGCGCAGCAACTCCGCCGGCTCGACCGTCCCCGGCTCGATCGGCAGGCGCTTGCCGCCTTCGAGGCGCGTGACGTCGAGCAGGTCTTCGATCAACTTCGCCATGCGGCGTCCGGAGACTTCGATCGCCTCGACCTGCTCGCGATCCTCGTCCGAAAGCGTGTTGGACATCTTCAGGAGCGAAGTGCCGAGGGTGACGGCGTTGAGCGGATTGCGGAGGTCGTGCGAGACGATCGCCAGCACTTCCTCGCGCGCGCGCACGGCCTGAAGTGACTCGCGGTAGAGCCGCGCGTTGTCGATCGCTAGCGATGCGCGCCGCGCCAGCTCGGCGAAGAGCGGAACGTCGTTGTTGGTGAACGGCTTCGTCGGCGATGAGATGGCGGCTGCCACACCGATGCTTTGCCCTCGGCTCACCAGCGGAAGGAACATGAGGGTCTTCCCGCCGCCGTTCACCTCCCCGGTCAGATACGCGTAGAGCTCCGACGCCGCGCCGACGAGCGCCGGCTGGGAGCTCTGCATGATCCGTGTGAGCGCCTCGGGCACGTTGCCTTGGGTCGTGCCGATCCGCGACGCGAAGCGCGCCTGGTCCTCCGGATTGCGATGCACGATCGCCACGCGCCGGAGCGTGTCGTCCTGCTCGGCGATGTCGATCACGCACATCTCGGCGAGGTTCGGCACGATGAGACGCGCCAGCGTGGCGATGGTCTGTTCGTAATCGAGCGATGCGGCGAGCTCCTGTCCCGCGGCGCCGAGGAAGGCGGAGCGACGCTCTTCGCGCTCGGCGTCCGCGCGTGAGACATGCGCTTCATGCGCCTCGCGTTCCGCCTCGGCGCGGCGCTCCATCGCCTCGCGCGCGAGCAGGCGCATCTGCCGCCCCAGTCCGGCCACGAGGAGCGCGGACGTGAGCGCGAGCAGCGTGAGCACGATCGTCAGCCAGAGATTCAGCCGCTCCGCATCGCGGATCGTCTGCAGACGCGACTCGATCGCGCCCTGCAGCTCGAGCTCGAGCTCCGAGGCCGCGAAGAGCGACTTCTCGTAGGCCGGATGGCTCTCGTAGACGCGGCTGAGGAAGACCTCGTGCGGCATCCTGCGCGTCACCAACTCGCGTTGCGCGACGCTCGTGTGCCACTGGCTGGTCTGCACGAACAGCGCGGTGAGGTCTTTGGTCAGGTTCTCGTCGAGATCGGGCAGCAGGCTGGAGAGATGGCGCCGGCTCGCTTCCTGCTGCGCGACCAGAGTGAAGTACTCGCGCCGGTAGTTCTCCTGCCCGGTGACCTGCCAGGCGATGATCTTGTCGAGCTCGGCGGAGAGGTCCGTCTGGATCTGATTCGCGGACTGCCGCGCCGGCTCGGCGATGCGCGAGATCTCCTGGCGCGTCTGCGCGGTCTTCCGGGAGACGATGACCGGGAGGATGACCAGCGAGAGCAGAGACACGATGATGAACACCACTGGAACGATCGTCGTCCAGGTGCTCTCCGGCCCGACGCGCCAGATGCTGCGTCGCTCGTTGGTGTTCGCGAGTCTCAACTCTTCCGAAAAGCGCCAGCAAAGCGCCTACCAGCTCCGCTCGGCTGATATATTTCCGCCCGCCCACGATGCTTCACGACGATCGCCGCGAGTTCCAACGCCTCAAACTGGCCAAGCCGATTCTGGCCACGATGGATTCGGCCAATGCGCTGATCCTGGATATCGGCATGGCCGGAGCGCTCCTCGAGCACTACGGCGTCACCGAGCCCGGCCGGCAATTCCAGCTCACGTTCCGCTGGCAGGGCGAGGACGTGACGTTCGCCTGCGAGGTGGTGCGGACGTCGGTTGTGCGGCAGCCCGCGGGCGACGGCAAGAGCAAGCTCTCGCACACCGGCGTGCACTTCGCGAAACCGGTCGGCGAGGCGGCGACGCTGCTGCAGGATCTGATCGGTACGTTCGTCGGGCGCATCCTCGCCGCTCAACGCTCGAACGCGGCCGGCGAAGACAACCACGCGAAGAGTGCCGCGATCCTTTCCTCCCTCGGCGAGGCGCGACGCAAGCGGACGCACGGCTACGTCAGCTATCGCCTCCGCGATTCGATGTGGTGGCGTGTCCCGACCGACTCGCCTGTGCAGCCCGAGGACGGGTTCACGGTTGCGGCTTGGGAAGACGAAGCGGAGCTCGAGACGCTCTGCCGGACGTACGAGGAGTCCGATGAAGAAGGCCGGCAGTTGATCCGTTTGGTAGCGGAGCTGAGTGTTACCAGTAGTTCATCCCGCGCATAGACGCGGGATCTATGGTGCCCTCACGAGATGCGTGCTTCGTGCGACCGCTGCGTGAGGGCACTAGAGATCCCGCGTCTACGCGCGGGATAAACTCAACATGCTCTCCACAACCACATCCGCCGCCGACAGATCCTGACGCTCCTGCGCGCGCGGATTGCGCACGGCCACGCAGAACATCCCCGCGCGTTTCGCGGCGACGACTCCGACATGCGAGTCTTCGAAGACGACGCACTGTTCGGGTCTGACGTTCAGTTTGCGGGCGGTGAGCAGGTAGGCCTCGGGATCGGGCTTGCCGCGCTCCACTTCGCTCCCGTCGACGATGAGCGTGAACGCGTCGCGGAGGCCGAGTCGCGCGAGGATCGCGTCGATCGACGATGCGACCGCCGAGGATGTGATCGCGAGCGGGATTTCTTTCTCGCGAAGCGTCGCGATCATCTCGCGCACACCCGGCATCAATTGAAGATTCGACTCGCGGCAGACTCGGTCGAAGTGCGTCTGTCGTCGAGCAAAGAGCTCGTCCTCGGACGCGGTCCATCCGAAGTGCGCGCGCATCTCGCGGATGTCGTCGATGATTCGTCGTCCGCTGCCGAGGCGGAAGCTCTCGGGCATGTTCGCGTAGTCGGAGCCCTGATCGCGGCAGAGCGCCGCGTGCGCGGCGGTGTGCTGGGGCTCGAGGTCGATGATGGTCTCGTCGAAATCGAAGATGACAGCGCGCAGCGCTGTCATCCCGAGCGAAGTCGAGGGATCTCCCGCGCGCAGCGTGTTAACGTCCACCCGTGGATCCCGAGTTCGAGCGCGCACTGACCGTTGTCCTCGGAGTGGGCTCGATGATGATGGGCGTGGCCACGATCGTGCTCGCCATCGTCTTCCGTTCGTTCGGCTCGAAACCGCGCCTCGGGCTCATGGCCGTCCTCGTGGTCTTTTTGCTCGTCTGCTCGGTGCTGCTGTTCGTGTTGTCGTACGTAGTTCATCGCTGACCGCCGTGGTGTGCTCGCCGAGCTTCGGCGGCGGCGTTCGCACGGGGAGTCGCTGGCCGTCGAAGCGCACGGGATGGCCGACGGTCTCATAGTCACCGAGGCGCGCGAGCAGCGGTGTCGCTTCCTCGCTGCGGAGCGCTTCGAGCACGCCGCGCACGAGGGAGGCGGGGATGTTCGCCTCGCGGCATCGCGCCACCCAGTGCTCCGCGTCATTCGTCGCGAAGATCGCTTCGAGCAGCGGCACCAGCGTTTCGCGGTTGGTCACGCGCGCGGAGTTCGTCGCGAATCGCTCCGCGAGCTCGGGCCGCTCGACCACGCGTTCGCAGAGGAGGCGGAAGTGACGGTCGGTGCCCCCGCCGATCGCGAAGACGCGGTCGCGCGCGTGGAAGAGTTGATAGGGCACGATCGAAGGATGCGCGTTGCCGAATCGCTGCGCCTCGCTGCCCGTGCTGAGCGCAGCCTGCGAGACGTTGACCAGCGAGGCGAGCGTCGCGCCGAAGAGGGAGACTTCGAGGCGCGCGCCTTTGCCTGTGCGTTCGCGCGCGTGCAGCGCCGCGAGGATCGCGCCGTGCGCGTAGTGCGCGGTGAGAACGTCCGCGAGCGCGACGCCGATCTTCGTCGGCTCGATGTCGCCGGTGATCGACATCAAACCCGCGCCGGCCTGCGCGAGGAGGTCGTAGCCGGGCGTGTTCGCGTCCGGCGTGTCGGGATCGAAGCCGGTGATCGAGCAGTGGATCTTCGACGCCGGGACGTCGAGGAGACGCTCGCGCTGGGAGGGGAGGAAGTTGTCGACGACGATGTCGGCGCGCTCGACGAGCGCTTGCGCGAGGGCGCGTCCCTCGTCGCTGCGCAGGTCGATGGCGATGGATTCCTTGTTGCGGTTGACGGCGAGGAAGTACGTGGCCACGTCGCCTGAAAAAGGTGGGCCCCAATGCCGGGTCTCGTCGCCGCGCGCCGGCTCTTCGACTTTGATGACGCGCGCGCCTTCGTCGGCGAGGAGCTGGGTGCAAAGCGGGCCGGCCAGGACGCGGGTGAAGTCGGCGACGAGGATTCCGTCGAGTGGGAGGCGGGCAGTCACCGATACGTCGATTTCAATTCGCCGAGGTCGGCGAGGGTCTTGCGGAGGATGTTGACGACCTTGTGGACCTCGCAGCCGTAGGTGCGGAGCTCGGCGTCGCAGTCGGTCATGGAGTAGACGGCCTGGTCGCGCTCGAGGCGGTCGCGCTCGAACTGGAGGCGCTCGAGCAGCTCGTCGATCTCGGTGACGATGACGAAGTTGAGGTCCTTCTCGCCGAGGTAGCGCTTGCACTGCGGGCAGTGAATGGATTGGTCGTCGGTGTTCTCGACCAGTTCGAATACGAACTGTCGCTGGCACTGCGGACACTCGAAAACCTCGGGTAGCATGGGTCGTCTTCTCTCGAAGATTGTGCCACGTGATGCAAGCCCGGGCGCTGGAATGTGTGTGTTGACCCTGGCGTTAGCCGCCGTGTAGCATCCCACCCCCTGCCGTCCTGGGAGATCGTTCAATGGTAGGACAACCGGCTCTGGACCGGTGAATCGGGGTTCAAGTCCCTGTCTCCCAGCCAGCCGCTACGAGCGGCGGCGCTTGTTGGCCCGGCCTCCCTGGAGGCTTTTTTGGGGCCATTCGTACTGCGCTGCCTCGACGGTGGCGATGTCGAGCTTCTTCACCCGCCCGGTTTCGTTTCGCCGCTCCCACCGTGTCTAATCCAATGTGGGGACAGCGTCGATGCTCGATGAGCAGCAGATTCAAGCTCGCCTGCCGTTGTGGGATGCGCTTTCCAGCCTCTGGCTCGACACGGAGGTGACCGCCGAGGACCTGGAATGGATTGCCCGGACCATGGCGGACTCCGGCCTGACGATTGAGGAGTTGTGGCGAGTGTATTCGTTCGAGGTCGCCCCCGCGGTCTACAAGAATCAGTACAGCTATGCCGGACAGTGGGCTGGCTTCAACGGGGATTGGCTTCGCGGGGAGATCGTGCGCAACCTTCGGGATCGTCCTCGGCGCACGAGATTCTGGACGCTGTTCCCGCCCACTCGCTGCATCATCCTCGGTCCAACGCATCATCACTGGAAGAAGCTGGCCGCTCTTGTCCGGAGCCGCAGGAATGAAGACTAGCGCTCTTGTGCTGGTGGTCTCGCTCGTCGCTTCGCCGGCGATGTTCGCGGGCGAGTACGGGCTCAGCGTCGATCCATCCTTTCCGCACCCCTGCGAGCGCAAGGTGTCGCGCTCGCTCAACTCCTGCACGACATCGGCCGTCGTACAGGATCTCCGCCGGGTCTTCATCTCGGGCAAGAGCTTTCGCATCAAGTCGGTCGAGATGGCCGTCCTCTCGGGCAAGATCTCCCTCAGTGCGAACGCTCTGGTGACGTTCAATGAGGGCATCGTCGCCATCTGCCTGTCCGAATCGCCTCACGACTTCGACGCTTTCAAGAGATTCCTGCACTACCTTCCCTACAGCACCCTTCGCGTGCGCCTGGCGTCGGAGCTCCCGGTTGCCCAACCGGCGATCCGGGCTCGTCTCCAAGAGGCGTTGTCGGCGCTTCCTCGATCAGTGGCGGATGCGGCGATCCGCGCATACAAACGCGAGCTTTCCGAGGAGGGCGACCGGGACGAGCTTTCCGAGGAGGGCGGCCGGGACAAGTGCTACGAGGCAGTGAGGCGCGTGGCCCGGGCAATGGAAATCGACGCCCGGCTCTCCGATGTCGACATCCAGGCCGAGATCGACCTCTGGGAGAGAGTGAAAGGTCCGATGCCGTACCCGACGCCGGGCACCGCATGCGCGCTGTTCGGATTTCAGGATGCCGCTCACGCGGCGCTCGACGAACGGCGCAAGAAGCGCGTTCGATGAGCCGTCGGGCTCGCGACGATCGAACGGCTCTTCACGACCTGGTGCCTTCCGCAGTCAGGCAGCGAGAGCGGCAGTTCGAACTTCGTCCAGTACTCCCAGCCAGCCGCTACGAGCGGCGGCGCTTGTTGGCCTAGCCTCCTTGGAGGCTTTTTTCGTTTCAGGACCAATTCACGTGAGCGCCGCAGTTCGAAACTTGCAGCCAGCTCAGCCGCCACGGGAATCCCGCGTCCTCAAGATGCTTGCGCTTTGCCGTCGACATGCGTATGATGATCGTCATATGAAGGCGCGCACGGCGAAACAAACCAGCTCCGGACGCAAAGAGGTCACTCACGAACGGATCGTGGAGGTTGCCTCGCGCGCCATCCGGCGCAGCGGATATGGTGGGACTGGCGTAGCCGACATCATGAAGGAAGCCGGTCTGACGCACGGTGGTTTCTATGCCCACTTCGCCTCACGCGAAGCGATGCTCGCCGAGGCAGCCGATCGCGCCGGTGCCGACGGCGTAGGCGCGGTGGCGCGCATCGCGGCCGCTGCGCCGCCGAAGAAGGCGCGGCAGGCGCTGCTGAGTGCTTATCTCTCGAAAGAACACGTCGAAAGCATGGAGACTGGCTGTGCGGTTGCGGCGCTCGGCTCGGAAATGCCGCGCCAGGCGCCCGAGGTGCGGCGGGCCGCCACGCACCGCATCAAGGAGATGATCGACCTCGTCGCCCGCCAGTCGCCCGACTGGGGACAGCGGGGCGCGCACGAGCAAGCGCTCGTCACCGTGGCCACGATGGTCGGCGCACTCGTACTCGCGCGCGCCGTCGACGATGCACGCCTTTCCGATGCGCTGCGCGAAGCGGCGCTGAAACATCTCACGCACACCAACGACTGATGTCCTTATGCAGACATGCCGATGCCGCCGTCTGCCCCATAATATGATGTTCGTCATATTTTATACGGTATCTCAGGAAGGAAGAACACGATGAAGAAAAAGATAGCGCTCGTCACGGGGGCGTCGTCAGGAATCGGCGACGCCACGGCACGCCGGCTTGCGGCGGCTGAATACAAAGTCTACGGCACGAGCCGACGGGGAGCCCGATCCGGTCAGCGGCCGTTCGAGATGTTGGCTCTCGACGTCACTAGCGACGAATCCGTAGAAGCAGCAATCGAAGAATTGATGCGATTGGAAGGGCGCATCGACCTGCTCGTCAACAACGCGGGCTTCGGGGTCGCGCCTGGCGGCGCGGAAGAGAGCTCGCTCGAACAGGCGCGGTCGATCTTCGAGACGAACTTCTTCGGAGTGGTCCGGATGACGCGCGCAGTCGTCCCGTACATGCGGCGCCAGGGGAGCGGTCGCATCATCAACATCGGCTCCGTGCTCGGCCTCATTCCGATGCCGTACGGCGCTCTCTACGCTGCAACGAAACACGCGATCGAAGGGTATTCCGAATCGCTGGACCACGAGTTGCGTACCAGAGGCATCCGAGTCACCGTCATCGAGCCGGCGTTTACGAAGACGCCGTTCGACGCGAACATGGTGGAGCCCGATTCGAGGCTCGATGAGTACGACGAGATTCGTGCGGCTGTCGGCAAAACGGTGAAAGAAGCGATGGCCGCTGCCGACGATCCGGATGTCGTGGCTGACGCGGTGTTGAAGGCCGCGCTCGCGACTCACCCGAAGGTTCGCTACACGGCCGGTGCGCGCGCAAACCGCTTGCGATGGCTTCGCAGGCTCGCGCCGACGTCCGTAATGGACGCCGGAATTCGAAAGAGTCTGCGCCTCGAGCACTGATCGAAAGGCGACATTGATGAAAGCATTCATTCTCGAGCGTTATGGAACCGCCGATCGCGTGCGGTTCGGCGACATGCCGGATCCCGAACTGCGAGAGGACGACGTCTTGGTGCAGATCCACGCCGCCGGCGTCAACCTTCTGGATTCCAAAATCAAAAGCGGCGAGTTCAAGCTCATCCTCCCGTATCGCCTGCCGATCATCCTGGGTCACGACGTGGCCGGAGTCGTGCTCCGCGTCGGATCGCGAGTGCGGCAATTCAAGCCTGGCGACGCGGTCTATGCGCGACCGGCCGACGGGCGAATCGGCACCTTCGCGGAGCTCATTGCGATCAAAGAAAGTGATCTGGCGATCAAGCCCAAAGCACTCACGATGCAAGAAGCGGCTTCGATCCCTTTGGTCGGCTTGACCGCCTGGCAGGCGCTGATCGAAAAAGCGAACCTGAAGCGAGGACAAAAAGTTTTGATCCAAGCGGGCTCCGGTGGCGTCGGCACATTTGCCATTCAGCTGGCGAAGCACGTCGGCGCAACAGTGGCCACAACCACCAGCACGGCCAATGTGGATCTCGTCAGAAGCCTCGGCGCCGACGTCGTGATCGATTACAGGAAGCAGGACTTCGCGGACGTGCTCCGTGACTACGACGTCGTCCTGAACAGCCTGGACGAAGCGACGCTCGAGAAATCTCTTCGGGTGCTCAAGCCGGGCGGAAAGCTCATTTCGATCTCCGGTCCGCCCGATGCAGCGTTTGCGAGAAGCCTGGGTGCGTCGTGGTTCTTACGCACGATCATGAGCTTCCTGAGCCGCGGAATCCGATCGAAAGCCAAGCGGCACCAAGTCGAGTACTCGTTTCTCTTCATGAGAGCGAACGGCCAACAGTTGGCCGAGATCACTGCTCTCATCGATGCCGGAATCATTCGCCCGATCGTCGATCGCGTTTTTCCTTTCGCATCGACCAAAGAAGCGATGGCCTATGTCGAAACAGGACGCGCGAGGGGCAAGGTCGTCGTCTCAATGAAGTGAAACGGCGTTCGTCGCCGACAGGAGAAGCAACATGACTGCATCGCGGGACCAGCAGGTCAATTGGAAGAATGTGCCCACGCGGACGATCACCGCGGGCGGAGTGGAGTTCGCGTATCGCGAGCTCGGGACGAACAATCCCGGCACGCCCGTCGTGTTTCTCGTTCATCTCGCTGCCGTCCTGGACAACTGGGATCCTCGCGTCGTCGATGGCTTCGCGGCCAAACATCGCGTGATCACTTTCGACAATCGAGGCATCGGCGCGTCCAGTGGCTCGCCCGCGAGCTCGATCGAGCAGATGGCCAAGGACGCAATGACGTTCATCAAGGCCATGGGATTCGAACAAGTGGATCTTTTCGGGTTCTCGATGGGCGGGATGATCGCGCAGGAGATCGCGCTGATGGAGCCGCAACTCGTGCGGAAGATGATCATTGCGGGAACGGGTCCCGCCGGCGGCGAAGGCATCAGCAAAGTGGCCCGTGTCACGTACCTCGACATCGTCCGCGGCTTTCTGACTCGTCAAGATCCGAAGCAGTTCCTGTTTTTCACCAGGACGCCGAGCGGGATCCGCGCCGGAAAGGAGTTTCTGACGCGATTGAAGGAACGTTCTCAAGACCGCGACAAAGAATCTTCGGTAACCGTTCTGCAGGCACAGTTGCGCGCACTCCGCCGATGGGGCTCGAAGGAACCGGCGGATCTGTCACAGATTCAACAACCGGTGCTGGTCGCAAACGGTGATAGCGATCGCATGGTCCCCAGCAAGAACTCCTACGATCTGGCTCGGCGTCTTCCGAACAGTGACCTCATCATCTATCCCGATTCCGGACACGGCGCGGTGTTTCAGTTCCACGCGGACTTTGTGCCGAAGGCGCTCAGCTTTCTCGCTCGATAAGCGCTCATGCCTCTCCGAGCCGCACGTTCAGCGTCTGACGACGCAAGCCGCGCAGGATCTCCACGAGGTACGCAAACGCCGGGAGACATTCTCGTGACGATCCGTGAGAGCCATCCAAAGCGAAGCTTGTGGTGTGACATCCTCGTCATGATCTCGGAGAAACGAAAGACTCGTCAGGGACTCTCCAGTTGGTCGAACGAGTCGGGAGTGAGAAATGAAGATCAGCCGCCGATCTTTTCTCAAAACTGCCGCAGCAATCGGTGCGTCGCTCGCATGGGTCGGACCGGCCCGCGGCTCGCGTGTCAACTGGCATGAACGGCGTGACCTCTATCCGCAAGGAGTCGCTTCGGGCGATCCCGACCCGCACAGCGTGATCCTTTGGACGAGGCGTCCGTTCCCCGACGGTACGCGGCAGCTCCTGACCGTCGAGGTAGCGGACGATGAGACATTCCGCCGAGTCATTGCGCACGCGCAGACACCGGTTTCGAGCGCCGCGGACTGGACCGCGCGCGTTCTGATCGGCGGACTGAAGCCGGCGCGCACCTACTGGTATCGCTTCACCGACACCGACGGAAATGGCAGCCGAGTGGGCCGCACGATCACAGCGCCATTGCCAAACGATCGCCGCGCGGTGAACTTCGCATTCGTGAGCTGTCAGGATATCAATGAGGGCAAGCTCAACGCCTATCGCCGGATGATTTACGAAGATGAACGCGCTCCCGCCGCCGGGAAGCTCGATTTCGTTCTGCACCTCGGTGATTTCATCTACGAGGTGGTCGAGTATCCCGACGAGGTGAAGACACGCTACGACCGCACGATCTATGAAGTTGCGCGCGTACCGGACGGCCACAAGGTCGGCAACTTCCACATACCGCTGACCGTCGATGGCTACCGGGCCATCTACAAAGGCTATCTCGCCGATCCCGACCTCCAGGACGCTCGCGCGCGCTGGCCGTTCGTCGCGATCTGGGACAACCACGAATTCTCGTGGCAGGGTTGGCAGAGCATCGTCAAGGCGGGGGCATTCGAGCAGCCCGGCCAGAGGGTCAAGGTCGCGGCGAATCAGGCCTGGTTTGAATATCTCCCTGCACGTGTCGCCCGGGGGAGCCGGTTGCTGGAACGCTTCGATCCACCCGTTGTAAAAGACGTGACCATCAAAGAGTTCGATAGCAATGGGCTGGGGGTGGAGCCCAACAATCTGATCGCGATCAACAGCCTCAAGGCATACCGGGCGCTGAGGTATGGCCGGAACCTCGACCTGATCATCACCGACCAGCATAGTTATCGGAGCGCGAATCCCTTCAGCGATCCCTCTCTCGGGAACCTCGGCGGCAATGAGTTCATAGGGATGTTTCCTGAGCCTGGGATGCAGGTTCTCGACGGCGGCCGCAGTTACAACGGTGGCAACCCTCCTCCGGAAATTCGTTTCAACGAGGCGCACGTCGCCAACCCACAACGGAGCGCGCCGCCGCAAACAATTCTCGGAGCGGAGCAGAAGGCGTGGTTCAAGAAACGGCTCGAGAGCTCGACAGCGGCGTGGAAGATCTGGGGGAATTCGCTGGGCGCGCTGGACTGGCGCGCCGACCCGCAGAACCTCCCCTCGGGTCTTACGAAAGAGTCCTGGCCCCAAGGCGTTTACGCGGCCCTGGGCGGGGGTGATTACGGCACAGCGTACGCAGAGCGCGCTGAAATCTATCAGCTCGTTCGCGACGCGAAGATTACAGGCTTCGCCATCGTCTCGGGCGACCGCCACAGCTTCTGGGCCGGATATGCGACGGCGGAACTTCCGCCCGGTAAGTTCGAGCCGATAGGCCTGAGCTTTGTTGGCGGGTCCCTCGTCAGCCCCGGCGTCATGGAGTCCTATGAGCACAGACTTCCGAAAGACGCTCCGTTACGACCGCTGTTTCTCGCTGACAAGGGTGGGGACGCGAAGCCGGACTGGACCTTCAACATGCTGTTGAAGCACGGCGTCCGTTCGTGCCTCGAATATGCAAAGAGCTTTGACCTGAAACGCGCACGGTCGCTGTCCAACCCGGATCTGGCTCCGCACCTCGAGTTCGTCGATCTGGGAGGACATGGCTATGCGAAGGTCCGATTGTCGGCGGGCGAGATACGCACCGAGTTCGTTTGCATTCCGCGCCCCATTGCGCGCAGCGAACGACCGGACGGCGGGCCAATCAGGTATCGCGTATCGCACAGTGCTGCACTATGGAAAAGCGGAGAGCGCCCGCGGCTGAAGACAGCGATTCTCGAAGGCGACGCTGGGCTGTCGATATGACTGACTCACTCATCTCGAGAGTCGTGTTTTCACGTAGAGACTGACTCGAAGTGCTGCGTAGGCGAGCAAAGCCCAGAACCCGGCGTTCACCGCGATCAGCGCGAGCAGGCCCACTCCCTTGACGATCGGCCCCGCGACGCTCGGAGCAGCATGGGTCAAAGCAAAATCGAGCACGGTCACGGCGGGCCAACCGGGCCAGGCCCACGGTCCCAGTCGCGCCAGAACCGTCATGGCGAGGCCGAACATTGCGCAGCGCACGCCACGGCTCGTTCCCGGTGCGCGGATGACACTCTCGAACATCGATGACCCAAGCTAGCACGGGGGCCGCTCTGTTTCGTTTCGCCGCTCCCAGCGTGTCCAATCCATGAACCTGGGGGACCCGCGTCGATGCCCCAGCCAACCTTCGGGGCCGTGAAGAATCTTTAGGTTACGACGAGGAGAGAGACAGGGACTCGAACTCGTGCACCCTCGTTTGTCGCAGGCTTTCTCCGGCACCGTTTAGACCCCAGCTTCGGCAGTAATGCGTCGCCACGTGCGGCGTGCGGCTCGCCCCCGAGTGTTCCGTGGTGGTGGGCTCCTACGAGTGCTCGCCCGACAAGCTGGCCGGCATTCGTGTCGACGTGGAGTTCGCCGTAGTCGATGCCGAAGCGACGACGCGCCGCGCTTCTATCGACGTTTCATTTGTGTGGCATAAACGTCGAGAATGTCGAAGTACGCCTCCCACTGACGGTCGTCAGCCTCGATGTCGTCAGCGATCGACCGAGCTTCACGCAGGCGACCGAGCCTCGCTTCGGCAGTCGCGCGAATGGCATTGATCCGGTCGCGTTCTGATTCATTCAGCAACACTGGCAAGCGGCTGACAGCGTAGCGCAGCGCGTTTTCGGCCTCGGTCCGCCTGCCTGCATGCGCGAAGGCTGCGCCAAGCCGCGCAAATGCCAGCGGTCGCCGTTCATCCACCCGCTCGGGGTCGTCGGACTTGAGCGGTTCGGCGGCACGGGCAGCATCGTCGAGGCGCCCGGCATCGATGAGCTGCTGGACGAAGAGGATACGGGTTATCGCGCGGGCGTCGTAGTTCGGCGACACCTCCGCGATGACCTGCTCCACCTCACGATCGCGTTTTTGCTGGACGAGATAACGGACGACGGCGACGAGTAGTTCGGAGTATTCTCCGCCGGATTCCTCCGTTCGAATGGCAGCCGTCACCCGCGACAGGTCGCGATGCCGTTCGAAATCCAACCTTGCGATGGTGCTCATGGCTCGATTCCGAAACTCCTTCGGAAGGCGGCGAGCGATCTTCTCCGCCTCACCCATATTCCCGGCGGCCGCGTAGGCTCTCACACGAACCAGCTCGTAAAACGCATGCAATCGCACATCGTCACCCCCATATAACGGGACTTTCGACGCGACATTTGTTTCGCCCAATTGAACGAGCTCCTCGACGGCACGATCCAAGTCAGAGATGTTGTCGTCGTTCGCCGGGAGATCGAGCACCGCCCGCAGTACTCCTCGCGCAGTCTCAGGCCTGCCTGCACTTTTCCAGGCTTTGGCTACCTCTCTGCGACTCCAGACGTTTTCGCCAGGTATCGCGTCCGGCACTTGCAGCAGTTCAATGGCTGTCTGCTGGTCGCCGAGACGCACTGCCGCCCTCGCGATTCGAGCCAATGCAGCCGCCTCCGCCGACGGACGCCAACTGAAGACCTTCGTCTCAGCGATCGCTTCCTTCAGGACAGCACCCGCGCGATCCGGTGAGACTGCATGGAGTGCCAGCGCAAGCTTCTCGAGCTGTCCGACTCGCTCCCAGGGGGGCAGCGCCGCGATTCGATGGCGGATGTGATCAAGCCGCCCGAGGCGGAGCAGCGTCACCATTCGCGCCACATTGTTGTCGTACTCCGGCCCGTCGGCAGTTTCGAACTTCGGAATATGCGCCTCCGGGTTTTGGCCGAGGATCGCTCGCAGTCCATACGCGTCTGTCCTCGTATATGAAAACCATACTGTCATGGAGATGACGACAAGGACCACGGCGGCGATTCCGAAGTTCCGCAGTGTCCGCGTACGCGCCACAACCCTCATGCTTCTCTCGATGTAATCACGGTCCGCCGCACTCAGATCATTGCGGCGCTCGCGCAACCATTTCGACGCGGTCGCGAGCAGCGCCCCTTCCGGAATCGCCTCCGGGGATCCGGCGCGGTAGATCGCAAGATCCTGACGCCAGAGTAAGAATTCCCGGTCGGCGTTTAGCCATCCACGAAGTCGTTCCCATCGCCGGATCAGCGCTTCGTGGGCCACCTCGACCCCTTCTCCACCCGAGGCCGGGTCGTGCCCGGTCACGACAAGCCGTGCCCGTTTGCCGGCGAACGTCTGGACGAGCTTCCAGTCCTCGTCGGCGATGTCGCCACGGCGTACGCGGCGGCGCGTGTCGGCACCCTCTTCGTCGGCCGGCGACAAGCGAACGAGGTGCAGCAGCAGTTTTCGAGCCGCTGTTTTCTGCCCCTCCGACAGCTCCCCGTAAATCGCTTCCGCACGGCCGGTCAGCGCCCCTTGAACACCGCCGATCTGCTGATATGCCATCAGGGTCAGCCTGCCGTGCGCGCGAAGATCCCACAGTTCGCTGAGTGCGTATTCGAGCAGGGGCAGGTTCCCTGGCTCGTCGCCGACGTCGTCGAGAATCCGGTCGACGAGGGCAGGGTCGAATGTAAGCCCGACGATGTTGGCCGGCTGGACGATGGCCTCGCGCAATTCATCGCGGCGCATCGGTCCAAGGTTCACCTGTCCGACGGGGAGCGCATCGCTGAGATCGCGGTCCAGCGCGATCGCTTTGCCGTAGTAATCGCTTCGAATTGTCGCCAGAATGCATAGTGATCCGTTCCGCGACGCGGCAAGCAACGCACGCACGAACTCGCGTGCCTCGCCGTCTTCGGTCAGCGTGAAGAGCTCCTCGAACTGGTCGACCACGACGAGAAGCCAATCGGTACCGCGGGATTTCTCGAGAATGCGCTCAATCGTGCTGAGGATGCCAGCCGGGCTGCGCAGGATGTCAGCAAGCGTTCGGGAGGCGGCGATCCGTTCCACCTCGGACATCGCCGGCTCGAGTAATGGCAACAGGGCATTGGCCAGAGAATGCCACGGGGACTTCCTCGGCTGCAGCACCACCGTATCCCACACGAGCCCAGGTGGACGACGGGAGCGAAGCCGAGGCAAGACTCCGGCATGGACCACGGAAGACTTGCCGGAGCCCGACGGTCCGGTGACGGTGACAAGTCGCGGCCGGTTGCCCGGGACAGTCGCCTCATCGATCCTGCTCACGACCGAATCGATTGCGTGTCGGCGACCGAAAAATAGCATCGCGTCTTCTTCGCGAAACGCTTCGAGCCGGCGATAGGGGCTGATGTCGCTCGGCGGCAGTGTGGCATGCTCCGAGACTTCGGTTGCGCGGACGAGCCGGTCGATCGACGCGTCGTCGATTCCGCCGCGCAGATCGATCCACGTGTTCAGCGCGAGGAATCCTGCCGGCAGGTCAGCGCCCTCGAGAATGACCGGAATGACGGAAAGCCTGCCGTTCGACTCTGCCTGCAGGATGAGGGAGTAGTCGATCTCACGCCGCTGCCACCGCCCATATCCGGATTTGCCGACGAAGACGGCCACGGCGCGTGAATGCTGCAGTGCGCGTTCGAGCTCCGCCGGCCAAGCCTTCCCGACGGTCAGATCGTCTCCGTCGATGAACGAGCGCACGCTCCGTGCGGCGAGCCGCCCGCGGATTTCACGGACGCTTTGCGCATCGGCGTGGTTGTAACTCAGGAACACGTCGAACGGCGCGGCCGAAGTCATGAAGGAGTACGTCGGATTATGACACTCTTACTCTGCGCGAGCCGACTCGGATCATTATTCGGTTATCCAGCACGTGGATTCGGAGTACGCACGTATCGGGGAGAGCGTCGTGCTAGATAGCACCGCGGTTCGATACTCGTTCAGTACTCCCAGCCAGGCGGCCCGGCCGCCGGCGCTTGTTGGCCTAGCCTCCCTGCTTCCCTACTAGTTTCACGTCGCGTCCGCGCGAGCGCCGAAGTTCGAACTTCGTACCGATCGCGATCGGCCGCAAAGATTTCTTGATCGGGACCAGGCAAACAGTACGTCCGAGTGACGCTGCTGACGTTCAGTTCCTCCGGCTGCGGGATTGCAGCGGAAGGCGACCTGCCTCACTCGACCTCGACGTGATCGAAAACGTAACCCCTGCCTGGCGACATCACGAGCTGGACACTCGACTTCGGCGACGGCACGTCCATGAGCGGGAGTTGGAGCACCGCTCCGCCGGCGGAGGTCTCGCACGAATACTCGCAGCTGGCCTGCCGCAACAGCATCTGCGCGATCACATTGACCGTGACCGACGCCGCCGGCCAGAGCCACTCGAACGTGCTGCGTATGGGATTCATCGATCAACGCCCGGCTGGCTCGCTGTTTCGTTTCGCCGCCCTCATCGCGTCTAATCCATGAACGTCGATGCTTGATGAGCAACAGATTCAAGCCCGTCTGCCGTTGTGGGAGGCGCTTTCCACCCTTTGGCTCGACACGGAAGTGACGGATCGGGACCTGGAATGGATTGCGCGGGTCATGGCGGACTCCGGCCTGACGATCGAGGAGTTGTGGCGCGTCTATTCATACGAAGTCGCGCCGGTCTTTTACATGAACCGCTACAGCTTCGCGGGACAATGGTTGGGCTTCTCCCCGGACTGGCTCCGGACGGAAATCGTCCACAACCTTCGAGACCGCCCGCGCCGCACGAGATTCCGGACGTTGTTTCCCATCACTCGCTGCCTGATGCTCAGTCAGACAGATGACGAGTGGAAAAAGCTGGTTGCCATTGTACGGAGGCGCAGGAATGAACGCGCTGTCTGAGAAAAGGGGCGTATTTCTGCTGCTCGCCGCGCTCATTGCATCGCCCGCTCTTTGCGGGCGAATACGGGCTGACCGTTGATCCGTCCTTTCCGCATCCCTGCAAACACGCTGCGACGAGAACGCTCAACGAATGCACGACTGCGGCTGTCGTAAAGGACCTGCGCGGCCACTTCATCTCCCGCATGCCCTTTCGACTCCGGGCGGTCGAGATGGCGTTGCCCGAGAAGGCGATCCTTGCATACAAATACGAGCTTTCCGAGGCGGGCGACCGCGACAAGTGCAAAGCGGCCGTGCAGCGTGTGGGTCGTGCGATGGCGATCGACTCCCGGCTCTCCGATGCCGACATTCAGGCGGAGATCGACGGCTACGAAAAGGCGAAGGGTCCGATGCCCTATCCGTCGCCGGGCACCCATGCGCGCTGTTCGGATTCCAGGAAGCCGCTCATTCCGCCCTCCAGCAACGGCGCGGGAAATGAAGGCGGCACGGCCGACGCGATCGATCGATGTTGAGCCGACGAATGAGTTGCGTTAGAACGCGCCAGGCGGAGAGAGAACCATGTGTAAGACCATCAAACAGCGTGTGAAGTTCCAGGCCGATCCGGCGACTGTCTACGATCTTCTGGCCGACTCGCGAAAGCACAGCGCGTTCACCGGCAGGCAAGCGATCATCAGCAGTCGGCACGGCCAACAGCGCTTGTTGGCCTAGCCTCCTTGGAGGCTTTTTTCGTTTCAGGACGACTCGCGTGCGAGCCACCAAAAGCGCGCCACTTTTACATTCATCAGCGTTTGGTGCGAGAATCCCCAATCGGTCCGCCCCTCAACAACTGAAAAAAGCGAGGACGTCATGCAACCTGCTGGTTGGGTCGCGCGCGTATTCATCCTTTCGGTCCTCCTGGCGATCGCGGCGCCGGCTGCACTCGCCGACAACGCCGTCACGGCGACGAAGTCCGTCAGCGGCACCTTCGTGCAAGGCACCAACGTGACCTACACGATCGTGATCGCGAACGACATGGCCGTCGCGCAGAACGACAACTTCGGCCACGAGTTCACGGACCTCCTGCCCTCGCAGCTGATGTTCGTCAGCGCCGACGCATCCAGCGGAACGGCCCAGTACTTCACCACCATCGGCGTCCTCGTCTGGAACGGCTCGATTCCGGCGGGCGGCACGGTGACGCTCACGGTGGTGTGCACGATCGACCCGACCGCATCGGGAACGATCTCCAACCAGGGCCAGACCATCTTCGACGGCGACAACGACAACTCCAACGAGAGCAGTCACGTCACCGACGATCCTTCCACCGCTGCGGTGGATGACGCGACGTCGTTCAACGTCATTCAAACCGGCGAAGTCCTGGCGACGAAGTCCGTCAGCGGCACGTTCGTGCAGGGCACCGACGTCACTTACACGATCGTCATGACCAACAACATGACCGTCGCGCAGCCCAACGAGTACGCTCACGAATTCACGGACGTGCTGCCCTCGGGCCTCACGCTCGTCAGCACGAGCGCCACCAGCGGCACCGCGGGGTCGTGCTGCGGCAACGTGGTCTTCTGGGACGGCGCGCTGGCCGCGGGCGAGAGCGTGACGCTCACCATCGTCGCGACGATCGATCCGGCTGCAGGCGGAACGATCTCCAATCAGGGCCAGACGCTCTTCAGCCGCGACGGCGACGAGCACTATGAGAGCAGTCACGTCACGGACGATCCGTCGACGGCCGAAGTCGACGATGCGACCTCGTTCAACGTCGTTCAGTCGGGGCATGTCTCTGCCACGAAGTCCGTGAGCGGGACGTTCGTGCAAGGCACGAACGTCACCTACACGATCGTGCTCACCAACAACATGACTGTGGAGCAGCCCGACAACTACGCCAATGAGTCGGTCGACTTGCTGCCGTCCGGCGTCACACTCGTAAGCGCCGAGGCGAGCAGCGGAGCGATTCTGTTGGTTCCGTCGGGGAACGCGGTCACATGGAACGGCTCCATTCCGGCCGGCGGCAGCGTGACCTATACCATCGTCGCGACCATCAGCCCCACGGCCTCGGGCACGATCTCGAACCAGGCTTACGCCTACGACGACTCCAACGGCGACGGACACAACGATCGCTTCTGGCTCTCCGATGATCCGTCGACCGCCGCGGTGGACGATGCGACTTCGTTCAACGTCATCCAATCCGGCGAAGTCACCGCGACGAAGTCCGTGAGCGGAACATTCGTGCAGGGAACGAATGTCACCTACACGATCGTCATGACCAACAACATGACCGTCGCCCAGAACGACAATTTCGGTCACGAGTTCACCGATACCCTGCCCTCGGGACTGACGTACGTCAGCGCAAATGCGACGAGCGGAACGGCTACTCACTGCTGCGGGAACCCGGGCCTCGTCTTATGGAACGGCTCGATTCCGGCCGGCGGCAGCGTCACAATCACCATCGTCGCGACGATCGATGCGACCGCCAGCGGAACGATCTCCAACCAGGCACACACGATCTTCGACCGCAACGGCGACAACCAGAACGAGAGCGAGTGGTTCTCGGATCCGACGTCGTTCAACGTCGTTCAGTCGGGCGAGGTTCTCTCGACGATGTCGGTCAGCGGCACGTTCGTACAGGGAACGAATGTCACTTACACGATCGTCATGACCAACAACATGACCGTCACGCAGCCCGACAACTTCGGCCACGAGTGGACCGACAACCTGCCGTCCGGCCTCACGTTCGTCAGCGCGACGGCGACCAGCGGAACGATCGTCAAGTGCTGCGGCAACCCAGGCATCGTGTTCTGGGACGGCTCGATCCCATCAAGCGGCAGCGTGACGCTCACGTTCACCGCGACGATCAGTGCCACCGCGAGCGGAGCGATCTCCAATCAGGGCCAGACGATCTTCGATCGCGACGGCGACAACGAGAACGAGAGCTCGCACCTCACAGACGATCCGTCGACGGCCGCAGTCGACGATGCGACTTCGTTCAATGTTGTTCAGTCGGGCGAGGTCCTCTCGACAATGTCGGTCAGCGGCACGTTCGTGCAGGGCACGACGGTCACCTACACGATCGTCATGACCAACAACATGACCGTCACGCAGCCCGACAACTTTGGCCACGAATGGACCGACATCCTGCCGTCGGGCCTGACACTCGTCGGCGGATCCGCCACGAGCGGCACGGTCGGTCAGGTCTCGAACATCATCTTCTGGGACGGCTCGATCCCATCAGGCGGCAGCGTGACGCTCACGTTCACCGCAACCATCAGTGCCACCGCGAGCGGAGCGATCTCCAATCAGGGCCAGACGATCTTCGATCGCAACGGCGACAACCAGAACGAGAGCTCGCACCTCACCGACGATCCGTCGACGGCCGCGGTGGACGACGCGACGTCGTTCAATGTCATCCAGGCGAATGAGGTGCTCTCGACGATGTCGGTCAGCGGCACGTTCGTGCAGGGCACCACCGTCACCTACACGGTCGTCATGACCAACAACATGACCGTCACGCAGCCCGATAACTTCGGCCACGAATGGACCGACATCCTGCCGTCGGGCCTGACACTCGTCGGCGGATCTGCCACGAACGGCACGGTCGGTCAGGTCTCGAACATCATCTTCTGGGACGGTTCGATTGCATCAGGCGGCAGCGTGACGCTCACGTTCACCGCGACGATCAGCTCCACCGCGGCCGGAACGATCTCCAATCAGGGCCAGACGATCTTCGATCGCGACGGCGACAACGAGAACGAAAGCTCGCATCTCACCGATGATCCGTCGACCGCCGCGGTGGACGACGCGACGTCGTTCAATGTCATCCAGGCGAATGAGGTGCTCTCGACGATGTCGGTCAGCGGCACGTTCGTCCAAGGCACGACGGTCACCTACACGGTCGTCATGACCAACAACATGACCGTCACGCAGCCCGACAACTTCGGTCACGAATGGACCGACATCCTGCCGTCGGGCCTGACACTCGTCGGCGGATCCGCCAGCAGCGGCACGGTCGGTCAGGTCGCGAACATCATCTTCTGGGACGGCTCGATCCCGTCAGGCGGCAGCGTGACGCTCACGTTCACCGCGACGATCAGCTCCACCGCATCGGGAGCGATCTCCAATCAGGGCCAGACGATCTTCGACCGCGACGGTGACAACCAGAACGAGAGCTCGCACCTCACCGACGATCCGTCGACCGCCGCAGTCGACGACGCGACGTCGTTCAACGTGATCCAATCCGGCGAAGTCACCGCGACGAAGACCGTCAGCGGCACATTCGTGCAGGGCACAAACGTCACCTACACGATCGCCATGACCAACAACATGACCGTCACGCAGCCCGACAACTTCGGTCACGAGTTCACAGATACCCTCCCCTCGGGACTCACGTACGTCAGCGCAAATGCGACGAGCGGAACGGCTACTCACTGCTGCGGGAACCCGGGCCTCGTCTTATGGAACGGCTCGATCCCGGCCGGCGGCAGCGTCACGATCACCATCGTCGCGACGATCGATGCGACCGCCAGCGGAACGATCTCCAACCAGGCACACACAATCTTCGACCGCAACAGCGACAACCAGAACGAGAGCGAGTGGTTCTCGGATGCGACGTCGTTCAACGTCGTTCAGTCGGGCGAGATTCTCTCGACGAAGTCGGTCAGCGGCACGTTCGTACAGGGAACGAATGTCACTTACACGGTCGTCATGACCAACAACATGACCGTCGCGCAACCCGACAACTTCGGCCACGAGTGGACCGACAATCTGCCGTCGGGCCTCACGTTCGTCAGCGCGACGGCGACCAGCGGAACGATCGTCAAGTGCTGCGGCGACCCGGGCATCGTCTTCTGGGACGGCTCGATCCCGTCCGGCGGCAGCGTGACGCTCACGTTTACCGCGACGATCAGCTCCACCGCGAGCGGAACGATCTCCAATCAGGGCCAGACGATCTTCGATCGCGACGGCGACAACGAGAACGAGAGCTCGCATCTCACCGACGATCCGTCGACCGCCGCCGTGGACGACGCGACGACGTTCACCGTCATCGCCAACCAGGCCGATCTTTCCCTGACCATGACGTACGTGCCGGCCAACCCCGGACAGAACGAGAACGTCACCTATACGCTGGTGGTGGCCAACGGCGGTCCATTGACCGCCACCAACGTCGTCGTCACCGATGACGTCCCCAACGATGCGACCTTCCTTTCGGTGAGCTCGACCCAGGGCAGTTGCACCGCGTCGGATCCGGTCGTCTGCAGCGTGGGCACCCTCGCCAGCGGCGCCTCGGCGACAATGACCCTGCTCGTGAAAACGCCGGGGTCGTACAGCTCCATGACCAACAGCGCCACCGCCACTGCGGACCAGCCCGATCCGACGGCGGCCACCGCGTCAGCGACCTTCAATTGCATGAAGCTCAAGAAAGGAGTGCTGAAGCCCTGCAGCAACTGAGCTCCACGCGCCGGGCGGGAGGTACCCATGTGCAAGACCATCAAGCAGCGCGTGAAGTTCAAAGCCGATCCGGCGACCGTCTACGATCTGCTGGCCGACTCGCGAAAGCACAGCGCCTTCACCGGCAGGCAAGCGATCATCAGCAGGAAGGTTGGCGGGACGTTCTCCATCGGTGAGCGTGATGTCACCGGGATCAACGTCGACCTCGTTCCCGGGCGACGCATCGTTCAGGCCTGGCGCCATCGCCGATTCCCCGAGGGCATCTTCTCGATGGCCGCGGTCACTCTGACGCCAACGCCTGATGGTGGGACGGAGCTCGTGCTGGTCCATCGCGGCGTTCCGAAAGACCTGATCCCGGAGACCGAACAGGCCTGGCGCGATCACTATTGGTCCAGAATCAAGGCCTACCTCGATCGCCGGGACGGATAGCGAGCGCGGAGCTTTCAGGAGAGTTCACCGTGACGGCCGCACGCCGGTGCTAGACTCGCCCGCATCCGATTCGTGAGCGCGTGGTGAACGGCGGCGCCGTGCCGCCAGCGGATCCCTGGTTCTCGACCTTGTGGGGGAGAGACTCAATGAAAGCTCTCGTCGTGACTCTCGCGACCGTGTTGTGCGTGGCAACGGCAGACGCCGCAACGCTGACGGTCAATTCCCTGGCTGACAACACGACCTCCGGCGACGGACTGGTCACCTTGCGCGAGGCCATCGCCGCGGCAAATGCCGACACCGCGACGGACCTCGGACAAAGCGGCAGCGGCGCGGACACGATCGTCTTCGATGCGTCGCTCGCAGGCGGAACGATCGCGTTGTCGATCACCGGCAATTCGACATTCGGTCCGTCCGCGCTGGCCGTCACCAGCGACATCACCATCGACGGCGACGACGCGCCGATGCTCACCATCTCTCGCGACGCCGGCGCAACGCGACTGCGCCACTTTTACATCTCGGGCGCCGGCAGTCTGCGCCTCGAAGACATCACGCTCGCCAACGGCATCGCGCGCGGCTTCGACGGCGGCGCGACGCATCGCGGCGGCACGGGCGGCGGCGGCGCGGGGTTCGGTGGATCGATCTTCAATGAAGGCGATCTGGAGATCGTGCAGTCGACGCTGAACGGCAACCAGGCCATCGGCGGCGTGGGCGGACCGCAGTCGAATATCTTCGACACCTTCCCGCGCGGCGGCAGCGGCGGCGGCGGAACGGCCGGCAACGGCGGGAATCCGACCGGATCCGATGCTGCGTTCGACACTGGCGGTGTTGGCGGCGCGGGCGGCGGAGGGACGGGCGGCAACGGCGGTCCCGGCGCGACGCTTTGCACCTCCGGCACCGCGGGCGGATTCGGCGGCGGTGGCGGTGGCGGCGGTGGAAGTGCAAGTGATCCCGCCTGCAACGGCAGCGTGGGTGGCTTCGGCGGCGGTGGTGGTGGCGGCGGCGGCGGACAAGCAGGACAAGCCGCGGGCGCAGGCGTCGCGGGTGGCTTCGGCGGCGGCAACGGGGGCAACGGTACGAGCGGTGACTCCATCACCTCGCCCGGCGGCGGTGGTGGCGGCGGCGCAGGCCTCGGCGGCGCGGTATTCAATCACGGCGGAACCGTCAGCGTCACCAACAGCACGTTCAGCGGCAACTCCGCGCAGGGCGGCGCCGGTGGTCGCAACGGCGCGGGCGGCAGCGGATCCGGCGGCGGCATCTTCAATCGCAACGGCACGCTGACCGTGCTCGCAGCAACGTTCAGCGGCAACACCAACGGCGGGATCTACAACCTCGGCGACGCGGGCGCTGCGAACGCGACGATCAACGGAACGATCCTCGCCAACTCCACCGGCAACGACTACACCGGCTCGTCGATCAACGGCGGCAGCCAGTCCTCGATCGGCTCGGACAATCTCATCGAATCGCAGAGCGGCTTCAGTGGCTCGATCACCTCGAGCGCTGATCCGCAGCTCGGTCCTCTCGCCGACAATGATGGTCCTACGAACACGCATCTGCCCGCGCTGGCCAGTCCGGCCGTCGATGCATCGAATCTCGGCTCCCCGAACATCGATCAGCGCGGTGTCACGCGTCCGGATGGCGTGAAGCGCGACATCGGCTCCGTCGAAGTCGTGCACAATCAGCCGCCGGTCGCCGTCTGTCAGGACGTGACCGTTGCCGCGGATGCAAGTTGCCTCGGACACGTGACCGCGGGCGAGGTCGATGACGGCTCGTCTGATCCCGACGGCGATCCGATCACACTCACGCTCGATCCTCCCGGCCCGTATTCCCTCGGCGACACGATCGTCACGCTGACGGTGACGGACGACGGCGATCTCTCCGACAGTTGTCAGGCGACGATCACCGTCGTCGACGAGACGCCGCCGGACATTACCTGCCCGCCGGACGTCGTCCTCGAGTGTCCGGCCGACACGAGTCCCACCGCGACCGGCACAGCCACCGCGACGGACAACTGCTCGACGCCGACGATCACGTATGAAGACGACGTGGTGCCCGGATGCGGCGGCACCGTGACGATCACGCGCACCTGGACGGCTACGGACGCGGCAGGCAACGAGTCATCGTGCACACAGACGGTGCAGACCAT
>Ga0209382_10001517_pt1 | contig 36335 bp, 38 predicted proteins | sample SoiMetdeltSBSDD5_FD_187599 | JGI IMG/M metagenome (GOLD analysis project Ga0209382, IMG submission 187599) | Bulk soil microbial communities from a Populus tree surrounding site in Tennessee, USA - Soil MetaG P. deltoides SBSDD5 (SPAdes) (version 2) | ecosystem: Environmental > Terrestrial >... | reverse complement strand
CGCGCTTGTAGATGGGAGCAGCAAATGACCGGAGACGCCGAGAACGCGATCTTCGACATGCTGCGCCGCATCCGGGCCTCGCAGGAACGGACCGAGCTGGATGTTGCGGACGTGAAGGTGCGGATGTCCGCGCTCGAGCAGCATCAGGGCCAGCTTTTGACCCTGCTCGGAACGCTCAGCCAGCGGCTGGATCGCTTCGACGAGCGGTCCGGGCGGATCGAGCGGCGGCTCGATCAAGCATGAGAAACATGTAGGTCGGGTCGAGCGGCGCGAGACCCCGGAAGACGAGACGAGAACGTAGGAAGATAGGGTCATGGCAACCAACAAAGTCGGCAAGATTCGCCAGGTCATGGGCGCCGTCGTGGACGTGCAGTTCGACGGCCATCTGCCCGAGATCATGAACGCTCTGGAGACCAGGAACCAGGGCGGCCGGCTGGTGCTGGAGGTGGCCCAGCACCTGGGAGAGAGCTCGGTGCGCACCATCGCCATGGACTCCACGGAAGGGCTCACGCGCGGCCAGGACGTGACCGACACCGGCAACCCCATCGCCGTGCCCGTGGGCGACGAGACGCTCGGCCGCATCATGAACGTGATCGGCGATCCGGTTGACGAGGCCGGCCCGATCAAGACTGCCAGCAGGCGCGCCATCCACCAGCCCGCCCCGACCTTCATCGAGCAGTCCACCGAAGCGCAGATCCTGGAGACCGGCATCAAGGTCGTGGATCTGCTCGCCCCTTACGCCAAGGGCGGCAAGATCGGCCTGTTCGGCGGCGCCGGCGTCGGCAAGACGGTGCTGATCATGGAGCTGATCAACAATGTCGCCAAGGCGCACGGCGGCTACTCGGTGTTCGCGGGGGTGGGCGAGCGCACGCGCGAGGGCAACGACCTCTACCACGAGATGATCGAGTCCAAGGTCAACGTCGACCCCAAGAAGGCCGGCAGCGCCAAGGGCTCCAAGTGCGCCCTCGTCTACGGCCAGATGAACGAGCCGCCCGGTGCCCGCGCCCGCGTCGGCCTCTCCGGTCTCACCGTGGCCGAGCACTTCCGCGACCAGGGCCAGGACGTGCTGTTCTTCGTCGACAACATCTTCCGCTTCACGCAGGCGGGCTCCGAGGTGTCGGCGCTTTTGGGCCGCATACCCTCGGCCGTGGGCTACCAGCCGACGCTCGCCACCGACATGGGCGCGCTGCAGGAGCGCATCACCACCACCCAGAAGGGCTCGATCACCTCGGTGCAGGCCATCTACGTGCCGGCCGACGACCTGACCGACCCGGCCCCGGCCACCTCCTTCGCGCACCTCGACGCCACCACGGTGCTGTCGCGCGACATCGCTGCCAAGGGCATCTACCCGGCCGTGGACCCGCTCGACTCGACCTCGCGCATGCTGCAGCCCGACATCGTTGGTGAGGAGCACTATCAGGTGGCGCGCTCGGTGCAGCAAATCCTGCAGCGCTACAAGGCGCTCCAGGATATCATCGCGATTCTCGGCATGGACGAGCTGTCGGAGGAGGACAAGCTGACGGTGGCGCGTGCGCGCAAGATCGAGCGGTTCCTCTCCCAGCCGTTCCACGTCGCCGAGGTGTTCACAGGCTCGCCCGGCAAGCTGGTCGGCCTGGCGGATACGATCAAGGGCTTCAAAGGGTTGTGCGCCGGCGACTACGACCACTTGCCGGAACAGGCGTTCTATATGGTCGGCACTATGGAAGAGGCGATCGCCAAGGCCGAGCAGTTGGCGGAGGCGGCATAAAAGCGAAGAGGGAAGCAGCAATGCCCGCAGACAACGCGAAGGCGGAGTTCGGCAGCTGTTGTGAAGGTCTCAAGGACGCGTTGACCAACGAGGAGTTCGAGCCGCTGTTCGCAGTGGACGAGTCGGGCGTGCTCTACATGTCGGTCGGGGTCATGGACGCGGAGGGCGAGGACGAGCCCAACATGGTCGATCACCCCGTCTACTTCTGCCCCTTCTGCGGCACCAAGCTGCAGACGGAGGAGGAAGTGGAGGCCAAGCTGAACGCCGAGGCGGCGTAAGTGGTTGCACCCGTCATCCCGGAAGCCGAGCCCTGCAGGGGTGAGGCTATTCGGGACCTCGGGAGGCGAGTCGAACTTCATAAGGCCCCGGACCGGAGCGCCGCTCGCTGGTGGTTCGCATCGCTCCGACCGGGATGACGGGTGATCAAGAAGATGTCAGACCCGATGGGTCTGACACATCTCAAGGCAAGGACGAGATGGCTGGCACGTTCAAATTCGAGCTGGTGACCCCCGAGCGCATGCTGCTGTCGGAGGATGCCGCCCAGGTCGTCGTGCCCGGCGCCGAGGGTGAGTTCACCGTGCTTGCCGGCCATGCACCCGTTCTATCCGCGCTCCGCCCCGGCGTGGTGGATGCTATGTTGAGCGACTCCCGCACCGTGCGTGTGTTCGTGAAGGGCGGCTTCGCCGAGGTGGACGCCGAGCGCCTGATCGTGCTGGCCGAGCGCGCTTTCGATGTGGGCGCCATCGACGCCGCCGGCATCTCGGCCGAGCTGCAGACGGCCGAGGCCGAGCTCGCCGCTGCCACCACCGACACCGCCCGCCTCGCTGCCGCCTCCGCCGTGGAGCACCTGCGCGCGCTGCAGCGGTAGGCTCCGCGGGCTCACCAAGGGCGCGGTCAATGTAGGTTGGGTTAGGCCCGAAGGGCCGTAACCCAACGATGGCAGACGCACCGATCGCGACGGGGCATGTCGGGTTACGCCCTTCGCGCTAACCCGACCTACATACAACTACGACTCACTCCGCCATCCCCCCGCGGCTGCGCAGCGTCTCGGCGTCGTAGTTCTCGCCGACCGACATGGCGCAGATGCGGGACAGGTGGGCGTAAGGCAGCCCGGTCTCGCGCGCCCAGGCGTTGAGCTGGTCCTGGATCCTGCGCAAGTCCCGCTTCGAGGAGGGGTTGTCGGAGATGTCCAGGCCGGCGTCGCGGAGACAGGCCACCATGTCGGTGGACGTGACGTAGCCGTCCCAGCCGAGGAAGCGCAGGAGATACTGCCCCGTGTGCCCGCCGAGCCGTGCGCCGCGCTTGGCCAGCAGCTCGGTGAGGCCGACCTGATCGTCTGCCGGCCATTGCGCCAGGAAGCGAGCGAAGCTGCCGTGCTCCTCGGCGATGTCGGCGACGAAGCGGGCGTTGGCGCGCACTGCCATGATCTTCTGCGGGTTCCGCACGATGCGCTTGTCGCCCGTTAGGCCCTCCCAGAACTCATCGGGCCTGGCCAGCAGCCGCTTGGGCGCGAAACCCAGGAATGCGGCCTCGAAGCCCGGCCACTTGGCTTCGATCACGCTCCACACGAACCCCGCCGAGAAGATCCGCCTCGCCATCTCGGCCAGCACCCGGTCGTCGCCGAGGGTGGCCAGCGCCTTCGTGCCCGGCACCTTCGGCAGAAGCGCCGCCAACGCCGCCTCCCCGCCCTTGCGCTTGGCGGCCCGCGTGCGGATGATCTTGAACAAGGTCATGGCGGCGCAGCTCCTCGGATCGGGGGCTCACTGCTTTTCCCCTGATAAGCCGCGACCCGAGGAGCCGCAAGTGGATTGGGTCAACCCCGGCGAGGTCGTAGGCAGACCTTAAATGGTCATAGCCGCATCCGACGTGGCATTTTGCCTCCACCGTCAATATTCACCTGTGGGCGGATGTCGGTGACTTCACGTATCGACCGGACCTGAGGCAGCGGCGAGATGGGGTCAGACCGGCAGGGTCTGACCCCGCTACGCCGCCCCTGCCCGTTCCCGCTTCTTGCGTTCGTTGGGGTCGAGCCAGCGCTTGCGCAGGCGGATCGACTTGGGGGTTACCTCCAGCAGCTCGTCGTCCTCGATGTAGGACATCGCCTTCTCCAGGGTCAGGCGCATGGGCGGGGTGAGGATGGTGTTCTCGTCCTTGCCGGCGGCGCGGACGTTGGTGAGCTTCTTGCCCTGGATGACATTGACGACGAGGTCGTTGTCGCGCGTGTGCTGGCCGACGATCATGCCCTCGTACACCCGCGTCTGCGGGTCGATCATCATGGCGCCGCGCTCCTGCAGATTGAACAGCGAGTAGGCGGTGGCCTCGCCGGCAGCGTTGGAGATCAGCACGCCGGTGCGCCGCCCGCCGATCTCGCCCCTGTACGGCGCGTAGCCGTGGAACAGCCGGTTCAGCACGGCGGTGCCACGGGTGTCGGTCAAGAGCTCGCTCTGGTAGCCGATGAGGCCGCGGGTGGGAGCGTGGAACACGAGCCGCTGGCGTCCGCCGCCCGAGGGGCGCAGGTCGATCAGCTCGGCGCGGCGTTCCGACAGCTTCTGCACCACCACGCCGGAATGTGCCTCGTCGACGTCGACGATCACCTCTTCGACCGGCTCCAGCTTCTGGCCGGTCTCCGGGTCGGCGGCGATGACCACGCGCGGGCGCGAGACGGTCAGCTCGAAGCCCTCGCGGCGCATGGTCTCGATCAGGATGCCGAGCTGCAGCTCGCCGCGGCCGGCCACCTCGTAGGCGTCCTTGGTATCGGGCAGCTCGCTGACACGGATGGCCACGTTGCGCTCCGCCTCCTTCAGCAGCCGGTCGCGGATGACGCGGCTCTGCACCTTGTCGCCCTCCTGGCCCGCCAACGGCCCGTCGTTGATGCGGAACAGCATCGCCAGCGTGGGCGGGTCGATGGGCTGAGCCGCAAATGCAGCGTCCACCGACGGGTCGCACAGCGTGTCGGCGACCGTTGCCTGGCTCAGCCCGGCGATGGCGACGATGTCGCCGGCCTCGGCCAGGTCGACGCCGGTGCGCTCCAGGCCGCGGAACGCCAGCACCTTGGTGACGCGCCCGTTCTCGATCAGGGTGCCGTCGCGGCGCAGGGCCTTGATCGCCTGGTTCGGCCTCACGCTGCCCGACGTGATGCGCCCCGTCAGTACTCGCCCGAGGTACGGATCGGCCTCCAGCGTTGTCGCGAGCAGGCGGAAGGGGCCATCCTCGACGACCGGGGGAGGAACGTGCCGCAGCACCAGCTCGAACAGCGGCTGAAGGTCGGTGCGCGGGCCGGTCGGGTCGGGCACCATCCAGCCCTCGCGGCCGGAGCCGTAGAGCACCGGGAAGTCGAGCTGCTCATCGCTGGCGTCGAGGCCGGAGAACAGGTCGAAGATCTCGTTGAGCACAGCGTTGTGGCGCTCGTCCGGCCGGTCGATCTTGTTGATGACGACGATGGGGCGCAGGCCCTGCTTCAGCGCCTTGGAGACCACGAACTTGGTCTGCGGCAGCGGCCCCTCGGCGGCATCTACCAGCACAATGGCGCCGTCCACCATGTTGAGAATGCGCTCCACCTCGCCGCCGAAATCGGCGTGGCCCGGCGTATCGACAATGTTGATGCGCGTGTCGTGCCAGTCGATGGACGTGCACTTGGCGAGAATCGTTATGCCGCGCTCGCGCTCCAGATCGTTGCTGTCGAGCGCCTGGGATTCCACCTTCTGGTTCTGGCGGAACGTGCCTGATTGCTTGAGCAACGCATCGACCAGCGTGGTCTTGCCGTGATCGACGTGCGCGATGATCGCGATATTGCGAAGGTCCATTGGGGCCTTTGGAGGAGTTGCCGGAATCGAGGCCCGTTTTCACGGGACGGCGAGCGCAAACCCTTGCTGCGCCGCACCAATCGAGGCGCGAAGTAGCACAGATCGGGCGTGCTTGTCAGCCGCCGTGCGGGGGAGGGCTACCGGACGAGACTCGATCGAGCGGGCCAGCGGGCTTGAGCCGAGGTCAGGAGCCGCGACCGTTGGCCGGTGCCCGCTCCGTGCTGGTACCGGGCTGGCGCCACGGCTTGGCGGTGGTCTGCTCCCTGGCATAAAGCTCGGCCAGCAGGGCATCGATGCGCGGCTCTGGCGAGGGCGTGCGGCTTTGACGCGCCTGTTGCTCGTCCTGTGCCCGCCGCGCACTGCCGGTCGCCCCGCTCGCCTTGACGCGGCGGCCGCCGGAGATCAGGAGCGGGTGGTCGGGCGCCTCCAGGTCCAGCTCCTCCAGGAAGGTCTCGCGCAGGGCGTAGAAGGACTGCAGGATCGCGTCCCTGGCCAGGTTGCGCGCGTCCGCATCCGGGGTGGGGCTCTTGCGCGGGTCCAGCGTCTGCAGGGCGCGGCGCATGTCGTGCAGGGGCGCGTAGGGGTAGAGCCCGATCAGGCCATCGGTCTCACCGACGTTCTGGTACACCGAGCGCATGTTGTCGATGGTCTCGGACAGCCTGCAGAACGTCGCCAGGTACTGGTCCAGCGTCGGCTGGTCCAGCTGCGTGTAGGTGAAGAGCGCCGACTTGGCGGCGATGATGTCGCGCCACTCCTCCTTGAGCGCATCGATGAAGCTCTGCCGCTTCTGATAGATGTTGGCGATGTAGGCGACGCCGCCGGTGGCGATCAGCAGCGACATATCGCGCAGGAGCTCGTAGGCGTCTACAAGAAGCCGCCCCATGGTGGTGTCGGCCAGCAGCGGCATGTGGTGAGCGGTCTTGGCAAGGAAAGAGACGGCAAGCACGGCAACGAGCAGCGCATAGATGCGCCGCAGGGTTCTCTTCAATCTGGACCTGGTCAACGCCTGCTCTCCCCTGGGTGCAATATCCATCAAGGCAACATTCAGCCGAGCAACGCGGCGGCAGAGGGATGCAGCATCGGCCGATAACCGGCCGAAAGTACGGCAACGATGGAGCGGGGAGTGAGCACCTCCACCTCGTCGCCGATGTGGGCCGGCATGACGAGGGACGTATAGCCGGACGGGTGCCAGGCCAGGAGGTGGTTGCCCACGATCAGGTAGGACCGCGCCGCGCCGCCCTCCCGCGCGTAACGCACGAAGGCGCCGCTGGGGATGTCGCCACGCCGGGCTCGGAACGTCACCTTGCGGCGCCCGTTGTCCACGCGCTCGGCATGCAGCACCTCGTCCATGGCCGGCGCCCGCTCGCGCTCCGCTCGGCCCTGGGCACCGGCCCACAGCTCGGCGAAGCGCTCGGCCTCCGCGCGGCGGCATTCGAAGCAGGGGCGATGGCCGGCGGCCAGCGCGGTCGCCTCGTCCAGGAAGAACAGCTCGGTGTAGCGGTTGGGCTGCATCAGCTCGCGGCGGCGGCCCTTGAACTCCAGCACACAGGTGATCCACTGCCTGGTGGCCCAGCGGCGCGGCCCCAAGATCTGGTCCGGCAGATGGAAGGCGCCGCCGCGGTTGCCCATCATCAGGCCGCGATGCGGCGTGGCGACGATCTCGCCCTCGGGCGTCACGCGGTTCTGGAGCGGAGATATGGCCACCAGGGCTCGACTGCGAGACCGACTGTTCATGGACCCCGGCATTGCGACCTCGACAGCCCTATTCCGTATCGCAAGCCGCTGGGGCCTGAACGTCGACCAATACTACTACGACGTGCGATTTTCAGCGAGACGGATTGCGCAGCACGATGCAGGCGCCGCCCGCGGCACGCAGCTTCGCGCACAGAGAATCAGCGTTGGTGCGGGTCCTCTCGGAAACACGCACGATGTACTTGGTGGCGCCACGCCGTCCCGGAAGGCGCGCCCGCAAGACGAGCGGCAGCCGGTCGCGCAGCACCCCTTCATAGGTGCGCCGGAGCCGCTCGTAGGTGGCAAGCGCCGGCCCCTCGGACCAGCCGGCCGTCAGTTGCACGCCCCATGGTCCCCACGCCGCGCTCGCCGTCAACACCGGGCGGGCGCGCAGGCTGGCGGTGATGAGCTTGCCCAGCTCGGCGCAGTCCACCTTCAAGGGGGTGCCGGAGACCTGCCACTGCGGGGGCTGCTCGGAGGCCCAGGCATCGGCGGCGTTGCCAGTGATGGAGACCACATAGTTTCGGGTCTCCTCCGGCAGGCCGCGGCGGCCGGCAAGCCATGCCTCGACGCGGCCGGGGCCGGCGTTGTAGGCCGCCGCAGCGAGCCCCAGATTGCCGCGAAACGTCGTGCGCAGCTCGCGCAGGTAGCTGGCTGATTCGCGCAAGGCCGTCAGTGGCTCGAGCGGATCGGTGAGGCCGCGCTCCGAGGCGGTGCGCGGCATGAACTGAGCTATCCCCAGGGCACCCTTTGGGCTGACGGCATTGGGGTTGAAGCGGCTCTCCTGCCAGATGAGGCGCGTGAAGAAGTCGATGGGGAGCCCGTTGTCGGTCGCCGCCTGGGTCAGAACGCGGCAGATCTTGTCGGCGGAGGGACGCTGCTCGGGAGCGGGCGGTGGGCCGTCGGTCCCCAGCCCGGTGCCGCCTTGCGGATCAGCGACGGCCGGGAGCCCCGGCAACAGCGTGAGGGCGAGCGCGATGGTGGCGAGCGCCACCCGGAGCAGGTCGCGTGCGCCGGCCCCGGATGGAGCACTGGGTGGTGCAGGTCCCATCTTGTGCTGTCCCATGGGACGTGAAAGCGTTCCTGGATAGGCACCAACTTTGCGGCATTCGGAGCCATCGCGCACAGACTTGTACACGAGACCGCCCTCGATGAGACGTGCGGTGCAGGCATCTGGCCATGACGTCAAGTCGGACGCCCACGGGGTGGATAACGTCGAGTTCCGTGCTGTGGTGCCGGGCAGAAGCGCGCGACCTGGTAGAAGGAGAAGCGATATGGGCGAAGCGGCCGTGCGGCTGGAGCGCGACGAGCGGCCCAAGGGGGCTGTCGCGGTCGTCACAGTGGACAACCGGCGCCGGCTCAATTGCCTCTCCACGCCCCTGATCGTCGGGCTGGCGGAGACCTTCGCCAGGCTTGGCGCGGACGAGAAGCTGCGCGCCGTCGTGCTGACCGGTGCCGGCGACCGCGCCTTCATCGGCGGGGCTGACCTCAACGAGCTGGGCGCGCTGGAGCCCGACAGCGCACGGCTGTTCATCACGAGGCTGCACCAGGCGTGCCGCGCCATCCGCGACTGCCCTGTGCCGGTGATCGGCCGCATCGGCGGCTTCTGCCTGGGGGCGGGGCTGGAGCTGGCGGCCAGCTGCGACTTCCGGGCGGCGGCGGAGGGGGCGCAACTCGGCATGCCGGAGGTGCTGATGGGCATCCCCTCGGTGATCGAAGCGGCGCTGCTGCCGGGCCTCATCGGCTGGGGCAAGACGCGCGAGATGCTCATCACGGGTGCGCTGTTCTCAGCCGCCGAGGCGCTGGCCATGGGCTTGGTGCAGAAAGTTGTGCCCGCCGCCGAGCTCGATGCGGCCGTGGAGGATTGGCTCGCCGCCATCTGCCGCGCACAGCCACAGGCGGTGCGCGCGCAGAAGGCCCTGATGAACCGCTGGCAGCGCGTCTCTGTGGAGGAGGGCATCCTCGCCGGTATCGACGCCCTGGCCGAGGCCTACAAGACCGGCGAGCCGAGGGCAGCGATTGCCGCGTTCTGCGCAAGCCGGAGGCCGCGGGAAACCTGAGCGCGGGTGGCACGCCCCTACGCGGTGCCCTCCTCCGCCATGCGCCGATAGACGTCTGGATCACGACGCTCCATGACCCGCTCGGGTTTGGCGGGGGCTTCGAATCCGTGCCGCGCGTATAACCCGTGGGCATCGGCCGTGACGAGCAACCACAGGCGCAGATCCTGCAGCTCAGGGTGACGCATGATCGAGCTCATGATGGCTTTGCCTAGGCCCAATCCCCGGTGTTCAGGATCGACGAAGACGTCACAGACGTAGGCGAAGGTAGCGCGATCGGAAATCACCCTGGCGAAGCCGACGGTTGTGCCGTTCTTAATGGCGCCGAAGCACAGCGACCCGTTGATGGCGCGGTCGAACACGCTGCGCGGCATCTGCCCGGCCCAATAGCTCTTTCGTGCGAGCCAGGCGTGCACGCGGTCGAGGTCGATCCGGGACAAATCGTTTGTGATCTCGAGCTGAGGGGCAGCCTCGTTCCGTGCGGAACAGCACATGGTCGATCTCTCTGGGCATGGCGGAAACAAAAAAAGCCGCGCTTTGGGGCGCGGCTCGCGGTGATCGCTGATCTCAAAGCGTCATCGCTCCCGCGCCCGATTCGGCGTGAGCAGGCGACGGCGTCGCAGCGAGAGGACCAGAGGTTTCATGGCGGCGAAGTCTTAGGTTTCCCGGCGCTCACTGTCAATCCAGAGCACGTCCTCACATCGTCTCACGGCATGCCCGATGCTGCGCCACGGCGGCCGCCCGACCGCTCGCGTCCCTTCACCTCTGCCACCGTCCGACACCCTGGAGCTTCTGCCAGTTCCACAGGGCGAGGTAGAAAGCGATGAAGAGCAGGAAGATGCCACTCGGAAGGGCGAGGTAGGCGATGCCTGCGGCACAGAGCAGGCCGAGGCCGGCAACGATGCGCACCGACCAGGCCGGTCCCAAAAGCCGGCCCAGCCAAGCGTCGAGCGTGTGACCGCCGTCGAGCGGGTAGGCCGGCAGCAGGTTGAAGACCATCAGAACGTAGTTGTACGTGGCGAGGCTCGCCAGCGGCCATGCCAGCAGGGGCGAGCCGCCGCGTGCGGCCGCGATGGCAAGGGCACCGAGCCCCCACCACAGCAGGAGATTGGCCGCCGGCCCGGCGAGAAAGATGACTGTGCGGGCGAATACGGAGCGCGGAAGCGAGCGCTCGAAGTGAGCGAGGCCGCCTAGCCCCGTCAACTCGATGTGCGACACGTGGGCTTTGAACAGCCTGCCGGCGAAGGCGTGGCCAAGCTCGTGCAGCAGGATCGACAGCAACAGGCCGACGACGATCACGAACCCGGCCGACATGGCCTGGGTGTTGCCGCTGGTGAAGTAGGGATAAGTGAAGATCAGCAGCACCAGCACGAACATCATGTCGAGATAGATCGGGATGCCGGCGATGCGGCCGATCTCGAAGCGCGTGAACATGGCTCTTCCTTGCTCCGCTCCCCGCCTTGGCGGCCCTCGCTCGACGATCGAGACTCAGTCGCCCTGCCGCGCGGACAGGTGCGCTGAGCCCACGAGCGAGCGGCCTGCCCTGGCGGCTTGCGTCTCGAACACTCAGTGCGCCTTCGGTGCGCCCGGCTGGCGCAGGGGATGGGCGCTGGCGAATCGCTCGTCCGCCATACAACGACTATAGATGCGCTGCACCGTGGGGTGGCTGTCTAGCGTACCCTTGAAGACCATATAGCCCGCGCAGTGGCTGGCGAGGCACAGGTCTGCCATGGTGGGCGTGTCGCCGTGGCAGTAGGTACCGGTGGCCGCATCGCGCGACAGGTGGCTTTCGTAGGCGTCGAGGCCCTGACCGAACCAGCGCCGCACCCAGGCGGCTTTGCCCTCGTCGTCAAGGCCGAACGTGGCGGCCACGTAGTTGCGCACGCGCGGCACGATGAGGGGATGGGAATCGGCCACCGTGATGAGGGATAGCGCCCGCACGCGCGCCCGGCCCTTGGGGTCGGCCGGCAGCAGTGGCGGCTCAGGGTAAACCTCGTCGAGGTATTCCAGGATGGCCAGGGACTGGTAGAGCACGCTGCCGTCGTCCACGACCAGCGACGGGATCACCATCTGCGGGTTGACGTTCTTATAGTCCGGCTGGTGCTGGGCGCCCGCGTCGAGGTTAACCTCCAACGGCTCGTACTCGAGCCCCTTCAGATTGAGCGCGATGCGCACCCGGAACGTCGCCAAGGAGCGCCAATAGGTGTAGACCTTCATCCTCTTGTCTCCTCCTCGCTGCTCTGAGCGGATAGGGGGCCGACCCGGGTCAGGCCCCTGGCCCAACCCGTCATCAACATTATGCGTCCGTGTGGACCAGGGGTCTGACCCGGTCTCGCTTGCCCGCGTGCGTCTGTAGCATCTCTTCCGGCCGCATCGTAAGCGGCGGGTGGGTTCTCCACCAGCGGCAGCGTGGGGGCCCGGCTCGCGGGCGGCCAGCGCTTGACTCGGCCCCGCGGGCGGGTGCAGCACCTGCCGTGCATTGCGGTAAGAATCAACCGATGGAGCCTGACATGGCCTTCGTGGAGGCGGACGTTGTCGAGAACCCCGGCGGAGAGCTTCCCTTCAAGGTGGTGTTCAAGCAGGGCGAGACGGTGCTCGGCGAATGGCCGGTGGAGACCAAGGCCGAGGGCGAGGAGCAGATCGTGGAGATGATCCGCGAGGCCATCGCCGACGACGATGACGAACAAGAGGGTGAGGACGGCGAGGACGAGGGCGACGACGAGGACGACGGTGACAACCGGCGCAAGCGAAAGGACGACGACTGACGAGCGCGCGACGCGGCTCTGGCCCTACATGCCGTGCCACGGCCGCATCAGACGCGCCACGTGGTTGCGCCAGCGGACCGGGCGCTCCTGTGCGACCACGCAGATGCATCCATCCGCGCCGGCGACGGGCTTATGCTCGACCTCATCGTCGAGGTCGCACACGTCGCCGGGGCCATAGCGGCCGCTGTGGTCGGTAATCGTGCCACGCAGCACCATGGTCAGCTCGCTGCCCTCGTGGCCGTGGTCGGGTACGCTCGCACCGGGTGCGCCCTTGAACAGGTGCAGCCGCGCGTCTCCAGCAATCCGAATCCGGCGTACCCACAGCCCGCGCGCGATCCAGCGCCAGCGCAGGGCGTCAAGGTCGGTGCCGACGAGATGTGCGAGCGGAGCCGGCACCTCGGCTGAGCCTGGGGTAGCGGGAGCTGCAGGCCGGTGCCGCTCGATCTCGGGCCGTTCCGGCGCGTGCCGCCGCAGGGCGACCCCGGGCAGGCCCGCCAGCATCGCACCGCCCATGAACTCCATCATGGCGACCTCGTCGCGGCAGCGCGGACAGACCGCGACATGCGCCGCCACGACAACCGCGAGCGCACCGGGCAGAGAGCCGGCGGCGTAGCTCAGCAGCGTCGAATCGTCCGGGTGACGGGTGATGGTCATACTGGTGTCTGCAGCGTTTGGCGCATCTTCAGATCGACGCCCTTGCGCATCATGTAGGCTTTCGCGTGCGGTCGGTAAGCCCTGCACGGCTCAGGAGATGCCGCCGGGTGTCCCCGCTCGGCCATACGCCGCAACAGGCCCGTCACAATGCCGCTATGTGCATTTAGCGGTGATTGTCCGCCCGACGCAGAATGAGTGAGATTGGGATCATAGCAGACAGCAGCGCCCTGATGCACAGCTGGTACGCGGGCCACCGTCGGTTGGATTACACCGCGTTCAGGAGTTTCGTCGCCCCATTCCGGGGCAATGTCGTTTTCAGGGCGCGGGAGCATGGTCCGGCGAGAACGACGGCTGAGAGGCGGGGGCGGATTCGACTACATGCCGTGCCAGGGCCGCGCCAGCCGTACGAACAGGCTGCGAAACCGCACCCGGTGGTCCTGCGCCACCACGCAGATGCACCCGTCCGAGCCGGCCACCGGCGCATGCTCGATGCTCTCGTCGAGGTCGCAGATATCGCCGGGGCGGTAGAGGCCGGTGCTGTCCGACAGCGTGCCGCGCAAGACAAGCGTGAGCTCGCTGCCCTCGTGGCCGTGCTCTGGCAGGATCACATTCGATGCGCACTTGAAGAGATGCATCTGGCCGGTACCGGCGATCCGCACATGCCGCAGCCAGGAGCCCGGCGAGACCCAGCGCCAGCGCAGGGCGTCCAGATTGTCGCCCACCAGACTGGCCAGCGGTGCCGGCACCTCGCCTGCCGCGGCTGGCGGCGGCGCAGACGACGGACGGCGCTCGATCTTGGGCACGGCCGGCAGCGGCCCGCGCATGGCAGCGCCCGGCAGGTCGCCAAGGATCGCCCCGCCTACCAGCTCCATCATGGCCACCTCGTCGCGGCAGCGCCGGCAGACCGCGATGTGGGCGGCGGCGACGACGGCCAGAGCGCCCGGCAGCGAGCCCGCGGCGAAGCTCATCAGCGTCGAGTCGTCCAGATGTTGGGTAATGGTCATTCCAGACTCTCGAGCGCCTGGCGGATCTTCTGGTAGGCGATGCGCATGCGAGATTTCACGGTCCCCAGGGGCAAGCCGAGCCGTTCCGCGATCTCGCTGTGGGAGAAGCCTTCCAGATATGCGAGCGATACCACCTCCTTCTGCTCCGGGGGCAGCTCGGCAAGGGCCGCCTGCACCCGCTCCTTCTGCTCCTTCTCGGTCATCGCCTCGTCGGGCAGGGGCTCCGACGAGGCCTCGGCCAGGCGCCCCTCGGGGAGCTCCTGCCACGGAACCTCCCGTCGCAGGCGGTCGATTCTGAGGTTGCGGGCGATGGCAAACACCCAGGTGGTCATGCTGCCCTTGTCGCCCGCGTAGAGCGCCGCCTTGCGCCAGACCGTGAGCAGGGTCTCCTGCGCCAGGTCCTCCGCCGTGCCGGCATCGGCACCCTTGCGCATCATGTAGGCTTTCACGCGCGGGCCATAGGCCTCGTAAAGCTCGCGAAATGCCGCCGGGTCAGCCCGCTCGGCAATGCGCTGCAGGAGATCTGCCATGATGCCGCGGTGCGCGCTGAGCGGTGCTTGGCCGCCTGATCCTGAGGTGATTGTTAGGTCGAGCATAGCCCACAGCAGCGTCCTGATGCAAAGCCGTTACGCAGCCGGGCGCGGTTTGGATCTAGCTCGCTGTGACATTTCCTGGCCGCAATTGCGGGTCATCGGCTTTCCGCGGGGCGCGACAATGATTAAGGTGGCGGCGGCGGATTTGGACCCCGGCAAGGCGCCGGCGGCCGGAAGGCGGCCCAAATGGCAGCGGCTAAGCATATTATCTGCGTTGGACATGCGGCCCTGGACCGCATCTACCGCATTGATGCGTTTCCGGCGCAACCCACCAAGGTGAGGGCGCTGGAGCATATCGAGGCCGGTGGAGGCATGGCGGCCAACGCCGCCGTGGCCATTGCCAGGCTGGGCGGCGCGGCGGAGCTGTGGAGCCGCGTGGGCGACGACAACGCCGGCCATACGATCCGCGGCGGCCTGCGGGCCGAGCGCGTTGATGTGCGCTACGTGCAGGCCTTCGAGGGCGCGCGCTCCTCGACCTCGGCCATCATCGTGGACGACGACGGCGAGCGGCTGATCGTCGGCCAGCGCGATGCCGGCATGCCCTCGGGAACCAGTTGGCTGCCCCTGGAGCGCGTCAAGACCGCGGATGCCGTGGTCGGCGACGTGCGTTGGCTGGAAGGTGCGCGCGCGGTCTTCGCCCAGGCCCGCAAGGACAGGGTGCTGACGCTGCTGGACGCCGACCTGGGCGCGCGCGAGGCGCTCCCCGGCCTCCTGCAACTTACCGACTATGCGATCTTCTCGGCGGCGGCGCTGCGCGATTTCGTTCCCGCCGGTACCGATGCCGAGCGGCTGGAGCACGTCCTGACCCTCGGCCCGCGCCACGCCGGCGTCACACTCGGGGCGGAGGGCTACCTCTGGCGCGAGCGGACCAGCGGCGGCCACATGCCGGCATTCCAGATCAGTGTGACGGATACCACCGGCGCCGGCGACGCCTTCCACGGCACCTTCACCCTGATGCTGGCGGAGGGCCGCTCGGCAGCGGAGAGCGCTCGCATGGCTGCGGCCGCCGCTGCGCTCAAGTGCACGCGCCTCGGCTCGCGCGCGGGGCTGCCGCTGCGCGCCGAGCTCGAAGCCTTCGAAAGAAGCAGGACGCACGCTTAAGGACCAGGCTTCAGCGGCCAAGCTTGAGCGTCGCTGCCCTGCTTTTACGCAAAGCTCACGCTATCGAATCTCACCCTGGAAAGACGCGCCGTCGCGACGTAAAGTCGCGCGGGGCTGGGCGTCCCTCAACCCTTAGCAGCGGAGTACGACATGCCTGACAAGACCTATGGCGGGCGGGCCGAGGGCTTTTCCGCTCTCACGATGCCGTTCGGACTCGAGGCTTTGATGGAGCTGAACCGTCCGGCTTTGGCGGCGATGGCGCAGGTGAACGGCAAGGTCTACGAGAATCTTGCGGCGATGAACAAGAATTGGACCGACTTCCTCAATCGGCGCCTGGAGAAGGATCTCGGCATGCCCAGGCAGCTTGCAGCCTGCAAGTCGGTTCAGGATGTGTACGGTGTCTACGCCGATTTCTTCCAGGCCGCCGTCGCCGACTACCAGAGCGAGTTCGAGCAGATGAGCAAGCTCGGCAAGACGCTCGCCGACGACGCCCTGCAGGCGATCCAGGCGCGCCCCGAGGCAAACGGGCGCGACACGCTTCCCAACTGAGCGGCGTTGCCACCAAGGTGAGATGGTGGGTGCAGTGAGTGATGAGTGAGTGGGGGTCGAGAAGCGACGCCGGCTCACGACCTCACGACCTCACCACCTCGCCGCTCACTTCCAGCGCCGTCTTGAGCGCCCCCATGAACTCGCCGTAGTGGTCGATCGCTGCGGTGGGATTGAGATCGCGCACCGGCACGGACGTGTAGCCAAAGGTGACGCCGATCGAGGGGACGCCTGCCGCGGCCGCCGTGGCGATGTCCACCTCGCTGTCGCCCACCATCACCGCCCGCTCGGGCCTGCCCCCCGCCATGGCGATGGTGCCGGTGAGATGGCCCGGTGCCGGCTTGAACACGTCGAAGGTGTCGCGGCCGGCGATGGCGGCGAAGCGCTCGTGCAGGGCCAGCTGGCGCAGCAGCGAGCGCGACAGGCCTTCCAGCTTGTTGGTGCACACCGCCAGCCGCGCTCCCGCGTGCAGGAGAGCGTCGAGCAGCGCGGGGATGCCCTCGAACGGCCGGCTCAGTACCGCGATGTTGTCGGCGTAGTAGGGGAAGAACAGCTCGTGCAGCCGGATCACCTCGTCCGGGGTCTTGGCGACGCCGTGCAGCCGCAACCCTTCCTCGATCATGGCGCGCGAGCCGCGACTGATCATCGGATGCAGATCGACGGGTGAGACCGGGGGGAGGCCGATCAGGCCGAACACGTGGTTGGCGGCGGCGGCGAGGTCCGGCGCCGTATCGACGAGGGTGCCGTCGAGGTCGAAGACGATGGTGGTTCCGGAGAGGTCGAGGGGCATGAGGGATCGGTGACAGGGGTGAGGCGCGCGGTTGGTTCGATGCGTGCTAGCATCGCCAGCAGGCGTTTGGATGGCGATTGCGCTCCTGCCCGGTTTCGCGGCAGCCATTTCAGGCATCCGTATCAATCGCGCCACAGTCGGGACGATACGCAAGCTCCCTCGGTCGTCCGCCTCATATCGGCCGAGATCGCCACGTGAGAAGATCGCGTCGACGGGTTGAGCTTTGCTCCGGCTGCCGCCGTTGCGGTGGGTCGGTGTCGCGTACGGAGACTGAGGCTCATGCGCTTTGACGAGGCTTGGCGTGCCCGGCGCGCTGCCATCGGATTTGTTGCTGCGACATGGCTGGGATGCGCGTCGACGGCATCGGCGCAGAGCTCGCCGTACGATTGGGCGCCGTCTCCTTTGATCGACGAGATCCGTGCCGGCGTCCTGGCGCACAGCATCGACCCCAACAACGGCGAGGACGGCGCCGACCTCAATCTGGAGCTGCTGCTCCGCCGCCCTGCAGGGCGCTACGACAATCCGCTGCTCGATTTCGCGCTCCGGCCGCGCGTGCACATCGGTGCTAGCGTCAACACGGCGGGCGACACCAGCCAAGTCTACGCCGGGCTGAGCTGGGACGTGCAACTCACGCCCAAGCTTTCGCTGGAGCTGACGTTCGGCGGCGCCTTGCACGACGGGTCGACGGGGGCCGGCGTCGATTCATACGGCTGCAGCCTAAACTTCCGCGAATCCGCCTCGCTCGGCTATGCCCTCGACGAGCGCTGGACCGTCTACGGCACGATCGCGCACATGTCCAACGCGGACCTGTGCGACGAAAACACCGGCCTCACCAGCGTGGGCATCCGGCTGGGCTACAAGCTGAAGTAGGGCCATTGTTCCGCTGTCACCGCCGGTTTCGGAGCGGCGCGGCACCCTGCACGCGGCGGAGCAAAGCGCGGGAACTTGGCGGCGGGCAATCTTGCCTCGCGCCGTGATGAAGCCTACACACGTTGGAGCGACGGGGCGCACCCACAAAGTGCGGAGCTTGCCATGGATACGCCTACCCTCAACCTCACCAAGAGCCAGTGCTACGTGGACGGCCGCTGGGTCGGTGAGCCCACGCTGCCGGTCACCAACAAGGCCACGGGCGAGATCATGACCCGCGTGCCGAGCTTCGGCGAGGCCGAGACACGGGCCGCCGTCGAAGCGGCAAGCCGTGCCCTGCCGGCCTGGTCGAAGCTGCTGGCCAAGGAGCGCTCCCGGCTGCTGCGGCGCTGGTTCGACCTCATCACCCAGAACACGCGCGAGCTGGCGCTGCTGCTGACCAGCGAGCAGGGCAAGCCGCTGGCTGAGGCCGCGGGCGAGATCGCCTACGCGGCGGGCTTCATCGAGTTCTTCGCCGAGGAGGCCAAGCGCGTCTACGGCGAGACCATCCCGAGCTTCAAGGCGGACGCCCGCATCGTGGTCATCCGGCAGCCGGTGGGTGTGGTGGCGGCCATCACGCCGTGGAATTTCCCTGCCGCCATGATCACCCGCAAGGCCGGCCCGGCGCTGGCGGTGGGTTGCACCATGGTCCTGAAGCCCGCCTCCGAGACGCCGCTGACGGCGCTGGCCCTGGCGGCGCTGGCCGAGGAGGCCGGCATTCCCAAGGGCGTGTTCAATGTCATCACAGGCAAGGCCGGCACGATCGGCAAGGAGCTCACCTCCAACACGCACGTGCGCATGCTCACCTTCACGGGCTCCACCGAGATCGGACGCATCCTGATGGCACAGTGTGCACCCACCATCAAGAAGCTGGGCCTGGAGCTGGGGGGCAACGCGCCCTTCATCGTGTTCGACGATGCCGACCTCGACAGGGCGGTGCAGGGCGCCATGGCCTCCAAGTATCGCAACGCCGGCCAGACCTGCGTGTGCGCCAACCGCCTCTACGTGCAGGAGGGCGTCTACGACGCCTTCGCCGAGAAGCTGGCCGCGGAGGTCAAGAAGATGAAGGTGGGGCCGGGCACCGCCGACGGTGTTACCACCGGGCCGCTCATCAACAAGGCGGCGGTGGAGAAGGTCGAGGAGCACGTGGCCGACGCGCTCAAGCATGGGGCGAGCGTCGTGGTGGGTGGCAAGCGCCACGCGCTGGGCGGCAACTTCTACGAGCCCACCGTGCTGGCCGACGTCACCAAGGAGATGATGGTGGCGCGGGAGGAGACGTTCGGTCCGGTGGCGCCACTCTTCAAGTTCAAGACCGAGGAAGATGTGATCGCCCAGGCCAACGACACGCCGTTCGGCCTGGCCGCCTATTTCTACGCCCGCGACCTGGGCCGGGTGTGGCGCGTCGGCGAGGCGCTGGAGTGCGGCATCATCGGCATCAACGAGGGTATCATCTCCAACGAGGTGGCGCCGTTCGGCGGCTACAAGCAGTCGGGCCTGGGCCGCGAGGGCTCCCACCACGGCATCGAGGAATTCCTGGAGACCAAATACATGCTGATGGGCGGTCTGTGAGCGCGCTGCGCGGCCCTCCCTCTCCCCGCCCATCGCCGCCCTTGCGGCATACGCCAACAGGGCAGGGAGAGGGCCGGAGTGAAGGGCAGCCAGAGACTCCGACGTCGGCATTTTGGGCTGTCCCTCACCCTAACCCTCTCCCCGCAAGCGGGGAGAGGGGATCCTGGAGGCACCTGTGACGACCGCCGACCAGTACAAGCGCCAAGCCGCCGAGCACGCCATCGCCCTGGTTGACGACGGCATGGCGCTCGGGCTCGGCACCGGTTCCACGGCGGCGCATTTCGTCGATCTGCTGGGCCGGCGCGTCAAGGAGGGCCTGAAGGTCGCGTGCGTGCCGACCTCGGAGGCCACGCGGGCGCAGGCTGAGCGCCTGAGCATTCCTCTCATCGATCTGGACAGGCAGCCGGCGCTCGACCTCACGATCGACGGGGCCGACGAGATCGACCCGGAGCTGCGCCTCATCAAGGGCGGCGGTGGTGCGTTGCTGCGCGAGAAGATCGTGGCCATGGCCTCCGGCCGCATGGTGGTGATCGCCGACCACTCCAAGCGGGTCGCGACGCTGGGCGCCTTTCCGCTCCCCGTCGAGATCGTCCGTTTCGGTGCCACGACCACGCGCAACCTGATCGAGGCGCTCGCCGCGGAGGCCGGCTGCACGGGCGAGATGGTGCTGCGCGTGCAGCCGGACGGCCAGCCGTTCGTCACCGACGGCGGCCATCTCATCCTCGACTGCGCGTTCGGCCGCATCGCTGACCCCGAGGCGCTGGACGAGGCCCTCAAGCTGGTTCCGGGCGTCGTGGAAAGCGGCCTCTTCTTAGGCGTTGCCGACGCGGCCATCGTCGCCGGCCCCGACGGGGTGGTCGTGCTGGATCGCGACAGCGAACCGCAAACCGGCTAGGTTCCGCGACTTCCCGAGTCGAGCAGAAGGTGGTGCCTCCATGACACCTGACACGACGCCTCGCATCACGTTTCGCCTCGCGCCTCGTGCGCTCGTTCCCGGCCTTCTTCTCGGTCTTTTTGGCCTCATCGTGGCGGCAAGCGTGGGAACGGCCCAAGCTCCCGACCGCGCGCGCCACGAGGCGGCGAAGGAGATGATGGTGCACTCGGGCGCGGTCAAGCAGTTCGACGAAGCCATTCCGCTGATCTTCGAGCAGATGAGCCGCAGCTTCATGACAGTGGTGCCCGACAAGGCGAAGGAGATCCGCGAGGTCTTCGACCAGCTCGTTCCCCGCTTTCTGCAACGGAAGGGCGAGCTGATCGACCAGATCGCCGCGCTCTATGCCGTGGAGCTGACCCTGGAGGAGCTCAACGCGATCATCGCTTTCTACAAGTCGCCGGTCGGGCTGAAGTTCGCGAGCGTACAGCCGAAAATCGTGCGCCAGTCGATGATCCTGGGGCAGCGGTGGGGCGAGCGCATCGGCGCCGAGCTCGAGCAGCAGGCGCGCCAGGAGTTGCGGCGCCGGGGCGTGGATTTGTGAGCCCGCCGTCGGGTACGCACAATCTCGAGGTGTCGGGACTGTGTCAGCACCTTGGTGACTGCAGGTGGCACCACTGGCGAGAGCTGCGTGGTCCCGTGCAACTGAATTGGACCGACCGCTTCATTTCCGGTCAACCGACATTCGGTACCGTTCGATATCACGTGCAAATCTGAAGAGTCGGGCGCTCTACCTGAGCAGGCAGGGCGCCCGATCTCACGTCCTGGAGGGGGAAGGGACGGTCCCGCGCGTGCGCCAGCCCTTGGGGCGGCCGGTCTGCGCACGGTGAGCAGAACCCCGGTTGCAATTGTCCTGGTTCCGCGGCGTTGCAAGCTTGTTGACAAACCTGCTGGCAAGCGGAAGCTTGGCTATTCCGGGGGAGTGCAGGGCTATGAAGGCGCGCCAGCTTATCACCAACGGATCCTATAGCCCGGATCAGCTGAAGGCGCTCGGGAAGGCTTTCGATGATGCGTGGGGTCAGATCGCACCAGCCGTCAGCAAGCGGCCGAGGGCCATAGAGGCGGCCCGTCTGAAGCTCGCAGACGTCATTCTCGGCTTGGCCAGGAACGGCAACTTTGATGCGCAGTGGCTTGCCGACACGGCAGTGCAGGTGATGCGCTCGCAGAGCATGCGATCGTAGCAAGGCAACTCCAAGTCGAGACATTCATCGGTTTGATTTAGGGGCCTTCTCCTCTGCGCGCGATGCCAACTGCTCGTAGCTTTCCGCAATCTCGAGCATCGTCTTTTTGGCGTCCGGATCATCGAGCTGATCCGCTGCGGCGCGTGCGTCCTGAGCCAGCTGGCGCCAATGCTTCGGGTCGTCTTTCAGCGGGGTATGGGCCATGGCTGGAGTTAACACCGCCACCCTGGCCGGGTTCCAGACAGACAATCACTGAGAAAGGCTCAGTTGGAGCCTTTCGGGCGGGCCTCGGCGCGGCGGGCCAAGCGCTCGTACGCTTCCGCAATCTTCAGCATGATTTGGCGGGCCTGAGGATCGGTCATCTCGACTGCAACCGCGCGCGCCTCGGCCGCCAACGCCCACCACCGGGACGGATTATCTCGGTCCGGCGGCATCCTTGCTGCTTCCCCCAACGCCCATGCGGTGTGACCATCGAGAACGTGCGTGCGTCGGGTTAGGTTCCCTGCAGTGTATCGGAAGCTCCGCCCTTCGAGACGGCCGCCGGCGCCCCGGCTGGCCCAGGGGCGGGCAACCCAACGACCAGCATGGACAGTTTTCGAGCCTCCATGACGGCCTATCAAAAAGGCGGCAAAGTGAAGCGTCAAGGGCATTTTGCCGGCTGTGACAGCAAGAGCGCGGTCACACGTGGTGACCGCTTGCGCTCGCTTGCGCATCGCCAACGCCGAGAGCATCTTCACGTGCCACGGAACGTTACGCCCCCACCGCGAGCATCCGAGCGATGAGCCAATACGACTTCGATCTCTTTATCATCGGCGGCGGCTCCGGCGGCGTGCGGGCGGCGCGCGTCGCGGGGCAGCACGGGGCCAAGGTGGCGATTGCCGAAGAGTATCGCTTCGGCGGCACCTGCGTGATCCGTGGCTGCGTGCCCAAGAAGCTGCTTGTCTATGCCAGCCGCTTCCGCGACGACTTCGAGGACGCGGCCGGGTTCGGCTGGACGGTGGAAGGCACGCGCTTCGATTGGCCCACGCTGATCGCCAACAAGGACAAGGAGATCGCGCGGCTCGAAAGCGCCTACCGCCGCACCGTGGGCAACGCGGGCGCCACCGTGTTCGATACCCGCGCCACCCTCGTGGACCCGTACACCGTGGCGCTGGCGGGCGACAGGCGCAACGTCACGGCGCGCGTGATCCTGGTGGCCAGCGGCGGCCATCCTGTGAAGCCCGACATCCCCGGCGCCGAGCACGCCATCACCTCCAACGAGGCGTTCCATCTGAAGGAGCTGCCCGCCTCCATCCTGATCGTGGGCGGGGGCTATATCGCCGTGGAGTTCGCAGGCATCTTCAGCGGCCTGGGGTCCAGAACCACGCTCGCCTACCGCGGCGAGAAGGTCTTGCGCGGGTTCGACGACGACCTGCGCAGCGGCCTGATGGAGGAGATGGCCAAGCGCGGCATCGACGTGCGAGTGAAATTCGATCCAGCGTCCATCGCCAAGAGCGGCCGCGGGTACGCGGTCACCATGAATGACGGCGCTGTCGTGGAGGCCGCCTGCGTGATGTTCGCGACCGGTCGCACGCCGAGCACCAGGGGGCTCGGCCTGGAGAGCGCGGGCGTGAGGCTCGGCCCTGTGGGACAAATCCTGGTGGATGCGCAGTCGCGCTCCTCGGTGCCCAGCATCTACGCCGTGGGCGATGTGACCGACCGGGTGAACCTGACGCCGGTCGCCATCCGCGAGGGCCACGCGTTCGCCGACACGGTGTTCGGCAGCAAGCCGTGGAGCGTCAGCCACGAGCTCATTCCGACGGCGGTATTCTCGACGCCCGAGATCGGCACCGTCGGGCTGCCGGAGCACATCGCCTGCCAGCGCTATCCGAGGCTCGACATCTATCGCGCCCGCTTCCGGCCCATGAAGCACACGCTGTCGGGGCGCGACGAGCGCGTCCTCCTGAAGCTCCTGGTGGACGGCGACACCGACAAGGTCGTGGGCTGCCACATCCTGGGGCCGGACGCCGCCGAGATTGTGCAGATGGCGGCGATCGCCCTCAAGATGGGCGCCACCAAGGCCGACTTCGACGCTACGGTGGCGTTGCATCCGTCGATTGCCGAGGAGCTGGTGACCATGCGCGAGAAGGTGCCGGCACCGCATCCGCCGCCGCCGAAGGTGCCGCCGCCTGAGAAGAAGGGCTACGATGAGACGGCTTGAGGGACGCATCGCACTTGTCACCGGCGCCGCCTCCGGCATCGGCCGCGCCACGGCACAGGTGCTCGCCGAGGAGGGCGCCCACGTCTACGTGGCCGACGTGAACGGTGTCGGTGCTGAGGCCGCTGCGGCCGAGATGGCGGCAGCCGGCCTGGCGGCGCAGGCCGTCACAGCCGACGTCTCTCTGGGCCAGGACGTGACTGCGATGTTCCGCGCAGTGGAGAGCCGTCACGGCCGCCTCGACGTGCTGGTCAACAACGCCGGCCTCAACGTCGGCGGCGATTTCCGCCACCTCTCCGACGCCGACTGGGTGAGGATCCGCGAGGTGAACCTGGACGGCGTGGTGCGGGTGGCGCGCGACGGCTTCGCCCTGCTCAAGGCCTCCGGGCGCGGCTCGCTTATCAATGTGGCCTCGATCATGGCGCACCGCGGCCTGCGCCCGCTCACGGCCTATTCGGCCACGAAGGGTGCGGTGACAGCCCTCACCCGCGGGCTCGCCGTGGAGTACGCGCCCTTCGGCATCCGCGTGAACGCGCTCTGCCCCGGCTTCGTCCACACCGCGCTCACCGCGCGGGCGCTGCGCAGCCCTGCCATCGAGAAGGCGCTGGTGGAGTCCACCGCCCTGCGCCGTCTGGGCCGCCCCGAGGAGGTCGCCAGGGCGGCCCTGTTCCTCGCCAGCGACGAGGCCTCCTATGTCACCGGAGCGGAGCTGGCGGTTGATGGCGGCATGTCGGCGGCGCTGTGACGAGGGAGAGCGTGAAGGGGAGCCCATGCTGAGCAACGAACGGCTGATCCGCGTCCAGTGGGGCGACTGCGACCCTGCGGGCATCGTCTTCTATCCCCGCTACTTCGAGTGGGTCGACGCCTCCACCATCCTGCTGTTCGAGAAGGCCACCGGGCTCACCAAGATCAAGATGCTGGAGAGGTACGGCGGCGCCGGCCTCGCGCTGCTGGAGGCGCGCGCCGCCTTCAAGGTTGCCTCCCAGTACGGCGACGACATCAGAATCGCGACGCGCGTTACCGAGTTCCGGCGCACCGTCTTCCTGGTGGAGCACCGGGTCACCAGGGCGGATGGGACGCTTGCGCTGGAGGCCTTCGAGACCCGGCTGTGGACCGTGCGTGATCCCGCCACCGGCCGCATCAGGGCTGGCGAGATGCCCGCTGAGATCGTCGCTGCCTTCCAGGCACCGGGGTCTGACCCCTCGCCTCTGCGGTCGAGTTGAACCTGCAGGTTGGTGGCGAGGGGGCTGACCCCGTCCGACCGAGGCGAGGGGTCTGACCCCGCCAATGGGATGCGGCCCGCGAGCACGTGGTCAGGGCGGCGCGGCGGGGCTACAGTGGGAATGGACCACAGCCACGAGACGGCCGGCTCGCCGGAGAAGGGGTCAGACCCCTGGCCACAACCGAATTGTGCGATATCGACAAGGCCTCGGCCAGGGGTCTGACCCCGGCAGCCAACGGCCGCGTGCAGATCCTGAAAGGAGCTCCCATGCCTGACAACATCGCCCCCTACCGCGCCGACGAGGTCGGCAGCCTGCTCCGCAGCGTCCCACTGAAGGACGCGCGCGCCAAGCACGAGAAGGGCGAGGCCACCGCGGCGCAGCTGGCGGCCGTCGAGGACGACGAGATCAGGAAGATCGTGCGGAAGCAGGAGGAGGCAGGCCTCAAGCTCGCCACCGACGGCGAGTTCCGCCGCTCCTGGTGGCACTTCGATTTCTTCGGCGGGCTCAACGGCGTCGAGATCTATCAGGCCGAGCAGGGCATCCAGTTCAAGGGCGTGCAGACCTCGGCGCGCGCGGTGCGCGTGATGGGCAAGCTGGATTTCCCCGCCGACCACCCGCACCTGGAGCACTTCAAGTTCCTCAAGGCCACAACCAAGGTCACGCCGAAGATGACCATCCCCGCCCCGCCGGTGCTGCACCTGCGCAATGGCCGCAACGCCGTCAGCTCGGGCATCTACCCGGAGATGGGCGCCTTTTTCGACGACCTCGGCACCCTCTACGGCAAGGCGATCAAAGCCTTCTACGACGCCGGCTGCCGCTATCTGCAGCTCGACGATACAACCTGGGGCTATCTCTGCTCCGCTGACGAGCGCGAGAAGGTGAGGGCGCGCGGCGAGGACGTTGACGCGCTGCCCGGGATCTATGCCAAGACCATCAACGCGGCCCTGAAATCGAAGCCCGCCGACATGGTGGTCACCACGCATGTCTGTCGCGGCAACTTCCGCTCCCGCTGGATCTCGGAGGGCGGCTACGAGCCGGTGGCCGAGGTCCTGCTCGGTGGCATCGACTACGATGGCTACTTCCTGGAGTACGACACCGATCGCGCCGGCGGCCTCGAGCCGCTGCGGTTCCTGCCCAAGGGCAAGAAGCGCGTGGTGGTGGGCCTGGTCACCTCCAAGACCGGTGCGCTGGAGAAGAAGGACGACATCAAGCGCCGCCTCGACGAGGCAGCCAAATATGCGCCGCTGGAGCAGCTCTGCCTCTCGCCCCAGTGCGGCTTCGCCTCCACCGAGGAGGGCAACGACATCACCGAGGAGGAGCAGTGGGCCAAGCTGCGGCTGGTCGTGGATGTTGCGCGTGATGTGTGGGGTGATTGACCGCTGGCTGCGGGCTGGGGGTCCGTCACAATTCGATACAGTTGAGGCAAAGTTGCGCAAGAGTCTTGCCGCAGAGTTCTCATGACACGACGCCCTCTCCTCACGCGGGCCGCGTGTCAGGGGGAAAGGTCATGCGCGGGCGGCCCGCGCCATTGCGCATGGCTGCCGTTTGCGGCTCGTCAACGGGCGTGTTGGCGAGCCGCAACTCTCCCTGCCGGGGCTGCGAGAGCCCGGTCGCTGCCTGTTCGAGGCTCCATTCAGTGCAGGCCCTGGTCCCCTCTCCCGACTGGGGCCTTTTTTCTGAGAAGGGTTTCAGGCCAGGTGCTTGCTACCCTTGGGCTCCTATTAAACACCGATCCTGTCCCTACCCCGGCCGGCCGTGCTCACCAGGAAGCCGGAGTTAGTCGATCAGGATCGCCAACCAGCTAATATGCCCCCACCAGGGCAATTCGGGCAATGGAGAGCCGGGTCAGGCCCGACGCGGGATCGGCCCGAAGGCCGGCGGTGGGATGCGGCGTCGGCAGGCGTTCTCGGATGAGGAGGCGGTGGAGCCGACCCTGGTAGGCGGGACCCTTTGATACTGAGCAGGATACCCTGGCGAAAATTGAGTGCACGTCTAATATGCGCGCCATGACAGGGATCGCGGGACTCACAAGCGGGGCGCTGCGCGGGCTGGCGGGCCCCAAGGCGGAGAAGACCCTGTCACTCGCCCTGCAGGGTGGCGGCGCGCACGGGGCGTTCACCTGGGGCGTGCTCGACGCCATCCTGGAGGACGGACGGCTCGCCATCGAGGCCATCACGGGCGCCAGTGCCGGGGCCGTCAACGCCGTGGTCCTGGCCGAAGGCTGGCTCGAGGGCGGCCCGGACGGCGCCCGCGAGCAGCTCAGCCAGTTCTGGCAGCGTGTCAGCCTCGACGGAGCGCTCCCGGCCCCGCAACGACAGCTGTTCAACCTGCTGCTCGGCAGTTGGCACCTGGACGGGTCGCCGGTGCACCTGTGGCTCGATGCCTGGACGCGGGTGCTCAGCCCCTCCGAGCGGAACCCGCTGGATATCAACCCGCTGCGGGACGCCTTGAAGGAGCTGATCGACTTCGAGCGCGTGCGCGCGTGCCTGGCAACCCAGCTCTTCATCTCGGCCACGCATGTGCACACCGGCAAGGTCAAGGTGTTCGAGCGCGCGGAACTCACCGCCGATCACGTACTGGCGTCGGCCTGCCTGCCCACCATCTTCCAGGCGGTCGAGATCGACGGCGAGCCCTACTGGGACAGCGGCTATGTCGGCAATCCCGCCCTGTTCCCGCTGTTCTCTCAGGCGCACTCCGACGACATCCTGCTGGTGCAGATCAACCCCATCGAGCGGCACGAGACGCCGCGCACCGCCTCCGAGATCCAGAACCGGCTGACCGAGATCACCTTCAACGCCAACCTGCTGGGCGAGCTGCGCGCCATCGAGTTCGTGCGGCGGCTGATTGACGCCGGCAAGCTGTCGAGGGGCGATTACAAGCGCGTGCGGATGCACCGTATCGCGGGCGGGGAGGAGCTGGCGGCGTTCGCAGCCTCCTCGCGCCTCACCGCCGAGTGGTCGTTCTTCAACGAGCTGAAAGACCTGGGGCGTTCGGCAGCGGCCCGTTGGCTGGCCGCCAACTACGACGCGATCGGTGCGCACGCGACGCTGGACCTGAGGGCGGCCTACGGGTGAGCCGCGGCATTTCGGCAGTCGGGCTTCGGCAGTCGCACAAGCGGCGACACTCGACTGGCGGTTGCCGACTGCCGGGCGGGTCAACACCTGGCTGGGGCGGTCTCACCCCAGCTCTGCGCCCGTGACGCGCCAGATCGCATCGCCCACATCGTCCGCCACCAGCAGCGAGCCATCGGGACCCAGCGTGACGCCGACCGGCCGGCCATAGGACACCTTCTCGTCCGGTGCGAGGAAGCCCGACAGGATATCCCGCGGCGGCCCGGCGGGCAGCCCGTTCACGAACGGGATGAAGAGGACCTTGTAGCCGCTCAGCGTGCTGCGATTCCACGAGCCGTGCTGGCCGATGACCATGCCGTCGGGAAAGCCCGGAAGCGTGCCGGCCGGTAGCCAGCAAAGACCGAGCGACGCGGTGTGACCGCCGAGCGCGTAGTCCGGCGTGATGGCCGTGGCAACGGCGGCCGGGTTCTGCGGCACCCGATCGTCCACCGTCTGCCCCCAGTAGCAGTAGGGCCAGCCGTAGAAGCCGCCGTCGCGGACCGATGTCAGATAGTCCGGCGGTGTCTCGTCGCCGAGCCCGTCGCGCTCGTTGACCACTGTCCACAGCGCGCCGGTTTGCGGCTCCCATGCGAGGCCCACCGGGTTGCGCAGACCACCGGCGAAGATGCGGCTCTCGCCGCTCGCCAGATCGAGCTCGTAGACGGCAGCCCGGCCTTCCTCGACCGCCATGCCGGTCTCGGCGATATTGCTGAGCGAGCCCACGCCGGCATAGAGCTTCCGGCCGTCGGGGCTCGGCAGCAAGCTCCGCGTCCAATGCCCACCTGACTTGAACCGGGTCAATGTGCGGCCTGGAGCCGCAATGCGGTCGGCGCCCGGCACATACGGGAAGGCCACCACACCGTCGGTGTTGCCGACGTAGAAGGTGTCTCCCACCAGGGCCATGCCGAACGGCTGGTTCAGCCCCTCCATGAAGATGTCCCTCTTTTCGGCGACGCCGTCGCCATCCCTGTCACGCAAAAGCGTGATGCGATTGGCGCTGACACCCATGGCGCCCGCACGCCGCATCGTGGCTTGCATCGCGGAGTGGAACACGCTCCTCACCGGACCGGGGACCTGCGTCGCCTCGGCAATGAGGACGTCGCCATTGGGCAGCACGTAGATCCAGCGTGGATGCTTCAGGCGGGTCGCGAAGGCATTGACCTCGAGCCCCGGCGCCGCCACCGGCTTCTGCCCTTCGGCCCACCCTTTGGCGGTGGGCATTTTGAGCGTCGGGATGGCGCCCTGCGGCTTCGCCGCCGGTATCGCTGGCGTGCTGCCCCAGGCGGCCTCGTGTGCCGCCCCCTGCATCCCGCGCCACAGCAGCGCGGCGGCGCCGACCAGCGCGACGATCCGCGCGAAGATTGCGGAAAAGCTCATCCAACTCCCCTGCTCGATTGCGAACGTCGGGCCCCGGGTCCGCACCATGCACAATTTGGATCGGCGTAGCAGCTGAATAAGCCCGAGAAGTCCCTCATCAGGTCCGCACCAGCGGGACGCCGATGGCGTCCGGCGCGACGAAGCCGTCTCTGCCACACGATTGACCGCCACCCGGCGATAGTCTACGGCCCACGCGGCCAACCGAGGGAGAGAGCCCGTGGCGACGCGGTGGATGATCTATGGCGCCAACGGCTATACGGGCGAGCTGATTGCACGGGAAGCGGTCAGCCGCGGCTTGAAGCCTGTACTGGCAGGCCGAACGGCGGCCAAGGTGGAACAGCTGGCTGCGAGCCTCGACTTGCAGGCGCGCGTCTTCGATCTCGCTGATGCGACGGCCATCTCGCGAGGTGTCGACGGGATGGGGCTTGTCCTCCATTGTGCGGGACCGTTCTCGGCAACTGCCGCGCCTATGATGGCGGCCTGCCTCGCCATGCGCGCCCACTACCTCGACATTACCGGCGAGATCAGCGTGTTCGAGCATGCGCGGACACTGGACGCGGCGGCGCGGGCGGCGGGCATCGTCGTGTGTCCGGGAGTGGGCTTCGATGTGATCCCCACTGACTGTGTCGCGGCGACGCTCAAGGCCGCTCTGCCCGATGCGACGCACCTGGCGCTGGGGTTTGACTCCCGCTCAGGCTTCTCCCCCGGAACCGCGAAGACCTCGGTCGAAGGCCTCGCGCAGGGCGGCAAGGTGCGCCAGGACGGGCGTATCATCGCCGTCCCGCTCGCCTACAGGACCCGGCGCATCGATTTCGGCGATGGCGAGAAGCTTGCCGTGACAATTCCTTGGGGCGACGTCTCGACAGCCTACGCAACGACGGGCATCCCCAACGTCGAGGTCTACATTCCAGGCTCGCCCGCGATGATTGCACGGTTGCGCCGCGCCAACCGGTTCAAGTGGCTGATCGGCATGGGCCTGGCACAGCGATTCATGAAGCGACGCATCGACAGCACTGTGAGGGGCCCCTCTGCTGCCAAGCGCGACGCGCAGCCCACCTTCGTGTGGGGGGAGGTTACGAATGCGCGAGGCGACAAACGCACCGCTCGCATCAAAACGGCAAACGGCTACAGCCTGACAGTGACAGGCGCGCTGGCCGTGGTGGAGCACCTGTTGGCGAACAGCGTGCAGGGTGGCGCCTACACGCCCGCCAAACTGATCGGTCCCGATCTTGTCACGCGCCTGCCGGGCTCAGGTCCTGTGCAGATGGCCTGAGGAAGTCGCGATGCGTCGCCGCAGCGGTGTCGCGCCAGGAGCTGAATTCCAGGTGCCGACGCACCGGGCAAGCTGACCCGAGCGGATGTTGAGCCGTCACGGATACTGAAGGCTTCCTTGATGCCGGCCTCCCAGGTAGGCCGCCACAACGTCCGGATTGTTGAGCACTTCGTCCGGCGCGCCCGTTGCTAGTGTGCGGCCGTAGTTGAGTACGTGCACGCGGTCGGCCAGGTCGGCGACCATCTGCATGTCATGCTCGATCCAGACCATGGGCAACTTCAGGTCGTACTTGATGCGCAGAATGAAGCGGGCAAGGTCATCGCGCTCGTCGCGCGTCAGGCCGGCGGACGGCTCGTCCAGGAGCAGCAGCGACGGCTCCAGCGCCAGAGCGCGGGCGAGGCCGACAATCTTCTGGATGCCGAAGGGTAGCGCCCCGGCATGCGCGTGCCGGACACCTTCCAGCTCAACGAGCTCGATAATGCCCTCGACAACCTCGCGGTGTGTCACCTCCTCACGCCGAACCGCTGGCGAGAACAGCATGCGCTGGAGGGGGTTGGTGATCAGTCGCGCATGCCGCCCGGTCATGATGTTGTCGAGCACGCTCATGTGCGGGAACAGCTCGACGTGCTGGAAGGTGCGCGCAATCCCGAGCCGGGCCACTGCGCGCGGCGAAAGGTCAGAAATGTCACGCCCGCGACAGAGGATTCGGCCTTCGCCCTTGTAGATGCGGCTGATGCAGTTGAAGGCGCTGGTCTTGCCTGCGCCGTTGGGGCCGATCAGCGCGAACAGCTCGCCCGCCTCCACCGCGAACGACAGCCCTTCCAGCACGGTGAGGCCGCCGAAGCGCAGGTTCAGGTTCTCGACCTCCAGCTCAGCCATACCACCTCCGGCTGCGGCGGTATTGCTTCACGTCGCGGTAGCTGCGGCGCGCGCCGCCACTGGCCTGGCCCAGATAGAACTCCTGGATGTCGGGATGGTCCCGCAGGCGCGCACTGTCGCCATCAAGCACGATACGGCCGTTCTCCAGCACGTAGCTGTAGTCGGCGACGGCGAGCGCAACCGCCGTACTCTGCTCCACCAGCATCACGGTGATACCGAGCTCGCGCTTGATCTCCACGAGCCGGGCTATCAGGTCGTCCACCGCCACCGGCGCCAGACCCAGCGACAGCTCGTCCACCAGCAGCAGCTCCGGCTTGCATACCAGCGCCGAGGCGATCGCCAGCATCTGCCGCTCGCCGCCAGACAGAAGCCCGGCTATACGGTGGCGCAGATCGGCAAGGCGTGGGAAGAACTGGGCAACGCGCTCCTCGCGCCGCCGGCGCTCGGCGGTGCTCTCGCGTGGGCCCGCCGGCACCGCGAGGTTCTCGGCGACCGTGAGGTTGGGGAAGGCCTTGTCGCGCTCCGGAACCAGGGCGATGCCGGCGCGCGAGATGCGGTGTGGCTCGCTGTTTTCGATGCGCCGGCCCTTGAAGCGGATGCCGCCCTCGGTGACGCGGGCGTCGTCGATGCCGTGAAAACCGGAGATGGCGCGCAGCAGCGTGGTCTTGCCGGCGCCGTTGGTGCCGAGGATGCCGACGATCCTCCCCTGCGGGACCGCGAGCGAGATGCCCTGCACCGCGGTGATGGCGCGCTGGTAGACGACCTCCAGCTTGTCGACGGCGAGCAACGGCCCAGGGATCTCGCTCATCGGGACCGCCCCGCCATGGGCCGGTGCTTGAACGGCCACATCAGAAAGTAGGTCTGGACGCGACGCCAGATGCCGACGAGGCCCAACGGCTCCAGAACCAGGAACAGGATCATGACCGCGCCGAAGGCGGCGTAGTTCACAGCGAATAGGGCCCCGGCGTAGCGCTGGGCGCCGGGCAGCGCACGCAAGGCGGCCTCGATGCCGTAGGGGAACAGGGTGACGAAGGTGGCGCCCAGGATCGCGCCCAGAAGGGAGCCCATGCCGCCGATGATGATCATTGCCACGTATTGGATCGACAGGAACAGGGAGAACGCCTCGACCGACACGAAGCCGCGATAGTAAGCGAACAGTGCACCCGCCAGCGCGGCGAGCGCCGAGGAGATGACGAAGGCCAGGAGCTTGTGGGCGGCCACGCCGATGCCCAGCGCCTCGGCCACCGTCTCGTTGGCGCGGATGGCAGCCCAGGCGCGGCCCGTGCCGGCGCGCAGCAGGTTGAGGCAGAGAAGAAGCGTGGCGGCAGCCGCGCCGCCCAGCACGAAATACCAGGTGCGTCCGCTGGTCATGGCGAAGCTGCCGATCGTCGGCGGGTCAATGACGATGCCGGTGGAGAAGCCGCGCTTGGTCTCGTACTCACCGCCGAGATAGACAACGAGGAAGTGCAAGGCGAGCGTGCTCACCGCCAGATAGAGGCCGCGCAGCCTGAGCGACGGCAGCCCGAAGATGACGCCCAGCAGCGCACCGACCAGCGCGGCGGCCGGCAGGGTGAGCCAGAACGGCGTCTGCAGCTCCTTGAACAGGATGCCGACCGTGAAGGCCCCGGCCGCCATCAGCCCGGCGTGGCCCAGCGACACCTGTCCGGCGTAGCCGGTGAGAAGCATCAGCGCGAGGGCGCCGATGGAGGCGAGGAGCACCTGATTGGCGAGATCGAGGAGGAACGCAGACGCCAGAAACGGAAACAGGGCCAGCACAGCGAGCAGCGCGGCCAGGGCTCCGCGCTCCGTGCGCGACTGGAGCAGCGCCAGGTCCTGCGCATAGCCAATGCGGAAGTAGCCGCTGGCGTGCGGTCGCCTAGACACGGTCAAGCTCCTCGCGTGTGCCGAACAGCCCCCACGGTCGCACGACCAGCATCGCGATCAGCACCAGGAACGGCACCACCTCGGAGAGCAGCGGGTCGACGTAGTGGATCAGCAGCACCTCGGCGGTGGCGACGATGAGGGAGCCGGCCAACGCGCCGACGAGGCTGTCGAGCCCGCCCACCAGGGCCGCTGGGAACGCCTTGAGCCCGATGATGGCCATGGTTTGGTCGAGCCCGGAGTCGAGGGCGATCAGGATGCCGGCGAGCGCCCCCGTGAGCGTGGAGAGGCCCCAGGCGAGCGCATAGACGGCGTGGAGATTGATGCCGCGCTGGGCGGCGAGCAGCGGGCTCTGGCCGGCGGCACGCATGCGCAGGCCCCAGCGGCCGAAGCGCAGGAAGGCGAAGAGCGCGCCGTAGACCAGCGCCGTCGCTGCCACCAGCATGGCGGCGCACAGCGAGATGCGCGCCCCGCCCGGCAGGGCGATGGCGAAGTTGGTGATTTCCAGCCGCTGCGCCGGATACTGCTGCTGCGCGGACCAGATGAGCACCATCAACCCGCGCAGCAGGATGCCGAGCGCGACCGTGGTCAGCACGGCGGCCAGCACCATCTCGCCTGTCATCTTACGCATGAGGAACAGGTAGACCAGCACGCCCACGAGCAGGCTGAGCCCGACCGCCGCGGCGATGGCGATGAGCCAATGGCTGCTGAACGATGCCGCTGTCATCACGAGCAGATAGGCGCCGAGCATCATCAACTCGCCGTGGGCCAGGTTGAGCACCCGGCTCACGCGGTAGACGAGCACGTAGCCGCACGCGATCAGCGCGTAGATGGCGGCCAGCACCACGATGTTGACGGCGAGCTGCATGGTCGACCCTGCGTGCGCGGCCCCCTCTCCCCGCTTGCGGGGAGAGGGTCGGGGTGAGGGGCAGCCACAGCAGCTGACGTCGGTGTCTTTTGCTGCCCCTCACCCTAACCCTCTCCCCATGCCCGAAGCGAGCATGGGGAGAGGGAACGATCACTTCACCTCGAACACGCTCCAGTCCTTCACGCGCACGATCCCGGCCTTGGCCGTATCCCACCGATACACGCGGTAGTACTGGCGCGTGCGGAAGTGGTTGTCCTTGGTCCATTCGATGGGGCCGCCGCGCAGGCCCTTGGTGTCCACCTTGAGGCTGGACATGGCCGCGGTGAGCTTCTCGGGCGTAGCTGGCCAGCCCGCCGACTTCAGCGCCGCCTCGATCACCATGCCGGCGATCCAGCCCTCGGCCATCTGCTGGGGCGGATAAGGCACGCCCGCCTTCTTGGCAGCCTCGGCGATCTCCTTGTGGATCGGCAGGTCATCCTGGAACAGCGCATTGGCACCGACCACGTAGAACTTGCCGTCCTTGAGACGCGCGAGTTCGCCCTCGGCCTCCAGGTGCGACCAGGCGATGTAGTCGCCCTCCCAGCCGAGGCGGCGCAGGGCCTCCAGCGTGCGCACCTGCGTCACCCACGGCGCCCAGGAGAACACCCAGTTGGCTCCCGCATCCTTGAGCTTGGTGGCGAACGGCGTGTAGTCGGGCGTCGGCGGCGGGATCACCTCGTTGCCGATCACGGTCATACCGAACCCCGGCGCCTGCGACGCGGCGAAATCCATCTCGCCCCTCGACACCGGGATGGCCATGGCCGAGAAGCCGATCTTCACCGGCTCCTTGGCCGTCTCCTTGACGAAGGCCAGGGTGGCGCGGCTGTCGTAGTTGGCCGCGAACGCCGTGGTGCAGAACTGCAGGGCGGCGGCGGGCGGGTAGACGTCCTTCGGGCACACCGAGGCGGCAAACAGGAGCGGCACGCCGGCACGCTTCGACTCGGCCACCACCGGCGCGTAAGTCGAGGACAGGCTGGCGTTGATGAGCAGGATCACGTTGTCCTGCGTGATGAGCTTCTTGGCGTTGGCGGTTGCCTTGCCGGGCTCGGCCGAATCGTCCTGCAGGATCAGGTTGACCTTCTTGCCGCCGATGCCGCCCGCCGCATTGACGCGATCGAGATAGACGCGCAGCGCCTCGATGGCAGGGGCGTAGGTGCTGGCGGGCGGGCCGGTCAGCGCGCCCGTCAGGCCGATGTTATAGGTGTCCTGCGCGGAAGCGGGCCATGCGAGCATCGCCGCCACGAGGGTGGCGGCCAGTTTACGAAGCATCGTCTTCTTCCTCCCAAATGCCTGGTTGCTTGCTTCTTGCAGTCGTGCTGCCGGCCTCAAGCCAGTACGTCCGCCACGCTCTCGGCCAGCAGTCGCTCCTCCCCGTCGGCGTACATCTCCTCCACCAGCGGCTTGAACCGCTCGTACATAGCCTTGCGCTTGACCTTGCGCGTTGGCGTCACCGGCTCTCCCTCCGCCTCGGGATCGAGGGCCTTGGGCAGGATGCGGAACGCCTTGATCTGCTCGACGCGCGCCAGTTGCGCGTTGGCCTTGTCGACCTCGCGCTGGACGAGCTCCTGTATCCGCGGATGCTGCGCCAGGCTGGTGAAGCCGGTGTAGGCCACCTCGTGGGCGCGGGCCCAGTCGGCCACCGTGTCGAAGTCGATCTCGACGACCGCAACCAGGTACTTGCGCGCGTGGCCGAACACGACCGCCTCGGCAAGATAGGGGCTCGCACGCAGCGCGTTCTCGATGAACGAGGGCGAGACGGTCTTGCCGCCGGAGGTGACGATGAAATCGCGCGCGCGGTCCACGAGACGCAGGGCGCCATCGCGCCATTCGCCGACGTCACCCGTGCGCATCCAGCCGTCGGCGCCGAGCACTCCCTGGGTGGCGTCCGGGCTGTTCCAGTAGCCTTCGAACAGGTCCGGCGAGCGCACCAGGATCTCACCGTCGTCGGCGAGTCTCACCTCGAAGCCCTCCGGTACTGTGCCAACGTCGCCAGGACGCGGGAAAGGCCCGCGCTGTCCGGCGATGATGCCGCCCGCGGTCTCGGTCTGGCCGTACATCTCACACACGTTGACGCCCAGCATATGCCAGACCGCCATGGTTTCGGCCGGCA
>Ga0209382_10001516_pt1 | contig 36346 bp, 31 predicted proteins | sample SoiMetdeltSBSDD5_FD_187599 | JGI IMG/M metagenome (GOLD analysis project Ga0209382, IMG submission 187599) | Bulk soil microbial communities from a Populus tree surrounding site in Tennessee, USA - Soil MetaG P. deltoides SBSDD5 (SPAdes) (version 2) | ecosystem: Environmental > Terrestrial >... | reverse complement strand
CCGAGCCTGGCCCTCCTCCAGCCGGCCGACGCGCTCCTCGACGCGGCCCAGCCGCTGCTCGGCTCGGGACTGCGCCTCCACCAGTTGAGCGACGAGGGATTCCGTCCGCCTTTGTGCCGCCGTTAGGTGCCGGATGTCTTCCGCTAGCTGGCGGACCACGGCCGGCAGCTCGAGCAGTTCATCCGGGATGAGCAAACGGCGCAATTCAGCTCGCCATTCGGGGCGTGCCTCAAGCAACCGCAACAGATCCTGGAAGTCCTCAACCGTGAACGCCACCGCGAATCTCCCCGGATGGAATGGTATCCGACGATCGAAGGTGACGCTCTGTGCTTCCACGATCTGCGTCAATCCGGTGGCGGCGCCGTCAAGCAGCGCGTCCTGACCCCTGTACGCGAGGTCACGATCGCCGGCAGCTCGACCCCGGTGCCGGGCGGTTGGTCGGCGAGGCAAGCCCCGCGTGGACTGACCAGGTTCACGTCACGGGCCGGACCTGGCCGTGGTGGCAGGAGGCGGCTTCAGCGGACGCGGACGGTGCCGAGTCGAACCTCTTCGCCGCCCTGGCCGGCGCCCGCCGTCACCGGTGCCATCTTCCGCGCCTTCGAATCGTAGAGGCCAACGCCGATCGTGTACTCGCCCGGGGGGGTCTTCGCGGGGATCGGCAGGCCAGACGACCGAAAAACCCAGCGGCCGGGCGCCCAGGTGGAGGTGCCGCCGCTGCCGCCTCCCAGCGAGCGCTCGGTCTGGTCCACCACCTGCCCGGAGCGGTCACGCAGGAACGTCACCTGGCGCCAGTCCAGCGAGATCGGCCCCACGGCCTCCCACTCGACGGTCAGTCCCAGGCTGCCGCCCGCCCGCACCGATTCCTGCTCCAGAGCGAAGCTCCGCACGCGCACCTGATCCGCCAGGATGCCGTCAACCTCTACGACGCCGGGCACCGCTGCGCGCACGGCCGTCCGTGCCGATGTCAGGTCGCCAGCGGCCGGCAGGTAGAGCGCACGGTCCTTCCGGTTCGAGCGCTCGTCGATCTTGACGACGACAAACTGCTCGTCAGCCCAGTCGCGGAACTTCTTGAGCTCGCGGAGATTGTCGCTCGAGAGCAGCATCAGCCGGACGTCGAACCGCTCGGCGTGCTCCACAACGTCGGCGCCGCTGAGCGCCCCGGAGCGAATCCGGAAGTATGAGGTGTCCACCAGCCAGGGCGGCATCTTCCGGCCGTTCAGGAACGCCAGGTACGGATCGTCCACCAGGATGAAGTCGTCAGGGCCGGTGAGCGCCTGGATGAGCTGGCGCTCCTGGGGGTACGGCGGATCGGAGCCGAGATCGCCGACCGTCATCGCCTGCCGGTCGCGCGCGACAACAACCGGGACCGCGAGCAGATACGCCAGCACGACGCCTCCGGCGAGGACGGCGGCGGCCCATCTGATGGGCAGGGTCCGCATCCCCGCCGCCCCGATGCCGCGCCGACCCGTGGCAGGGCCTGGAAGTACCTGCCAGAGGACCCCCAGGCCGGCTCCCGCAAGCAGCGCCGATGGCGGGATCTGGAGCGCCGCGTGCTTGATCCCGAGCGGCGAGTACACCAGCAATAGTGCGAACGACAGGACACCCCAGACGAGCAGCGGAACGCCGGCCCAGGGCCGCGCGACGGCCAGCACGATGCCGCCGAGCCCGGCCAGCGCGAAGAAGGCTGGCTGGTCCCACTGCAGCTCGCTCCAGAGCATCGCCCAGTTGTCGCGCAGGGACCAGCCCTCGGCCTCGCGCGAGCCGACGCGGTACCGCACGAGCTGGTCGTACAGCTCGCCCGGACCAACCCAGGCGACGATCAGTGCAAGGATGGAGCCGGCGACGAGCGCGTAGAGCAAGAGGTCACGGAAAAGAGCCCCGCGCCCCACCCCACGCAGCAGCAGCGCCAGGCCAACCGCCGGCACGACTGCCACCACCATCGGCTTGATCGCCAGCGCCAGCGCGAGCGCCACAGCCGACGCGATCAGCCAGCGACGCCCGCCGCGCTGCTGATACGCCAGCGCCGCGCCCAGCGCGACGACCGCCGGCAGGATCGCCGGGATCTCGACCAGCGCCAGGCGCGAGTTCTTCAGGAACGTCGGGCTGGCGATCAGCAGCACGGCGGCCAGCCAGCCGCCCGCCTGCCCTCCTACCAGTCGCGCGGTCCAGTAGACGGCCAGGATCGCCAGGATCGACGCGACCACGACGGCGAGACGGGCCCCGGCCAGCGTCTGCCCGAGCAGCAGGTAGAACGGGTAGAAGACGTCGAGCGAGAGCGGCCCCTGCGAGGCGAACACGTCCTTGACGGGCCGGAAGCCGGCCGCCATCAACAGCAGTTGCTCGGCGCGGATCCCCTCGTCGCCCTTGCCGCTGTAGCTTCCGATGTTCGCCAGGCGCATCGGCAGGGCGACGGCGACGATCGCCAGCGGCGCCAGAACCTCGGCCCAACGTCCAAAGCTCGGGACCACCACCAGCGACCTGCGCGCGCCGGCCCGGCCCGCCGAGGGCGCGTCTTCTGTCGCGGCCAGCGGTTCAGCCGTCTGGAGAGCCAGTTTCGTCGCCCGGGGCGTGCTCACGACGCCGGAGTATACGGCGAGGGGCTAGGGGTGCGGGATGAGGGGCGAGAAGGAGCCAGACCGTACTCGCCCCTCATTCCTCGCTCCTCGCAACTCCGTTACGCTGCGCCGGCCGAGGAGGCGCCGTCCGTCCAGCTTGGCGCAACGAAGCGGCGCTCAGCCGGGAGCTTCTCTGTGACCTGGTAGTGCAGGTACTTGCCGAACAGCAGCCGGGTGTGCGCGTCCAGGGCCGGCAGCGTCGTCAGCACCAGCCCCACGACCGGGATGAACAGCCAGACGACCAGGTTGAACGCTTTGTCCCAGATCGTCAGCGGCTCCACGCGGTCCGGGCGGAGACGCCGATCCAGTACGACCACCACGCCGAGGCACGGCAGGCAGAGCATCAGCAGCCAGGCAGAGACCGTGGTCAGCAACGCGGTGGAGGGCGCCAGCGCCGTGGCCGGCGCGAAGTAGGCGACCAGGTTGGCGCCGACCGTCAGCAGGAACCAGTGAGTCGGCCAGCAGACGTGCTCCTCGGCGTAGAAGCCGACGCGCCGAATCCGCGCCCAGAGCGGGACGGCCCGCCGATCGAACGCGCGCCGCAGCACGTACGGAATATCCGAGACGCCCCAGGCCCACCGCCGGGTCTGGCGGTAGTGACTGGCGATCGTCGACCAGAAGCTCGGACCTTCGGCGGCATCCGCGAGCACGGGAAGGAAGATCGGCTCGACGCGGACCTCGTGCTCGTGGCCGAGCGCAAAGAAGACCTTGAAGAACATCCGCGAGTCTTCAGGGATGACGTCCACATCCCAGTAGCCGACCGCGTGACAGGTCGCGAGGCCGAGCGAGTAGGTGGATTGGGTGACCAGCTTGTAGCTCGCGACCAGCCGCGAGAGCTGCCAGACCGAGTAGAGGCCGGCGCTGATCCGAGCAACCGCCGGTATCCGCCAGATGTTCGAGTAGAACATCAGCGCCGGCTGCCAGATCGCGTAGCGCCGCGACGGGTTGGTGATGAACCCGTGCGTGAGCGCACTCAGGTACTTCGGGTGGAGCCGGGAGTCGGCGTCGCAGACGGTCACGATCACGTCGCGGATGTCCACGCCGAGCTCGTCCACCAGCGCGTGCTTCGCCCAGCGCGCGGCGTACGCCAGATTGGAGGACTTGCCCCGGATCTCGCCCTCGCGGTCCGGGTGGTAGGTGACCCAGAGGTTTCGGAACGTGCCCTCGAACTGCGCCACCAGTCGGGCGGCCCGCTCGCGTGCGCCCAGGTCGCGCTCCTCGAACGCGAGCACGACCGAGACGTTGCGGAGCGGGAAGTCCTGCGCGGCCAGGTGATCGAGCATAACCTCGAGCACCTCGGGCGGCTCGCGGTAGGTCGGCACCATCACCAGGTGGTTGATGCGATCCCAGCCCTCGATGCCGTCCAGCGAACCGAGCCAGTCGGCCTTCTGGCCCTCAACCAGCCGGCCGTACCCGATCAGCGCAGAGATCGCCATGTTCGCCGACTTGTAGACCCAGTAGCCGTTGAAGACCAGCAGGAACCAGATCAGGTAGCCCGGCGCCAGGATGGCGCCCCAGAGCGGCGACGTCAGGATCGCCCAGGTCAGCCCCCCCGTCAGCACTTCAAGGGCACGTTGGACCCGACGCGACCCGGCGCTCCGTGATGCGCCCACGCTCACCTCCCCGCGGCCCGACGGCCGAGCGGCGGCAGATTGTAACGAATCCCCGCCGGGCGCCAGAGCATTGCACGTCCCGTGCCCTCGCAGGACACAGAGGCAGACCCGGCGGAATCACTGGCCAGAAGCACTCTACTACACGACCGCCGAGGCGCCGCCGTCCATGTTGATCGCCGTGCCGGTGATGTAACTCGACCGGGCGGACGCCAGGAAGGCGATCAGGTCGGCGGCCTCGTCAGCCTCGCCAGTGCGCCCGAGTGGCACCTGACGGCCCTTCGCGAGCTCCAGGTAGAAGTTGTCCAGGTCGTCCATGCGGTTCGCGGCCCTCGCCCGCCGCAGGTGCTGCTCGCTCTTGATCAGGCCGATGCAGACGGCGTTGACCCGGATGTTGTGCGGCGCCAGATCCCGCGATGCCGCCTTGGTGATCGCGATGCCGGCCGCCCGGCTGACCGAGGTCGGCATCGAGGAGGCAGCCGGGGCCTTGGCGCCGATGTTCACGACGTTGACGATCGAGCCGCCGCCGGCCGCCGTCATGTGCGGTACCGCCAGGCGCATCGTCCTGAGCGCGGCGAACACCTTGAGGTCGAGGTCATTCTGCCACTCCTCGTCGGTGACCGTCATCAGCGGCGCGGCGTGCGACCGGCCGGCGTTGTTGACCAGCACGTCGAGCCGGCCGAACCGCTCGATGGTGGCGGCGAACAGCCGCTCGATGTCCACGTCCTTGCTGACGTCGGCGGGCACGTCGACGACTTCGCCGCCGGTGTCCTCGCGAATCGAGTTGGACGCTTCGGCCAGCGTGCTCGCCGTCCGCGCGACGATCACGACTCTGGCGCCCTCGCGAGCCAGCGTGCGCGCCGCTGCCAGGCCGATGCCGGCGCTCCCACCGGTCACGATCGCCACCTTGCCTTCGAGGCCCAGATCCATCGCTATGACCTCCCAGGGAGCATGGTCGGCGCCCATGAGTCCGCGCCGCCGATCGACACGACGTGTGAGGGTTGGAACTGTTAAGGCTGGGGACTGGCGCATTATAGATCGCCCGGCTGGTGGCCGGTCGGATTCCCACGGTGGGCATAAGTCTTGCTTTTGACCGGGTAGGAGACGAGCGCGAACTGAGAACCGGCGCTCGCCCGTGCGAGGTGGAACACCATGGCTGTGCCCCGAGACCCATATCTGCAAGGCGGGCCGCTCACGCCCGAAACCCCACGTGACCCGAACGCCGGCACCGTCCTGGACGAGAGCGAGCGCGGAAAAGACGAGGCCCGGGGCGAGTACGTCGACACACTTTCCCATACCCCGGCCCGCCCGCTGACCGACGAGGAAGAGGAGGCCGCCGAGCACGATCACGAGCGGCCAGGGCGGACCTACGCCCCGGCTTCAGCGCGCGTGCCGAAGCCGCCAGCCCCCGGCGACGACAAGCTCATCGACCAGGGCCGGGACCTGCCGCCCTCTCCCGAGTCGGCGGCCCACCCCGGCGACCGCAGCGACCCCAGCGAGCTTCGGTAACAGATAAGCAGGCCAGCAGCGCCCGCGCCCGTGACACGAGGCTTCTAACCGGTCGCCGCGCGCTCGAGCGCCTGACGATCGAAGCGCAGCCCCGTCCCCGGCTCGTCGGTCGGCTCCACCGTCCCGTCCTTCACGACCTGGGGCCGCTCCAGGTACGGGTCAAGCGCAAAGGCGTGCTTCTCGACGTAGATCGGGTCGGCGCTGGCACAGAGCAAGTGGGTTGAGAGCTCGTCCGTGTAGTGCGAGCTGGTCTGGAGGCCGGCGGCGTCTGCGAGTCTAAGCACGGTCAGGGCCGGTGTGATGCCGCCGTTCGTGACCGGGTCGATCTGGACGACGCCGACCGCGCCGGCCTCGACGTAGCGTCGGAACTCGTCGATGCTGTGCAGGCTCTCGCCGACGGCGATCGGCATCGGCAGCGACCGGGCGAGCATCGCGTGACCCTCCACGGCCTCCGGCGGCGAGGGCTCCTCCAGCCAGCGCGGCCGGTGTCCGGCCAGGCGCCGCCCACGCTCCAGCGCCTGTTCCGGACTCCAGCCCATGTTGGCGTCGAGCATCAGGTCGACGCCGTCGCCAATCACGGATCTCACGGCGGCGACGCGAGCCTCGTCGTCGGCCGGGTCCGGCCGGCCAACCTTCACCTTGACTCCGGGGAAACCGCGCGCCAGGAATCCCTCAACCTGCCGCAGGAGGCCGTCGAGCGGCTTCGGCAGGTCCACGCCCGAGCCGTAGGCCGGAATCGCGCGCTTCGTGCCGCCGGCGATCTGCCAGAGCGCCTGGCCGATGCGGAGGCCGCGCAGGTCCCAGAGCGCGATGTCGAGCGCGGCCACGGCGAACGCCAGCAGCCCGCCCCGGCCGACGTAGAGCAGGCCGCGCCACATCCGCTCCCACAGGCCCTCGACGTCCGTGGCGTCCTGGCCGATCAGCAGTGGGGCCAGGTCGTGCTCGATCAGCGCCTGGACGGCCCGGCCGCCCCGCCCGATCGTATAGGAGTAGCCATACCCGACCAGGCCGTCAGCCGCCAGCTCGACCAGGATCAGCTCCTCGTGGTCGAGCAGGCCGTGGCCGGCATCGCCGCTCGGCTCGATCGGGATCCGGAAGTAGCTGGTGGTGACTCGCTCGATCGCCATCGCTGTTCCCCGCGTGCTGAGTTGGGCGTCAGGAGTTGAAACCCCTGCCTTGTATCTTAGAGGCGGGATCGCCGCGTCCCTGCGGGACGCATTGCGCAGTCCCATGGATGCTCCCATCCTACCCTCGTGAGTCCCGTAGGGACGGCACTAAGGTAGCCGTGGACTTTAGTCCACGACCCCGGGTGACGTCCCGTTGCCCACAGCCCCGGTGACGTGCCGTCCACGGCCCCGGCCGCCCCGCCCTCTCCACGGCCCCTACGACTCCGCTGACGAAGCACATCGCCACCATTTGCTACACTCGGCGCAATAGATGTGCCAATACATCTATGACAATTCCGGACCGCGCGACCGACCGGCTTCAGCTTCCCAGGTGCCTGGATGCCGCGCGAGTTTAGCGAGGTGCTGACCATGCTGAGATCGTTGCGCTTGGTCGTCGTCGCGCTCACCCTGGCGCTCGTGTCGAGCCTCACGCTCGCGCCGGCCGCGGCCCAGCCGTCCAACCTCGAACTGATCCTTGCCACCACCACCAGCACCCAGGACTCTGGCCTGCTGGACGTGCTGGTGCCGGAGTTCCAGCGTCAGTCCGGCTACACCGTGAAGACGATCTCGGTCGGCACGGGGCAGGCGATGGCGCTCGGCGAGCGCGGTGAGGCCGACGTGCTGCTCGTCCACGCCCCAGACTCCGAGAAGAAGTGGATGGAGGCCGGGCACGGCGTCGACCGTAAACTGGTCATGTACAACGACTTCGTGATCGTCGGCCCGCCGAGCGACCCGATCAGCCTGGCCGGTGCTCAGAGCGCCGTCGAGGCGATGCAGAAGATCGCCGCCAACGGTGCGCTGTTCGTCAGCCGAGGCGACAACTCAGGCACCCACCAGCTCGAACTGAAGCTCTGGACAGACGCCGGCTTCGATCCGAAGGGAACGCCCTGGTACCAGGAGGCCGGCCAGGGCATGGGCGCGGTCCTGACGATCGCCAACGAGAAGGAGGCGTACACGATCACCGACCGGGGTACGTACCTGGCGCGCAAGCCGACGCTCGACCTGACGGTCCTGGCCGAGGGGTACCAGACGTTCCTGAACGTCTATCACGTGATGGTCGTCAACCCTGAAAAGGGGAACCATGTCAACGTGGAGGGGGCTCGCGTGTTCGCGGACTTCATCGTCGCGCCGGCCACCCAGACGACGATCAGCACGTTCGGCGTCGAGAAATTCGGGCAGCCGCTGTTCTTCCCAGCCGCGACGATGACGGACGCGCAACTCGGCGTCTGACGGCAGTGGCGAGGAATGAGGGATGAGGGGCGAGTGACCTACCTCCCGTCCCTCATCCCTCGCCCCGCGCCCCTCAGGTCTGCCGGCGGAAGGTGACGAGGCCGAGTCGGAGGTCGAGGTCGTCCACGACCCAGCCAGCTTTCTCCCAGGGACGGCTCTCGACGTCGATGACCTTGCGCCAGCGAGCGCGGCCCCGCCACCAGTCATCGTAGGTGCGGGCCGAAGGCGGCAGCGGCTCGCCCAGCAGCTCCTCGACGCGGACGAACGAGAGCGTGGCGCGGCTCTGCCCGCGCGGCAGGCCAGCCAGGAAGTCGCGCAGCGGATCGTACTTCGCCATCGCGCCTGAATCTTAGCCTACACCTCGCCCTCATCCCTCACCCCTCGTCCCTCGCCGCTTCCGTCTATGCAGCGTGCACAAGAGCGCGCTGGCGAATTCAGCCGGATTGACTGTTCCGCACGGGTCGGCGGCAGGCGTACGATGTCTCCAGATGGTTGTATGTCGTCAGCGGCGAAGGGGCCGTTGGCGCTGGTTGACACGGAAGGAACCCCGCGATGACGTCGACGACGATGCTCGCATGTTCAGGATGCTGGAACCCGATCGGCGCGGGCGCGCAGCCCGTCCGGCTCGGCGACCTGGCGTTTCACGTGGTCTGCACGCCGCGTTGCCGCGCGTGCGACACCTTGCTTTCCGATTCGGACGAGCAGCGCTGGACCTACGATGGCCAGGTGGTCTGGGACCAGGGTGGCTACAGTCTGCGGCCGACGGAGCTCTGGTGCGATAGCTGCCGCGAGCTACACGATCGGGACATCGCCTTCGCCCAGGACTGACCCGACCACAGACTGGCGACCAGGCGGCAGAGGCGCCGTCAGATTCGCCTCTTAAACAGCGCTCCGTCCCAGTCACCGACGACTGGGACGGAGCGCTGCTCTTTTTCTCAGTTCGGCGGCACGAGGGGGCGATCCTGGCCGGCGGATCGGCAGTGGACCGATTTCGTATCTGGCAGACGCGAGGCGGTCGGGCTCAGGCGGCGCGCACCATGCGAACCGGCGCACTCTGGTGAGTCGTCTCGGTGAGGCTGCGGCGCAGGTTGGCGAGCGCGCGAGCCTGGAGCTTCTTGACGGCCTCTTCGGAGCGACCCATCTGGGCAGCGGTCTCGGCGACGCTCATGCCCTTGAGGAACCGAAGCTCGACGGCCTGCCGCTGCTCGGCAGTCAGGCGAGCCATGGCCGGCTCGAGCGTCTCGCGATCGAGCACGCTGCGGTACTCGGAGCCGGTCTGATGCTCCGGGACGTCCGCGACCAGGTCCAGCGGCTGCGCGGTGTGGCGGGGCAGCGTGCGGACGTAGTCCACGAGCTGGTTGTGGGAGATGCGGTACAGCCAGGCGGTGAACGGCAGGCCGCGCTCGACGTAGCGATCCAGCTTCTCGTACAGCTTGACGAAGACGTCCTCGGTCAGATCCTCGACGGTCTCGTCGCCGCCGTCCAGTCGGCGGCGGAGGAAGCGGTACACCAGGGGTCGATACTGCTCGTACAGGGTCGCGAACGCTTCCTGATCGCCCGCCTGGGCCTGCGCCACGAGCACTGCCGCCTGCTTCGCGCTGATCGTCGCCTGCGCTGCCACCATGATCGTCTTCCCCCGTCATCTGCCGCCCACCGGCGCTTGTCCGCCGCGCCGCGCGGGCGTCCTGGTGTCCTGCTGCATGAACAGTTTCGGCCGGAAAGCGCCAGGTAAGCGTCAGAAGAACGCGTTGCGACATCAGGTCTGCGTCAGAGATTTAGATGATTCGGGGTGGACACGGGTTAGAAGGCAGGTCCGACTGCACCGCGAGCGTGAGCGAGCCGGACCTTTCACGCCGGGGTCCGGCTCGCTCACGCTCGCGGTACGGATGCTCCCGCGGTGAGCCTTCACTGCTATGCGAGCAGTCGGCCGTGCTCCGCGACCAGCCGGCCGCCCTGGAGCACCGCCCGGGGACGCTTCAGGACGCCGATGTCGATCGACGGATCGCCTTCGACGACGGTCAGGTCTGCGTGCCGGCCGGGCCGGATCGTGCCAAGCTCGGCGTCCAGGCCGAGCTTCTCGGCGGCCCCGCCGGTCGCGGTCGCGATGGCGGCGACCGGGGTCAGGCCGAGCTGCTGAACGTACAGCTCGAGCTCGCCGGGCAGCCGGTCGAGGGTCGAGCGCCGGGTCCCGGCATCAGTCCCCGCGACCATCTTGACGCCGAGCTCCAGCATCCGGCGGAACACCTGGACCAGCTCGACGCGAATGGCGATGGCGACCTTTTGGACGTCCGTCAGTAGCTCGGGCTCGAAGGTGAGGAAGCTCTGGACCGGCGTGAGCGTCGGGTCGAACGCGACGTCGTTCTCGGCCATCAACCCGGCGGTGCGCTCGTCGAACGCCAGCCCCTCGTCCTCGTCGAGCCAGTTGCAGTGTTCGATCGTGTCGACCCCGGCCTCCGCGGCCCGGCGGATGCTCCGGGCGCTGAGGGCATGCGCCGCGATCGTCAGGTTCGCCCGCCTGACGTCGGTCACCGCCGCCTTGATCTGCCCGACCGAGTACTGCGGCAGCTTCGGATTGGTGCCCGGCGTCATCCGGCCGCCGGAGGCCATGATCTTCAGGCAGTTGACGCCGTCTTTGATCTGCTGGCGGGCGACTCGGCGGACGTCGTCCTTGGAGTCCGCCTCCATGCCGAGGAAGTGGCAGTGGCCGCCGGTGATCGTGATCGGCGCGCCGGCCGTGACGATCCTCGGGCCCGTCACGATCCCACGGTCGATCCCGTCTCGCAGCGCGCGGGCGACTCCGCCACGGTCGCCGAGATCTCGGACAGTCGTGATGCCGGCCGCCAGCGCCGTCCGAGCGTTCGCGACGGCGTGCAGCAGGAGGGCCGCGTCGTCCTCCTCCAGCAGGTCGGCCAGCGGATCGACTCCGGCGCTGAAGGCGAGGTGGACGTGGCAGTCGATCAGCCCCGGCACGACGGCGTGGTCCGAGAAGTCCAGCACCCGCGCGTCGGACGGCACGTCGCCGCTCGCGGTGACCTCGACGATGCGCCCGTCACGGACGAAGATCTGGACGCCGCGCCTTGGCGCTGTCCCGGTCCCGTCCACGAGCGTGCCGACTTTGACGACCAGCAGTGAAGACGAGCCTGGTGCGGACGTGGCGTCGCTGGAAACCTCTGCCATGGCGTGTTCCTTCCGGACGTGTCAATCGGCATCGGCACGTCGCCGCGAGCGTAGTATCGTGGTCGTTGTTGTCCGGCCACGAGCGTCGGTCTGTTCGGCAAGATAGTAGCGAGTGTCCGGATTGTCCGGTGGCCCGGAACGTGATAGGTGCAGGCCCGGTCCAACCGCCGACGACCACTGGTCGGCAGACGAGGCTAACGAGGAGCAGTCGTGGGCAGCCGTCAGGCTATCGCGCTCATCGCCGTCGCGCTGTGCTGTGCCTGTGCGCCGCCGACGATCAATCGTCCTCTGGAAGGGGCGCCGCCTGTCGGTGAGGGCGGAGCGCCGGGCGTGGTGCAGGCAGGGAGGCCGGCCGGCGCCGGGCCGCCCCCGACGCTCTCGCCGCCCGGTCCCTCGCCAACTGCCTCGCCGGACCAGGCTGTCGCCAGCTCCCCCCTGCCCTCTCCATCGCCGCCACCCCAGGCGGGCTACTATATCGCGGCCACTGGCGGGCGCGGGGTGAACCTGCGGGACGGCCCGAGCACGTCGGCGCGGGTCATCGTCACCCTGAGAGAGGGTACGTCGATCGAGGTGTACGGTGAAGCCGTTCCGGGCCCCGGGGGACCGTGGAGGAGGATTCGTGCCGGCGACCAAGAGGGTTGGATCGTCGCGGGCGTCGTACGACAGCGCTGACGCTCCACCTGCACCTTTCACGGCTGCCGGACCCGGCGTCTCGCGCTCGAGGTTCACCTTTGTGAACCACACCCGCGTACGTCTGGGGTGTCGCTTACCGCTCGATCCGCGATTTTGAGCGAGAAAGGGCTAGCCGAGAGTGCCCGTCACGGTGCATCATGAGCGGGGGGAGCGCTAGATGCCGTTGCCAACCCGGTCGTGGACTGTCTCGTGTCCTGCGTGTGTTCTCGTCGTCGGTGCCGTGGAGGGTGGACGATTCGTCCACGACCCGGCCTGTTCCAGACCCGTCGCCATCGGAGCCGGCCTGCTCCGCTGCTGTCAATGCGGCGGCCCGCTCGTCGGCGACCCGCGGCCACTCGCCGCGCTCGCGGAGGCTGAGGAGGAGCCGATCGCCTCGGTGGTGCGATTTCGGCGCCCGGAGCTGAACGAGGGAGACGTCTGCCAGCGGCTGTAACGTCCCCCTGGGACCGCCGCGATCCTCGCGGCACTCCGGTGCGGTCAGAGCTTACGAAGGGATGGCCGCGCTCCCAGGGATCGGCAGATGAAGAGAGGCCCGGCCAGATGGCCGGACCTCTCGTGCTGTGACCGGGTAGACCGAGCTAGACCAGCCCTTCCGCCTGGAGACGGTGGATCGCTGACTCGTACGCCGCCACCGTTCGGGCGACGTCCTCGTCGTCGTGGACCGCCGAGACGATCAGGCTGGTGCCCGACGGGTCGACGCCTGCGAGCTGCATCGCGGCCCGCCACTTGAGCTGCAAGTCCCAGGCAGTGCCGCTCTTCGCCTTGAGGGCGGTCGTGATGTACGACATCCAGCCGCCCACCGACCCCTCGACGCCGTTGCGCGTGAGGGCATCCTGGAAGCCGGCCTTGATCTTGGTCGCCGTGTCCGCCGCCTTCTTCTGGATCGCCGGGTCCCGCACGATCTCCAGGCAGGCCACGCCGGCCGCCGCCGAGAGCGGATTGCCGTTGTAGGTGCCAGGATGAGCGATCCGCCCGAACCGCTGCTTCCGCGGGTCGTCCGAGAAGTCGAACTGGTGGATGACGTCGGCGCGGCCGGCGATGGCGCCGCCCGGCAGGCCACCGGCCACGATCTTGGCGAGCGTCGTCAGGTCCGGCGTGACGCCGAAGTACTCCTGCGCGCCGCCCGGGGCGTAGCGGAAGCCGGTGACCACCTCGTCGTAGATGACGAGCGCGCCGTGGGCCTTCGCCTTGTCGCGGACGGTCTCGGCCCACTCCTTGTTCAGCGCGTTGCACCAGATGATGACGGCGGCGACGTCGCCCTTCGCCAGCTCCGCCTCGAGGGCGTCGGCGTCCTTGTCGTCGATGCCGGTCACCGTGCCCTGGACGCCCTTCGGCACGCCGACCGAGATCGGCACGTCGTACGGCGGGGCCATCGCGACGACGGCGTAGTCGTGCCAGCCGTGGAAGTGGCCGTTGATCTTGATGACCCGGTCGCGGTTGGTGAAGGCACGCGCCAGCCGGATCGCCAGCATCGTCGCCTCGGTGCCGGAGGAGACGAACTTGACGGCCTCGGCGGACGGCACGATCTCCTGGACCAGCTCGCCCCAGCGGACCTCCAGCTCGTGGCCGGCGGCGTAGTGGGTGCCGGTCTGCGCCTGCTCGACCACCGCCTTCGTGATGACCGGGTGGCAATGCCCGAGGATCAGCGCGCCGTGGCCGCCGTAATAGTCGACGTACTCGTTGCCGTCCACATCCCACTTACGGCTGCCCAGAGCGCGGTTGACGTAGATCGGGAACGGCTTCGCGTACCGTGCGTCGTGGGTGACGCCGCTGGGGAACGTCTCCTTGGCCCGTTCGTAGAGCGCTGACGAGCCGCCCATGCGCTCGTACATCTCCTGGTCGATCGTCATCTGTCGGGCTTCGGTGGCCATCGGCAGTCCTCCCGGAGGTTGGCGCAATCATACCCTTATTCGCTGCGCAGCGCGACTCCTGTCAGCAGTCGACAAAGCACCATCGCTCATTTCTGTCCGTTCGGCACAGGGCAGCGCTCCTGCTACACGGCACTCGTCGATCAGCACCGCATGTACGGGGCGCATCTTGAGTTATCGTATAGGCATCCCTGATGGTTTATGGCGTCGTCGGCAAGCTCTCGGGGATGGCGCGAGGAAGGCACCGGTCAGATGAACGAGCAGGTGAGCGCAGACCAGAGAGCGCTGGCGTCGAATTCACATCGACCTCGTGTGCAACAGCTTCCTCCGGATGGGGTTGGCCCGATGTTCAGACAACTCGCCGGCACCTGGCGCGACGAAACGGGCGGCCTCTCGTCGCCATCGCAGATCGCAGCGCACCCGGCCTACCAGCGCATCATCAGCATGGGCGAGTCGGCGCTGCCATACATCTTCGAGGAGCTCCGGGAGCGAGGTGGCCAGTGGTACGTCGCGCTCAGAGCCATCACCGGCGCATCGCCGGTACCACCGGAAGTCTCGGGGAGAGCCCGCGTGGTTCGTGACCTCTGGCTTCAGTGGGGCCGCGAGCACGGATACTGCCGCCTCACAGGTCCACGATAGTCACGTAGCTCACAGGCAGGCCTTCTTTTGGCGCTATGGACAGGAAGTGAGTGCCTGGTCACGCTGCCGCGCGAAGTCGGGGTTCCAGATATGTGGCGCAAGGTTGAAGAAAGCGTGCCCCTGCGAATTGGGGATCCCGGAATACTCCTGGAGGGTGACGTCCGCCCCGTGGCGCTTGCCGTGCTCGGCGAGCGTTCTCGATACCTCGGGCGGGACGAGCGTGTCGTTTGCCGCGTGTTGCAGAAGAATCTGGGCATTGCTCCGACGGATCGCCTCATCCATTTCCGAGACACCCAACATCGGGATACGGTAGGACATGCCTGTGGCCTGGGCGATGACGGCGCGATACTGCCTCTGGCCCGCGGCGAGAATCGATACGACGCCGCCATGTGAGATGCCCATGACGACGGCGCACCCCTTCTTCATCTCTGGGCGCTCCTCGACCAGCGCGACCCCTGCATTGACGTCGTCCGCGCGACCCTGCAGGTAGGCAATCACCTCGCTAGGTGACTTCATATCGAGAAGACGTGGACCTTCCGAGCCCGCATACCCGCGCCCCTCAGGGAGAAAGACGACCCATTCGCCGTTCGAAAGATCGCTCAGACAGCCGGCCAGCCGCTGCCAACTCGGCCCCAGGAACCCTTGCCGGCCAAGATCGACATTGGAGCCGTGGTTCCAGACTAAGAGCGGAAACGGGCCGCTGCGTTTCGGGGTAACGATCCACCCGGTGACCCGTAGCTCACCGCTGCGATAGCTCACCTGCTCGACTCGACAGGTCGACAGGTCCCAGGTTTCTGCCACGTCAAACGGTGACGGCCGCGCGGCGCATCCAGCGCCGAACAGCACGCCGAGCGTGACCACCAACCACCACGCCGTTCGATACATGCGGTTGGTCCTTCAGAGCCACCGACTCGTTGGCAGTGCCTGGGGCCCTTGAGGAGCCGTTCCACCATCTCCCCATCGTAGCATGGCTGCGAGTCGTCGGCCCGTCATCACTACGTCACCCGTCCGGCGGTATCGACGTTGAGCAGGCTCGCCATCACGGTCGGAGAAACGACGTTTCAATCAGTCCGAGATAGCTCGTTAGCGCTCCAGCTCGGACTCGGTCAGGGCGTCCGGGAGGCGGGCTGCCAGCACCGAGGCGCTCCGGTGCAACTGGAGCGCCCGCACGACCGGCCCGACCGGCTCGGCGTACACCCGGGGGAAGATAACTTCGCCCGTCTGCGAGAGCGGGAACGCCAGCCGCTCGCGTGGCGGCGTGAACCCCGCGTCCACGCCGGGCTTGTTGCCTCTTGGGTCGATGCGGTACCAGCCGTAGCCCGGCAGGTCCACGGCGGCCAGCCCGTGGAGACAGAACCTCCGGCCCTCCGAGTCCAGCGCCAGCCGCTGGTAGCATAGCCCGGCCCGGATCCCGTTCGCGCGGAGCAGCGCCACCAGCAGGTGGCTCTTGGCGAAGCAGAAGCCCGTCTCCTCGCGCAGCACCTCCGAGGCACGGTACGTGACGACGTCGTGCCCGTGGTCGATGGTATGGGCGATCCGGTCGCGGACCCACTCGAAGCAGCGGCGCGCGATCTCGATCGTGTCATCCGTGCCCTCGCTCAGGTCGCGGGCCAGCGTCAGGATCTCCGGCCGCGTCCAGTCGATCGCCGCCGATGGCCGCAGGAACGGATCGTTCGGCTCGGTTCGCGTCACTGCTCGATCGTCCAAAACCGCCTCACCCTTACAGGTCACCGGCCCGAGTCCGTCGCGGACGTTACGCCAGAATGGTACGCCGACGACGGCCCGCGCACCATCCGCTCGGCGCCGCGGAAGGTTGACCCGCGCCGCGCGGCAGTGTTGAATAGCCACAGTTACTGCATCCGAACGAGTCACGGTACATGAAGGGGAGCACAAGATGGCTGGAGATACCTTGCGCATCGGCTTCGTCGGGGCCGGCGCGATCAATCGGACACGCCACGTCCCGGGCCTCAAGAAGATCCCCGGCGTCGAGTTCGAGGTCGTCGCCAACCGCAGCCAGGCTTCCTCGCAGGCCGCCGCCGACGAGTACGGGATCAAGCGAACGGCCGGCAACTGGATGGAGGTCGTCGAGGACCAGAACGTCGACGTCGTCTGGATCGGCACCCATCCGTCCATGCACCGCGAGATCACGATCGCCGCGCTCGAAGCCGGCAAGCACGTCTTCACCCAGGCCCGGATGGCGATGGACTACGCCGACGCCAAACTGATGTGGCAGGCGGCGAAGAAGTACCCCCACCTGACGACTAACATCTGCGCGCCGCCCCACTACATGCGGGGCGACCGGGTGATCCGCCGGATGCTGGCCGAGGGGTACGTCGGGCAGCCCCTGAACGTGGTGGTCCAGTCGTTCTCGGACGGCTACGCCGACCCGAAGGCACCGCGCCACTGGCGCCAGGAGGCGGCAGTGTCCGGCTACAACACGCTCGACGTCGGGATGATGATCGAGGTGATGCAGCGCTGGCTCGGGTACGCGAAGCGGGTCACGGCGCTCGAGAAGACGATCTACCCGACCCGCCCGGCCCCTGACGGCAGCGGCGACGTGCCGGTCGAGCGGCCAGATACGCTCACGGCGGTGGCGGAGCTGGAGAATGGCGCGCTGGCGACACTCCTGTTCAGCGGCGTGGCGAAGCACACGACGGACGCCAACCGGTTCGAGATCTACGGCTCGGGCGGCACGATCCGGTACCTTCAGGGCTCGGACACGATTCTTGCAGGGAAGGCCGGCGACGCGGATCTGAAGCCGGTCGAGATCTCCGCCGCCGACGCGCGCGAGTGGAGCGTCGAGGCCGACTTCGTCAACGCTGTCCGCTCCGGCAAGAAGACGACCGAGCCCTCGTTCTGGGACGGGCTGAAATATATGGAGATGACGGAGGCGATCTTCCGGTCGGCGAAGACGGGCCAGGCTGTCGACCTGCCGTTCGACAACCTGGAGCGCGACGACCGGTAGAGATCCGCTCGACACGAGCCGATTGGCGTCGGGGCCGACACGGACACATCACAATCAAGGCGGGGGTGCTGCGAGGGACCAGCCCCGCCGACGACACTGTTTTCCGCTCCAGGCCGTTGCGATGCCTGAGACCTCGCCGTGACCCGGGGGCGGGAATAGGCGATACTGCGCTTCTCGTTACCTGACACGATGAAGGTTACGCCGGGGTGAAACCCATCCCCCTGGTGGTGACCCTTCCGTATAATCGTCTGGCTTGCTCGGCCGCTCTTCTGGCCGAGCATCAACATTCAAGGCCCGAAAAGCATGGCAAAGAAGCTCGTGGTGGTCGAATCGGCCGCCAAAGCAAAGACCATCGAGAAGTTCCTCGGCACCGACTACAAGGTCGTGGCCTCATACGGCCACGTCCGCGATCTGCCGACGAACAAGCTCGGGGTCGACACTGAGCACGACTTCGAGCCGACCTACGTCATCTCGCCCGAGAAGAAGGATGTCGTCCGCAGGCTCAAGGACGAGGCGAAGCGCGCCGAGGCCGTCTACCTGGCAACCGACCCCGACCGCGAAGGCGAGGCGATCGCCTGGCACCTCGTGGACGCGATGGCCTTGAAGGACAAGCCGATCCACCGGATCGAGTTCCATGAGATCACCCGGCACGCGATCCTGGAGGCCGTCCAACACCCCCGCCAGATCGACGTCCAGCGCGTCGACGCCCAGCAGGCGCGCCGCGTCCTGGATCGACTCGTCGGGTTCCAGGTCAGCCAGCTCCTCTGGCGGAAGGTGAAGCGCGGCCTCTCGGCCGGGCGCGTGCAGTCCGTCGCCGTGCGGCTCGTCGTCGACCGCGAGCGCGAGCGCGACGCCTTCGTGCCGGTCGAGTACTGGTCGATCGAGGCCGACCTGCGCAAGCAGCTGCCCGGCACACCGGTCTTTCGGGCCGCCCTCACCGAGCAGGACGGCAAGAAGGTCGATCGCTTCGACTTGAAGACCGGCGAGCAGGCCCAGGGGATCGTGGACGATCTCCAGGGATCCGGCTGGGTCGTCCGCGAGGTGAAGCAGACCGAGCGTCAGCGCAACCCGTCGGCGCCGTTCACCACCAGCACCCTCCAGCAGGACGCGGCACGCAAGCTCGGCTTCACGGCCCGGCAGACGATGGCGCTGGCCCAGCAGTTGTACGAGGGCATGCCGGTCGACGGCGGCGAGAGTGTCGGCCTGATCACCTACATGCGAACCGACTCCGTGACGGTCGCCGAGTCCGCCATCGCCGAAGTGCGGCAGACGATCGAGCAGCGGTACGGCCGTGATTTCCTGCCGGCGCAGCCCCGCATCCACCGGACCCGGAGCCGGCTCGCTCAGGAGGCCCACGAGGCGATCCGGCCGACCTCCTCCGAGCGCACGCCGGAGAGCGTCCGGCCGTTCCTGGAGCGTGCCGGCAAGGACGAGCGCGACGGCCGCAACCTGTACCGCCTCTACGACCTGATCTGGAAGCGGTTCGTCGCGAGCCAGATGGCCTCCGCGATCTTCGACCAGACGACCGTCGACATCGACGCCAGCCGGCCGGGCGGCAGCCGCTACACGTTCCGCGCGACGGGCTCGGTGCCGCGCTTCCTCGGGTTTCTGACGGTCTACCGCGAGGGCCGCGACGACGGCGACGCCGAGGACGAGGATGGCCAGCCACGCCTGCCGGAGCTGACGGCCCAGGAGCGCCTGGACCTCCTGGCGCTCCTGCCGGAGCAGCACTTCACCCAGCCTCCCCCACGCTTCACCGAGGCGACGCTGGTCAAGGCACTCGAGGAGCACGGCATCGGCCGGCCCTCGACCTACGCCCCGACCCTCTCGACGATCCGCGACCGCGAGTACGTCGAGATGGAGGATCGGCGGTTCAAGCCGACCGACCTCGGATCGATCGTCAACGACATGCTCGTCGGCAGCTTCAGGGATATCGTGGACGTGGACTTCACGGCCGGCATGGAAGAGAAGCTGGACGACATCGCCCAGGGGGAGCTGCCCTGGGTACCGATGATGCGCGAGTTCTACGGTCCGTTCTCCGAGACGCTCGACCGGGCGCAGCGCGAGATCCAGCACGTCAACCAGACCGCCGAGATCACGGACCAGATCTGCAACAAGTGCGGCAAGCAGATGGCGATCAAGCTCGGCCGGTTCGGGCGATTCCTCTCCTGCACGGGCTACCCGGAGTGTAAGAACGCCCGCCCGATGGAAGAGACGCCGCCGGAGCCCAGCGACGAGATCTGCGAGACCTGCGGCAAGCAGATGCAGATCCGGACCGGCCGGTACGGCAAGTTCCTGGCCTGCACGGACTACCCAGAGTGCCGAACCAGCCGCCCAATCCTGGTGAAGCTCGGGAAGCAGTGCCCCAGGTGCGTCGAGGGCGAGCTGGTCGAGAAGAAGGGGCGGAGCGGCCGGCCGTTCTACGGCTGTGCCCGCTACCCGGCCTGCGACTGGGTCTCGTTCGCCCGGCCGCTGCCGGATCCCTGCGAGATCTGCGGCGGCCTGCGCATCCCGCAGGGCCAGGACAAGGTCCACTGCATCGGCTGTGACGGCGAGCTGCCCCAGCGGGCGCGCAAAAGCGGGGATGGCGCATCCGCCCGATCCGGACGGGGCCGGGCAACCGGCGGCCGGCGCACGGCCGCCGCTCGGTCCGGCTCGACAGGCCGCACCACGTCGGCACGAGCGAAGTCCACCGCCGCCGGGAAGAACGGGACGACGAAGCGAGCGTCGGCGGCAAAGGCGGCCGGCACCGCCGCCAAGGCAGCTGGCACGCGGGCGACGGCGTCCAAGAACGGCACCGCCAAGGCCGCGAAGGCCACAAAGGCCGCTGCGTCGAAGCCACGTGCTACAAAGAATGGAACGGCTGCCAAAAAGGGCGCCGCGTCCAAGACTCCTGCCCGCTCCCGGGCCACCGCGACGTCTACCCGTGCCACACGGGCCAGTTAGCCCGCGACGACGAGAGAGGTAGCTGACCGGATGAGTGCGTACGCTTCGCGCATCGAGCGACTTCGTGCCCTCTTCGACGAGGCGAAGATCGACGGATTCCTGATCTCCCAGCCCGAGTCCCGCTTCTATCTCAGCGGGTACACCGGCCACGACCTGCCGCCTCGCGACTCGGCGGGGTACCTGATGATCGGTAAGGGCGGCGCGCTCCTGCTGACCGACCCGCGCACCAGCGAGCAGGCCGAGAACGAGGCGAACGAGTACAAGACGATCGTCTACTCGGCGAACGCCCGCGTCGGCCAGCGGCTGGTCGAATCGGTCCAGGAGCTCGGCATCACGCAGCTCGGGTTCGAGTCGATCCATCTGCCGTACTCGATCTGGGAATCGTTCTCCGAGGCGCTCGGTGAGAAGGGGTACGAGGCCGCGGACGGCACCAAAGTCCCTGGCCCCGGCGTGGCGATGGTCCCGGTCAAGGATCTGGTGGACAAGCTCCGGATCACCAAGGACACCGCCGAGATGGCGGACCTCCAGGCGGCGATCGACGTCCTGGACGACTGCTTCATGCACCTGGCGAAGCACGAGCTGCGGGTCGGGCGGACCGAGAAGGAGATCGCGCTGGCGGTGGAGCAGTACCTCCAGAGCCGGGGCGCCACGACCTCGTTCCCGTCGATCGTCGCCAGCGGCCCGAACTCGTCGATGCCGCACGCCGTCCCGACAGACCGCCAGCTTCAGGAGGGCGAGCCGATCACGATCGACATCGGTGCGATGGTGAACGGCTACTGCTCTGACATGACCCGGACGGTCTGCATCGGCACGCCTAGCGAGAAGCTCCGGGAGATCCACGCCCTGGTGTTGCAGGCACAGGTGACGGCCGAGCAGAACATCAAGCACGGGATGACCGGCAAGGACGCGGACGCCCTGGCCCGTGACTATCTGGCCGAGATGGGGTACGGCGAGTCGTTCACCCACGGTCTTGGACACGGCATCGGCCTCGAGGTACACGAGCCGCCGAGCCTCTCGATCCGTGGCAGCGAGACGAAGCTCGAAGCGGGGATGGTGTTCAGCGTCGAGCCAGGCATCTACCTGCCGGGCTGGGGAGGCGTCCGCATCGAGGATCTGGTTGTGATGGAAGGCGAGAGCGTGCGGGTCCTCTGCCGCTCCCCGAAGGCGCTCGAGCTCGAGGAGGTAGCCCGATGATCTCAACCGGCGAGCTGAAAAAGGGCGTCATCATCGAGATGGACAATCAGCTCTTCTCGATCCTGGACTACCAGCACCAGAAGATCGGGCGGGGCAGCGCGCAGGTCCGGATGCGGCTGCGGAACGTCCGGACCGGCTCGATCTCAGACACGACGGTCCAGGCTGGCACCAAGTTCCCGCGCGTCCGCCTGGAGCAGCGGGCGATGCAGTACCTCTACGCCGAGGACAACAACTACTACTTCATGGACCAGGAGTCGTACGACCAGATCGGGCTGAGCGCCGCGCAGCTTGGCGACACGATCAGCTACCTGAAAGACGGCATGGTCATTCAGGTCTCGTTCTACGAGAGCGAGCCGGTCGACGTCGAGCCGCCGATCAACGTCGAGCTGCTGATCGTCGAGACCGACCCAGGCTTCCGAGGAGACACCGCCAGCGGCGGCACCAAGCCCGCGAAGACCGAGACTGGCCTGGTGGTCCAGGTACCGCTCTTCGTGAACCAGGGCGAGACGATCCGCGTGGACACCCGGACCGGCGCCTACCTCGAACGCGTCTGATCGATGAACGAGGATCTGGCAGATCAGCTTGGCGAGCTCCTTCGGCTGCTCGACGGTTCAGACGTCGAGGAGCTCGAAGTGGAGCACCAGGGGGCGCGCTTCGTCGTCCGGCGCAACCTCTCCGATGCGCGCCCGGCCCAGCCGGTCGCCGCCGTCGAGCGGCCGGCCCTCACCCCGCGGGCTGATTCGTTCGTGATCACCGCGCCGGTCGTCGGGGTGTTCCGGCGCAACGCTGGCGGCAAGGGCGAGGCCATCCTGGCCGACGGCGACGCCGTGGCGCCTGGGCAGGTGGTCGGCGCCGTCGAGGCGATGGGGATGCTCAACCGCGTCCAGAGCGAGCGGGCGGGCGTCGTCCAGGAGATGCTGGTGAGAGACGGCCAGCCCGTCGAGTACGGACAACCGCTGCTCGTGGTGCGGGAGCCCTGACTGCGCGGCAGAGATCGCCGTATCATCCTCCTCTGACCCGAATCGCGGAGTGATGATGCGGATCTATTCTGTCGGCGCGGTCGGCGAGTACCTTCACGAACTGCTCGAAGCCGACGAGATACTCTCGGACGTCTGGGTCGCCGGCGAAGTCACCAACTTCACCCGCGCCAGCTCCGGCCACCTCTACTTCACGCTGAAGGACGACGAGGGTCAGCTCCGCTCCGTGATGTGGCGCAGCTACGCCAACCGGATCGCCGCCACGCCGAAGGCCGGCGACGCCGTCGTGGCGCACGGCCGGCTCGATTTCTACCCGCCCCAGGGCACCACCCAGATCGTGGTCGACCTGCTCTACCCGGCCGGCGTCGGCGAGGGGCAGCTTCGCTTCGAGGCGCTACGCCTCAAACTGGAGGAGGAGGGACTGTTCGCCGAGGAGCGGAAACGGCCGCTGCCGCCCTTCCCGAAGCGGATCGGGCTGGTCACCTCGGAGACGGGCGCCGTCTACCACGACGTGGTAACCGTGCTCTCACGGCGCTTCCCGATCTGCCAGGTGGTGTTCTGCCACAGCGCCGTCCAGGGCGAGCGCGCGCCGATCGAGCTGGTCGCGGCGCTCCAGCGGCTGGCCGCGTGGCGTGACACGGACGGCAGCCCGGTCGACGTGGTCATCGTCGGGCGGGGGGGCGGCGCTCCCGAGGAGCTGGCCTGCTTCAACGACGAGCGCCTGGCCCGTGCGATCTTCGCGGCGCCCTGGCCGGTCATCTCTGCGGTGGGCCACGAGACGGATTTCACGATCTGTGACTTCGTCGCCGATCACCGCGCGCCGACGCCGTCGGCCGCCGCCGAGCTGGTGTCGCCGGACCTGGCGGCGCTGCGGCTCGACCTGGCGGACCTGCTTGCGCGCGGGCGCATCACCGTCGAGCAGGCGCTCGACGCGGCGGCGCTCGACCTGCGCCGCACCCGCGATCGGCTGATGGCCCATTCGCCGTTGACGCGGATCGCACGGGACCGCCAGGCGACACTGGACCAGTCCGACCGGGCCCGGCTGGCGTTGGAGCGGCACCTGCGGTCCCTCGCCGAGCAGCTCGCGGGGCGCCGGCTCCAGCTCGCGGCGCTGAGCCCGCGCGCCACGCTCGGCCGGGGATACAGCATCGTAAGCACGGCCGGCGGCGAGGTCGTTCGGTCGGCCGCCAACGTCACGGTCGGCGACGGGCTGGCCATTGAGCTAGCGGACGGGACGATCGACGCGACGGCGACCGGCGTGCGCCCCCGTCCACCTGACGACGAGAGATCCGCCGACACCCCTACCGTCCCGGTGAACGGGAGCGGGCAGACGAACCATGCGAGGCAACGATGACAGAGCACGGCACGCTCAGCACTGACGGCCTGGACGACGGCCTCGACTTCGAGGCGGCGTTCGGGAGGCTCCAGGAAGCGATCGGTCAGCTCGAGCGGGGCGGCCTCTCGCTCGAATCGGCGATCGTGACGTTCGAGCGCGGGATGGCGCTGGCGAACCGCTGTGACGAGATCCTCGAAGCGGCCGAGCTGCGGGTGACGCGTGTGCTGGAGTCCAGCACCGTCGCGCTGGACGAGCCAGCTTTCTAGTGGCCTGAGACACCGATCGATGTCCCAGCTTTTGGCGAACGACGCTCTGATCGTGGCCAGCCTCGCCTGGACGCTGGCGCAGATCTCGAAGCTGCTGATCGTGCTGCTGCGCGAGCGCCAGCTTAAGCTCGCGTACCTGACGAGCGCTGGCGGGATGCCCAGTTCACATTCGGCGGTCGTGGTGGCGCTGGCGATGCGCATCGCGATCGACGAGGGGGTGAGCTCGCCGCTGTTCGCCGTCGCGTTCGTGTTCGCCGGCGTCGTCCTCTACGACGCGGCCGGCATCCGGCGGGCGGTCAGCGTGCAGGCCCGAGTGCTGAACAGGATGCTGGAAGAGGTGATCGAGCTCAAGCGCTTCAACGAGAAGCGCCTGCTGGAGCTGCTCGGCCATACCCCGTTCGAGGTGTTCATCGGCTCGCTGCTCGGGCTGCTGGTCGCCCTCTCCTGGTGAGTCGAGTCGTCCATCCTCAACTCTCAGAGCGACGTCGACCAGTCGTGGAACGGACGCGCTATCCGCACCGCGAGCGTCAGCGAGCCGGACCCCGGACGCATAGCTCGCTCACGTAAGGGACAGCGCGCGGCGTGGCGAGACGAAGGTCCGGCTCGCTGACGCTCGCGGTGAGGAAGCAGCCGGTCACATCGACACAGCATCGGCGCCAGCTATCAGGCGATTCCGCGCCTACCTGAGAACCGAGGGCTGAGAACTGACAACTCGGTCAGGCGCCGCGAGCCTTGACGATCAGGCGGTCCAGGTACTCCCGCCGCGCCGCGATGTACTCGCCGCCGCAGGTGATCAGGGTGATGACCGGGATGTCCGGCTGGGCAAAGATCTCCTCGAGCGGAGCACCCTCGGCGCGGACCCACTCGGACGACTCGACGCGGTACTCGAAGCCGCGCCCCTGCTCGTCGATCACCTGGATCGCATCACCCTCCTGAAGGCGATGCAAGAGCCCGAACGGGCGAAGGCGATTGTCCCAGTTCACGTGCGCGGCGAACACGACGTTCCCCGGGACCCCCATGCCCGGCCCGAGCTGCCACCAGGCAACGTCGTCCGGGTGGGTTGGCGTCGCCATCGCACCGTCCTCGGCCTCGCCGACCGGCTCGACGGCCGCTTCAACGCCCAGCGCGGGGATCGTCAGCTTGACCGGCGGCACGCCCCACGGCCCAGACGTCGCGATCTCTGGCAGCGGCGCGTCGGCGGGCTCGGCGTCGTCGTTCGTCTGGCTGACCGGCACGACCGGTTCGAGGTTCGGCACAGGCGGAGGGCTGACCGGCGGCAGATCGGCAGGCAGCGGCGCATCGGTCGGCAGGTCAACGATCTGGGCGGACGCGGGTTGAGCCTGCCAGCCGGCGGTGAGACGTATGCCGGCGAACAGGAGAAGCCCCCGCGCAACCGCGCGGCGGCGTGAGACGCGCGACGCCATCAGGCAGCGGCCATCAGGCGTCGGCCGCGAGCGTGACCGCCGTGACTGCATCCAGGTTGAACATCATGGTCCGGTTGCGCTGCTTGCACTCGCCGATCAGGTACCAGGAGCTCAGGTACGGCAGCAGCAGCTCAGGACGGACGATCGGCTCCGGGATCGGCGACGACATGTCGCCCGGCGGGTAGTGGAGCTTCACGTACGTCCCTCGGAGAAGGCCGTCCGCGAGCGCCGCGAAGACCTGCTGCTGCTGGCCACTCCTCGGCGCGGTCACGGCCTCCAGCGTACGCTGGACCAGCGGCTGGAGGTGGGCCGGGAACATCGCCGGCAGCTTGCGCATCAGCGAGCCGAGCCGGTCCGATGGGATCGAGCGATCCTTCATCGCCTGCCGGAGAATCATCACCAGCAGCTGGGCCTCGCGAAGGTCGAAGCAGCCCTCGCCGCCGCCGGGTACACCTTCCGCGATGAAGCGGTAGCCCTGCCGGCGAACGAGCGGCAGCCGCATGTCCGTGCGGATGATGTTGAGGTCCGCCTGAACCTGGCGTTCGCTCAAATGGAACTTGTCGGCGAGCTCACGACGGCTCTTGCCAGGAGTCTCGGCAATGTCCTCGACGATGTGCCAGATACGCCGAAAACGGTCCGCCACAAGCCGCTTACGTTCCATCGGGCCATCCTCAGTCAAGCCCCGATTGGGCGTTTTTTGGGACAAAAAGAAAGACCGCCGATAGCCCGCCCGCGCGGCGGAAGTGGGACTAACTGACGGTCGATTGGGTGCAGGTGCGCTATGGTACGCGAGCCGGGATTCGAACCCGGGGCCTCAGCCTCCGCAGGGCTGCGCTCTAATCCGCTGAGCTACTCGCGCGGACGCAGACGGTAGTGTACCATAGGCCTATACCCCTGACAAGACGCCTGGGCTGCCCATTTTCGGCCTTTTTGTCGGCCTCTTCCGTCGAGTTGCAATGGGGTTTCAAAACCGCCAGTGCATACTCTCCGGTGGCTGTCTGGGGTCTTTTATGTATTTCGCCGAGGTGACCCGGGATGAAACTGAGCGTGGTCGGTGGGGCCGGACGGGTCGGTTCGACGACCCTCTTCCAGCTCGTACTCGAAGGCGGCTTCCAAGAGCTTGCCGTTTGTGACATCGCCCGTGACGCCGCCGATGGCGAGGCGCTCGATCTGCGCCACGGACTCGCCCTCTCACACCGCTGCACGATAACCGCGGGCGGCATCGAAGCCAGCGAGGGATCCGACTTTATTGTCATAACTGCTGGGATCCCAAGACAGCCGGGTGAGACCCGTCTGGACCTGTTGAAAAAAAATGTCGATCTGATGACGGGCGTCCTCGAGCAGGTCACGAAGCATAGCTCTAACCCGTTCATCATCATGGTCGCCAATCCGGTGGATGTCCTGACCTACCAGGCGATCACCACTACGGGCTTGCCGCCAGGCCGTGTCATCGGCACCGGGACGCTGCTCGATACCACCCGGTTCCGCTCGCTGCTCGCGGAGCGGCTGGGCGGGGTCACCCCCGACCAGGTCTACGTCTACATGCTCGGCGAGCACGGCGACAGCCAGGCGCCGGTCACCAGCATCGGGACCGTGGCCGGCATGCCGCTCCGGCAGTATCCCGGCTTCAGCGAGGATGCCCTCGCCGAGGTGATCGAGGCGACCCGCTTCGGCGGCGCCGAGGTGATCAAGCGGAAGCGTGGCACCTTCTATGCAGTCGCGCCGATGATCACGCAGCTCATCCGCTCGATCCGGCTGGATGAGAAGCGGGTGCTACCGGTCTCGGTGCGGATGGACGGCAGCTACCTCGGCATCAAGGACGTGGCGCTCTCGATCCCCTGGGTGATCGGCAAGGACGGCCCGGAGCAGCCGCTCCACCTGCCGCTCGACGAGGGAGAGAAAGCGGCGCTGCTCAACTCGGCGAACGTGCTTCGCGGCGCGCTGGACGAGGTCGGCCTGAAGTAATTTCGGACAGGATTCACAGGATTGTCAGGATTGACGACGAGAACCCTGGTAATCCTGTAAATCCTGTCCAGAGAACCCGTATCCTGCGCTCGCGCATCGGTCGTCAGACGCCAGTCCTCGGCCGTCGGCCGCTGGTTGCCGACACGGAGAGCCCCGGACTGGCGAGCCAGATCGGAGAGATAGGATGGCTACGGTCGAGAAGGAGCTTTTCGTCTTCCCGGACCCTCCGGATCCGAACGAGGTCGAGTGGCCGGGCACGCCGATCGGCGAGGCGAACGTCCTGACCAGGACGAAAGCCCGAACGCTGGTCAGCGACAAGGCGATCGACGCCAAACCCGGCCTCTACGAGGATCTGCTGGGATCGGCGACCCGCTACATGGAGTCCGCCGAGGGCAAGGCTGCCACCCGCGCCCACGACGTGATGGTGCACGGCATCCGCGTCCGCGCCCACACCAACTCGCCCCACCTGATCGACTTCTGGCTGGACAACTGGTACACCCCGGCCGAGTGGAAGCAGATCACCGGCAAGGACGCGCCGGCCGAGCCGCAGATCATGGTGTACGCCTTTGGCGGCATCACGGAGCAGGCCGAGGCAGCCTATTACAGCCGCGAGCACAACACCGTCATCTTCTTCAACACGTCGTACTACGGCCAGCTCAAGAGCTGGGTGCTAGGATCGGTCGGCCGGGTGTTGGCCGACGAGTACGGCATCCACTCGCTGCACGGCGCCGCCGTCGAGCTTTCCGGTAAGAAAGGTGTGCTCTACATCGCGCCGACTGGGACCGGGAAGTCCACCAGCTCGTACGGTCTGATGAAGTTTCCGAACACCCGCTTCCACTCTGACGACTGGGTCTACGTCCGGTACGTCTACCAGACGAAGGACGGCACCCGCGTCGGGCCTCGGCGGATCGACGCGCCAGATGGCCCGGTCGACGGCTACCGCTGCTTCCGCTGGCTGGAAGAGCACCCGACGGCGGACGTCCCGATGACGGGTCTGACGCCGGAGAACGACGAGCTGCAGCTTCGGACCTCTGACTTGGCGCTGGACAAGGGGATCGAGGCGTACACCTACATCTCCGAGAAGGTGTTCTACCTCCGCACCAATCTGGTGGAGAACTTCCCAGAGGCCGCGCTCGACATCCTCAACTCCAAGAAGGAGAACGTCCCGGACATCACCCCTGAGTTCCTGGAGGAGCATCGGACGCTGCTGGATCACGTCTCCAAACTGGTGATGGAAGCGGACCACGAGCCGACCCGCAACTACTTCCAGGAGATCGGCGCGGAGAAGACGCGCGAGGTCATGGGCCGGCTGTTCGCTTTCGAGAACGCCCGCGCGATGCTAGACGTCACGCCGGTTTTCGGCAAGGAGCGGGTGTTCACCAACCCGCTGGAGCCGCTGTTCGTGACCAGCGTCTTCCTGCTGAAGCGGGACTTCACGGAGGACACCGTCCTGGAGCGGCTGCCGCTCAACACGTTCATGGAGCGGCTGCTGATCGGGCTGACGCCCACGGGCACCCGTGAGATCGCCTACAACAACTACCGCGCCACGGACGATACCTTCGAGCGCGCCTACATCGCGAAGGTGGAGGCGGAGACGAAGGCGTCCGGCGAGCCGCTCTACCCGGTGCTGGTCGCGAAGGAAGACGTGCCTATCACCCTGCTCGAAGAGTTCGAGCTGTTCCGCGCCATGTACCAGGCCGCCGCCTGCTACTCGCTGAACACGATCTTGCAGAAGGATCCGACGATCCAGGACAAGATGACGGCCGTCAAGCTGACGATGGACCTGATCGCGACGGCGGTTGAGGAGCGCCCCGAAGAGCTGGACCTCTCGATCGACACCTACCGCTCGTTCATCTCTTCCTGACCGGTCGTGTCTCACAGCGTCACGCTGATCCCCGGCGACGGCACTGGTCCCGAGATCATGGCGGCGACCCGCCGTGCGATCGAGGCGACCGGCGTCGAGATCGCGTGGGACGTCCAGCCGGCTGGCGCCTGCGTGATCGAGCGCGAGGGCACGCCGCTCCCACAGCGCGTCCTCGACTCGATCAAGCGCAACCGGGTGGCGCTCAAGGGCCCGATCACGACACCGGTCGGGCGGGGTTTTCCGAGCGTCAACGTGGCGCTCCGCAAGGAGCTCGACCTGTACGCCAACCTGCGCCCGTGCAAGACGTACCGGGGCGTTCGAACCCGCCACGACAACGTCAACCTGGTCGTCGTGCGTGAGAACACCGAAGACCTGTACGTCGGGCTGGAGCTCGGCTACGACGATCCCCGCACCGGCGACCTGGTGTCGAAGCTGGAGTCGCTCGGCTCGAAGCCGCTCCCCCCGAAGTCGAGCGTCTGTCTGAAGGCGATCTCGGTCGAGGGGAGCCGCCGGATCGTGACGTTCGCGCTGGAGTATGCGCGGGCCAATCGGCGGCGGCGGGTGACGATCGTCCACAAGGCGAACATCATGAAGCTGACGGACGGCCTCTTCCTGCGGATCGGCCAGGAGGTCGCCCGGTCCTACCCGGACGTCGAGGTCAACGACGTCATCGTCGACAACATGTGCATGCAGCTCGTGCAGAAGCCGGAGTTGTACGACGTCCTGGTGATGCCAAACCTGTACGGCGACATCCTGTCAGACCTCTGCGCCGGGCTGGTTGGGGGCCTGGGCGTGGTGCCGGGGGCGAACTGCGGCGAGCTCGGCGCCGTCTTCGAGCCGATCCACGGGAGCGCCCCGAAGTACGCCGGCCAGAACAAGGTCAATCCGACCGCCGCGATGCTCTCGGCCGTGATGATGTTGCGCCACCTCGATGAGCGTGAGGCAGCGGATCAGTTGGAGCGCGCGATCAGCCGCGTCATCGCCGAGGGGAAGCGCGTGACCTACGACCTGAAGCCGCGCCCGAACGACCCGACCGCCGTCGGCACGTCCCAGTTCGCCGACGCCGTGATCGCAGCGATGCACGCCACCACCCTCCGTTCCCAATCCCGTTAGCGCACCGCCGCGGCATCCGCTTTGCGCGACCCAACAGCGCCCAAACCCCGATAATGCGCCTATGACCGTGTCAACGCCGCTCGCCGCCTCGGCGGCGGCCACGCCCGCCAGCCCACCGGCTGCCCGTACAGACCGCTACGGTCTCATCGCCGCCCTGCTCTCACCTGACGCCCTGCTGATAGTCGGACTGGCGGCGATCGGGCTGCTCCTTCGGCTTCCACACCTCTGGACGATTCCGCGCTTCACCGACGAGACCCGCGAAGTGCTCCGGGCGATCGAGTTGCTGAACGGCGGCCTCTCCACTGCCGATCGCCTGGTCAACGTGGACGCCTACATCGGCGGGTTGTACCTCTGGCTGCTGGCGGGCATCTTCTGGCTGACCGGCGTCAGCGCCCTGACCCCTCGCCTGGTGATGGCCGTGGCCGGGGCGCTGGCGGTCGGCTGCACCTACCTGCTGGCCCGCGACCTTGGCGGCCGGCTGGCCGGACTGCTGGCCGCGGCGCTGCTGGCAACCAGCGGCGGTCAGATTCTGTCGAACGGGCACATCGCCTGGTCCCACTGCCTCACCCCGACGCTGACCACGCTCGCGACCTGGATGCTCCAGCGCGCCGTTCGACTGGACTGCCGCGGGTCGTGGCTCGGCAGCGGGTTTGCGTTCGGGCTGGCACTCCAGACCCACCCGGCCACGCTGGTACTCTTGCCCGGCGCGGCAGCGTACGTCCTCTGGTGGGGCCGCCGCTGGCTGCGGACGCCCTGGCCGTATCTCGGGCTCCTCCTGTTCGTGCTGGCGTACGCCAACGTGCTGATCTTCAACGTGATGACCGCGGGCGGCACCCTCCGCGAGGCGGCCACGGTCCGGGACCGGTACGACCAGGGCATCGTGGTCGACTTCCTGATCTACCTCGGCAACCACCTGCCGCACGGGCTGATGCTGCTCCGCTACCTGGCCGGCGCCGTCGACGCCCGGAGCAGCGCCATCGCCTACCTGCTCGATCCGACGCTCTGGCTCTACGGCGGACTCTCGGTGGCGGGACTAATCTACTGCGCAAGGCGGGGAGCCCCGCTCCTGCTGCTGATGACCCTCTCCTCGATCCTGATCATGCCGTTCTTCAACCAGCGGAAGTACGTACCGATCTCAGATGGCAGGTATCTGATGCCGCTGCTCCCTCTGGCGTACGCCGGCATCGGGGCGCTGCTCGCGGCGGGCTGGCAGCAGATCGCGGACCGTCGCCCGAACTGGCGCCTCGCCTTTGCGATCGGCGCGGTGCTACTGGTGCTCTACCCGCTCGCGCCGCTGACCCGATACGTCGGCCAGGAGGTGGCGGCCGGCCGCACCAACGAGCCGCTGCTCCGGGCCGTCGACGCCGTCAGCGCGGCGCGCCGCCCGGACGAGGCCGTCCTGCTGGATCGTGACCTCGCCGACGTGAAGCTGGAGGGCGGCGGGACGGCGTTCCGCTCGCTTCGGTTCCTGCTGGCCGGGGTCGGGATCGACGACCGGTCGGTGGACAGTGTCTCCGACTACGCCGGCAAGATGAGCCCGGGCTCGAGCGCCCTGCTGATCGCCGATGCGCGCCGGTTCGCGGCGCTCGTGCAGGAGCTCGAGCGGCTACGAGGGATCGGGGTGCGGTCCAGCGCGATCGCGCAGCCGGCCGGCGCCCACGAGTACGGCGCCTACCGCCTCGAACGGACCGGGAGTGCAGGCTGGCCCCCGGCACTTGACTCCCCCGTCGGAGGACGCCCCTACCCCCAGCCCCTCCCCCGCGCGCGGGGGAGGGGAGCAGGCGATTCTGTCCCTCCTTCCCCCACGCATGGGGCTGTGGGGATTGAGGGGCCCCATGGTAGGTCGGCAAGGGGCTGGGGGTTAGGGGCTTCTTCGGCATCGTTCGGGCGCGGCGGCCTGTCAGTCTACGCGGCACTGCCAACCGGGCCCATGACGGACAGTGCCCGATCGCATACGGACGGCGGCGAGCCGATCGTCGCGGCTGGCGACTCGGCCGACGTGCGTCAGGCCGGCGCGAAGCCAGGCGTTCCAGTCGAGACGTTCGCGACGAGCCTGGTGAACCCGCGCGGACTGGCGTTCCGCCAGGATGGCAGCCTCTTCGTGGCGCTGGCCGGGAACGGCGGTCCGGACTCGGTCGACGTCGGGCGGGAGAAGCCCCAGCGGTACGGCAAGTCTGGTCTGCTCCTCCGGATCACGCCGACCGGCGACAAGTTCCTGATGGCGCGCGACCTGCCCTCGATCGTGACGGCCGTCAACGAGGAGTGCGGCCCGAGCGCCGTCGCGTTCGTGGACGAGCGCGCCTACCTGCTGCTGGCTTCCGGCGGCTGGGAGATCGGCGATCCGGCCTACCACAGCGGCGTCTACGAGCTTCAGCCGAACGGCGGCCTGAAGCTGGTCTGGGACATGACGGCGCACGTCCTGGAGAACCCGGCGAAGGCGCGCCGCGAGGACCCCAGGGCGGACGTCCCGGGCGGCATGGCGTACGGGATGACCGCGCTGGACGGCAAGCTCTACGTCACAGACGCAAACCAGGAGCAAGTGTTCGAGGTCGATCCGACGAACGGGCAGGCGCGCCAGGTAGTCGAGTACCCAAGGTCGAATCGCGCCCTGACGGGTATCACGGCCGGACCGGACGGCGCGCTGTACGTTGCCGAGTGGGCTTCCAACAAGATCACACGGATCACGCTGGACGGCAAGGTCGGCGACGCCGCCACCAAACTGCGCACGCCGGTCGGGGTGACGTTCGGGCCGGACGGCGCGATGTACGTCGTGGAGTTCACCGGGCGCGTCCTGCGCGCGGCGCCGGTCGGCGAGGAGCAGCGCGACATCCTGGCCGAGGGGCTACGCGCGCCGACGGCGATCGCCTTCGGGCCGGACGGCAACCTGTACGTCTCGGTCCACGGCCAGAACGCCGGCCAGGGCGAGGGGCAGATCGTCCGGCTGCGCCTGGCGCCGCCCGACCCGGCGCTGGAGCGAGCGCGCTGGGCGAACGGCGCCGCCTGGGGCGGCGGCCTGCTGGTCTTCCTGGCGCTGCTCGGGATCGGCTGGTACTTCCGCCAGCGCCGGCCAATCTCGTAGCGCGGGGGCTCGTCCCCCGCTGGTGCCAGACCGTTCGGGCGGGGGACAAGCCCCCGCGCTACGGCACCAGGGTGCTCGAGACAGGCACTTAGCCGGCCAGCACCTCGACGGTGGCGACGAGCACCGCGTCCTCTTGCCAGGTCGCGGCGGAGGGCGAGCGGCCCGTGACCGGCACGGCCGTCTGGTTGTCCGGCCGCAGCACGCCGATCGCCAGCCCGTACTCGCCGGGCTGCGAGCTCGGCGTCACCCGCACGCGCATCTCGTCCACGACGCGCTCGCCGACCTTCCAGCGCGAGAGATGGTGCTTCCTGCCGCCGATCTGGTCGTCCTCGCTGGCGAGTACCCGACCGCCGGCTGTCACGACGCGCCCGATCGAGCGCAGGTCCTCCTGCGAGGGCGCCGCCAACTGCCAGTGGAGCCAGATCCGGAGGTAGTCACCAGCCTTGACGATGTCCTTCTCGACGGTCACACCCTCCAGAGTGACCACGCGCCCGAAGGTGGCCCCGACCAGGGTGCTCGGCGCGGGCGGCGCGCCGGCCGGCGCGAGCGGCTCCGGCTCGTTGCGGCGCGCTGGCGCGGAGGCCGGCGACGTGGGGACCAGCGGGAGCTTCCTGTCACAGGCGGCGGTGGCGAGTGAGAAGCCGAGGGCGGCCAGGCCAGCCAGAAGGCGACGCCGTGAGCCACTTCCCGAAGCCGAACGAGCGAGCATCAACATCCCAGAAGCTGTATCGTGTACACCAGCCTCGCAACGGTGAGAGCTGCCATACCCCACTCAACCCGCCCCATCGGCCGACGCCACGATACTGGAAATGCCGCCTGGACCGGGCCACTCGAAGGGTAGCAAAACCATCACAGCTCGACCAGGGTCAAGACGGGCCTAGACAGAACTGGCTATGGTGGCCGTTTGCAGGCGCCGATTCGCTAGACTCACGGCATGGCACGTCAGAAGCTGGAGAAGACGAACGCGCTCCGCCTGCTCGACGCGAAGCGTGTCCCGTACGAGGCGCTCACCTACGATGCCGAGATCCACTCGGCCGTCAGTGTCGCAGAGGCGTTGGGTGTGCCACCGGAGCAGGTGTACAAGACGCTGGTCGTCCTGCGCGAGGAGCTCAGCAGCCGGCCGCTGCTGGTGATGATCGCGGGGCCGGAGGAGCTCGATCTTCGGCTGCTGGCGCGCTCGATCGGGGCGAAGGCGGCGCGGATGGCACCCCACTGCGACGCCGAGCGGCTGACCGGCCTCCAGGTGGGCGGCATCGGCGCCCTGGCGCTGATGAATCGGCCGTTCGAGCCGTGCATCGAACGGGCGGCGCTCCAGTTCGAGTGGGTTCTGGTGAACGGCGGCCGACGCGGCCTGAACCTGCGCGTCGCGGTCCAGGACCTGATCCGACTGACCGGCGCCCGAGTCGTCGACGCCGTCCGGCGCGAAGAAGCCCTCACCCCCCGGCCCCCTCTCCCGCGCACGGGAGAGGGGGAGAAGCGGTAGCCTGGCGTGTTCCGCTGGCCCGTCGAGCTGACCGCGTTCTCGCATGGCAGTCTCGGCGTCGCGCGGACCGGCCTGCTCGACGTCACGCCTCGTGGGGCCGCCTTCACCCTGTCCGTCCTGGGTCACGTCGGGCACGCTGCCCACCTTGCCCTGCTCGACGCGTATCTGAAAGGCCAGATGCGGCTCACCCCGTCGACGGGCATCGGCGAGGACGCCGGGATCGTGCTCTCGTCACTCGCGGCTCCGCTGGTCGCCGCACACGAACTGCGGCTGGATCGCCTGTCGCTCGCAGACGTCGTGCTTCTCCCGCGCTCGCTCACGGCTGACGACGATGACCGCCGCTCCTCGGACGACGGCCCCGTGCGCGGCCCGGACAGCCCCCGCTTCGTGCTCCGCTCGCCGCGTGGCCACGTCTGGGTCCAGGCCGCCGAGTGGTTCGAGATCGCCGGGTGCGCCGGCACGCTCCAACCCGGCGTGACATCGCCCTGGTACGACGCGATCGTGTCACTTCCACGCCGGCCAAGCACACATGACTGGTTCGGCGGCGATCTTTCGCTCCCGCCGATCGAAGTTGAGCTGCGTGAAGCAACCTCGCCGCGCCCACCGTCGGACTCGCTGGTAACGTCGCTTCGCGCGCTCGCGCACGCACGCTGGGCTCGGGCGGCCGCGCCGCTTCGGCGATCGGCGGCGGACGCCCTTCGGGCCGTCGACGGAGCGCAGCACGATCCACCCAGGGGGCTCGCGCAGGAGATCGGCCATGAGCTTCGCGCCGTCCGCGGATCGACGGACGTTCGCCGATTCGACGCTCTGAGCGACGTTCTCCCGGCCCTGTCAGAAGATACCGGAGCCCCGCTGGAGGCGACCGCGTCCTGGCGCGGCCTTCGCATCGACCTCACCAGGCTGCCCGACCTCGACGGCCACCGGACCCTCTGCCTGCTGCCGCCCGCCGACGCCGACCCCACAACGCTCTTCGAGACGATGCGCGACCTCGCCTGGCAGACCATCGAGGGGCTGATCGGCCGGCCGCTGCCGGAGCGCCGCACCGAGCCGATGGCGCTTCGCCTCGTCGAACGAGACGGCTGCACGACCACGCTCGATGTCGGCGCTTCGGTGGTGATCGGCCGGAATCAGACGGTATTCGCGGCCTGGGTCGGCTCCGATGGGCGGGTCATGCTGAAGCTACTCCCGCCCGGCGGCACGCTCGGCCACTGACGACGAGCCGGCGAT
>Ga0209382_10001514_pt1 | contig 36371 bp, 17 predicted proteins | sample SoiMetdeltSBSDD5_FD_187599 | JGI IMG/M metagenome (GOLD analysis project Ga0209382, IMG submission 187599) | Bulk soil microbial communities from a Populus tree surrounding site in Tennessee, USA - Soil MetaG P. deltoides SBSDD5 (SPAdes) (version 2) | ecosystem: Environmental > Terrestrial >... | reverse complement strand
ATTGGCTTCTCTCGTGATGTGGTAGTCCCGAAAGTTTGCCAATGAACCCCTTTTTCGACAAGACCTAGGCCCCTCCACGCTTTACTGGAGTGCTACCGCGTGACCTACTCTGGACTTTAACTAGACTTGCGCAGTGACCGAAGTATTTCACCACCAAGACACGAAGACCCAAAGAAAACAAGAAACATTCTTAGTGAACTTCGCGCCTTCGAGTCTTGGTGGTGAGTTCTGACACTTTAGTATAAACAGTAATCCCTGCTATGGCGTCTGGAAAAGCGCCAGAACTTCCGCAGCGCTGAGCGCGCGGTTGTACAGGCGGAATTGATCAAGCTGCCCATCCAGATACGGATCAGTGGACCACTGTGACCGCGCCAGCCAGTTGTTCACCGTGTTGCCCAGGCTGTTGGGATTCAACGTTGTGCCGGTGTTCTGGCCGACCTGCACACCATCCACATAGACCGTCACGGCGTTGCCGGATTGAGTCACGGCCACATGCTTCCAGACTCCGGTAGGCAGCGCCGCGTTCCCGTTGGTGCGTTGAGTTCCGCCGGTCCCGCTCGTCGTGATCCCATATTGCATCAAGTTGTTGCTGCTGTGCCGGGGCGTCAGATACATGTAGACGGTCGTATTGTTCCCGAAGTCAAAGATGCGCCGATTGTTGCTGATGGTATCCAACTTTACCCAAGTAGAGACCGAGAAGTTCGTCAGCCCGTTCACCAGGCCCGTCGGCAGACTCACGTAGTCATTCGTCGCGTCGAGGTCAACTGCCTGGCCGACCTTGCCGGCCACGAAGACCGGGCCATTCACCAGCGTGCCGTGCTTGCCGTTGCCGCTGCTGTCATTCGCGTTCCCTTCAAACTGATACCAGGCAATCGGACCGACGGAAGGCGTTGGCGTGTTCGTCGGGGTATTCGTCGGGCCGGGCGTGTTCGTCGGCGTGGGCGTTGGTCCACCGACATTACTCGTGTCCACTCGGTCGGCGACGATCGTAGCGCCTGATGAACTCGCGTTCTTGGTGCCTGTCACACGTACCTTAACTGTGTGGCTCCCGCTGGTCAAGTTCGGGCTGGTCCAAACCAACACCTGGTCGGCGCGCGTGGCCGCATACAAATCCACGTTGGTCTCGGCGCCGCCGTCAATGGACACCGCGAAGATGCCGTGATTGTTCGCCTTGGCTGAATAAATTTCTACTTTGGTGCCTGTGAAGGCGACTTGATAGGCGTTGTTCGTAACGCTCGTCCAGTGATTATCGCTCTGATAAGCGCCGCTCTGGCTACCATAACTCCAGGTGCCCGTGTAGTTGAATTGGTTCTGTCCGGTGCCGGTCGTGTTGTCATTCGTGATGACCAGTCCATTGGGCGTGGGGCTGGGAGTCAACGTGGGCTGGACGCCGCTGACGCCGGTCACCACAAACGTCGTGACCGAGTTCGCCGCCAGCGTCGTGCTGAACTGACGATTGCTAACGGTAATGTTGGATAACTGCACCAGGTTTTCCGTCGCCGAGGTGCGATGCGGCGTGGCCGGCCCGGTGGCCGTCGTAAAGCCAGTCAGATCGTATGTCATCGCTACGCCCGAGGCCGTGTTGTTGTAGCTTACGATCACGAGCTTGCTGGTAGCCGGGTCGTAGGCCGCGACGGATTTGGCGTCGCCCGAAGCGATGATCTGATAGCCGGGTCGGATGAACTTAGTGTAATTGCCGAACATGTAGTATTTCTTCGTGAGCCAGTACGTTTCCGATCCGCTAAAGTTTGCATGGATCGCGCCCCAGTTTTTATTCTGATTGGCCTGGTTGCTTTCTTCTTCGACGATTTGCCAGAAGACCCAGGCGTGGGGCCGGAGGTAGTTGATGTCGTCGGTCAGCTTCACCGCCAAACTTAACGGGGCCTCCATCGCATTGTGGTTGTGGACCGTCCCGGCCGTGCCATCCACTTCCGACATCCACAAACGTTTACCCAGGCTGACGGACAGGTTTTTCAGATTCGTCCGGTCGGTGTTTGTGCCGCCATACGTGTGCGTATTAATTTGGGTGAGGTAATTCTTCGCGGCAGTGCTGTAAGCATTGATCGTGCCAATCGTGTCGCCCGAGCCGCTCTCATCCGGCGCGGAGACCTTGGTGCCTGTCAGCCCTTTGGCGACCAACGCGGCCCCCACCGCTTGCACCACGGTATCCTGCTGCGGTCGCCCAATGTGCGCGCCTTCTTGCGTGGTGACACCCGGGCCGCACCACCAAGTTGCGTTGGGTTCGTTGAGGGGTTCCAGGTTGCGGAAGGTGACTCCCCAACTGTCCCGAAAATGTTCGGTCACTTCGGTCAAGTAATCGGCAAAGGCGGCTTCCTGGCCGCTGATCAAGTTATCGCCGCAGCCGGTTCGACCGCGCGTGTCGCCTTCGATGGTCATGAACCAGGGCGGCGAGTTGGAGAAGGCTTCGGTGAGGTTCGCGCCGCGGGCGATGGCGGCCGAGAGCACCCAACGCTGGTTGGCGTCCACGGTCCAATCGTAAACGCCGCTTGAATTGAGGTAACTGCGGACTAGCTTGCCGGGACCCATGCCCTGTTGCGAGGCCGAACTGCCACCAATGTTGTAGCGGACGATGTTGAGGCCTAAACCGGAAGAGCTAAAAACTAAATCCGCAATTGCATTGCGGTTGGCATCCGACCAGCCGCCGAGGACGTTCGCCCACCAAGCGAGTGACGTGCCCCAGCCTTCAAAGTTAGCGACATACACGTTGCCGGGATTCACAATCGCCGCGGCGAGCGCGGGCTGAGAATTAAAAGGTATTAGGCCCAACACCAAGCTGATGATTAAGATGATGCGTAACTTATTGAGCATGGTGATCTCCTTTCCACCTCACCCCCGGCCCCTCTCCTAAATGGGAACGCGCTCCTTCGACTGCGCTTCGCTCCGCTCAGGATGCGCCTTCCCGTTTAGGAGAGGGGAGAAATACAGACGGCTCTGCTCCCCTCTCCTGACGACACATCCTGAGCGGAGCGCGACGGTTTTTCGCGCGTAGTCGGAGGGGTGTCGTCAGGAGAGGGGCTGGGGGTGAGGCAGGCTAAATACTTTCTGAGATTCGTTTATTTCACTTCTGCCTATTAGCAAAAGCCTTCCAGGTTCATGCTGTGAGCCTGGAAGACTTTATCATTTTGCCCTGTGGGCCGGAGGAAATGATGGAAGTCAATCATTTCCTCCGGTGTGTAACTACGAGTTACGGATAGTTGGTCACCGTCGCCGGCGTCGAGTTGGTCGGCGTGGTCGCACCGGTGTTGTTGATCACGAACTGGATCATGCCGGCGTTCCCTAACGACACCGTGGAAACGTTGTGGAACTTGACGTTCGGCGTGTTCGGGACCTCGAAGGCGCGGTCGCACCAGATGCTGGTGTCCACGTTCATGAAGATATAGCTGGCCACGCCCCAGGCCTCATGCGTCGTGACGGTGTTGGCGACCTTGTAGGCCGCATAACCGCGGGTGGACCCGTTCATCCAGGCGGCCTGGTTCGGCTGGTCGTACCCGATCTCGTTCTGGAAGAAGATGGTCTTGCCGTTCTGACCGTTCCAGATGACCTGATACTTCTGATAGTGCTCGACGAACAGACCGGTCGCCAAGACGTTGTTACCGTTGACGATCAGGCCGGTGTCGGTCGTGTTGGCGGTCCAGCCTACACCACTGCCGTGGTCAGCGCGCCAAGCCCAGATGTGGTCAATGATCGTGTCGTAGCTGTTGACGATCAGGCTGGTGGTGACCTTGCCGGCGAACTGGCCGCCGATGCGGAAGAACACGTCCTGGATGGTGACCGGGTTGCTGGCATGGCTGGTGGTGTTGCCCTGCGTGCCGACGATCAACTGCGCGGGCGACAGGGTCAAACCAGCGTCGAAGAGCAGGCCCTTGAGCCGCACGCCGTCAACATTCGCCACTTGCATGGCGGTGACGCCGTTGTCATTGACGATGGTTGGGTAGCCGATGCCGAGGACAACGGTATTGGCATTGTTGATGTTGATCGTCTGGGTGATGTGGAAGATGCCCGGGGTGAAGAACAGATTGCAGCCGTTGTTCAACATGGTGTTGATCGTCGCGGCGCTGGTGCCGGGCATGACGACGTAGAACTGGCTCATCGGCAGCGAGGTGCCGGGCGTGTTCGGCCAGCTTGCGCCGGACGCATTCGTGCGCAGGTTCGGGAGGAAGACGCGGTAGTTGCCGCTTGCGTCAACGTACAGGTATGGTACGTCGCGGGAGACCGGGGTCGTCCCGAGCACGGTCTTGGGGGAGGCCGGGAAGCTGGGCGCGGGAGCGCCAGCCACACCGGAGAAGACCATGTTCCAGACCGCACCGTCCCAACTACCGAAGTTGCTGTCCTTGGAATACCACTGCTGCTGCGAGGCCGAGGCGACCTGGCCGGTGACCCTGGAGTCAGAGATGTAGCCACCGCTCGCCCAGCCGAAGCTGGCCGGGTAGACATTCAACCCGCCGATGATGTTCATGCGACGGAAGGGCGCGGCTTGGGCCACGGCCCAGCGATTGGCGCCGCCGCCGGTGTTGACGGTCAGGTTCTCGGTCGAGCGCCAGAAGTTCTGCGTCGCATTGCCGGCATCCGAAGCATTGAAGGCGTCCACGGTAACGGCGCCGTTGATTGTCACATCGCCAGGGTTGAGGCCCAGCCCGGCGACCGAGAGGTAGAAGCCGACATTGTCGAAGACGGCATAGCTGCCGGGCTTGAAGAGGTGCGCGCGGCGGGTCTCAGCGAATTGATGGGCCTGGGTGTCCTTCATCGCGTTGAAGTCGGCGTCAAGTGTCGCCTGGATGGAGGCATCCGACATGTTGTCTTCAAAGATACGCATGTTCGGGCCGAAGTTGGGTTGGTTCGGCTGATTGCAACCACCGGGAACGGCGGTGTTGGTCGGTGTATTCGTCGGCCCGACCTGCGTGTTGGTCGGTGTATTTGTTGGCCCGACCTGCGTGTTGGTCGGCGTATTCGTCGGTCCACCACTGCCGGTGTAGATTTCAAATTCCCAGAGCGAGTAGCCCCAGCTCGTCGCGCGGACGGTGCCATTCATGCGGACATAGCGCCCACTGCCGGCGAGGCCGGTCAGATCATCAATGCCGCCGTCGCTGGCCGTGGTGGTGTAGATGTTCGTCCAACCCGAGGCATCGTTCGAGGTCTGGATTTGATAAGACTTGCCGTAAGCGGTTTCCCAATTCAAGCGGACGCGGCAGATGCTCTGGGTTGAGCCGAGGTCCACGTAAATCCACTGCGGATCTACCGCGTGGACACTTTCCCAGCGCGTTCCGGCATTACCATCTACGGCCATCGCCGCCGTGTTGCCGCCCAGGACGGAGGAGGCCGTCGCGGGTTTGCCTTGAGCGACATTCGTCGCGCCGCAGCCGGCGACCGGGGTATTCGTGGGGGTGTTCGACGCAACGGGAGTGTTGGTGCGGGTCGATGTTGGCCCTACGGAGGTATTGGTCGGCGTGTTCGTCGCGCCGCCCGAACCGAAGATTTCGAACTCCCACAAGGAGTAGCCATAAGCCGTGCCGCGGACGGTGCCGTTCATGCGGATGTAGCGCCCGCTGCCGGACAGGCCGGTCAGGTCGTCAACGCCGCCATCGCCGGTCGTCGTCGTGTAGATGTTCGTCCAGTTCGTCGCATCATTCGAGGTCTGGATTTGATACGACTTGCCGTAGGCCGTTTCCCAGCGCAGGATCACATGGGTGACCGACATGGTCGCGCCGAGGTCCACGTAAATAAATTGCGGGTCAATGCCTTGCGCACTGGCCCAACGGGTGCCTAAGTTTCCGTCCACGGCTTCCGCGCACGGAAACTGAGGCGCGGGCGAACACGTGACCGGCTTGCCGAGCGCCAGGTTGGGGCCTTGCGCTTGGACGGCCAGCGGCACTATCAGGACGGTAGAGGCTACCAAACTGATAATGACGAGCGTCGTGATACTGGATAGAAATGGTTTGGCTTTCATAAGAGTCTCCCTTGCTAAGTAAGTAGATGTTCCGATGATTTTTCTCAACACAAACCCGAAGTGGGTTATTGTTTCCCGATGATCTCTATTGTAGAAGTGTCATTCCGCCAAATCTAGGACGAAAGATGCCAGTTTAGGGACAATTAGATAGATTGGTTGTTTCCCTCCGCTATTGACTAGGCTAAAAGTAAGACAGCCATCAACGCCGCAATGCTCTTAGCGTTACTCATAAGTCATTTCCGGTTGCAAGCAGACAGACCGAAAAATTTAATTATTGCTCGCCGGAGAAAATGACGTTTAGCCATTTTCCCCGGCGGGTGTGACTATGGGCTACGGATAATTGGTCACCGTCGCCGGCGTCGAGTTGGTCGGCGTGGTCGCACCGGTGTTGTTGATCACGAACTGGATCATCCCGGCATTCCCTAACGACACCGTGGAGACGTTGTGGAACTTGACGTTCGGCGTGTTCGGGACCTCGAAGGCGCGGTCGCACCAGATGCTCGTGTCCACGTTCATGAAGATGTAGCTGGCCACGCCCCAGGCCTCATGCGTCGTGACGGTGTCGGCGACTTTGTAAGCCGCATAGCCGCGCGTCGATCCGTTCATCCAGGCCGCCTGGTTCGGCTGATCGTAGCCGATCTCGTTCTGGAAGAAGATGGTCTTGCCGTTCTGACCATTCCAGATGACCTGGTACTTCTGATAGTGCTCGACGAACAGGCCGGTCGCCAGGACATTGTTGCCGTTGACGATCAGGCCGGTGTCGGTCGTGTTGGCGGTCCAGCCTACACCACTGCCGTGGTCGGCGCGCCAAGCCCAGATGTGGTCAATGATCGTGTCGTAGCTGTTGACGATCAGGCTGGTCGTGACCTTGCCGGCAAACTGGCCGCCGATGCGGAAGAACACGTCCTGGATGGTGACCGGGTTGCTGGCGTGGCTGGTGGTGTTGCCCTGCGTACCGACAATTACCTGCGCGGGGGCGTTGGTCAGGCCGGCGTCAAAGAGCAAGCCCTTGAGCCGCACGCCGTCAACGTCGGCGACCTGCATAGCGACGACGCCGTTGTCATTGACGATGGTCGGGTAACCGATGCCGAGGACGACGGTATTGGCGTTGTTGATGTTGATCGTTTGGTTGATATGGTAGATGCCGGGCGGGAAGAACAGGTTGCAGCCCGCGTTCAGAGCGCTGTTGATAACCCCGGCGCTATCGCTGGTTTGGACGACATAGAACTGGCTCATCGGCAGCGAGGTGCCGGGCGTGTTCGGCCAGCTTGCGCCGGACGCATTGGTGCGGAGCGAGGGCAGGAAGACGCGGTAGTTGCCGCTCGCGTCAACGTACAGGTATGGCACGTCGCGGGAGACCGGGGTGGTGCCGAGCACGGTCTTGGGGGAAGCCGGGAAGCTCGGCGCGGGAGCGCCCGCCACACCGGAGAAGACCATGTTCCAGACCGCACCGTCCCAACTACCGAAGTTGCTGTCCTTGGAATACCACTGCTGCTGCGAGGCCGAGGCGACCTGGCCGGTGACCCTAGAGTCGGAGATGTAGCCACCGCTCGCCCAGCCGAAGCTGGCCGGGAAGACGTTGAGGCCGCCGATGATGTTCATGCGGCGGAAGGGCGCGGCTTGGGCCACGGCCCAGCGATTGGCGCCACCCGACGTGTTGACGGTCAGGTTCTCGGTCGAGCGCCAGAAGTTCTGGGTGGCGTTGCCGGCATCGGAGGCATTGAAAGCGTCCACGGTGATGGCACCGACAATCGTCGTGTCGGTCGGGTTGAGGCCGAGGCCGGCGACCGAGAGGTAGAAGCCGACATTGTCGAAGACGGCATAGCTGCCGGGCTTGAAGAGGTGCGCGCGGCGGTTCTCAGCGAACTGCGCGGTTTGGGTGGACTTCAGCAACTCGAAGTCGGCATCCAACAGCGCCTGGATGGAGGCATCGGACATGCTGTCTTCAAAGATGCGCACGTTCGGGCCGAAGTTGGGGATGTTTGGCTCGTTGCAGGAACCGCCGGGAGTGAACGTGGGGCCGGGTGTATTGGTTTGGGTCGGCGTGGCGGTCGGCGGGATGGGGGTATTCGTGGGCAGGCTGCCGACGATGTAGATTTCATATTCCCACAAGGAGTAACCGTAGGGCAAAGCTCGAACGGTGCCGTTCATCCGCACGTAGCGCCCGCTGCCGGACAGGCCGGTCAGATCATCAATGCCACCGTCGCCGGTGGTCGTCGAGAAGATGTTCGTCCAGGCGCTGGCATCATTGGACGTTTGGATTTGATAGCTCTTGCCGTAAGCCGGCTCCCAATTCAACCGCACCTGGCAGATGCTTTGGATTGAGCCAAGGTCCACGTAGATCCACTGCGGGTCTACGCCGTGGACACTTTCCCAGCGTGTGGTGGTATTGCCATCTATCGCCTTGTCCGCGGTGTTGCCGCCCAAGGAGGACGAGGCCGTCACGGGTCTGCTCAACGCAACGTTGGTCGCGCCGCAACTCCCTGACGGGGTGTTCGTCGCGGTTGGCGGCACAGTACTCGTGGGTGTGTTGGTCGGCACTACCGATGTATTCGTCGCCGTCGGTGGAATAGATGTATTTGTCGCTGTCGGCGGAATGGACGTGTTCGTTGGAGTGCCGCCGCTGGTATAAGAGACGCGCACTGGCGCCCAATCCAAGAAGAAATCGCGCGAGGTGCTGCTGGAAACGTTCGTTACCCGCACCCGCAGTGTTGTGCTCGTCAATTCGCTCGTCGTCCAGGTGCGGCCCCAAGTATCCGTCGCGCTTCCCAGGATGTGGCTGGCTTCGGTCGTTCCCAGCGTTCCGGTCTGCTTGATCGCCGTCCAGTTCGTCCCATTGTTCCAGGACAACTCGACGCACATTCTGGGCGCGCTGCTGGTGCTGTCGGCCCGGGCGTCCAGGCGCAGTTCAATGCCGTTGATCGTGGAGCCGCCGGGCAGTGAGATATTGTAAGTATGGAAAGCGTGACGATCCTTGCCGGTGTTGGTGCAACTGGTGCTGCTGCCGGTGCCGCTGTTGACGTCCGAGGCAAAGACAGCGTTGTCGCTCAAGGCTTCAGCGGGCGAGGTCTGGAACCCGTTGCCATCGCCGCCTGTCTGCGCGGTCTGCGCGCCGGGGCTGATCCAGCCGGTGTTGCTGACCGCGGAAGTCGGCGTGGCCGTGGGTGGGATGGGCGTATTCGTTGGCGTCGCTGTCGCAACAGGTGTATCCGTCGGGCCGCTCGAACCGTAGATTTCGAACTCCCACAGCGAGTAGCCCCATTGCGTCGCGCGGACGGTGCCGTTCATGCGCACGTAGCGCCCGCTGCCGGAGAGGCTGGTCAGGTCGTCCACCCCGCCATCGCCGGTGGTGGTGGAATAGATGTCGGTCCAATTCGTGGCGTCATTCGATGTTTGGATCTGATAGGCTTTGCCGTAGGCTGTTTCCCAGCGCAGGATCACGTGGGTGACGGTTGTGGTCGCGCCCAGATCAACGTAAATCCATTGCGGGTCTATGCCTTGGGCGCTGGCCCAGCGCGTGCCCAGGTTGCCGTCCACGGCCTCGTTGCAGGGAAACTGCGGCGTGGGCGAGCACGTGACCGGCTTGCCGAGCGCCAGGTTCTGTCCTTGCGCGCTGACGGCGAGCGGCGCCACGAGACTCATGGACGCTAATAGGCTGAGGATGATTAATGTGTTTAAGCTGGATAGCAAAGATTTGGCTTTCATCGTCGTCTCCCTGGCTAGCTTTTACACGTGCGCCGCACCCGCTTCGCGGAGATGCGGCGCACGTTGGGATCTAAATCACTAATACACTTCAAATTCCCACAGCGAGTAACCATACGCGGTGAGGGCGCGCACCGTGCCGTTCATGCGCACGTAGCGCCCGCTGCCGGTGAGGCCGGTCAAGTCATCTACCCCACCATCGCCGGTCGTCGTCGAGTAGATATTCGTCCAGTTGACGTCGTCGTTGGAGGTCTGAATCTGATAGCTCTTGCCATAGGCTGCTTCCCAACGCAGCACGACCCGGCTGAGGCTTTGCGTCGAACCGAGGTCCACCCGAATCCATTGCGGATCAATTTGCTGCGCGCTCGCCCAGCGCGTGCCGGTGTTGCCGTCCACGGCCTCCGCGCAGGGGAACTGCGGATTAGGCGAACAGGTGACCGGCCGATTCAACGCCTTGTTGGTCGAGCCGGAGGGTGTGTTGGTGCGAGTCGGAGTGTTGGTTGGCCCGGTCGGAGTATTCGTCCGCGTCGGCGTAGCAGTCGGCGTATTGGTCGGGCCGCTGGGAGTATTCGTGCGGGTGGGTGTGTTCGTCGGCGTGTTGGTGGGGCCGCCGGAGTCAGTGTAGATTTCATATTCCCACAGGGAGTAACCCCAGACCGTGTTGCGGATGGTGCCGTTCATGCGCACGTAACGTCCGATGCCGGACAGGCCGGTCAGGTCGTCAATGCCACCATCGCTCGTGTTTGTGAAATAGATGGTTGTCCACACGACGGCGTCAAACGAAGTCTGAATCTGATAACCCTTGCCGTAGGCAGTTTCCCAATTCAAGCGCACACGGCAGATGTTCTGGGTTGAGCCGAGGTCTACGTAAATCCATTGTGGATCAACGCCATGGACACTTTCCCAACGCGTGCCGGTATTGCCATCCACGGCCATCGCGGCGGTGTTGCCGCCCAAGACGGAGGAGGCCGTTGCGGGTTTGCCCTGCGCCACATTGGTCGTGCCGCAGTTGGGGGAGGGCGTATTCGTCCGGGTCTGCGTAGCTGTCGGCGCGGCCGGTGTGTTGGTTGGGCCAACGGCGCCAGGATTCCACTTGAAGGTCACCACGGCGCCCGCTGGCAAGGTGTAGGAGAACGACTGCCCGCTCCAGCGCACTTTGAAGGTCGAGCTAGCAGCGCCGGCGTTGAAAGCAATCACAACGAGCGACCCGTCGGGATTCCTGAAAGCCACATTCTCAATGCCGCCCGCGAAGTTATTCGAGCTAATCCGAACCGCGCCCGGGACCACAAACTTGCTGGCCTGTCCCAGCGCGTAATATTCCGCGTTATAGGTGATCGCGCCGGTCGAGTTGTTGATCGTCACCGTGGCGGTGCAGTTGGGACAGCCGCCATTCTGGGGGCCCAGATTTTGATCCAAGACCAGGTTCCAGCGCACGGTGGCCTGGCCCCAATTGCGCATGTTGGCGATGATGAGCAACTGATCAATATCTTTCAGATACTGAGCAAAGCTGGTTCCACTAAAGCCGGAGCCTTCCGTGAACCAGATGCCCTTGGTCGGGTAAGCATTATGCAGGTCTGTTTGAGAAGTGACCGAGCCGCCGTACCAGTGAAAGCCGGTGCCCGCCGCGTACCCGCGGGCGGTGGCGTTGGCCAGCACATCATACGGATATTGATTGGTCCAATTGTGATCCCACACCATGACCTTGGAGGTGATCCCGGCATTCGCCAGCGCCGGCCCCAGATAGCTGGCTAGCAAAGTGGCTTGCTCGCTCGCGCTCATGCCCATCCCCGGATAACCCGGCGGAACATACAGCGGCTCATTCTGCATCGAGAGGTAGTCAATCGGCAGACCTTGGGCCGCGTAGGCCTGAACAAATTTAACAAAATAGTTGGCCCAAGCTGTGCGGTGCGTGGTCTGGAGACTGCCGCCGATCATGGAGCCGGAGGTTTTCATCCAGCCGGGTGGGCTCCAGGGGTTGGCCATGAGCTTGAGCGCCGGATTGATCTGCTTGATTTGTTTGAGGAGCGGAACGATACATTGCAGATCATGATTGATGTTGAAGTTGGTCAGGTTGGGGTCCGTCTGGCCGGCGGGCATGTCGTCGTAGCTGTAATTCCCGATGGAGGAGAAATCGGAGGCGCCCATCGGCTGGCGCAAGAAACTCAGGCCAATGCCCGTATTCGGATTGAACAAGTTGTTGAGCAGCGTATCCTTTTGCGCCGTCGTGAGCTTGCTGCAGATCAACGACGCCGAGGAATCGGTCAACGAGGCCCCGAAGCCGTCAATTTGTTGATAGGTCGTCGCGGGATCAACGTCAATGGTGACCGGATTAGAACCGCTATCCGGTGCGAAGGTGACGTTGGCCTGCTGCTGGAGCAACTTGGTCTGGTCCGCCGTGGTCATCCAGATACTGACCGTCTCCCCGGCCGCCAGGGCCGGTCCGGTGAGCGCGGAGGCCAACAACGCCGTCACTCCGGTGAGAAGGAGCGACAGGTGGATCAGATTGGATACTTTTCTCGTTTGGTGGTGCATAGCCTTCTCCTTACTTATTGGACTTTATCGAAAATGACTTATATCCATCATTGCGTGACAGATTAGGACGCAGATACACGCAGATGAACGCTGATTCTTTTGTTTTTAAATCTGCGAAAATCTGCGTTCATCTGCGTCCCATTTTTATTTCCGATAACGTCTGTTACTGATAGATCCCAAACTCCCAGAGCGAGTACCCCCAGGCCGTGCCGCGCACGGTGCCGTTCATGCGCACGTAGCGCCCACTGCCGGTGACGCTGATATCGTCAAAGCCGCCGTCGCCGGTCGTCGTGGTGTAGATGTTCGTCCAGTTGGTCCCGTCGTTGGAGGTCTGGATTTGGTAACTCTTACCGTAGGAGGCCTCCCAGCCCAACAGGATGTGGTTGAAGGATTGCGTCGAGCCTAAGTCAACCCGGATCCACTGTGGATCGCTCCAGTTACTGGCCCAGCGGTTCGAGTAGTTGCCGTTCGTTGCAAAGCCGGGTTGGCAACACGTTCCGTCTCCGGTGTCTATCTGGGAGGAGGAGGCCGTCGTCGGTTTGCCAATGGCGATATTCGTGCCGGGCACCACTGGCGGAACCACTTTGAATGAGCGAGTCTCGATGCCGACGTTGCCCTTGCCATCGTAGGCGAAGACGTAGACTTTCCAGACGCCCATGACTTGCGGTGCGGTGGCGGTGAACGTGCCGTTGCCGGTCTGGGTGAAGACCACATGCTGGAACCCGGTGCCGCCGCCGCTGACGTATTTGTTGTTGTACATCAAGTTGTAGCGGATTGGATCACCATCCGGATCAGAGACGGTAGCGGTGACGTTGAACTGTCCACCCGCGGGCACACTCGTCTGTGAGCTAACCGTCATCGCGGTGATTTGTGGAGACGTGTTCGAGGAGGGTGAGCCGCTATAAGCTTGCTTGAGCGCGTGATAGCCCAACCGCCGCCAACCGGCGCCGTAGGTGTTGAGCCAGACGCCACCGAAGTCGTTCTCAATGCCGTAGTGGAATTCGGTTCCGCCGAACGCCACACCGGGGTGACCCATCAGGGCATTCCAACTGAAGGTGTAGCCATCGCGCTTCTGCAGGTCGGTGGGTTCGGTCGGGACGCCGTTGATGTCATTTGGCACTTCCCACTCGCCAGCCGGGCCACCCTCGGTGAGGATGTACGGCTTGGTGTAACCGCCGTTGATCCAATCTTGCTTGACGGTGCCGATCGCACCGTAGGAGTTGACGGCGAGCAGATCGAGCGCCGGTGAATGATTCTTGTAGTAAACCCACGCGCCCGTCCAAGCATCCGTCGAAGTAACCGGGTGATTGGCGTCCGCGGCGTGGATGGCGATTGCCACTTCGTTGACAAACTGGGCGTACGCATTGCGCCGCGCTTCAACTTCCGCGGCCGGCAGGCCGAAGTCTTGCATGGTGAGGAGCACTTCGTTGCCCACGTCCCACATCAGCACGCCTTGATAATTCTTGAGCGTGTTGACGCGCGCGACGATCTCGCCCTTGACTGTGTTCTTGTAGTTGACGTCGTTGACGTAGTCGGCACCCTGATTCAGCCAGTGCCCGACGATGACTTTGATGCCAAAGCGTGAGGCGGTCTGGAGGAGGCCCGGTGTGTTGGCATCGTCCACGCCCCAAGTGCGGATGGTGTTAACGCCCATCGCCTGGAGATCGCGCATGTAACCATCGCCCGCGTTTTGCGGCGGCCCATAGGTGAGGCCTTTGACGATGTAGTTTGCGCCGTTCACCCGCAGTTGCCAGTTGCCTTGCGTGCCGGTCACGGAAACCGTGCTCGGGCCGGCGGGAATGCCCGGATCGGTCATCGCCGCGGGCGCGGTTCCGGTCATCTTGGAGACGGTAACGTTATCCACCGCCAGGATGCCACCGGAACTCGTCGCGCTCGTTGGGGTGGTGAAGCCAGCGATGGCGTTCGGCACCGAACCGCCGATGCCGAGGTCGAGCCGGAGATAGAAGCCATGCTGAACGGCGGCCTGCCACGCTGCGACGCCGACCTGGCTTTCGCGCACGACCCACGTTTGCGCGCCGTCGAGGTAGAAGCGAACTTCCTCGTCCGTCTTGCTGCGGTCAATGATCATGGAGTATTCGTGATAACCGGTCTGGCAGCCGCCGCAACTGGCGAGACCGCTGGAGCGGCCGTTGTACTCGTTGCACACGCCGCCCGGCGCAGTTCCGCAGTGCATGGTGTTTGAGAGTTGGCTGCGGCCGTTGACATCCATCAGGATGTCCATTTCGCCGACGCCCGGCCAGTTGTTGTAGTTACCGCGATACGCAGCGCCGGTCGCCAGGAAGCGCGGCCAATAGCCCAGCGCGCCCGAGGGGTTGGGTTGTTGAATGATGGCGCTGAACTTCACTTGCTCACCCGCGGCGGCGGCGAAATTGGTGAGCTGCGTTTCGATGCGCCCGGAGGTCCACCCGGTCATCGGATCGCCTCCCGTGTGAATGGCCTTGATGTTCAGATGGCCCGCGCCGTCAAGGTAGACATTGGCGGTTGAGGCGCTCGCGACTTCCACTTCACCGGTGCCCCACTGCGCCGCGCCACCCGGGTATTGAGTTCCCGTTTGCAGAATCCAGTTCGCACCGGAGGGCGACGTGTTCGCCGCGCCGTTAAAGTCGTCTGACCAGATCACGGTCCAGTTGCCGGTGGGGGTGTTCGTCGGTGTACTGGTCGGCACGACGGGCGTATTCGTGGGTGTATTGCTCGGCACAACCGAGGTATTGGTTGGGGTATTCGTTGGGCCACCGGAGCCGGTGTAGATTTCATATTCCCAGAGCGAGTAGCCCCAGCCCGTGGCGCGGACGGTGCCGTTCATGCGGACGTAGCGGCCACTGCCCGCGAGGCCGGTCAGATCATCCACGCCGCCGTCGCCGGTGGTGGTCGTGAAGATGTTGGTCCAACTGCTGGCGTCGGGCGAGGTTTGGATTTGATAGCTCTTGCCGTAGGCGGTTTCCCAAGTGAGCTTGACGCGGCAAATGCTCTGGGTCGAGCCGAGGTCTACGTAAATCCATTGCGGGTCTACCCCATGGACGCTTTCCCAGCGGGTGCCGGTCGCATTGCCATCCACCGCCATCGCTGCGGTATTGCCGCCCAAAACGGATGAAGCCGTCGCGGGTTTGCCTTGAGCGACATTCGTCGCGCCGCAGCCGGGAGCTGATGTGTTGGTCGGCGTGTTGCTCGGCACAACCGAGGTATTGGTCGGCGTGTTGCTTGGCACAACCGAGGTATTGGTTGGTGTGTTGCTCGGCACAACCGAGGTGTTGGTTGGTGTGTTGCTTGGCACGACGGAGGTATTGGTTGGGGTATTGGTGGGGCTGGTTCCGCCATAGATTTCAAACTCCCACAAGGAGTAACCATAGCCGGTGCCGCGGACGGTGCCGTTCATGCGGATGTAGCGCCCACTGCCGGACAGGCCAGTCAGGTCATCCACGCCGCCATCGCCGGTCGTTGTGGAGTAAATATTGGTCCAGTTCGTCGCATCGGGCGAGGTTTGGATTTGATAGCTCTTGCCGTAGGCGGTTTCCCAGCGCAGGATCACATGGCTGATGCTTTGGGTTGAGCCGAGGTCTACGTAAATCCATTGCGGGTCTACGCCTTGGACACTGGCCCACCGAGTCCCCAAGTTACCGTCCACCGCTTCCGCACACGGAAACTGAGGATTGGGCGAACACGCGGTGGGCTTGTTGAGCGCCAGGTTAGGCCCTTGGGCTTGAGCGGCCAGCGGCGCTAACGCCAGGGGCAGCATTAAGCTCAAGAGCAAGGAGACGATCAGTGTGACTGAAGAAAATTTATAAGCCTGAACGAGCGGTGCATTTTTCATTTTGACTTCCTTCCTGATGCCAGAACGTTTCTGATAGTTGATCTAGTCTGTGTTAGTTCGGCCTCACCCCCCCGGCCCCCTCTCCTGACGACGATCCTTCGACTTCGCTCCGCTCAGGATGCGTCGTCAGGAGAGGGGGAGAAGAGTCTTTTGCATTGCTCCCCTCTCCCGAAACAGTTCTTCCGTTTCGGGAGAGGGGCTGGGGGTGAGGCGACGTCTTTCTAATTCACCGTGAAGCTATACGTGCTGGTAGACTGCCGCCGGTTGTTGAAAGCGTCTACCGCGAAGATGTTCCACGAGTGTGAGCCTAGTGATAGACCGGAACGCGTGTAGCTCGTGGTGGGCAGGCCATAGACTTCAAACTCAAACAACGAGTAGCCGTAGCCCGTGCCGCGGACGGTGCCGTTCATGCGCACGTAGCGGCCATAGCCATTCAACCCCGTCAGATCGTCAGTGCCGCCATCGCCGGTGGTCGTGGTGTAGATGTTCGTCCAGGTCGTGGCGTTATTCGAAACTTGAATCTGATAACCCTTGGCGTAGGCCGCTTCCCACGTGAGCTTCACGCGCGTCACTTTCATGGACTGACCCAGATCAACGTAAATCCACTGCGGGTCTACTGCCTGGATACTCTCCCACCGCGTGGTCGCATTACCATCGAACGCCAGGGCGGGCGTGTTGCCGCCGATGACGGACGAGGCGGTGGCCGGTTTGTTCAGCGCCAGGTTGCCCGCGTTCGGCTGTTGGCCGGTGCTGTTCACCGTCGCCACATTCGCGCCATCGAGCCAAACTTCGTAATGATGCAGCCCCGCGCCGGTATCGTAGGAACTTTCCCAGACGAGCGTTTGGGTCGAGCCGGTGACGGTCGAGGCGTTGGCGGGCGCGACCAGATCGAAGGCATTCGGCGCGGTGGTGTCCTGGAAGGTGAAGGTGAAAGTGCTGGAGGAGGTTTGGCCGTTGGCCCAGTTGACCGCGACGACGCGCCACGAGTGCGAACCGCTGGTTAGGCCGGTGGTGAGCGCGTATTGCGTCGTCTTCACGGTTGTGATCTTCACGTTATCCAGCCAGACCTCGTAGTGCTGGATGCCGGTCTGCGGATCAGAACTAGCTTGCCAGGTAAGGGTGGGCAGCGAGTTGGAAACGGTCGCGCCGTTGGCTGGGGCGGTGAGGTTGAAAGCGACCGGTGGTGTGCCGTCCGTCAGGCCGAAGCCTTGAATGCCGGCCCCGAAGGGATAGAGCGGATTCCCGTAGGTCGTCGGGACGGTCTGGCCGGCATTGATCTTGTTGCGGATGTCCGTCCGCTCGGCATCCGTCGCGCCTAAGTCATACGGGACGTCCCACTTTTCTAATTGATTGGATTGCACATCCGTGCCGATCTGATTCATGTCACGTGGAAGTTGGAAAGGTAACTTGCCGCTCGGCAGGTAATCGCCGAAGAGCAGTTGGGCCAACGCCGGGCCGCCGCCTTCGCCGGAGCGATAGGCGAGGACAATCGCGTCCACATTTTGAGATTCCCAAAGGATGACGTACGGCCGCGGCAGGGTGTAAACGACGACGACCGGAATGCCTTGGGCCTTGAGATTTTGGATCAAGGTCAACTGATCCGCCGTCAGGTAAGGCTGCTCTTTGGGCCAACTGGTGCCGTGTGTATAAGACGGTTCACCGGTAATGACGACGGCCGCATTGGGCGTGCCTGGAGCACTATCTAAGTACGCATTCAAGCCTGCCTGTTGCGCCCGCTGCTGAATGGCCTGCCACATCGTCTGCGATCCGTAGTTGGTGTGGAAGTAGCTGGTCCAGATGCAACAGCTTGGCCCATCGTTCGCGCGCGCGCCGGTGACCAAGAGTGTCTGGCCGGCGTTCAGGCGCAGCGGCAAGATGCCGGTGTTCTTGAGCAGTGTCATGGCTTTGCTCGCCGCCTGCGTGATCAGGGCCACATTCGCCGGGGTGTGGAACGCGCTCGGGCCGCTGACCGGATCGCCGTAGGGATTCTCAAAGACGCCGAGTTTGAACTTGACGCGCAGGATGCGGCGCACAGCTTCGTCAATCCGGCTGGCCGGTACGTTGGCAATGAAGTTGTTCATGTCAAAGCCCACCGCGCCTGGGTCGGCGCCGCCCATCACATCGGAACCGGCTTTCGCGGCATTGATCCAGGACCCGCTCGGCAGCCAGTCCGTGGTGACCAGTCCGTCGTAGCCCATGTTGATCCGCAAGTAATCAATGATGGGTTTGCTGTCGCCCGCGCCGGGACCACCCGGATCGAGGTAAGAACTGCCGGCATAACCGGGCATGACGCCACCGGACCCGGCTTCGAACGCAGCGGCCCACGGGATCATGTGATATTTGATAGTGACACCATCGTAGGTGATCCCGGCTTCACCGCCGGCGCCTTCGCCCGGCCAGTGCTTAGTCGTGACCAAAACGGAGCCTGGATTCAACTCCGGCCCGCCTTGCAAACCGGAGACGAGTGAGCGCATCATCGCCGCAGCGACATCCGCGTTTTCGCCGTTGCCTTCCTGGAAGCGTGGATAGAGAACTTTGGTATCCACTTCCGCCAGCGGCCCGAGGACGCCGCGTTCACCGACGGGCACTTGCTCGCGGCGCTGCATGTCGCCCAATTGATAGACGATGTTGTAGTCTCGCCCAGCGGCTAAGGCGCTCTGAACCGGATATGATGTCTGATAGCCGTGGATGGTATCGCCGGCAGAGACGAAGGGGATGCCGAGGCGAGTGGGGGCGGTGGTCAACTGCTTGTTATACAGGTCTTGGGGCTGCATCGGTCCCATCTGCCATCCGGACATCGGATAGACCTGCGCGTTGTAGAACATCTGGAACGCCTTCTCTTGCGCGGTCATCCGGGAGAGCAAGTCGTTGACGCGCGTCTCGACCGGCAGGTGCCAGTCTTCGTACGGCTCGATGGTCCCGTTCTTATTCATATCGCGGGAACCATTGACGAGGTTAATGCCGTCGCTCACGGTTTCGAGAACCGGCAGATAGACGCTGAAGGTGAGCTTGTTCGATTGCTTCGTTTGGTTTGCGCCGTCCACTGCGATGACGTACCACTTGTATGTCCAGCGGTCGGATAGGTCGGTGGCGAGGGTGTAGCTCGTGCCGCTTGTGACATCCGCCATCTTGGTGTAGCGTTCCAGCAAGCTGCCGGGCGCGGTGAAGTCGTAGTCCGTGCGGGAGATGTTGAGCCACACTTCATAGCGCACGGTGCCGGCCACCGAGTTCCAGGTCAAGGTCGGGCGGCGGGTGTTGGTGATCATCGCGCCGTTTGCCGGTGAGATGAGGTTGAAGGCAGCGGTCGCCACTGGGGTGGGGGTTCGGGTTGCCGTCGCGATGGGGGTGTTCGTGGGACCGGAGGAGTTATAGATTTCAAATTCCCACAAGGAGTAGCCGAAGCCGGTGCCGCGGACGGTGCCGTTCATCCGGACGTAGCGCCCGCTGCCGGAGAGTCCGGTCAGGTCGTCAATCCCACCATCACCCGTGGTCGTGGAATAGATGTTGGTCCAAGTGGAAGCATTCGCCGAGGTCTGAATTTGGTAACTCTTACCGTAGGCGGCTTCCCAATTCAGTCGGACGCGCCCAATGGTTTGGGTGGTGCCGAGGTCCACGTAAATCCATTCCAGATCAGTGGACAAGCTGCTCCAGCGTGTGCCCGTGTTGCCATCCACCGCTGCGCTGGCCGGGAGACCGGCCTGAGAGGATGAGGCCGTGGCTGGTTTGTTCAACGCCAGGTTGCCGACGATGGGTGTGGGCGTGGGGCTGACAAGAACCACGTTCACGGTCAGTCCGGGATAGACCACGATGGTTAGCGGACTTCCGGTTTGCGTCACGCCGAATTGATCCACGGCGGAGAACGTGGCGGTCTGTCCCGTGCCGGAGGTCCAATTGAAGACGCTCAAGGTCAAGGAGGTGCCATTGGTGTAAGAGACGTTGGCCGTCTGCGTGTTGTTCTGGGTGATGATGTGGCTCGTGCCGCCCAGGTCGGTGGGGCTGAGCAAAATGTCCAAATACTCCACGACCGGGATGTTGATCGGCACGGATACTGTGCCGCCGCCGGGGGTGTTGGTGCGGGTCGGCGTATTGCTCGGCACCGAGGATGTATTTGTCGGAGTATTCGAGGCAACTGGCGTGTTGGTTGGGGTGTTGGTCGGGCCGCCGCTGCCGACGTAGATTTCATATTCCCAGAGCGAGTAGCCCCAGCCCGTCGCGCGGACGGTGCCGTTCATGCGGACGTAGCGTCCACTGCCGGAGAGGCCGGTGAGATCATCAATGCCGCCATCGCCGGTCGTAGTCGAGTAAATCGTCGTCCAGTTGGTGGCGTCAGGCGATGTCTGGATTTGATAGCTCTTGCCGTAGGCTGTTTCCCAAGTGAGCTTAACGCGGCAGATGCTCTGGGTTGTGCCGAGGTCCACGTAAATCCATTGTGGGTCAACGGCGTGGACACTTTCCCAGCGCGTGCCGGTCGCGTTGCCATCTACGGCCATGGCTGCGGTGTTGCCACCCAGGGCGGATGAAGCCGTCGCGGCTTTGCCTTGAGCGACGTTCGTCGCGCCGCAGCCGGGAGCGGAGGTGTTGGTCGGCGTGTTGCTCGCCACGAGTGTGTTCGTCGGGGTGTTCGTTGCAACCGGCGTGTTGGTCGGGGTGTTTGTCGGCCCGACGGAGGTGTTGGTTGGGGTATTCGTCGCGCCGCCGGACCCGTAAATTTCGAACTCCCACAACGAGTAACCGTAGGCGGTGAGCGCGCGGACGGTGCCGTTCATGCGCACGTAGCGGCCAGAACCGGAGAGGCCGGTCAGATCATCAATGCCACCATCACCGGTCGTGGTGGTGTAGATATTCGTCCAGTTGGTCGCATCGTTGGAGGTCTGAATTTGATAACTCTTGCCATAGGCGGCTTCCCAATTCAGCAGCACCCGACTGATGCTCGTGGTCGCGCCGAGGTCCACGTAAATAAATTGCGGGTCAACGCCCTGAACGCTGGCCCAACGCGTACCGGTATTGCCGTCCACCGCCTCTGCACAGGGAAACTGTGGATTGGGTGAGCAGGTGACTGGCTTGTTGAGCGCCAGGTTGGCCGCTTGCTGTACTGGCTGCGCGCCAACGGAGATCGGCAGCAGGCCGGTTATTAGGATAAGTATGAACGAGACATAAAACAGATTTTTGAAGAATGGACTACCAGGGTGGGGGGAATGAAAACGGGCTGTCTTGCGCTTGGACTGGCTAAGAAGCATTTTCATTTGGTTTCTCCTTAGGAAAAAGGCCATAAAGGTCTTTCTAAAGGAGGTCTTTATCCTCCCCTTACCTTTATGGGTGAGTATTTTCAAGACATATTTTATATTGTGTAATAACCAAGTCAATAGCACGATTCTGACGAATTTTCGTGCTTAAACTAGGAAAAAAGAGACATATAGACATAAGATAGGGACTTGATATTAATTTTTGTTGACTTTTTAAAATTAGAAGGCTGGAGCTTGTTGCTGGAAGCAGGAGTCGGAAAACCTGGCAAGAGGGGTGAGAACTCGAATATAAACTTGGAGAAAATCTTACGGGAAAAGGGTGCACGTTTCAGATCAATAGTCGTTTGAAGACCTCCAGCGAAGCGCGATCCACCACGGCCAGAATCTCATCCCCAGCTTCAAACTGCAAGTTGCCGTGCGGAATCAAGACCTCGCCATTACGGATGACGGTTAAGATGATGCAGTTAGAGGGCAGGGGAATTTCCTTTAAAGACGGACCAATGATCTGGCTGGTCGCTGGGAGCTTTTCCTCCACCACTGAATAGCGTCCCCGGCGAAGTTTCAGCAGTGTGGTCATATCCCCCAGAGACATTTCTTCAATGATCAGTTGCGCAAAAATATCTGCCTGACTGATCACGACATCTACGCCCATTTCGGGAATAAACATCCAGGCATTCTTGGGATCGTTCACGCGCGCGATAATGCGCGGCACCTTGAATTCGAAACGGGCCAGACTCGTTGCGACCAGATTAGCCTCATCCTGATCGGTCACCGCCGCCAATACGCGCGCCTGCCGAATTCCGGCCTCTTCCAGAACCGTCGGATCACTGCCATGCCCCGCGACAACCACGTCCGGCGGTAACTCATGGCGGAGGCGATCAAGTACCTCCACCCGGTCATCAATGATTTTGACGGTATGTCCCCCCTGGAGGAGAAGTTCAGCTAAAAGAGAGCCCGTGCGGCCTGCTCCAACGATAATGACAAACATCGTTATGCTCCTTCCCGTAATCCGAGTAAGTCTTCCAGTCGTTCCATCGCGGCTCCCAACACGGTCAGGTGAATCACGTCGCCGGCGTGGAACACACTGCCTAATGCCGGGATAAAGGCTTGGCCCTCGCGGGTGATCGTCGTCACATTCATTTCGCCGGGCACGGTGAGCTGGTTCACGGTCCGGCCCACCAACTGCGGCAGGACTTCGATTTCGATTAAGGCGACTTCGCCTTGTCCAAATGTCATGACCGGATCAAGATGGATGTGCGTCAAGAGTTCGTGAATGCGCTGCGCGCCCCAGGCGGTTGAAGAGATCGTGACCAATCCGAGCCGGCGATAAATCTCTGCCCGCCGTGGATCATATAAACGGGCGACGACCTTGGGGACTCGGAAAACGATCCGGGCCAAGCGCGCCGCAACAATGTTGGCATCATCCGAAGAACTCGTCGCAGCGAAGGCGTCCGCCTGTTCGATGCCCGCCTCCAGCAGCACGTTCCGATCAAAGCCGATTCCCAAAACCTTCCGGCCGGTGAAGTCCGGCCCCAGGCGCTCAAGCGCCTCGGCGTCGTAATCAATCACGCTGACGGCGTGACCTTCGTCGGCCATTAACCGACCGACGGCTTCACCCACGCGGCCACAGCCCATAATGATAACTCGCATAATCTATTCCTCCCTTGTACGAGGTGACTGTCATGGGGGCGACCGAGCGGAGAAAGTTCCAACACCTTGTCGCCCCCGTGACAGTCACCTTAAATGGACTCGTTCACGCCAGTGGTCTACATACTGAACCAGACTCTTGCGCACCCGGTCCAGGATAAAAAGTACCGGCGCATAGAATATTAATCCCAGCCAATATTCGGGCGGCAAGGGCAAATGCTCAAACAAGGCCGCCAGTGGTTGAAAGTAAATGAGCAGCAGGATCAAGACGACTTCGATCACGATCCCGGCCAGCAAAAAGCGATTGCTGAACCAGCCTAAACGGTGAAGGTTCTCCTTTTCTGTTCGGCAGGTGAAGGCGTTGCCGATTTGAGCCGTCACGACGCCCGCATGGAACACGGTGGTCGCCAGGATATACACCTGACCTTCCGGCGTGGCCAGACGAGCAGGAAAAGGCAACCAGTCCACTCGCGGCAGATGGAGAAAATCGGTGTAGCCAGCCAGATAATAGACCGCGAAGAAACCTACATAGCACAAGGTGGTCTCGATTACGCCGAGCCAAAGAAAAGCGCGCGCCAGCAATCCGCGATCAAGCAACGGTTGATTGCGCCGGCGCGGCGGCTGACGCATCACATTCGGCTCAGGCTGCTCGGCGCCCAGCGCTAACGCCGGGAGCAGGTCCGTGCCCATGTCAATCGCCAGAATTTGCGTCACAGTCAGAGCCAACGGGATATGAAACAGCGCCGTCAAGACAAAAGGCAAAATCTCAGGCACGTTGCTGGCGAAGAGATAGGTGATGAACTTGCGCAGGTTGGCGTAGACCGTCCGGCCTTCTTCGATGGCGCTCACAATCGTGGCGAAGTTATCGGTGGTCAGGATCACGTCGGCGGCTTCTTTGGCAACATCCGTACCGGTGACACCCATTGCGACGCCGATATCAGATTTGCGCAGCGCCGGGGCATCGTTGACGCCATCACCCGTGACGGCAACGACTTCACCGCGCGCTTGGAAAGCAGCCACGAGCCGCAGCTTATGCTCAGGCGCCATGCGCGCAAAGATTACTTCTTCATTCAATTGGGCTTGGAGTTCCACCTCATTCAAGCGGTCTAATTCCGCCCCGGTCATGATCTGCGGCGACCGACTGCTGAGCAGGCCGACGCGGCGGGCCAGCGATTCAGCGGTGAGGCCGTAATCACCGGTAATCATCACCAGACGGATACCGGCCTCGCGGCAGGTTCTGACGGCCGCGGCGACTTCCGGACGTGGGGGGTCCATCATGGCGACTAAACCAAGAAAGGTCAGGTCACGCTCAATACTTTCGGTGTTGTAAACGGCGGCGCCGTGTGGAAGTTCACGGCGGGCCAGCGCCAGCACCCGCAAAGCACCCCGAGCGTAATCGTCGTTCGCTGCCATAATTTGTGTGCGGAGACTCGCCTCCAACGGCCGGACTTCCCCTTGCAAAAGAATATGCGTGCAGAGTTGGAGGACTTCCTTGGGCGCGCCTTTGATGAAAGCCAAGGACGAAGGACCGCTTCGCGAGACGAAGGACGAAGGGGATTCGTCCTTCGTCTCGCGAAGCGGTCCTTCGTCTTTTTTATGGATCGTACTCATGCGTTTGCGGCGCGCATCGAAGGGCAGCTCATGGATGCGCGGGTACCTTGCGTTCAATGTGCGTTCGTCTTGCTTGCCTTTGAGTGCGAGTGCGCGGAGGGCGGCCTCGGTTTGGTCGCCCAGGCAGGTCCATTGAGGCCGCTCAAGTGAAGGAGGAATCAGGCGCGCATTGTTGCAGAGGAGCGCCGCTGTGAGCAAACTTTCCAAGTCACCCTCAAGGAATACATTGGGAATCGGCGAAAAATCCCCTTTCGGCTCGTAGCCCAGACCCGAAACACTGAAGCGCTGACCGGAGACCCAGACTTCGCGCACAGCCATCTGATTCTGAGTCAGTGTGCCGCTCTTGTCCGTGCAGATGACAGAAATTTCGCCGAGCGTTTCCACGGCGGCTAATTTTTTAACCAGCACGCCTCGTCGGGCCAAACGTTGGACAGCCATCGCTAAGGACAATGTGATCGTAGGGCGTAGCCCTTCCGGGATGACGGCCACGATCAGGCCAATCGCTAAAAGAAAAGCTTCCAGCCAGGGACGGCCATCATTTAAAACAATATCGAGAAAGACCAAAGCGCCCAATCCGAGCGCCGCAAACGAAAGGCGCCGCGTGATCTGCGCCATGTGCTGTTGTAAGGGACTCGGTTCTTCTTTGACGGCCTGCGTCAGATTGGCGATGCGTCCAAACTGGGTGAGCATGCCGGTGGCAAAGACGATGGCGCGCCCGGTGCCTGAGACAATCGAAGTTCCGGCGAAGATAAGATTCGGGCGTTCGAGTTCGGAAAGCCCTTCGCGCAAGGACGCCTCTGCGATCTTGCGGGCGGGCATGGCCTCACCGGTTAGCGTGGCTTGGTTAATGCGCAAGCCGTATTCTTCCACCACGCGCGCGTCGGCGGGAACGTTGTCGCCCTCCGCCAGCACGAGTACCTCACCGGGGACGATCTCGGCGGCGGTGAGTTTCATTTCCTGTCCGGCCCGGATCACTCGCGCGGTAGCCGGGAGAATACGCTTCAGCGCCCCAATGGCTTGCTCGGCGCGATACTCTTGCCAGAAGGAAAAGCCGGCGTTGACTAAAACGATGATCCAGATAACGACTCCCAGGAACGGCCGGCCACCCAAAAGAGCCAACAACCCAGCGGCCCACAACAGTAGCGCCATAGGATGCGTGGCATGCCCAAGAAATTTGCGCCAGCGTGGCGTTGCCGGTGGCTCACGCAAGACATTCGCGCCGTAAAGCGCGAGGCGGGCCTGGGCGTCTTCGATGAGAAGCCCCTCAGGCGAGGTTTCCAGCGTCTGGAAAACATCCGCGACGCTGAGGGTATAGAGCGGAGGAGGCATTGGAGGATTGCTGATTGTGGATTGCTGATTGTTGATTGAAAAATCAGCAATCAGCAATCCACAATCAAAAATTAGCGGGTTTCAGAAGTCGGCTCCGTCGTCTGGTTTGGCTGGCCGCCGAGGTGCGGTTGGGGCGGTTGTTCCAGATACTTCTGTAATAACGAGGGCGCTTCGGGGTGATCTACGTGCAGTGCGTGATCGTAATCGCCGGCGGGGGCGGGCGCTGGCTCGTAGCGCATAGGTCGGCGCACGCCGAAGAGTTCAAAGAAGCGGCTGATACCAATGAGGAGGGCATAGCGATATTCTTGCATCCGCAACGATTGCCATTCAACGATGGAAGCCATGGCCCCTTGCACCCGCGCTTTGTCGCGCACGATTCGATGAATTTGTTTCGGCTCCCGATAGCCGAGCGGCGAGAGCAGCATGAGGTGAGCGGCCAACGCCAACACGCTGAAGGAGACCAGAGCGGCCCAACCACCTTCGTGCCATTTGCCCACCAGTTGGCCGATGAACACGGCGAAGGCCAGCCCCGCCGCAAATAGCGCGGCCGCTGCGCCCCACGTTCGCGCCCGCCCGGTGAAGTGTTCCATAATGTGCTTACGGACGGCGAGGCCCATCACCATGATCGGCATGAATACGCCGACGCCATAAAAAGGAATCGCCACCGTCGTCTGCCCGCGCACTAAGAACATGATGACGACCGAGAGCGCAAATGTGATCGTGACCGAACGGGTGAACGTCCCGCGCGGATCGCGGTAAACAATGGCCTCCGGGATTTCGCCAATCGCCACATCGCGCCACTCGGTGGCCTGAGCATCTTGAAAAGCCGTCATCGAAGCGGCGGCCAGCATCATCACCGCCAAAATCTGGTAGGCCCAGAACAGCACGACGCCGCCCGGAATTTGAGTGAAGCCGATGTAAGCCAGGTTGCCAATGAGCGTGCGGCCGAGTGTTCCATCAAAGACGTTGAAGCGTAGCGAAAAGGCGGTCAAGAAGAGTGTGGTCAGCCCGCCGTAGAACAGAAACGAGGTCTGCACGAACCGGCCAATGCCGGACTTGCCACTGTAGAAACTCCACACTCGGTTGAGGCGCGGCAGATGTTGCTTGCCCCACTTCACAATCCCGGCATCTTCATTAATCATGAATTGGACGCCGTTCGACACGGCTTCCAAGCCGGTAAGCGCGACCATACCTTTCATCGAAGCGGTGAGCATGTGCAGGAACGCCTGAGCGAGTGACGCCGCTTGCGGAGTTTCCTCCACGGGCACCGGCGGTACTCCCTTAAAGTGCGCCATAATCAAGCCGAGGCCCATCGCCACAGTTAACATGCCAAACACGCCAATAAGCATGAAGACGACTTGCGCCGACTCGCCGCGCCCGCGAATGGTGAGGTACCACGTTACCGCCGCCAGCACCGCGCCCAGACCGAAATGCCACAGCCAATGCGCATCATAGGCATTCAGAATTGAGAGCAGTTGGTCGCCGCCCGAGAGCGCCGAGACGACGATGGTGAGGACGTAGTCTTGAATGAGCGTGACAGCGACGACGAGACTGAGCGTCGGCCACAGGTAGCGCATGGAGGCGGTGTATGACCCGCCGCCTTCATTGAACGGGCCGAGCGAATACATGTACAGCGCGCCGAAGACGAAATTGGCAAAGGCGATGATGCCGACCGCAATGTAGGAATAGTGCTGCAAGCCGTACGGATGCAGCGCGCTCATCATTTCGCCGGTCGCGTAGTAATACGAGGTAAAGTAGTCCACCCCAAACAATGCCAGCGCGGCCAACAGCGCGATTTGTCCCGCGCCATGAACGTGCGCCTGCTCTTTTTTCTCGCGCGGTGCGGATTTGTAAGCGATGAAGAGGATGACGATTAGAAGGATGATGGAAAACATGGGTTACTCTCTATCCAAAAGTGATAAGTTGCGGCGTGACTCGTGAACTTCACGAATCACGAATCACGTCTCACGTCAAACGCCGTTTCCAGCATTTGCAGTTCCACCAACAGATGCTTGCGGGTCGAGGGGCTGAGGCGCGTATCCTGCGCGACCTTGACTTGTTCTTCGCGCGCGGCGCGCACGACGAAGGCGGGGACGAACATGATGCGCCCGGCCGGGATGACTTCGACCTGCCGCTGTTTGAGTTGCAAATCCTGGTCGTCGAAATACGGCAGGCTCAGGCTCAGGCCGCGATTAAGTTCTTGCGCCTCCGCCCGGCGTTTGATTTCCTGAATAATCTCGCGGGCTTGATAGCGAGCCAGCGCTCGGCCCTGATTGACCAGTTGCCCCAACATCCCATAACGCTTCTGTTGGTATGTTTCGTCGGCGACAACGTAGGGCGCTAAGGCGAAGGCCGCGTGCAAGATCGTCAGGAAGCGCTGCATGGAGGCCAGATGCGCCTCGGCCTCGCCGGTCGAGTTCACCAGCAGCTGATCGTCATCGTCGAAAGCGACCCACTGGGGCAAGTAAAAACGTCGGGCCGCCGGGACGTAGGGAACATGCAGTTCGCCTCGGTTCGCCTCCGTCGCCTCGCCGCCTTCTTCAGCAATTGCATCTGTCGAGGCCGTGAGCGCGGAGGCAGGTTCCGACTCGCTGCTTACTGGAACCGTAGGGATTTCTTCCCCTTCAAGCGTGGTATAGCTGACCGAGCGACCGGCGGGAAGCGAGCGCTGCACCATGTGCAGTGCGGTAGCATGCCGGAGCAGGCCCGCGCTGACGGCGATCGCGCGGTTGGGTGACCCTTCAAGTTCAGAGAGCCGCTGGCGCACCGCTGCGCTGAGGTGGAGGCGGGTTACGCGCTCCATCAGGCCACCGGCCATCTGCTGCCGGAATTCAGGGGGAACAGGTTGCGGTTTGTCCCCGGGTGCGATGACGACTTGATCCGGAAATGTGAACCGGAGGTGGGCCGGGTGCTCGGGGCGGGCGAGCGCTTCGGCCAGGAGTTGCGCTTGCGCCTCCAGGAAGCGTTGCAGGAGGGCGGGTTGGGCCTCGAAGAGCGCTTGCCAGGTCTCGTATTCCTTACGCAGGCCGAACGTGGAGGGGTCGGTCATCGCGGTCGCCGGAGGTTGACTCGCTGTTTGGGTTTGAGAAATTTTATTCGTCATAGGGTCTTAGATTGAAAAGAGAGTGCCATGCCCAGAGGCAGCCAAATTCAACGATGACCGACAAGCACAGCCCGAGGGTTCGTATCCCGCTGGTCAGCGCCTGTTCAAGTTGAACCTGGATCAGGGCGAAGCCGACGATAATCCCAATGGGAATTGACCAGGTGAGAAGTCGAGTCAGTGGGTGAATTGGGCGAGTGGGTAACGTACGATAGAAACCTGAAAGTTGGCAGACGGGTGCATTCAACGTCGAGACTAACACCTGGGCTAGCGGTTTGCGCCTCAAGCCCCAAACTTCGCTGACGGACTGCTCGGCGTGACAGATGATCAAGTCACCGGGATGCCACAGACTTTTCACCGCTGGCAGCCAATTCGCATCAAACGTGAGCTTCATCTCAACGTGAACTTGGTCATCACGGGTCACAGCTGCGAGCGTGGCTAGACGCCGGCGCAGGCTGGACTCATCCCTCACGTCTCGACAGAGCGCTAAGAACAGGACCGCGCGGCCGTGCGGTGAGGCCATTGTCCAAATGCGTCGGGCGAGTTCGATGTCATCCGTTTTTTGATCGGGAACGAGCACCACGAAGCGCCGGGCGGCAGGCAGCGTTTGATCATCCGGAAAGCGCGCGGATAAGGGAACGAATAACAGTTGCACGGCGGACTTTTTGTTGATGGCTGACATGGGTAGCGGTGTAAAAGAACGTTGCTGAGTAGCGGAGACTTAATCGTCTTCGCTTCCGGCTTCACTCTAGCAATTAAAAATAAAATGGGAACAAAAATTTTGGCCGGATGGGTCAAGATCGTGTCAAGAGGCCGATTTGAATCGGCGAAGATGAGAAACGGTTGTCTGTTCTTAATACTTTCTTGACCTAAACGACGCTGATCTTTATATTTTTTCCACGTTAATCCCTTGTCATTGGGATTGGCTGGGAGGCGCGGTGTGCCTAATAGCGCGGGAGTCATCCTCTGGGCGCCGCACCTCAGTAGTAAAATAAAGGTCGTTCGTCTCGTGTAGCTGTCCACCGTCATTCTTATGAAACTCAATCCCGGTACTCAGAAGGAGTGTCATGTTTCCAATCCTCAAATCATCCGGCCTATTCATCCTCGCCGCGCTGTGCGAAATCAGCGGCGCGTATCTCATCTGGCAGTGGCGGAACAGCGGCAAACCGGCTTGGCTGGCGCTCGGTGGCGTCATAGCGTTGTTCTTGTATGGCTTGATTCAGACAGCCCAAACCTTTAGCTTCGGTCGCGCGTTTGCGGCGTATGGCGGCATCTTCATCGCCTCTGCGGTGCTGTGGGGCTGGTGGGTTGATAAGCGCGCGCCGGATCATTGGGATTGGCTGGGAGTCGCGGTATGCTTGATTGGCACGGGAATCATCCTCTGGGCGCCGCGCGGTCAGTAGTAAAATAAAGCTGGTGGTTGGTGGCTGGTTGTTAGTTGCTGGTCGTTGGTTGTTTGTGATTCGTAATTTTTCATTTGTCATTTTGCATTCATCCGTCCACCGTCTCCCGTCCTCCGTCTTTCTTCATCCTTCCTACTTCATCCTTCATCCTTTCTATGTCCCGTCCCGATCCCGATCTCCTCTTAGCGCATGTCCAGGCGGACGAACGCCAGCAACTGCGTGGCAAACTGCGCATCTTCCTCGGCTATGCGGCGGGCGTGGGCAAAACCTTCGCCATGCTGGAGGCGGCTCACCAGCGCCGGGCCGAAGGAATAGACGTCGTCGTCGGTTACATCGAAACGCATAAGCGCGCCGAGACCGAAGCCTTAGTCGCCGGTCTGGAAGTTATTCCGCGTGAGTTCATTGAATATCGGAGCACGACTCTCACGGAGATGAACGTGGATGCGGTACTGGCCCGCCAGCCACAATTGGTGCTGGTGGATGAGTTTGCCCACACCAATGCGCCCGGCTCACGTCATCCCAAACGTTACCAAGATGTGGGGGAACTGCTGGAAGCCGGGATTGACGTCTACACCACGCTCAACGTCCAGCATCTGGAAAGCTTGAACGACATCGTTGCCAAAATCACCGGCGTCGTCGTTCATGAAACCGTCCCGGATAGCGCTATTGATCAGGCGGCCGAGATCGAGTTGATTGACTTGCCCACGGAAGAGTTGCTCCAGCGACTTAAAGAGGGCAAGGTCTATGTGCCCGAGCAAGCCGCCCGCGCGATTGAAAAATTTTTCCGGCAGGGCAACCTGACTGCGCTACGCGAACTGGCACTGCGCCGGGCGGCGATGCGCGTGGACGATCAGATGCGTGCGTACATGCGCACCCGCGCCATCCCCGGTCCCTGGCAGGCCAGCGAACGTGTGCTGGTATGTCTGGGTCCCGGCGTATTGAGTGAGCGTTTGGTGCGCACCGCGCGGCGGCTGGCCGATGACTTGAATGCCCCCTGGTTCGCTGTCTATGTTGAAACGACTGAGACGCGCCGCTTATCGCCTCAAGTGCGTGAACAAGTCGCCCGCCGTCTGCAATTGGCGGAGGAACTCGGGGCGCGCGTTAAGACGTTACCGGGGACGTCCGTCGCCGAGGCTGTTGTGAACTATGCGCGCAAGCACAACGTCACCAAAATCATTGTGGGCAAACCGTTGCGCTCCGCTTGGGCGGAGTTTCTGCATGGTGGCTCGGTGGTTGATCAGCTTGTCCGGTTGAGCGGCGTGATTGATGTCTATGTCGTCAATAGTGAAGAGACCGGCTCTGCGCCGACGATGGAGACCGCGGCGCGGGATTGGCTTCCGCATCGCCCGTGGCGGCGCTATTTCCACAGTTTTCTGCTCGTCGCCGCGGCGACGGCGCTCAGTTTCTTGCTCGACCCGGCCTTGACTCTCCAAAAGTGGAATTTTGTTTCCCAGATGCTCCTGACCGGTGAGCGGCCCGCAACCCCTTTCTCATCTCCGAGTCTCGATCCTACGAACCTGGTGATGATCTATCTCGCGGCGGTCGTCGTGGCCGCCATCTACCTCGGGCGTGGGCCGGCCATCCTGGCCTCATTCCTGAGTGTGCTCGCATTCGACTTTCTCTTTATCCCGCCTTACATCACCTTCGTCGTCGCCGATCCGCAACACTTCCTCACTTTCATCGGCTTGTTTGTCGTCGGCCTCATCATGAGCACCTTGGCGGCGCGAGCGCGTGAGCAGGCGGAGGTGGCCCGCGCCCGTGAGGCCCAGACGGCGGAACTGTATGACTTGAGTCGTGATTTGGCCTCGACCGCCGCGCTGGAGGCGATCCTAAAAATCTTAATTCAGCACGTCGAGCAAATCTTTGGCCGCCAAGTGGTTGTGCTGCTGCTAGATCAGCAGGCGGATAAACGCCTGACCTCCCAAGCCGCTAGCCTCAGCCTGACACTGGATGAACAGGAGCTGGCAGTCGCCGACTGGGTTTTCCGGCATGGCGAACCGGCCGGCCGCAACACCCATACACTGCCCGCTGCCGACCTCCGCTATCTGCCGCTCAAGACGCCGCGTGGGATCGTCGGGGTGCTGGGGGTGAGGGGGCCGGGCGCGATGGAGCGCCATCTCACGCCGGAACAGCGCCAGTTAATGGAAGCCTTCGCGAATCAGGCGGCGCTGGCGATCGAGCGCGCCCAACTCGAGGAACAGACGCGGCAAATGCAACTCTTACAAGCTGCCGAAAAATTACAGACGGCTTTGCTTAACTCCATCTCGCATGATCTGCGGACGCCGCTGGTCTCAATCACCGGCGCGTTAAGCAGTTTGGACGAGGATCACGAACGGCTAGACGAGACCACCCGGCGCAGTTTGATCGAGAATGCCCGCAGCGAAGCCGAACGGCTCAACCAGATTGTCAGTAACTTATTGAATATGACGCGCCTGGAAGCGGGTGTTTTAAAGGTGGCGCCGGAACCCTGCGATGTGCAGGATGTGATCGGCGTAGCGTTGGAGCAATTCGGTGACCGTCCCGGTGTCCAACAGGTTGTCGTCAATCTGCCAGAGGATCTACCGCTGGCGTCCATGGACTTTGTACTGATGACCCAAGTGTTGGTCAATCTGCTGGACAATGCGCTTAAGTATTCACCGACCCAGACCCCGGTCGAAGTTCGGGCGCAGGTAGTCAGCGGTCATCTGCAAATCGAAGTCGCGGATCGGGGGATGGGTATTCCGCCGGAAGACCTCCAGCATGTTTTCGACAAGTTCTATCGGGTGCAGCGGCCGGGCCATGTGAGCGGCACCGGCTTGGGGCTTTCAATTTGTAAAGGCATTGTGGAGGCCCACGGCGGATTTATCGTGGCCGAGAGTCGCCCGGGCGGCGGGACGGTCATGACTGTGGCGCTGCCTCTATAAAGGCCAGGAACTAAAGGAACCTATGACCGAAACCTCCCTCCGCATCTTAGTTGTAGACGATGAACCCGCCATCCGGCGTTTCTTGCACGCCTCGCTGACGACGCACGGGCACACACTCTTTGAAGCCGAGAATGGGGAGGCAGCCTTGACCGAGGCGGTGATCCGTCACCCGGATTTAATCATTCTTGATTTGGGCCTGCCGGATTTGGACGGGATCGAGGTCACGCGCCGACTGCGGGAATGGACTCAGATTCCGATTGTGATCTTGTCCGTGCGGGGAAGTGAAGCGGAAAAAGTTGCCGCGCTCGATGCCGGGGCGGATGATTATCTGACCAAGCCTTTCGGCGTGAGTGAACTCCAGGCGCGCATTCGCGCGGCCATGCGGCATGTGGCCTCGCCGCCGACCGAGCCGGTCTTCACCACCGGGGAACTGACCGTAGATTTAGCGCGGCGGTTAGTAACAGCGGCTGGTCAGGAAGTGTCGTTGACGCCAACCGAATACACGTTGCTGAGGGTGTTGGTGACGCATGTGGGCAAAGTCCTCACGCATCACCAGTTATTGCGAGAGATTTGGGGTCCGGGCTACAACGAGGAAATGCACATTTTGCGTGTGAACGTTAGCAACTTGCGGCGCAAGATCGAACCTGACCCTACCCGGCCGCGTTATATTGTCACCGAGCCGGGGGTCGGGTATCGGTTGCGCGCGGAGGCGTGAGACTGACCTCCGCCATTTCTAAAACCTCGCCGACTAGCCGGCCAAACAACTGTGCCCGGTAACGAGCACCCGAGTCGTCAAAAGGGCCTTCCAGTATTTCTATTAGCTGGGAGATAAAGTCCCTTGGAACCTGATGAAGAGTAGGCAGGACTGTCCGCTCGGCGCGGCGGTCGGCTGGATCATAGATTTCGTTGAGGGCGTAGAGAATGCCGGTCATCGCATCCACCGCCCAATTAAGATGAAACAAAAAGGCACGCGGCCCTAAGCTGCGTTCAGCGCTGGCTTTGAGTTCTGCGGCATTTTCCCGCAGGCGAGGAACAAAGTGGCGGAGCAGATTTAACTTGAGTTGTCTGGGGAAGACAATCGCTCTTTCCCGCCAGTGTTGAACCAGTTTATTCTTGTCGAAGAGGAGCCACGCTCGTTGCAGTAGGGCCGGGAGCGTATAAGGCCGGAAAGGCAGTTTTTCTGTTGTGATAGCTCCCTGGTCAAGTACCTCATTCAGCACTTCTGAAATCCAAGAGGCTGTCTGATAGTGAACGGTCACCAAGACATCTTCTATCAGTCCATCGGTGTCGCGCTCAGCGAATAACCGGTTGTCATCCAAAGTATCGTGAAAGAGCCAGCGTTCTCCGATAGAAGACAAAAGGCTTGTTCGGTCAGCCAATGACGGAATCTCCGGTTGGCAGATCACCAGCACATCTACGTCGGAATACTCATCCACATGCCCGGAGGCGACTGACCCGAATACCAGAATCGAGGAAACGGTTGGGTGATTCTCGAAAGCCTCGCAGACTCGCTTGGCGACCCGGCGTCGTTTTCTAAGAAGTTCCTCCACACGTTGGGAATACCCCACGTTACCCTGCCTTGCGCCACTCAATCTCTGTCAAGAGTGCATCTTCAGCCACATAGTCAAAATACTTAGGATCAATCTCTGTGGGCGGGTTCGCTATTTCCCATTCGACTGTGTGCCGGAGAGCCTCGGCCTGAGGCACAATTTCCTGATAACCCAGTTCCGCGCGAATACGCGTTGTGTCTACCGCCCAGTGTTGATTGGTGTCAATGTCTGGCTTCAAGTGAGCCGGGAGTTGGTCTTTAGTCACGATGATAACTTTACCCTCCCACTCAGCTGCTTTTCCAATCCGCTTAATCCATTCGGCCGTGGTGAGCGCCTCAGCTTCCGCAACATTGTAAATTTGACCAATGGAACGTTCGTCAGAGATTGCCAACTCGATGGCCTGCGCAACATTTTCAACATACCCGTATGACCAGCGCCAGCTAGCTGAGCCTTCATCCATCAAGAACGCCGGGCGTTGATCAGCCATGCGCTTCACATACATGAACAGCCGATGCTGAGGATCGCCTGGCCCATAGACCGCGGGGCAGCGCAGAACTGTTCCGGGCAACACGGGATCATTTAACACGACTCGCTCAACCAGGATTTTGTCCACGTCATCTAACCACCGGGCGGGATCATCTGGACTACGGAGAGACTCTCCGCGCCCATGAAATAATTTCTCTCGCAGTGGAGAGTCTTCCATTAGAGGCATCGGATCGGGTGGGCCTGGCTCCGTATAATGCACTCGTCCATAGGCGCGATAAACATCTATGCTGCTGAGGACAACTACTCGTCGCGCAATTCCCCGAAAGGTGTTCATCAGCATTTGTGCATCGCGCTCAATATAGTTCGTGGTGTCTAGCACGACTTCAGGCGCAACGCGGCGAAATTCATCGGCAAGCTCGGCAAAACAACTCCGGTCGCCATAAGCCAAGGTGGGGTGATGCAGGTGCTCCACCTCCGCCGGTAAGTCGGCTTCGGTTTGCCCGCGATGACAGACGGTTACGGTATGGCCTGAGTTAACCAAACGGCGCACCACATACGGGCCAATGAATCCGGTGCCTCCAATGACGAGAATGCGCATGGGATTTTCCCTCCGGGGATTGTCTGCAAACCTCACAGGTCGGCGCGTCAAAGCTTTTGTTTTCTTCGGCGTTTGATCGCGCCGACCTGTGAGGTTTCTGAAAGTAAGGTTTCTGAAAGAAAGGTTTCTGAAAGAGTCGCTTAATTCTCCAGCGCCGCCAACGCCGCAAATTGATTTTTCAATTGCGGGTAGAGCTGCTGGTAAACCTCGAAGAGTGCTTGATAGCGTTCTCGATTCTCCGCCTGTGGCTCAAAATGTTGGCTGATCTTCGCCGCCTTCACCGCGACGGCGGCGGGGTTTTCAATCAAGCCGATTCCGGCGGCGGCGAGGAGCGCATCGCCGAGCGGAGCGCCCGTGTCCTCGGCCATGACGTCGAGTGGTTGACCGGTGATGTCCGCGATGATCTGGCACCAGAGCGGGCTGCGGGTCGGGCCACCCACCGCGCGGATTTCGGTCAGGGCCGCGCCGGCTTC
>Ga0209382_10001513_pt1 | contig 36377 bp, 29 predicted proteins | sample SoiMetdeltSBSDD5_FD_187599 | JGI IMG/M metagenome (GOLD analysis project Ga0209382, IMG submission 187599) | Bulk soil microbial communities from a Populus tree surrounding site in Tennessee, USA - Soil MetaG P. deltoides SBSDD5 (SPAdes) (version 2) | ecosystem: Environmental > Terrestrial >... | reverse complement strand
GGGCAGCGTGGAGAGCAGGTCCATGGCCATGGCGTCGCGCGTGGCATCGTCGGGCGCGAGGATGCGGCAGGCGGCGGCGGCCACGACCGGGTGGCGGGTGCGCACCGAGACCGGGCCCGCGGGCACGAGGCTCATGTCCAGCGGCCTGAGGACGCGCGCGTCGAGCTCGGCCTCCGGCACCTGCAGCGCGGCGGCCAGGTGGCCGCGGCCGAGGGACATGCCGTAGCGGTGCACGAGCGCCGTGGCCAGGTAGGCGCGGCGCAGGAGGTCGCGGTCGGGCTTGCCGTCCAGCGCCGCGATGCGCGCCGCGACGGCCTCTTCCACCGACGTGACGCCGCGCGCGTCCGCGATGCGGTCCATGAGGCAGCGGTCGCCGGGGCGCAGCGCCTCGGCGGCGGCATCGACGCCGGCGCCGCCGCCCAGCCGGCCGCGCCGCTGCAGGCCCTCGGCCAGCGCGCGCGCCTCGGCCTCGTCGGGCGCGGCCAGCGTGACGTCGAGGATCGTCGTCGTGCGGCGGATGCGGTGGTCGAGGCCGCTGCGGTCCCACTCGTCGCCCTCGGCGGCCAGCAGGAACCGCGCCTTGCCGGCGCCGTGCGCGGCCAGGTAGTTCACGAGGGAGGGCAGGTTGTCGAGCTCGTGCGCGTCGTCGCACACGAAGACGGCGATGGCCTCGTCGCGCTCCTCGGGCACGTAGCGGTCGGGCATGCCCGCGCCGTACTCGCGCCAGAACATGCGCCGGCCCTCGCCGGCCATGTCCCAGGCGATGCGGCGCAGCAGCGTGGTCTTGCCCTCGCCCTGCGGCGCGCGCACCAGCGCGATGTGGAGCTGGCCGGGCTCCACCGGCTTCAGCAGGAATTCCCTGATCTGCGCGGCCACCGTGCGCGGCGCGTCGGCGCCGGCCTTGATGGACTGCCAGGAGCTGGAGTCCCCGCGGTCGAACAGCTCGAGCGTCTGGCCGTCGGCGGCCGGCACCCGGTCCCGGAAGGCGGCCGCCAGCTCGGTGAAGCCGCGCGGCGGGTCGCCGGTGGCGGGCTTGGGCACCTCGAGCTCCTCGATCAGCGTGGCCAGCTCGGCCAGCACGTCGGCGGGCGAGCGGTCCGGCGGGTACTCGATGAGCTGCGTGCCGTAGTGCATGGAGGCGCGCAGCGCGGTGGACGGCTCGGTGGAGCCGGCCGGCACCAGCGCGAGGTTGGGCGGCACGTGGCCGTTGTAGGTGCGGCTCACGTCGTCGAGCAGCTCGATGAGGTCGGGATCGGACAGCTCGAAGCCCGAGAAGAGCACCGTGCGCGCGAAGGTGGCGCGCAGGAAGTTCTGGTAGCGGCTCTCGGGCTGCACCAGGGGCTTCCGGTCGCGGCCGGTGAGCACCAGCGTCCCGGGCTCGGTGGCCGAGCCGCACAGCTGCACGACGAAGGCTTCCTTGCGGTCCCACGCGCTGTTGAGGCCCTTGGTGTCGGGACCGAAGACGCGCGGCTTGTCGGCTGCCACGGGGGCCGACGCCACGGCGGCGTCGGAGACCAACGTGGTGACGAAGCCCGGCAGGCGCAGCGCGTAGAGCGCGGCCAGGCCCGGGTCCGCATGGCTCTTGCAGCGCTCGTCGCCCGACAGCGAGGCGCGCTCGCCGTCGCCGAGCGCGGCCTTGAGCTGGGCGCGCGAGGACACCGCCGCATCACCGTGCCGGGGACCCGCAATCACGGCGAGCTTGTGGCTCCGCGTGGCCATGCGGAGGGACTGGAACACGCCCGCATCGATCCAGCGGGGCTTGCTCATGAGCGGAACATCCAGAGGCGGGCCGGCCGTTCGGGAACCGTGGTCGGCCGCGGAGCGGAAGGCCGGCCACGGTACCCCGTTCCGCGCGCGGGTGTCAACGAGCGGTAGCGCGGCGAGCGCGGGGAACGCATGCTGTTCGCGCCGCCTGCGCCGTGCCGGCCCACGCGGCACCGCCGACCCGGGAGATCGTCGATGGCCAGCCCCGACAAGCACGCTCCGCGTCTCATCAACAAAGGAGCCAGCGGCCGTCCCGCGCGTCCGCCGTCGGGCAACGTGCTCATCGGCCAGTCGGGCGGACCCACGGTGGTCATCAACCAGTCGCTCGTGGGCATCGTGCTGGCTGCGCGGCTGCATCCGGAGGTCTTCGGCAAGGTCTGGGGCGCCCGGCACGGCGTCGCGGGCATCCTGCGCGACGACCTGCTCGACCTGTCGCGCGAGAGCGAGGCCAACCTCGAGCGCGTGGCCGGCACGCCCGCGGCGGCGCTGGGCTCGGTGCGCAAGAAGCCCACGCGCGAGGAATGCCTCGCCATGTTCGAGACCTTTCGGCGCCACGACATCCGCTACCTCTTCTACGTCGGCGGCAACGACAGCGCCGAGACCGCCAACATCCTGCTCGAGTGCGCGCGCAACGAGAACTACCCGATCCGCGTGTTCCATGTGCCCAAGACCATCGACAACGACCTGCGCGTGACCGACCACTGCCCGGGCTACGGCAGCGCGGCGAAGTTCGTGGCCCAGGCCTTCATCGGGGACAACCTGGACAACCGCAGCCTGCCGGGCATCAAGATCAACATCGTCATGGGCCGCCACGCGGGCTTCCTCGCCGCGGCGTCGGTGCTCGGGCGGCAGTTCAAGGACGACGGCCCGCACCTCGTGTACGTGCCCGAGGTGGCCTTCGACGAGCAGCGCTTCGTGCAGGACGTGCTGGCCGTGAACGAGAAGCTCTCCCGCTGCCTCGTGGCCGTGTCCGAAGGAGTGCACGACGCCGCAGGCGTGACGGTGGCCGAGAAGCTGGCCGCGCGCGCCGAGCGCGACGCCCACGGCAACGTGCAGCTCTCCGGCAGCGGCGCGCTGGGCGACCACCTGGCCGGCCTCGTGAAGGCCGCGCTGCCCAAGGCCCGCGTGCGCGCCGACACCTTCGGCTACCTGCAGCGCTCCTTCGCAGGCTGCTTCTCCGAGACCGACGCGCAGGAGGCGCGGCTGGTGGGCACCGACGCGGTGAAGCTCGCGCTCAAGGAGACCGGCGGCACCGTGGTGCTCAAGCGCGCGCCCGGGCCGCGCTACCGCTGCTTCACCGCGCTCGCGCCGCTGGACGAGGTGGCCAAGGTCACGCGCTCGCTCGAGCGCCGCTACATCAACAAGGCCGGCAACAACATCACGCCGGCGTTCCAGGAGTACGCGGGGCCGCTCGCGGGCCCGCTGCATCCGGTGGGCCGGCTGAAGGGCACCTGACCCGCGGCGCGCGCCCGCGGCCGTGCGCGCCTTGACACCCCCGACGGGCGTGGATAGCGTCGCCGCAATGCGCAGGTGGACGCTCGTCGGAGGCGGACTGCTTGCGGGCCTGGTGCTGGCCGAGGGCGTCTGCCGCCTCGTCGTCCCCAACGCGATCACGGGCGAGCCCAACCCGAACCGCACCGGCTGGGTCGTGGAAGGGCTCGTCGCGGATCCGCTGGTCGAGTTCGCGTTCCAGCCCGGCTACTCGGGCCGCATGACGGTGCCCGGCGATTACGACGTGCCCTTCCGCATCAACGGACAGGGCCTGCGGGCCGACGAGGACTACCCGGAAGAGCACCCGGGCCGGGCGCGCATCCTGCTCGTGGGCGACAGCTTCGTCTTCGGCATCGGCGTGGAACTGCAGGACACGCTCGGCGAGCAGCTCGAGCGCGCGTTCGACGCGGACGGCCAACCGGGGCCGCCGGTGGAGGTGGTGTCCGTGGGCGTCCCGAGCTACGGCCTCGACCACTACACAAAGCTCGTCGAGCGCTGGCTGCCGCGCCTGCACCCCGACCTCGTGCTCGTCGCGCTGTTCCCGGGCAACGACCTGATCGACTACGACCTGAGCGAGCTCGACCGCCGCACCGCGATCGAGGGGCGGCTGGTGACCGAGCGCCAGGCGTGGAGCTGGAACCTGCGCAAGTACAGCGTCCTGGCTCACATGCTGCTGCAGCACTTCAACCCGGTGGAGCACGCTCCCCACGCCCGCTCGCTCAGCGCCACGCCGGACGAGCTCGACGCGATCTACCGCTCCACCCTGCCGTGGACGCGGCGCCTGCTCGCCGCCCCCGGGGAGGGCGGGCCTCCGGTGGCGGTCCTGATCATCGAGGGCCGCTACATGCTCGGCCTGCACCGCAAGGGCCGCGAGGACGTCACGCCGCCGCTGGGTCGCGTGCTGGCCGACCTGCGCCAGCTCGGCTGCACGGTCTTCGACCCGGCCGAGGCCTGGATCGCGGCCGACGCGCCGGAGAGCCGGTTCTTCTTCGCGCGCGACGCGCACTACACGCTTGCGGGCAACCGCTTCATGGCCGATTGGCTGGCGCCGCGGTTGCGGGAGGCCTTCGGCGCGCGGCTGCTCGCGGCCGGAGGCGAGGCACCCGACGGCGGCTCGCCTTCCCGCTGACGGGCCCCCGTCCGGCGCCTCAGCGGTCCATCCGGCCCGGTGCCCGGGGGTTTTCCGACGGATCGGCCGGCCCCGGACCCTTGTACGTCGGTCGCGTCGTGCGCACCGCAGCCCAGCCGTTGAGCAGGGAAACGTCGGGCAGGTGCAGGTAGCGCGGCTTGCGCATCTCCCCGACCCACTTCGACCCGACGAAGGGATTGATCTCGATCGTCGCGTTCTCCCAGCCGTTGGCGGCCGAGTTGCCCATCACGCGCCAGTCCTGGTTGACGAAATAGAAGGCCTCGATCTCGGGGTGCTCGTCGAACAGGCGCAGGAAGGGCACGAACCAGTCGTCCCAGTCGTGGTGGCCGTCCTCCGGGTCGGACGTGATCTCCACGCGCGCTGGCGAGCACTCCGCGATCATCACCGGTTTCCTGTGCTCTCGCGCCATCTTCAGGAAGTGCTCGGTGCGGTCCGCCGGGGAATCCACGCCGCGCAACCTGGTCTCGTTCAGCAGCTCCTTACGATGGAAGAGGTCGATGGCGAACCAGTCCACCACGTCGTCGCCGGGGAACCAGCGGTAGCCGCGCGAGTCGCGCTGGTCGAAGTCGTCCGGCGCCGCCGGCTGGTAGCACCACACGAAGGCGACGTTGTCGGCGCCCTCGGCGCGGAAGATGTCCACCACCTTGCGGAAGGCGATGGGGTAGTCGTACGGATGGTAGTCCATCCAGTCGCCCGAGAACTCGCCCCCGATGCGCAGGAAGACCGGATCCGGGTGCGCGGCGATCACCTGGGCCAGCTCGCGGACGTGCTGGTCGTACTGGTCGCTGCCCGCGACGTTGTGATCCACGCTCACCCGGTCGCCGTTGTCGGGGTCGATCCCGTAGAGCCCGATGTCGATCTGCGGAATGCGGCCGATCCCGGCCTCCTCCTGGAGCTTCCTGCGGAAGCCCTGCAGCCGCCTGTCCCAGCTCCGCGGCGAATAGCCGACGGAGAGATAGAACTGCCGGGTCGCCGGCTGGATCACCGGATCGGCGAGCAGCCCCAGGTAGCCGGAGTTGCCGGGGTCGAGGGCGCCCATGCCGTGCAGGACCCGCCCGCGCGGCGGCTCGAACTTCGCGTGGTAGAGGTAGTCGACTCCGCTGGCCGCCGGGTTGCCCGGCGCAGCCGGCGACGAGGGCGACGAGGGCGACTTCGAGGCCGCGGCCGTCTGCGCCTGAGCGATCACCGGCGGCTTGGCCGGCTTGACGGGCACCGCGCGCACGGCGCCCGTTTCCTCGGCGAGACAGCCGGCGAGAAACAGGCCCGTGATCAGGATGAAGGTCGGTCGCGTCATGATCGCCGGTTGAACATGGGCCGGGTGCGCGGGTTGCGAGGGGCGATCGAGCGGGACGACATGCCAGCCTTGGCGCCTGCGCCGCGCGATGAGCTCACGCGACGACGGCATCGTGCAGGCCCGGGAGCGAGACCTCGTAGCCCAGCTCGGCACGCAGCCGCTGCGCGAGCGCCTGGCGCGCGCGATCCTCGCCGTGCACCAGGAACGTGCGCGGCCGCGCCGCGCGGAAGCCGGAGGCCCAGCGCACGAGCCGCGACTGGTCGGCGTGGGCCGAGAAGCCGCCGAGCGTGTGCACGCGCGCCGCGATGCTCACGCGCTCGCCGAGCAGCGTGATGGTCCGCGCGCCCTCCACGAGCGCGCGCCCCGGCGTGCCCTCGGCCTGGAAGCCGACGATGACGATGTGCGTGCCCGGCCGCCCGCCGTGGTGGCGCAGGTGGTGCACGATGCGGCCGCCGGTGCACATGCCCGAGGCCGCCAGGATGACCGCCGGGCCCGCGAGCGTGTTGAGCGCCACGGACTCCTGCGTCGTGCGGCACAGGTGCAGGCCGGGAAAGTCCAGCAGCGGCTCGCCACGCCGGATCGTGTCCCACGCCTCGTCGTCGAACAGCTCGCGGTGGCGGCGGTACAGCTCCGTGCTGCGCACGGCCATCGGGCTGTCCAGGAACACCGGCAGGCCGAGTCGGCCGTCGCGATGGAACTCGCCGAGGTGGAAGATCAGCTCCTGCGACCGTCCGACCGCGAAGGACGGCACCAGCACCTTGCTCCCCGCCTGCCGCGCGGCGGACACCACGGCCAGGAGCTCGTCCAGCGTCGCCTGCCGGTCCTTGTGGTCGCGGTCGCCGTAGGTGGACTCGAGCAGCAGCACGTCGGCGGCGTCGAGCGGCTCGGGGTCGCGCAGCAGGGGCGCCGGCCAGTTGCCCACGTCGCCCGAGAAGACGAGCCGCCGCGTCTGGCCGGCCTCCTCCACGTCCAGCGCCACGATGGCGCTGCCCAGGATGTGCCCGGCGTCGTGGAAGGTGAGCCGCACGCCGTCGGCGATCGGCTCGCTGCGCCGGTACGGCAGCGCGCGGAACTGCCTCAGCACCGTCGCCACGTCTTCGGCGGTGTAGAGCGGCTGCTCGCTGCGCGGCGGCGGCCGGCCGCGCCGCCGGCTCCGCGAGTGGTCCCAGCGCTGCGCGTCGTGCTCCTGGAGGTGGGCGCTGTCGGGGAGCATGAAGGCGCACAGCTCGCGCGTGGCCGGCGTGCTCCAGATGGGCGCGCGGCAGCCAAGCCGCGGCAGCAGCGGCAGTCGCCCGCTGTGGTCGATGTGCGCGTGGCTCAGCACCACCGAGTCCAGCCTTCGTGCGTCGAAGCCCGGTGGACGGCGGTTCATCCGCTCCGACAGCGGGCCGCCCTGGTGCAGGCCGAAGTCGAGCAGCACCGCGGCGCGATCGGTGGTGAGCAGGTGGCAGCAGCCCGTCACGCCGCCCGCCGCGCCGTGGAACTGCAGCCTCATTCCCGCAGCCACGCCAGCTGCGGCGAGGCCAGCAGCGCGGCCAGCACGCGGTCCGCCTGGCGGCGGCAGCCGGTGTCCGTGAAGTGCACCGAGTCGGCAAAGTGCTCGGCGTCGCCGGGAATGCCGTCCTCGCCCTCGACCAGCAGCGCGCCCGTCGCGGCCGCCACCTCACGGATGACGCGGTTGAAGGCGTCGAAGCCGTCCAGCACGCCGTCGACCGACATGTAGGGCATCCAGAGCAGCGAGGTCGCGGAGCTGGCGCGGCGCTCGTCGGGCGGCTGCTCGCGCCGCTGGCGGTGCGCGAAGGTCACCAGAACCACCGTCCGCGCGTGCCGCTGCGCCTCGCGCACCAGGGCCGTGAGGTTCGCGCGGTATGCGGACGCCAGGATCTCGCCGTCCACGCGCAGCGTCGGCCCGCCCGTGTCGGCCGCCGGGCGGGACGAGAGCAGGTTCTTCTCGATCAGCTCGCAGGCCGCCGAGTGCCGCGCGAACCAGCTCGTGCCCGGCAGGTCGGTGCCGGGCAGGCCCTGGCGCTGCGCCTCGACGCGCGAGTCGTGGGACAGGTCGTTGGTGGCCTCGTAGATCACGAGGATGTCGGGCTCGGTCGGCGCCACGCGCTGCTGCAGGTGCCGGAGCAGGTCCACGGTCGTGTAGGCCGCCCCGCTGGCGTTCACGTAGTCGAACTCGCGCCCGGGGAAGGCCTCTCGCAGCCCGTCGCACACCAGCGACGGCCAGGTGGCCGCGTTGCACGTGGCCTCGGCGCAGAAGGTCGTGCTGCCGCCCAGGAACCCGACGCGCACCCGCCCCGGCGGCTTGGGGCAGGCGAGCTCGGGCCCGCGGAAGCCGAGCGAGTTGACCTCGATGAGGTGGTCGCGGCCGCTCGTCCTGCCCGGCTTGGGGATGCGCAGGCCCGAGACCGGGTCGATCACGAACTCGTAGAAGCTGCCCGCGCGGCCGTAGAGCGCCCATTGGCGCAGCCGCACTGCGCCCTCGACCATGAGGAGGCCGCCCGCGAGGACGAGCAGCGCGAGCAGGATCCGGCTCCGGCGCGGCCGGGCGGCCGGCGCGTCGCTCACGCCACGGATCCGTAGTGCTCGAGGACGTCCGTGCGCGTGATGATGCCCATGAGCATGCCCGCCAGCTGCACCGGCAGCGCCGAGACGCGGTGTTCCAGCATGAGCGTCACGGCGCGCGAGAGCGGCTCGCGCGGCTCGATGGTGACCACGTCGCGCGTCATGATCTGGTGCACGCGCGGCGGCGGCACCGGGTCGCCGCCGCGCCGGACGGCCAGCGCGTCGGCCACGAGCTGCCGGCCGAGCGCCAGCCGGATGTCGCGGTCGGACACGATGCCGACCAGCTCCTCGTCCTTCATCACCGGCACGTGGCGGATGCGCCAGTCCTGGCAGCGCGTGACGGCGTCCTCCATCGTCTCGTCGGGCTCCACCGTGACCACCAGGCTGTGCATCACCTCCTCCACCGGGCGGTCCAGCTCGTCGGCGTGCGCGGGGTCGCGGCACAGGTCGCGGAAGGCCGACACCAGGTTGGTCTCGGTCACGATGCCCACGAGGCGCCCGCTTCCGAGCACCGGCAGCGCGCCGATGCGCTGCTCGATCATGCGCCGCGCCGCGGTGGGCCCGCGCTCGTCCTCCTCCACGCAGATGACCGGGGAGCGCATGATCTGCTCCACGCGCCGCGGCAGGCCCGCTTCCGCGGGCACGCCCAGGGACTCGAGCGGCTGGCCGCCGGTGCCGAGCCGCACGTCGCGGTCGGACAGCATGCCCAGCACGTCCACGCCGCGCGCCACGGGAAGGTGGCGGAAGCCGTGACGCTCCATGAGGGCGATGGCCTCGTCGATCGACGCATCCGGGGCGACCGTGACCGGCCGGCGCGTCATGAACCTCGACACCAACATGGGCGTGCGATCCCGCCGTCGGGAACCAGCTCTCCGTCTGCCGTGCCGGGCCCCCCGGCCTGTCCGGGCGGGATTCTACACCGGCCCAGCGCCCCGATCAGCAGCCCCTGAAGCGCGGCGGCCGCTTCTCGCGGAAGGCGGCCAGGGCCTCGAGCCGGTCGGCGCTCGGCAGCACGTGCTGCAGGTACAGCTGGCGCTCGCGCCGCAGGCCCTCCGGGAGATCCAAGCCCCCTTCGGCGAGGCCGATGGCGAGCTTGGCCGCCCGCACGGCCAGCGGCCCGTTGGCGGCGATGGCCGCGGCCAGCGCGCGCGCCCGCGCCGGCAGCTCCGCCGGCTCGCACACCTCGTTGACCAGCCCGAGGCTCAGCGCCTCCTCGGCCGGCAGCCGGCGCGCCGTGAAGATCAGCTCCTTGGCGCGCGCCACCCCCACCACGCGCGGCAGGCGCTGCGTGCCGCCCGCGCCCGGGATGATGGCCAGCGCCGTCTCGGTCAGGGCCATCTGGGCGCCCCGCGCGATGACGCGCAGGTCGCACGCCAGGGCCAGCTCGCAGCCTCCGCCGAAGGCCACCCCGTTGATGGCCGCGATGGTGGGCATGGGCAGGGCCGCCACGGCCTCGAAGGTGGCGCCGATGCGCGCCACGTAGTCGCGCGTCTGCTGCTCGGAGAAGCCTGCGCGCTCCTTGAGGTCGGCGCCCGCGCAGAAGGCCTTCTCGCCGGCGCCGGTGACGATGACCACGCGCAGGGCCGGGTCGCGCGCCAGCCGCTCCACGTGGGCGGACAGACGCTCCAGCGTCTGCAGGGACAGCGCATTCATCACCTCGGGGCGGTCCAGCGTCAGCACCGCCAGCGGGCCGTCCAGGGTCAATCGCACCAGCTCGCTCACGGCGCACGCTCCGACGGGGCTGGCGCGGCAGGTTAGCACCCGGCGTCAAGGGGACGGTTACCGTCCGGCGTCGGCCGCATCCGGCGCCCGGCCGTCGGGGAATCGTTCCGTCACGGCTCCGACACGACCGGCGCGGGGCGACGGATGCCCCTGTGCCGAGGGTTCGGCGGCGCGTCGCGTGACGCAGCGCACCCGACGAGCCGCCACGCGATGAAATCGGAGGCCAGTGGAACCTCATGAAGGCCCCGGAGTACGCTCGCATGCCGCCTGGCCGGCCGGACTGACGGTCGGACGCTCCTCCGGGACACCCACCGCATGACCTACGCTCTCCTGGCCGCCTACTGGCTGGCCGTCCTCGGGCTGTGTGTCTTCGGACTCAACTGCCTCACGCTGTGCTGGCAGTTCCGGCGTGGCGGAATGCCCGCCCGGCAGCGCCTCGAGGACCTGCGCGCCGCGTACCGGGCGCGCACACCCGAGGCCGCCCTGCCCTCCGTCACGGTGCAACTCCCCATCTACAACGAGCGCTACGTCGTGAATCGCCTGCTCGACGCCGCCGCCGAGCTGAACTGGCCGCGTGACCGGCTGGAGATCCAGGTGCTGGACGACAGCACCGACGAGACCCGCGAGCTGGCCGCCGAGCACGTGGCGCGCCTGCGCCGGCGCGGGCTGGACGTGGTGCACCTGCACCGCACGGACCGCAGCGGCTTCAAGGCCGGCGCGCTCAAGGCCGGCATGGCCGTGGCCAAGGGCGAGCTCCTGGCCATCTTCGACGCCGACTTCGTGCCGCAGGCCTCCTTCCTGCGCGACATGGTGCCGCTCATGGGCAACCCGCGCGTGGGCTTCGCGCAGGCCCGCTGGGGTCACCTGAACCGCGACCTCTCGCTGCTCACGCGGGCACAGGGCCTGGCCATCGACGGCCACTTCAGCGTGGAGCAGGCCGGCCGCTGCTGGGCCGGCTGGATCCTGAACTTCAACGGCACGGCCGGCATCTGGCGGCGGGAAGCCATCGAGGACGCCGGCGGCTGGTCGGGCGACACGCTCACCGAGGACCTGGACCTCAGCTACCGTGCGCAGCTCCGTGGCTGGAGGGTCGAGTACGCCGTGGACGTGGAGGTGCCGGCCGAGATCCCGGCGGACATCGCGGCCTTCAAGAGCCAGCAGCGGCGCTGGGCCAAGGGCAGCATCCAGGTGGCGAAGAAGCTGCTACCGCAGATCCTGCGCGCGCCGGTGCGGCGCACGGTGAAGCTGCAGGCGCTGCTGCACCTGACGCACGCCGGGGTGCACACCCTCATGCTGGCCGTGGCCATCCTCGCCGCGCCCACGCTGCTCCTGTGGCCCGAGGGCTTCAGCATGCCCGCCTGGAGCTGGGGCCTGCTGGCCGCGCTCATGGTCGGCGGCACCTGCGGCCCCAACACGCTGTACGTCACCAGCCAGCGGGCGCTGCGGCCGCGCGAGTGGGGCCGGCGCGCCCTCGAGGTGCCGCTGCTCATGGTCGTGGGCACGGGCATCGCGGTGAGCAACACGCGCGCCGTGCTCGAGGGGCTGGTGGGCATCGAGAGCGCCTTCGTGCGCACGCCCAAGCGCAACCTCACCGACGGCAGCCGCCGCCGTGGCCCCTCCGCCTACCATGCGCCGCGCGACCTCACGTTCCTGGCCGAGCTGGCGCTGGCCGGCTGGTGCGCCTGGGGCGTGGAGCTGTACCTGGAGCGCGGGCACTTCCTCATCGGGCCCTTCCTGGCCATCAACGCCCTCGGCTTCGGCTGGGTGGCGCTGCTCACGCTGCGCGACGAGGCCCGGCTCGCGCTGGCGGCCCGGCGCCAGCGGCTGGCCGCGGCGCGCGTGCTCGCGCCGATCGAGACGGAAGTGATCGAGCCGGACGCGGAGGCGGCCGGACTGGTCGAACCGCCTGCGGCCTGACGCCCGCATGGAGGCGCCCGCCCCCCACCCTGCAGGCGCCGAGCTCCCGATCCGCCGCTGGACGGCTGCGGCCCTCGCGGCCCTGTGCGTCCTGACGCTGCTGGTCAAGCTGGCCGTGAACGAGGCGCGCACGGGCCTCAACCACGGCGACGTCTCCTTCTACTACACGGTGGCGAAGAACCTGGCCGAGGGGCGCGGCTTCGTCATCGACTACATCTGGAACTTCTGGGATCACCCCGAGGGAATTCCGACGCCCAGCAACACATGGTGGATGCCGCTGCCCTCCATCCTGTGCGCCATCGGGATGAAGCTCTTCGGCATCCGCTTCGCCGTGGCCCAGGACACGATGATCGTGGTCACGTCCGTGCTGCCGCTGGTCGTGTACCTGCTCGGCCGCGAGCTCGTCGGCGGCAGGCTGGTGCCGCTGCTGGCCGCGGCGCTGGCGAGCAGCTTCCACCTCTTCCTCGACCAGCCCTGCGCACCGCTCTCGCACGGGCCCTACCTGGTGCTGGCCACCACCACGTTCTGGCTGGCGCTGCGCGCGGCGCGCACGGGCCGCGGCTGGGCCTTTGCCGGCGCGGCGGTGGCGGCCACGCAGCTGACGCGCAGCGACGGGATGCTGCTCTTCGTTGCGCTGGGCGTGGCCTTCCTGGCCGTCTCGCCGCGGTCGCGGCCGCCGTGGTGGCGCGTGGCGCTGTCTGCGGCCGGCGGCTACGTGCTGGTCATGTCGCCCTGGTGGGCCCACAATCTGTGGGTCTTCGGCACGCTGCAGCCGGGCGGCAGCCTGCGTGCGCTCTGGCTCACCGAGTACGAGCAGTGGTACAGCCTGCCCGAGAGCGTGACGCGGCAGTCATGGCTGGCCAACGGCTGGGAGCCGGTGCTGGCTCTCAAGCGCAGCGTGGCCGCGCGCAACATCGAGTCGCTGGCCACGGGCCTCGTGACCGGCTCGGCCGCGCGGACGGAGGGCTGGGGCTCGCCGGCGCTGGTGACCACGCTCGCGCTGGCCTGGCTCGGCGTCCTGCTCGCGTGCCTCCGGCGCGCGACGCGGCGGCCGCTCCTGCCCCTGGCGGGCCACGCCGCGCTGGAGTGGGCCTTCTATTCCCTGGCCTTCACGGCCGTGGGGCCCGAGAGCTTCCGCACCGGCATGTTCTCGCTGTACCCGGCGCTCCTGCTCTACGTGGCTCTGGGGCTGGTGGCCACGCTGGGGCTGCTCGCGCGCCTTCTGCGCCAGCCGGCCGCCCGCGCGCAGCGACTCGTGGGCGTGAGCGCGGCCGTGGTGACGGCCTGGATCATGCTCGGCCAGTTCACCGCCGCGCGCGAGACGATGCGGGACAAGGTGATCGGGATCAACCAGATCAACCGCTTCTACGACACCTTCCGCGAGCAGATCCTGCCGCGGCTGGGGGCAGACCCGGTGATCATGGCGCGCGACGTGCACGAGCTGCACGCCCTGACCGGCGTGCGCTGCGTGCAGATCCCCTACGAGGACCTGCCCGCCATCCGGGCCACGGCCCAGCGCTTCGGCGTGACGCACCTCCTGCTGCTGGGCGACCCCGCGGATCCGCCCCGCCGGGCGCTGCGCGACGTGGACAGCTTCCCGTGGTGCGAAGAGGTCTTCGCGGGCCGGCGCGCAGGCTGGGACCTGCGCGTGTACCGCATCACCCCGTGAGCGCCGGGCGCCGCCGGTTCAGAAGCCCTTGACCGCCGCGGCCTTCTTGTAGCACCACTGCACGAACAGCCAGCCCACGGCCACGACGACCAGCGTGGAGACGCCGCGCGGCCCATAGGCCAGCGGCGACATGTGCGTGTCGAGCATCGTGAACACCAGCGGCACCGACATGTAGGTGTTGTGCTTGCTGCGCGCGCCGGCGGTGGCCGGCCAGGCCGCGTCGGGCGCCTGCCCCGCCTTGACCGCCGCGATGATCTTCTGCTGCAGCGGCCAGATCCGGAACCACACGTTCCAGGCCATGATCGTGCCGAAGGTGGCGCCCAGGTGGATGAGGCTGCCGCGATAGCTGAAGCCCGCCCAGTTGTAGTAGCCGCACAGCAGGCCGCCCACGAGCACCAGGCCCACGATGGCCAGGGTCGGGTTGCTCTTGGCCATGGCCTTGGCCAGCGCGTCGTAGACGAAGGGCGCGATGAGCACGAGCGCCACCATCATCCCCGAGCCCGCCGCCCATCCCGCCGCCGGCTGGCCCACCTCGGGCGGCTCGAACAGTGTGGACTTGGCCATCCAGAACACGAGGCCCATGAGCAGGAAGCCCGTGAACCACGTCCACGCGGCGCCCCACCGGAACCAGAACAGGGCGCGCGGCATGAGCTCGGGCACCACCTTGGGCTTGGTGTCCTTGTCGAGCGTGGCGGCGAAGGGCCCGTTGACCCAGTTGAAGAAGTACAGGTGGCCGATCCAGACGATGCCGGCCACCACGTGGCCCCAGCGCAGGATGGATTCTGTCAGGGCCTTCGGATCCATGGGTGGGTCTCCACGAGTCGTGTTCGGGTGTCAGCAAAGGCTCCCCGGGCCGGAGAATCAAGCACGGGGCCCGTTCCTCACGGCTCGGTCAGGTGGTCGCGGCCGGTAGACTCGCCCTCGCATGGCCCACATTCGCACCGTCGCGCCCGGGGACGCCGAGGGGCCGCTGGCGGCCATCTACGCCGCCGCCATCAGGCGCGCCGGGCGGGTCTTCAACATCCTGCGCATCCAGAGCCTGAACCCCGCCGTGCTCGATGCATCCATGCGCATGTATCTGGCCGTCATGCGCGGCCCGTCGCCCCTGACACGCGTGGAGCGCGAGGCCATCGCGGTGACCGTCTCGCGCGTGAACGAGTGCTTCTACTGAGTCCGCGCGCACCGCGACGACCTCCGTGACGAGGTCGCCCAAGAACTGCAGGACGGCCGGCAGCCGCTGGGCGCGGGCGCGGCGGATGCGGAGGCGTTCGCGGACGACGTGGCGGCGCAGGGCAGCGAGGCGGCGCCGACGGCGCGGCTGAGAGTGCTGCTGCAGTACGCGGAGCGGTTGTCGCTGCAGCCGGCGAGCGTGACGGTCGAGCGCGTGGCGGCGCTGCGCGACGCCGGCTTCGACGACCGCGCCATCCATGACGCCGCGCAGGTCGTCGCGTACTTCGCCTACATCAACCGCGTGGCCGACGGACTGGGCGTGGACCTGGAACCGGAGATGCGGGAAGGACGTCCGGCCGACTAGTTCGCCTGTCCGACGTCGCGCGGGCGTCGGGCTGACCGGCCTCCGACGCCAGCGGTCCTCGGTCATGGGGCGCGGCGGAGCCGCGCTCCATGACGTTGCGGGCGACTTGTCGCGTCGGAGGCCGGTCAGCCCGACGCCCCGGCGTGCCGGACGATTTCCCCCGTCGCGAGGAAGATCACGTCCTCGGCCATGTTCGACAGGTGGTCGCCCACGCGCTCCAGCTCTCTGGAGATCCGGAACAGGTGCAGCGCCGTTCCCACCTCGCCCTGCTTCACGAGCATCTCGTGCACGTCGTTGCGCACGGCGCGGTCCAGCGCGTCCACCGCGGCGTCTCCGCGCATGACTGCCATGGCCGCGGGCGTGTCGCGGTCGATGAAGGCCTGGAAGACGGCGCGGCCGTTGCGCACCACGTGGTCGGCCAGCTCCAGCACGTGGTCCGGGATCTCGCCGCCGCGGCGCACGATGCGGCGCATGAGCCAGGAGACGTTCACGGCGTGGTCCGCCACGCGCTCGAGGTCGTCGTTGAGCTTGAGGATGGTGACCAGCAGGCGCATGTCGCGCGCGACCGGGTGGTGCAGCGTGATGAGCCGCACCACCTCGGCCTCGATGCGCACCTCGTCCCGGTCCACGCGGTCGTCGCCCTCGACCACGCGCGCCGCGAGCTGGGTGTCGCGCGTGCGCAGCGCCTCGCAGGCCCGCTCCAGCGCCTCGAAGCACATCGCGGCGTGCGCCGTGAAGTCGCGCCGCAGCTGGGCCAGCTCGGCGTCGAAGGCCTGGCTCATCCGAAGCGTCCCGAGATGTAGTCCTCGGTCTCGGCGCGGTGCGGGTGCGTGAACATGTCGGCCGTGGGCCCGTACTCGATGAGCCGGCCGCGGTACATGAAGGCCGTGAAGTCGCTGGTGCGCGAGGCCTGCTGCATGTTGTGGGTCACGATGAGCACCGTGTAGTGGCCCTTGAGCTCGGCGATCAGGTCCTCGATGCGGCCGGTGGCGATGGGGTCGAGGGCCGAGCAGGGCTCGTCCATGAGCAGCACCTCGGGCTCGGCGGCGATGGCGCGCGCGATGCACAGGCGCTGCTGCTGGCCGCCCGAGAGCGAGAGCCCGCTGCCGTGCAGCCGGTCCTTGGCCTCGTCCCACAGCGCCGCGCCGCGCAGGCTGCGCTCGCACACCTCGTCCAGCACGCGCCGGTCGCGCTCGCCGTCGATGCGCAGCGGGTAGACCACATTTTCGTAGATGGACATCGGGAAGGGGTTGGGCTTCTGGAACACCATGCCCATGCGCTTGCGCAGCTCGATCACGTCCACGCCGGCCGCGTAGATGGACTCGCCGTCGAGCAGCATGTCGCCCTCGATGCGCACGCTGTCGATGAGGTCGTTCAGCCGGTTCACCGAGCGCAGCAGCGTGGACTTGCCGCAGCCCGACGGGCCGATGAGGGCCGTGACCTTGCCCCTGGGAATGTCCATGGTCACGTCGTGCAGCGCCTGGCTGGCGCCGTACCAGAGGCGGAAGCTCCTGACCGCCAGCACCGCCGGCTGCAGCGACAGCGCGGCGTGCACCTCGGAGGGCACCTCGCGGCCGGCCTCGATGGCCCGCAGGATGGCCGAGGCGCGCAGCTCCTCGCGGCCCACCTGGGCCTCGCCGGTGTCCTCGGGCGGGAAGAGGCCCGGCACCTCGGGCGGCCGCGTGGCGGGCGGGCGGGCGGGCTCGTTCCTCATGGCCATCAGAACTTCCCCGTGACGAAACGCGACCGCAGGCGGGCGCGTACGGTGACGGCCGCCACGTTGAGCATCACGACCAGCCCGATGAGCAGCAGCGTGGTCGTGAAGACCATGGGCTTGGCGGCCTCGCTGTTCTGGCTCTGGAACCCGAGATCGTAGATGTGGAACCCAAGGTGCATGAAGCTGCGCTCCAGGTGCACGAAGGGGAACTGGCCGTCGAAGGGCAGCTCGGGCGCCAGCTTGACCGCCCCCACCAGCATGAGCGGCGCCACCTCGCCGGCTCCGCGCGCCAGGGCCAGGATCATGCCGGTCATGATGCCCGGCAGCGCGCGCGGCAGCACGATGCACCGGATGGTCTGCCACTTGGAGGCGCCGCACGCATAGCTGCCCTCGCGCATGGAGCCCGGCACCGCGGCCAGCGCCTCCTCGGTGGCCACGATGACCACCGGCAGCGTGAGCAGCGCGAGGGTCAGCGAGGCCCACAGGATGCCGCCCGTGCCGAAGGTGGGCGACGGCAGCCGCTCGGCGTGGAAGGCCTGGTCGAAGCGCGCGCCGACGATGTAGCAGAAGAAGCCGAGCCCGAAGACGCCGAACACGATGCTCGGCACGCCGGCCAGGTTGTTGATGGCGATGCGCACGGCGCTGGTGAGCGGGCCGGGCCGCGCGTACTCGCGCAGGTAGAGCGCCGCGAGCACGCCGAACGGCACGACCAGCAGCGACATGATGAGGGTCATCATGACCGTGCCGAAGATGGCCGGCCACACGCCGCCCTCGCTGTTGGCCTCGCGCGGGTCGTCGCTCAGGAACTCCCAGCCGCGCGAGAGGTACACGCCCAGCTTCCCGAGGAAACCGAGCTGGTTGGCCGGATAGGCACGCACGATGTCGGCCAGCCGCAGCGGCACCTCCTGGCCGTCGGCCGTGGCCATGAGCAGCTGGTAGCCGTCGTTCTCCCGGTCGATGGCCTGGATCTGCGCCCGCGCCTCGTCGTAGCGCGCCTGCAGCCGCGTCGCGTTCCCGGCCGCCTCCGCGGCCGCGGCCCGCGCCTCGGGCGACTCCGCGCCGTGCTCGAGCTCGGCCCTGCGCATGGCCAGCCGCGCCTCCTCGCTCTCGCGGTTGATCCCGCCGAGCACGTCGGTCTCGAGGTGCTCGCGCGTCTCGCAGCGCTCGCGCACGGCGTCGTGATGCTGCAGGAACAGCTCCCAGGCCGCCTCGGGCGTCGACGCCGCCGGCTGGCCGTCGAGCAGGAAGCCCGCCGGCTGGCCGTAGAAGCGGCCCCACGCCACGCGCTCCACCACGACCGACCAGGCCGGGCGCGACTCGCCGGCCACCTGGCGCTCGCCGATCCACACGAAGTGCTCGCCCGTCAGCTCGAAGTTTCCGATGCGCAGGAGGCGCCGGCGCTCGGTGACGGGCGCGCTGGCTGCCGCGGCGCCCGGCGGCTGCAGCTCCGGGGGCGCGTACGACTCCTCGCGCGTCACCTCGCCCGCGAGCGTGCGGCCGTCGGTGGTCGTGATCTCCACCACCGGCTCCGGCCAAAACGTGCCGAAGCCCTGCGCCGCCACCAGCGCCAGCAGCCCCGCGATCATGAGCAGCGCCACGGCCAGCGACCCGCCCGTCAGCCAGATGAGCGGCTCGCCGTGCGCGAAGAGCGCCGTGCGCCGGCCGCCGGATCCGCGGCGCCGCGGTGACGCCAGCGCCGTCGCGGCCGGGTGCCGGGCGGCGGCGGGCGGATGGGCGACCGGCGTCATGGCTCGTCCCTCACAACTCGTAGGCCCGGCGGCGGAACCGCAGGCGCACCATCTCGGCGACGGTGTTGATCACGAAGGTCATCGCGAACAGCGTCAGGGCGGCGAGGAAGAGCACGCGGTACAACGTGCCGTCCTGCACGGCCTCGGGCAGCTCCACGGCGATGGTGGCCGAGAGCGTGCGGAAGCCGCTGAAGATGTTCCAGTCGAGCACGGGCGTGTTGCCGGCCGCCATGAGCACGATCATGGTCTCGCCCACGACGCGCCCCACGCCGATCATGACCGCCGAGAAGATGCCGGACATGGCCGTGGGCACCACCACGTGCAGCGCCGTCTGCCAGGGCGTCGCGCCCGACGCCAGCGAGGCCGCGCGCAGGTGGTCCGGCACGGAGGACAGCGCGTCCTCGGCCAGCGTGTACACGATGGGCACCACGGCGAAGGCGGTGAGGCACCCGACCACCAGCGCGTTGCGCTGCATGTAGGTGCCCACGATGCCGCCGCGCGGGTCGAAGCCGAGGCCGTCGAGGCTCCCGGCCAGCAGCCGCGCGAGCGCGAAGGCGCAGAAGGCCGTGGCACCGAAGAGCAGCAGGTCGAAGGCGGCCGAGCGCCCGCGCGTCCAGCGCGCCTGCACGCGCCGCACCGCCGGCGAGACCAGCCGCACGCGCAGCACGACAACCACGACCACCGCCAGGGGCAGCGTCAGCAAGAGCCAGCCGCCTACGGAATCGCCCACCTGGCCGTCCAGCCAGGCGCGCAGGTCGCCCGCGAACCAGGTGCGCTCCACCGCGGGCCCGAGGGCGGCGGCGAGCAGCACGCCCGCGCCGAGCGCCGCCACCATGCAGGCGAAGCGCGGCCAGCCCGCAAGGCGCAGCGCGCGCGGAGGAGGCACGAGCTGCCACAGGTAGGCGCCCGTCATGAGCGCCAGCGGCACGCACACGATGGCGGCCAGCACCTGCGGCACGATGCCATCGATCACCGGCGCCACGATGATGGCCGCCAGGAAGCCCAGCACCACGGAGGGCAGGCTGGCCATCATCTCGATGGCCGGCTTGACCCGCGCGCGCCACTCGCGCGCCAGGAACTCGCTGGTGTAGACGGCCGCCAGCAGCGCGATGGGCACCGAGAAGAGCAGCGCGTACACGCTGGCCTTGAGCGTGCCGAAGATGAGCGGCCACAGCCCCAGCTTGGGCTCGAAGTCGTCCGTGCCGCTGGACGACTGCCACACCTGGAGCGGGCGCGGCATGCCCTCGTACCACACCGGGCGGAACAGCGCGGCCAACGTGGTCTCGGGATGCGGCACGGAGAGGTTCCACGTGCGCACGTGCTCCGGGCCCGCGGCCAGCAGACCGTCCAGCCGCGGCGCCAGCGCCACGGCGCGCACCGGCTCGCCCTGCCCGTCGGCCGCCGCCAGCTCCTGCCCGCTGGTCACGTGCAGCACGCGCACCCAGCCGTCCTCATGGCCCGCGACCACCACGCGGTTCCGGCGCGACACCGCCAGCGACGTGACCGGCGAGCCGTGCCCGGGAAGCTCGTGCGCCAGCACCAGGCGCTCGGAGCCGTCGGCCTGGCGCACCGGGAACCAGCCGCGCACGCCACCGCCGGCGTCGCCGGCCACGAGCGTGGTGCTGCCGAGCAGGAAGGTCAGCGCCGTGAGCGTGCGGCCGGGCCGCACGAGCTGCACCGTCTCGGCCACCCGCGGCGTGTCCGGGTCGCGCACGTCGATGCGGCGCGCCTGGCCGTCGCTCCAGGCGAGGTAGATGTTGTCGGCCAGGTCCGACTGCAGCAGGTAGCCGGGCGGCCCCTGTCCCGGGCGCGGCTCGCAGGGCAGCTCGACCGTGCTGGCGGAGGTGGCGACCTTGCCGGTGAGCAGGTTCGTGCGTCGGCGCACCTCGCTGCGCAGAAGCGATCCGTCGGCCTTCAGCAGCGTGAGCCGCGTGACGCTGTCGTCGGCCGAGTGGGCCAGCAGCGCGACGGGCGAGGCGCTGCCCAGCAGCACGGGATCGTCCAGGGCGACCGAGAGCTCGAGCAGCCTCAGCGAGCCGTCCTGCGTGCGCTGGAGCACGCCCTGGCCGTACGTGGCGACGCCGCCAACGGGCAGGGCGGCCAGCTCCGCGGGCAGCTGGGCGGGCTGGACGAAGCGCGCGCCGAAGTCGATCGTGCCGAGCTGCGTGGACCCGTCGGCGAAGCCGAAGGCCACGCCACCCGTGCGCAGGCCCGCGTGGAAGGCGGTGACGGTGCGGCCGGGAAAGAGCTCGCGCCGCTCCAGCTCGCTGCCGTCGTCGAGGCGGAAGGCGACCAGTTGGCCGCCGGGCAGCAGGGCCCAGGCCGCCAGCCGGTTCTCGTCCATCTCCATGTGCAGCGGCATGCCGTCGCGCAGCGCTTGCGGCGCCGGTTGCAGCGCCGCCGCCTCCTGCCGGCCGCCCGTGAACAGCGGCACCACCACCCACACCAGGAACACGCAGATGGTGCCCACGGCCACGATCGTGCCCAGCCCGCCCGCGGTGATGAGCAGCCGCGACACGCTCTCGCCCACGCGCACGGCCCGCGTGGTCCTGCGGCGTCGCGCGCGGCCGGTGAAGGCGGAGCTCACGACCGTCCTCCCGACGGAACCGGCGCCCGCGGAGCGCCGGCGGCGCCGGACACTGGATTGTGGCTGCTGTCGCTCCGGGTCAGGACTTCGGCGCCGGCTCGGCGCGCAGGCCGATCTGCTCGAGCACCTCGCTGGCCACCGTGGCCGGCACCGGCAGGTAGCCGTCCTTCACCACTTCCTGCTGGCCTTGCCGACTGAACACGAAGCGGATGAACTCGCGCCGCACCGGGTCCAGCTCGCCGCCCGGCTTGTGGTTCACGTACAGGTACAGGAAGCGCGCCAGCGGGTACTCGCCGCTGTAGCCGTTCTCGGGCAGCGCCTCGACGAATGGCGAGGACGCCTCGCGCGCCAGCGGCACGGCGCGCACGTCGGCCGTCTTGTAGCCGATGCCGCTGTAGCCGATGCCGTAGCGGTCGGCGGCCACGCCGCCCACCACCGTGCTGCTGCCGGGCTGCGCCTTGACCTCGTCCTTGAAGTCGCCCTTGAACAGCGCGTGCTCCTTGAAGAATCCGTAGGTGCCGGAGGCCTCGTTGCGGCCGTAGAGCGAGATGGGCTTGTTGGCCCAGTCGCCGGTGAGCCCCAGGTCGCCCCAGGTGCGGATGTCCGTGGGGAACCCGCCCTTGCGCGTCTTGCTGAAGATGGCGTCGAGCTGCTGGAAGGTCAGGCCCTGGATCGGGTTGTCCTTGTGCACGTAGACGGCCAGCATGTCGATGCTCGTCGGCAGCGCCGTCGGCTCGTAGCCGTACTGCTTCTGGAACTTGTCGATCTCGTCGGCCTTCATCTCACGGCTCATCGGCCCGAAGTGCGCCGTGCCCGCGATGAGGGCCGGCGGGGCGGTGCTGCTGCCCTTGCCCTCCACCTCGAGCTTCACGTCGGGGTAGAAGGCCTTGAAGCCCTCGGCCCACAGCGTCATCTCGTTGTTCATCGAGTCCGAGCCGACGCTCTTGAGGTTGCCCGACACCCCCTGCACCGGCTTGTACTCGGGGATGGCCGGATCCACCTTCACGGCCTGCGCGGCGGCGCCCGCCGCGAGGAGGAGGCTGGCCAGGCTGAGGCGGACGAGGCTGTTCACGATGGCGGTCTCCAGGGTTTCCGGTCGGGCGCGGCCACGGGCACGGCTCGCACGCCGGCCCCCCCGTGGATTCTCGGGACCGAATGTGAAGGCTCGATGAATTGGCGGCGCGAACGCCCCGGGAGCCGGCCGATTCAGCCCGCCGGCGGGCCCGAGTGCACGCGCGGGCAAAAGGGGGCGGCAGCCAGCACGCGCGCCTCCGCGGCGGCCAGGGAGCCGAAAGCCGCGCGCACGTCGCCCTCGGGCGCGGCCTCCAGCGCCAGGTCGAGGAACAGGTGGCCGTGGCGCTCCTCGGCCTCGGCCAGTGGGGACACCAGATCGTGCAGCCCGTCGAGGGCCTCGCATTCGAGCATGCGCGCGAAGCGCTCGTGGCTGCGCAGTTCGATGAGCGCCGCCACCAGCAGCGCGCGCAGGTAGCCGTCGTCACGGCGGCGCGGCGCGCCCGCCGCCGCCAGCAGGCCGCGGGTGTAGGGCGACGGCCGATCGGGAGCAAGCGCCGCGCCGCGCCGCTGGAGCTCGCGCAGCACACGCTGGAAGTGATCGAGCTCCTCGCGCACCAGCGGCAGGAGGCGTGCCGCCAGCCCCGGCCGGCTGCCATGGCACCGCAGCAGCGTCATGGCCGAGGCCGCCGCCTTCAGCTCGCAGTGCGCATGATCGGACAGGAGCGCCGGCAGGTCGGCGGCGACGGCCCGCGCCCAGGCGTGCGGCGTGCAGCTGGCGAGCTGCCACGCCTTCATCGCGGGACCACCTCGACGACGATGGCGCCGTCCTCTTCGCGCACCGGGTACGTGACCAGCGCCGCGCCGGGCACGGAGGTGCAGCGGCCGGTGTCCAGCTCGAAGCGCCACAGGTGGTCGGCGCACGCGATGGCGCCCGGCTCGAGGAGGCCGTGCGCCATGTCCGCCTGCTGGTGCGGGCACAGCCCGCCGAAGGCGAACAGCCGGCCGCCCTGGCGAGCCACCGCGACGGGCCGGCCTCCGACGACGGCCGAGCGCACCGCGCCCTCGGGCAGCTCGCGGCTGGCGCAGAAGCGGAAGGGGCGCGCGGTGGCGGAGGTCAATGCCCGTCCCCTCCGCCGCCGACGTAGTCGATCTGCTTCAGCCGCTCGAGGAAGTCGGGATCCTCGGGTTGCTCCTCGGGGGGCCGCGCCGCGGCCGATCGGCTGTCCCACTCGACCGCCTGGCGCGCCAGCCCGTCCCACGACGCCCGGTCGGCTTCGGACAGCGAGGCCGGGTCCACCGGATGCTGCTCGCCGGGGTCCCGACGCAGATCGTAGCGCAGCGTTTCCGCCGGCTGGCCGTGCTCGTCGAGCACCAGCACGACCTTGCGGTCACCGTCCTGCGCGGCGAGCAGCACGTGGCGCGGTGCGAAGAGCTCCGTGCGCACCGCGGAGAAGACCGGCGGCGGCGCACCGCGGGGCCGCTCCAGGAGCGAGGGCCCGAGCTCCGGGGCTTGCGCGCCGCCGAGCTGCAGCAGCGTCGCGGCCAGGGAGGCCGTTCCCACCGTCGACTCCACGCGCGCGGCCGGCACGCGCGGGCCGGCCAGCACCAGCGGCACGTGCAGCAGCTCGTCGTGCAGCGAGTAGCCATGGCCCAGCTGGCCGTGCTCGAAGAGCTCCTCGCCGTGATCGGCCGTGACCGCGATGACGGTGCTGTCCAGCAGCCCGCGACGCGCGAGCTCGTCCAGCAGCGCGCCGAAGCACTCGTCGAACCACGCCACCTCGGCGTCGTAGAGGTCCCCCAGGTGCTCCTTCTCGTCGGCGGCCAGCTCCGGGATGCGCTGCATCTGCACGTCGATGGGCAACAGGTGCTGGAAGTCGCGCCGCTCCACGTACGGGCCGGAGAACCGCAGCCGTGCGGCGCCGGGCGCGGCGTAGGGCGCGTGCGGATCCATGTAGTGCACCCACGCGAACCAGCGTGCGCCGCGCGGCTGGCCGTCGAGCCAGGCCAGGAGCCGCGCGTTCATCTGCGCCGCGGTCTCGCCGGAGCCGTCCGCGTCCGCCTGCTCCCAGTGCGCGAAGCCCTGCGTGAAGTTGTTGGCCGCCGCCAGCAGCGGGTTGGCGACGAAGGCTGCACCGAGCAGGCCCTCGCGCTGCAGCCGCTCGGGCCAGGTCGCCAGCCCGTCCATGAGGTAGCTACGCTCCTCGCCCAGCACGCCGTGCGTGTTGGGCGGCAGGCCCGTGAGCAGCGTCGCGGTCGAGGGCAGCGTCCACGAGCTCGGTGCGATGGCGCGCGTGAAGCTCGTCCCGCGCGCCGCGAAGGCCGACAGGCGCGGCGTCGTGTCGCGCCCGTGGCCCATCAGCGACGTGCGCCCGCCAGCCAGCGTGTCGACCACCAGCAGCAGGAGGTTGGGAGCGCGCGTGCCGGCCGCCTGGCGCGGCACGGGCACGGGCTGCAGAACGCGCAGGTCCCACCACAGCGGCTCGGCCGGCACCACGCCCGCAGGCACGGCCGCGCCGCGGCGCGTGGTCTCGAAGCGCAACGTGCAGCCGCGCGCAGCGGCCTCGTCCAGCGGTACATCCAGCGTGCGCAGCAGGATGTCGTACGGGTGCTTGCGGCCCTCCGGTCGCGTGATGTAGTCGCTCGACAGGGCCGCCCGTTCCTGGCCGTCGACCAGGATGCGGAAGTCCACCGGCGCGGGGTCGGCACGCTCCGGCTCGTTGCGGAAGACGGAGTAGACGAACGTCCGCGCCTGCAGTCGCGCGCCGCGCGGCAGGGGCGGCAGCCGCACCTCGAAGGCGCTCTCGGCGCGGGCATGGATGACCTTGTGCACGCCGTCCGCCGCCAGCGCGGCCGCCTTGTCGAGACTGAAGGGCACGGCCGCCAGCGGCTGCTCCTCGTCCTGCGCCACGACCGTGAGCTTCGGGCTGCGGGCGGCGAAGGCTTCCACGATGTCGAGCGCCACCGCCTCGTGCAGCACCGGCGGACCCAGATCGGGAGGCGACGACGCGCCGCAGCCGGCCGCGGCGAGCGAGGCGAGCAGCAGGGCGTGGCGGGCGGGCGGGACGTTCACGGAGGCCGGCGCAGCGTAGCCGTCGCCGCCCCGCGGGCCAACGGCGGGCGGGGCGGTGATGCGTGGCCGCGCGGCACGTCACGGCTCGGAAGAGGTCCCGATCCGCGCGAAAACACGCGCGGAGCACGGCGTTCCCCGCCCCGTGAGCGGACGACCACCCCCCTCGGCTACAATCCCGCCATGTCTGACCGTCGTCACCCGGCCTCCTCCCAGCCGGACCCCTCGTCCACGGCTACCCACGTGCCCCGCAAACACGTCTTCGCCGGCAAGCGGCGCGTTTTCCTGTTCGGTGACATCAATGCGGAGAAGGCCGAGAAGGTCATCGAGAGGCTGCTCGGCTTCGTGGAGGAGAACCAGGCCGAGAGCATCGACCTGCTCATCAACTCCACCGGCGGCGACGTCGAGGCCGCCTGCTCGATCATCAATGCCATGCACGGCATCCCGTGCCGCGTGAACACGGTGTGCATGGGCTTCGCGCAGTCGGCGGCCTGCATCATCCTCATGGCGGGCACCGGCGTGCGCACGGCCTTCGAGAACTCCGTGCTGCTCATCCACCGCATGGTCTGGGACGACCCGCCCGAGCCGGCCGAGGGCGAGGAGGACCTGCCGCCACCGGACGAGAAGTACGTCGAGCTGTGCCGGCGGCTGGAGAACGCCTACCTCGGCCGCTTCCTGCGCCACGACACGCTGTGGGCCGAGAAGAGCATCCCCACGGCGCTCGACATGAGCACCGACGACGCCCTGCGGCTGGGGGTCATCGACGGGGTCATCTTCCTCGACCGGGAGTAGCGCCGGCCGGTCAGCGCTTTCCGCCCGCCTTCCTGCGGCCCGGGGCCGCCTCGTCGCGCGCCAGCAGGGCGAGCACGCCGAGGGCCGTGCAGACTGCGCGCGAGCGCGGGAAGACGCGGTCGTTCCAGCCGCCGCCCGGCTCCTGTACGCGCGCGAGCAGCTCCTCGAGCCGCGCGCGCTGCCGGTCGCGCAGCGCAGGGTCCTCGAGCAGCTCGATGGCCAGCGCCGCCTCGGCGTGCGCGTACATGAAATAGTAGGGCGCGACGCCGTAGGGCGGCATGTGCGTGCCGGGCTGCTGGCGCCGGGACTCAAGCTGTTCCCAGTGCTCGAAGAAGGCCTCGACCGCGGCGGCGAGCTGCTGCTGGTCGCCCAGCCCGCCCAGCACGAGCGCCGCCTCGCTCGCGACCATGCGGCCGATCGAGCCCGGCAGCTTGTCCATCATGGAGTCGTTCTTCGCCTCGTCCTCCTCGTCGAGCGCCTTGCGCGGCGTCGTGTAGGCGATGCTCCCCGACGGCGCGCGGCCGCGCTCGAGCGAGTCGAGGGCGCGCGTGACGACCTTGGCCTTGACCTTGTGGCCGCCGGCCGCGGCCATGAACAGGGCCTGCAGCGCGGGCGCGGTCATGAACGGCGCCGGGGCCGGCGCGCCCGAGTAGTTCCAGCCGCCTGCCGAGGAGATTTCGGTGTCCTCCAGCGCCTCGACCAGGCGCGGGATGGCCTTGTCCACGGCCTTCGCGTGCACCTCGGGCACGAGCGCGCGGCGCTCGAGCTCGGCGAGCAGCTGCAGGGCGTAGATGAAGCCCCAGCCGCGCACGTCGTAGTCGCCCCTGCGCTCCGGCTCCATGAGCGGCAGCTCGAGGGCCTCGAGCACGAAGCCGACGCCGCGCTCGACCGCCTCGCGCCGGGCGGCCTGCGGCTCGTCCGCGTAGCCCGGCGCCGCGATCAGCGCCAGGCATGCGATTGCGGTGCCGCCCACGCGGTAGCCGATGGGGATGACCGGCTCCTCGCTGCCCTTTTCGGCCACGCGGTAGACGCCCTCGTAGGGCCACTCGCGCCGCCCCTCTCCCTCCTGCATCTCGAGCAGGATCTCGCAGCCGCGCTGCACGGCGGCCGCGCGCACGAACGCGGCCGGCGCCGCGGGCGGCGCGACGTCCTGCGCCGCGGCGCGAGCGGCCAGCAGCAGCACGGCACCGATCGGTCCGAGCCTCAAGGACGCCTCCGCCCGTCACGGGCGCGCCGAGCATGCCATCCCGGCGCGCGGCCGCCGAGCCCGTGGCGCACGGCGGCTATAGTCCCGGGCCGCCGCCCGTCGATCATCGGGTACACTTCTCCGCTCACCCCCGGGTCTCCACCGCATGCTCCGCAAGGCCGTCAAGCAGTTCCAGCTCGGGGTCAAGAGCCCCCGGCAGGCGGCGCGGGTGCTGGCCTCCGAGGCCCGCATGCGCGCCGGCATCCGCACGCTGCGCAGCCTGGAGCTGGCGGTCACCTGGATCTGCAATCTCGACTGTGTCTTCTGCTACGCCGAGGACCTCATGAAGGCGCAGAAGAAGCCGCCGGACATGAGCGTCGAGACGGTCGGCAAGCTCACGCGCGACGCCCACGAGCTCGGGCTGATCCACGTGAACGTGACCGGCGGCGAGCCGATGGTCCGCAGGGACATCTACGACGTGGTCGATGCCATCCCCAAGGACGTGGTCATCTCGCTCGTGAGCAACAGCACGCTGCTGAACAGGGAGAAGATCGACCGCCTGAAGAAGGCCGGCCTGTCCACCATCCAGCTCAGCTACGGCGCCTACTACCTCAAGCACTTCAAGCGCGACCTCGCGCGCTACTGCGTGGACCAGGGCATCTCGGTCACGCTCTCCGTGGTGAACATCCGTGCGGAGCGCGAGAACATCGAGGCCGCCTTCCGGATGGCGGAGGAGGACGACTTCTCGGTCCTCTTCAACTACCCGATGACCTACAACAACGACGGGCTGGACAGCGAATACTACTGGAAGATGCGCTACCACCCGCGCTGCCGCGAGGACAACCTGTTCTGGAGCGGCAAGGACCGCTGCCCCGCGGGCACGCACAAGCTCTACGTCACCAACGACGGCGACGTGATGACCTGCGACCGCATCCACGCCTGCTACGGCAACATCCACGACGAGCCGCTGGCCGACATCCACAAGCGCATGTACGAGCGCTTCATCACGCACAAGTCCTTCTGCCTGCTCGAGACCTGCACGGAGCAGTGGCTGGAGAACAACCGCCGCTCGGGCCGCAATTACTCCACCGACTACGTCGGCACGAAGATCGACCCCTTCAATGTCTTCGAGGGCACGCCCTTCATGCAGGGCTCCGTCGAGGGCTCGTCGATCGCGAAGCAGGTGCACGCGGCGCGCGTGTCCGCCGCGCAGCCGGCGAACGGCAACGGCCACGGGAAGAACGGCCACGCGCCCGACGGCGCGCCGTCGGAGAGCCAGCCGAAGCAGGCCTGACCCGGCCGGTCAGAGGCCGGTCGCGACGCCGTCGTCCAGGCTCGACGGCTCGCCCTCGCCGCCCGTGTCGAACACGTTGTCGGCGAAGGCATCCACGCTGCCCAGCCCGCCGTCGCCGAGGCCGGCCAGGTCCGGTCCGCTCCCGTGCCCGTTCTTCTTGCAGGTGTTGCCGGTGATGTCGCTGGCCGTGCCCTGGTTGTCGATGCCCTCGTGCCCGTTCTCGCTGCAGGTGTTGTCGTCGAGCACGGTATCCGTGGCGGCCGTCTCGTCGATGTCGATGCCGTCGTCGAGGTTGCTGGTGCAGGTGTTGTCGACGAGCGAGTTGGCGTGCCCGGCCTTCACCTGGATGCCGTCGCCGGCGTTGTCCTTGCAGGAGTTGCCGGTGATCACGTTGTCATCGCCCGTGCCGCCGCCGCCGCCACCACCACCGCCGTCGCCCGGAGCCTCGACTGTCAGGTCGTTGGACACGAAGAGACCCTGGCCCTCGTTGCCCCAGGCGGAGTTCTTGGAGACCTCCGAGCCGCCCACGAGCAGGTGCAGCCCGTCATCCATGTTGTCCTTGCAGTCGTTCCTGGTGATGACGTAGCCGTTGCCGTCGGCGTCGAGCCCGTGGTCGCAGTTGCCCGAGAGGTCGTTGTCCTCGATGGTCACGGGCGAGGCCGTGGTGTTCTCGATCGTCAGCCCGTGGTCCTCGTTCTCGCGGCAGTCGTTCTTGAGGAAGAGCACGGGCGGGGCCAGCGGCTCACCCAGCGGCGCGAGGCCCTCGATGCTGGCGCTGATGCCGCTGCCCTCGTTGCGCCGGCAGTCGTTCCTGGTCAGTTCGGTGTCGTCGCCCGTGACGATGATGCCGTGGCTGCCGTTGCTGGCGCAGGTGTTCTTCTCGATCAGCGACGCCCCGGGCAGCGAGTGCAGGTACTGGATTCCGGCGAGGTTGCAGCCGATCACGGTGTTCTTGCTGATGGTCGTCGGCGCGCCCTCGGCCTCGATGCCGTTGCCGGCGCAGGAGAAGACGCTGCACTTGGAGATGCTGATGTCCGCGCCCGACGCCAGCACGCCCACGGTGCCGTTCACCAGCGTGAAGCTCTTGACGCTGATGCCGTCGGCCAACAGCTCCAGGCAGGGCCCGGCGTACCGGGCGTCGATGACGGCGCCCTTGCCCACGAGCGTCACGTTGGCCACGGACACCGTGACCGACTCGAGGTAGGTGCCCTTGGACACGCTGATCGTGTCGCCGTCCTGCGCGGCGGCGACGGCGTCGCCGATGGTCTCGAAGTCGGCCGGCACCTTGAGCGTCTCGGCGGCGGCGGGGGCGGCCAGGAGGGCCATGCAGGAGAGGGCGAACAGACAGATGGCGCGCATGGCACGTCTCCGGACGGGATCGGGCGCGTGGCGCCCGTCGCCGCGCGCACCGCTTTCCCGGGCGCGATGGTGGCCGTTCCCACGGGCCCCGCGCTAGCGCGGCGACGCCGACTCGGCGTCAGTCGCGCCCTGTCAACAGGTCCGAGGCCGTCGCAGGACGGCGCCTGGCGTGCGGGTCAGAGGCCCGTCGCCACGCCGTCGTCCAGGCGCGACGGCTCGGTCTCGCCGCCGGTGTCGAACACGTTGTCCGTGAAGGTCGCGACCGTGCCCAGGCCGGAGTCGCCGAGGCCCGCGATGTCCGGGCCGATGCCGTGCCCGTTCTTCTTGCACTTGTTGCCGGTGATGGTCGAGCCGGTGCCGGAGTTGTCGATCCCCTCGTGCCCGTTGTCGTTGCACGTGTTGTCCTCCACGAGCGTGCCGTCGCTCTGCGTGTCGTCGACGTCGATGCCATCGTCGAGGTTGCCCGTGCACGTGTTGTCCACGATCGAGTTGCCGTCGCCGACCCCGAGCTGGATGCCGTCACCGGCATTGTCCTTGCACGTGTTGTCCTCGACCGTGTTGTCGTTGCCGCTGCCGAAGCCGAAGCCGCCATCGCCGGGCCCGAGCAGCACGATCGCGCCCAAGAAGATGCCCTGGCCCTCGTTGTCCGAGGCCGTGTTCTTGCTCACCTGCGAGGCGCCCGCCACCAGGTGCATGCCGTCGTCGCGATTGTCGTTGCAATCGTTCTTGGTGATCACGAAGCTCTCGCCGTCGACGTCGAGGCCATGGTCGCAGTTGCCCGACAGGTCGTTGCCGTCGATGGTCACCGCCGACTGCGTGCTGTTGAGGACCTGCATCCCGTCGTCCTCGTTCCCGGTGCAGTCGTTCTTCTCTAGCAGCACCGGCTGGTTCACCGGCAGCTTGCCCTCGATCGAGAGGCTCTGGACGTCCACCGAGATGCCGATGCCCTCGTTGCCCGTGCAGTCGTTCTTGGACAGCACGCTGTCGTCGCCGATGAACTCGATGCCATGGCCGGCATTGTTGTGGCACGTGTTCTTCTCGATCAGCGACGCGCCCACCAGCGAATGCAGGTGGACGATGCCGCTGCCGTTGCAGCCCACGACGGTGTTCTTGCTGATGATGACGAGCGCTCCCTCGGCCTCGATGCCGTCGTCCGAGCAGCTGAAGACGTCGCACTTGGAGATGCTGATGCCCGCGCCCGACGCGAACACGCCGTCGGTGCCGTTCACGAGCGTGAAGCCCGTGACGCTGATGCCGTCGGCCAGCAGCTCCAGGCACGGCGCGGCGTACTCGGCATCGATGACGGCCTTCTTGCCCACCAGCTTCACGTTGGGCACGGAGATGGACACGGCCTCGAGGTAGGTGCCCTTGGACACGGTGATCGTGTCGCCGTCCTGCGCGGCGGCGACGGCGTCGCCGATGGTCACGAAGTCGGCCGGCACCTTCAGGTTGTCGGCGGCGGCGGATGCGGACAGGACGGCGAGGCAGACGGCCGCGAGCAGGTTCGTGCGCATGACAGGTCTCCGGTTCGTGCGTGCGCGCGGCGCCCGTCGCCACGCGGTTCTTTCCGGAGGCCGATGATGGCTCACTCGCGTCGCGTGGCGCAAGCGCGGCCGCTCAGCGCGCGTCGGGCGACCGTCGCCGGTACAGCGTGAGCACCGGCCCCGGCCGGTCCATGGCCCATGGGTTGTCGAAGGGCAGGTAGAAGCTGGGCGTGCCCGCGGCCGCGTCGGGCAGGTTCACGCTCACCGGCTGCTCGCGCGGCTCGATGCGCCTGGCCACCTCGTACTCGCTCGCAACGATCGGAACCCAGTCCGACCAGCCGGCGTAATCGAAGCTGGCCGCGGTCTCGTCACGCAGCACGTAGCGGGGGCGCATCGTCCGCCCCTGCTCGCGCGTGAACAGCGCGCCGCGCTGGATCACGCGCAGGTAGTCGATGTAGGGCGGCGTCCACTTCGCGATCAGTCCGGGCCGCGGCAGGCCGGTGAAGCCGAAGGCGAAGACCTCGTCGCGCGGCGCCTTCAGCTCGGCCAGCCAGGAGAGGGCCTCGGTGCGCGTGTCCGTGCGCCCGAGCGCGCGGTCGAAGAAGACGATGCGCACCAGCGAGGGCGCCGTGCACAGCAGGAGGAGCGCGAGACCCGCGGGCAGGGCGAGCGCCGGCCGGCGGCGCGCCACGGCCTCGATGACGGCCTCGCACAGCGCCGCGACCGGCAGCGACAGGAGCAGCACCGGCGCGATGCCGTAGCGCACCGCGGGCGAGCGCACCACGAAGAACATCGGCAGCAGCAGCAGCACGGACAGCACCGCCAGGCGCCCGGCTGCGCCGCGCCGCCACAGCCAGAAGGCGCCGAGCATGGCGGCGGCGAGCGCCGTCTCGCCGAAGCCCGAGAGGAAGGTGTGCCGCAGGTGGTGCAGCACCAGCGCCCACGTGCCGCCGCTCTGCCCCACCAGGTTGATGCCGATCGTGTCGCGCTGGTGCCGCAGCGCCGCCAGGAGCTCGCCGGGCGCGGTGAGGATGCCGGGCATGACGGCCAGCAGCGCCGCCGCCGCGATGGCGCCCGCGAGCAGCAGCCGCCCCCAGCTCCGCGCCGGCCAGCGCGGCGCTCGCCACGCCAGCAGGTGCGCCGCCAGCAGCACCAGCACGACGGTGCCGCCCGAGTACTTGGTGGCCGCCGCCAGTCCCGCGAAGAGGCCGCCCAGCACGTAGCGCCGCGTCCGCGGATCGTCGACCAGCAGCAGCGCCTGCTCGACGGCCAGCACCACGAACATCGCCGCGAGCGTGTCGAGCACGCCGAAGTGCGCCTCGCGTGCGAGCAGGTAGCTGGCCGCCGCGACGGCCGCCGCCAGCAGGCCGCCGCGCTCGCCGAGCAGCCGCCGGCCCATGCGCCACACGGAAAGCAGCGCGACCATCGACGCCAGCACCGAGACGTTGCGGTGCACGAGGTGCAGCAGCGACGGGTTGCCGTCCAGGTCGGCCAGCAGTCCGTCCCAGCCGCCGGGGTGGTGCCAGGACATCGGCCACAGCAGCAGCGCATCCGCGGCGCCGAAGGCGTAGAAGCCCAGCGCGCCCCACAGCAGGTAGATGCCGGGATGCGGGTCGCCGCGCAGCAGGCCGGAGCTCGCGCGCAGCCACGGGAAGCGGTCGGGCGGGGAGCCCGAGAGCACGGCGCGCACCATGCCCTCCTCGTCCTGCTGATGGCTGAGGATGGAGCGCGAGAGGTCGTTCAGGTCGAGGCCGTAGTCGAGATGCTGGCAGCGCAGCGCCAGGCCGGTCAGCAGCACGAGGAACAGCAGCCACCGCATGGCGTCGAGGATACGACAGGCGCTGGCCCGCGCCTCGCCGCTTCCCCTTCCGCCGCCCGGCCCGTAAGCTGCGCCGCCACCTCCCGGGGAGACCCGCCATGGCCAAGCGCAAGAAGCCCGAAGCCTTCCTCAGCGACGTGAAGAAGCTGCGCGAGCGGGCACGCAAGCACATCGAGCAGGGCGCGGTGGTGGAGAACTACGGCGCCGACCGCAAGACCGTGCTCAAGCTGCTCAACGACGCGCTGGCCACCGAGCTCATCTGCATCCTGCGCTACAAGCGCCACTACTTCATGGCGCAGGGCCTTTCCGCCGACCCGGTGGCGCAGGAGTTCCTGCAGCACGCGACGGAGGAGCAGGGTCACGCCGACGAGATCGCCGCGCGCATCGTGCAGCTCGGCGGCGAGCCCGACTTCTCGCCGGACGGCCTCGCCTCGCGCGCACACAGCGAGTACGACGCCAGCTCCGGCCTGATCGAGATGATCAAGGAGGACCTGGTGGCCGAGCGCATCGCCATCGAGTCCTATTCCGAGATGATCCGCTACGTGAGCGACGGCGACCCCACCACGCGCCGCATGCTCGAAGGCATCCTGGCGATGGAGGAGGAGCACGCGGACGACCTGGCGTCGCTGCTGCGCGAGCTCTCCTGACGGCGCGCCGGGCCGCGGCCCGGCCCCGAAAGCAACGGATCTGTCACGCGGGCCCAGTGGCGCACCGGGCCACCATGGCGCGCCATGCAGGCCCCCACCGGTTCTGTCGCGAGCGCGCCGGCCGCCTCTCGATCCGCGGTGCTGCTCGGGCAGGTGCCGGCGTGGCTGCCGATCGCCGCCACCACCATCGCCGGCTCGCTGCTGCTGCGCCCGGCCCTGCGCGTGGACGAGACGCGCTACCTGGCCGTGGCCTGGGACATGTGGCGGCGCGGCGACTTCCTCGTGCCCCGGCTCTCCGGCGTGCCGTACGCGGACAAGCCCCCGCTGCTCTTCTGGCTGGTGCACGTCGGCTGGCTCGCCGGCGGCGTCAACGAGGTCACGGCCCGCCTCGTGCCCGGGCTCGCCGCGCTCCTGTGCCTCGGCCTCACGGCGCTGCTGGCGCGGCAGCTGTGGCCCTCCCATCCGGCCATCGCGCGCCGTGCACCGCTGCTCCTGCTGGGCTCGCTGCTGTTCGTGGTGCTCTCCACGGTGCTCGCCTTCGACGTGCTCCTGACCGCCTGCGTGCTGGGCGCGCTGGCCGCCATGCTGCGGTCGCGGGCGTCGAAGGGCGGCTCCGCGCTGGCGGCGGTGGGCCTGGCCGGCCTCGCCATCGGCGCGGGGCTGCTTTGCAAGGGTCCCGTGGTCCTGCTGTTCCTCGTGCCGGCGCTCGGGCTGCTGCCGGCCGAGCTGCGGCCCGGCATCCGTGGGCGCGCGTGGGCCGGCCGCGTGCTCCTCGCCGTCGCGGTCGGAGTGCTCGTCGCACTCGCCTGGGTCGTGCCGGCGGCCCGGCACGGCGGCCGCGCGTACGAGAACGGCATCCTGTGGGGGCAGGTCGTGCAGCGCGTGTCGGGGTCGTACGGCAAGCACGACGAGCCGGCATGGTTCTACGTCGGCGCGCTGCCGCTCGTCCTCCTGCCGGCCGTGCTCTGGCCGCGCCTGTGGCGGCGGGCGGCAGGCGAACGCGGGGACGCCGCGCCGCGCCTCTGGCTGCTGCAGTCGTCCCTGGCCCCCGTCGTGCTCCTGTCGCTGTCGGCCAGCAAGCAGGAGCAGTACGTGGCTCCGTGCCTGCCGTTGCTGGCGCTCTGGGGCGCGCGCCGGCTGCAGGATCGCGAGGGCCCGGGCCCGCGCGGCGAGGCGCTGGCCGCCGGGCTGGCGCTCGCGATCGCCGGCGGCGCCGTGCTGGTCCTGCGCGCCGGCTGGGTGTCCGCGGAGCCGTTCGACCGCGACCTCATCCGCGCGTGGCCGGCCGCCGCGACCGTGCTGGCGGGTGCGTGGATCGCGACGCGGCGCTTCCGCGGCCCCGACGGCGCACTCCTCGGCTTCGCCGCAGCGGGCGCCGCCGGCCTGCTGCTGCCGCTCACGGCGCTCGTCCCGGCCGCGATGCGCTGGGAAGACGTGCGTCCCGCCGCGGCGGTGCTGGCCCGGCTGGAGGCGGAGGGCCACGCCCTGGCCATCGTGCAGAACTACCGCGGCGACTTCGACTTCTACGGCCGCCTGCAGGAGCCCGTCACCTCGCTTCACCGGCTCCAGGTGAGTGCGTGGGCCGACGCGCATCCGGACGGCTTCGTCATCGTCCCGCGCGGCGAGGCGATCGTGCCCGCCGGCGCGGTGCCGCGCGCGGCGTTCCCGTCCGGCGCGCGCCTGTGGGACGCCGCGGCGCTCAGAGCCCCGGCTGGCCCGTGACGGCGTCGAGCAGCACGGACTCGAGCCCGCCCAGGTAGACCAGCAGCGTGTAGCGCGGCGCATCGGGATGGCCGGGCGGCAGCTGCAGGTCGGAGAGGTTCTGCTTCACGTCCAGGTCGGTGGCGATCACGAGGCGCACGTCGTTGAGGAAGCGCAGCCACGTGTCGGCGGTGGCCTCGCCCAGCGGCAGGTGCAGGCCCTGCTTGTCGCGCGCGGCGCCGGCGAGCTGGCCGCGCACGGCGGCCAGCGTCTCGCGCCGCGCGTCGAGCAGCGACTCGCCGAGGAGCCGCCGGTGCTCGGCCTCCTCGCGCGGGTCGGCGTAGCTGGCCGGGAACAGCCGGTCGACGACGCGCCGGTTCTCGCCCGGGTTGGCGAGCAGCCGCGCGAGCTGGTCGGGCAGGTTGGTCACGAGGCGCGCCTCGAGGGGCGGCAGGTGCAGCGTCCAGCGGCGCTCGCCGCCCGCCGCCGGCAGCTCCTCGACCCGCGCCATCTCAGCCCGAGGCGTCCGGCCGCTCGAGCGTGGCCTGCAGGCCGTAGCCGTGCAGCCGCGTGACCCAGTACTCGGCCTGCTCGCGCCCGGCGCTGGCCACCACCGACCGGCCCTGCGTGTGCACCTCGAGCATGTGCTTCGTGGCCTTCTCCACGTTCCAGCCGAAGAGCTTCTGGAAGACGTAGACCACGTAGCTCATGAGGTTCACCGGGTCGTCCCAGACCACGACGTTCCAGGGGAAGGCCGGGCGGACGTCGGTGGACGTGGTGGGCGCGGGCGCCGTGCGGGTACGGGTGCGCCTCTCGGCCCCCTGCACGGCGGCTCGCGTCGCCGTCCTCAAGG
>Ga0209382_10001512_pt1 | contig 36391 bp, 34 predicted proteins | sample SoiMetdeltSBSDD5_FD_187599 | JGI IMG/M metagenome (GOLD analysis project Ga0209382, IMG submission 187599) | Bulk soil microbial communities from a Populus tree surrounding site in Tennessee, USA - Soil MetaG P. deltoides SBSDD5 (SPAdes) (version 2) | ecosystem: Environmental > Terrestrial >... | reverse complement strand
GCCACGGCGTGGGGCCGATCGGGCGATGCGAACGTGAGCGACCCCTACGCGCTGCTCAACGTGGAGGGTGAATACGCATTCGGCTACACGAAGATCAGCGGCGAATGGACACGCGATCGATTCGACGCGCCGACTGGCGGTCGGGAGGCGCGTGGGGCGACCTTACAAGTCAAGCAGACGCTGACGCCCAGGCTGTTCGCGCACACCCGCGGCACGGTGATCACGTCCCCCGTCACCGTCGTCGCGACCGGCGAGGTGCGAGACCGGACGTCCTGGTACACCGACACGACAGTCGGCTACCTGGTGAACGCCGAGACGACCGTCAGGCTTGCTCACTCGGCGATCCGTAAGTGGAACGTACCGGCCGTCGATCATCAGGTCGGGGTTTCGATCGTCTGGGCGAAGCGCTGGTGGTAGCGCTGGTGTCAGGCAGTGAATCGTGAACGCGGCGCCAGGTTTCATAAAGTGTCAGGCAGTGAATCGTGAACGCCCCGCGCGGCACTAACTGGCTCGCCGATGCTGTCTCGTCTGCTCCTCCCACAAATTGCCACACTATGGTGTCAGGCAGTGAATCGTGAACGCGCCCACGTAACACGAGTGTGCTAACTGGCTCGCCTGTGCTGACTCGTGCGCTGCTCCCGAGCGTCGTCGCATTCTTGGCGCGCGCCTTTCACCAGTGATGCCACGACAGCGCCTGCAAGCAGGGCAGCGATGATGCCGAGCGACCATTCGATCGGAAACTTCCCGCCGAACAAGTCGTTCAGCCATGTCATCTTCAACCCCACGAATATGAGGATCAGGGCGAGCGCGTACTTGAGCAGGTCGAATCGCCGGATCGCATCGGCCAGCAGGAAGTACATCGCGCGCAGTCCGAGCACCGCGAAGACGTTCGACATGTAGACAATCAGCGGCTCCCGCGACAACGCGAAGATCGCCGGGACCGAGTCGGCGGCGAAGATGATGTCGCTCATCTCCATGAAGAGCAGCGCGACCAGCAACGGCGTGGCGTGCCATCGTCCTCCCGTCTTGACGAGGAATTGCGGGCCACGCACGTCGGTCGTCATGGGGACGACGCGACGAAAGAGGCGAATCAGCGGGTTTCGCTCTGGCTCGATCTTCTGTTCAGGCGACCACAGCAGCTTGATGCCAGTGAGCAGAAGAAACACCCCGAAGAGCATGACCACCAGGTGGTATTGCATCAGGACCGCGCCCACGGCGATGAACGCGGCTCGAAACACCAACGCTCCGAGGACGCCGTAAAAGAGCACACGGTGCTGATAGATCGGCGGAACGCCGAAGTAGTTGAAGACGAGCACGAAGACGAACACGTTGTCGACGGCGAGCGACTTCTCGACCAGATAGCCGGTGAGAAACTCCAGCGCCGCCTGCCGTCCTTCGACGGGACCGACGACCGACGTGACGTAGAGGTAAAAGGCGTAGTTGAACGTCAGCGCGAGGGCCACCCAGACGATCGACCAGCCCAGCGATTCGCGGAACGACACGACACGTGGTCGGCGGTGGAACACTCCAAGATCGAGCGCGAGGAGCAGCAGCACGAACGAGGTAAAGCCGACGTAGGCCCACCAGAACTCGGCAAATGGAAACAACAACATCCGCTCGCCAGAGTATGGAGCTTCGTGTTGATAGACAAATAGATAGTTTGGACGCTGAACGAAGTTTTTTCCTATGTGTTAGGAGGACGTGCCGTTACGCGAAGGGCGCCAGCTTCTTGAACGTTGCCAGCACCCAGCGATATCCGTCGGGGTCGGTGACGACCGACGTGCGGTCACCCCACGGCTGGTCCTCGGCGTTGGTGACGCCGGCGCCGGCCTTGCGGGCCTCCGCGGCAGCGTGATCCACATCGCCGACGTAGGTATACAATGCGGCCGCTCCACCGCTTGCCGTCGCGGGATCACCTCGGCGCACCAGCATAATCACGGACTCACCGTGACGCATTTCTGCGTATCGGATCTGACCGTCAGTGTCGGGAAGGACGACACCGCGTGTGAATGCGAACGCACGCTCGAGGAATTCCATCGAGGCGCCGACGTTGGCTACCGCTAAATAGGCACTGACGGTCTGCATGCCAGGCGCAAGGCCGCTCGAGGCGTCGGCACGCCGGGATGCGGTCACGGACGCGGAGGTTGCGGCGCTGCGCGTGGATCGGGTCTTCGTGGTGCGGCGCCGTGAAGAACGCGCGGGAGCCGGTCGTTTTCGTGAGGGCATGTCGGACTTGAATGGTAACGAGTGGGCGGTGAATTTGCACGGCGTAGACGCCGGGAATCGCCGTACAGCCTTTTTTCGGAAAACAGACGTATCTTACGCCGCGACGGATGACGGGACTGTAAGTCCTACAGCGAGATCCGCTCGGATTACGCGCGCGCGACGCGCGTGGTCCCTGGAGGGGCGATTTCATGGCACGAAGCGAATCCGGCGTCGAGCACCTCCTGCGACGGGCCGGCTTCGGCGCAAGCCAGGATGATCTGAGGGCGTTCGAGGACACCTCCACCTCCGGTCTCCTGCAGTATCTCCTCGACTTCGAACGGCAACCAGACGATGTCGATTCGAAGATTGGAGACCCTGCCTACGCCTCGATTACGGCCGCCCGCGGGTTTTCCCCAAACCTGGATATCGAGCACGCGCGCCAGCGATGGTTGTTCCGAATGGTCCATTCGAAACGGCCACTGCAGGAGAAGATGGCGCTCTTCTGGCACAACCATTTCGCCACCGCCTACTCGAAGATCGCCGGCATCGTGGGAGGCGTGCAGGCCACCCGCATGATGGCCCTCAAGGCCGATGAACTTCCCGGGCCACAGGGGCAGATCGAGTTGTTTCGGTCGATGGCGCTTGGCAGCTTTCGCGACTTATTGATCGAGGTCGCCAAGGATCCGGCGATGCTCGTGTGGCTCGACGGCCGACTGAACACGCGGCAGCGTCCGCAGGAGAACTTCGGCCGCGAGATCATGGAGCTCTTCACGTTTGGGATCGGTCATTACAACGAGTTCGACGTCTACGCTGCCTCGCGCGTCTTCACTGGATGGAATCTCCGCCTGGTGAACCGCGGGAATGATGCGACCTCGTACTATGAGTTCGTCTTCAACGCGAACCAGCACGACACCGGGGAAAAGACGTTCTCGTTTCCGATCTATCGAAACGGCAACCGCACGATTCCGGCCCGCGCTGCCACTGACGGCATGCAGGACGGCATCGACTTCATCACCGCGCTCGCAACGCATCCCGATACGGGACGACGGCTGGCGCGGAAGATGTGGGATTTCTTCGTCAGCGAAGCGGTGGAACCAGACGAAGGAACGCTGCACGATGCCGCGAGCGCCTATCTGCAAAGCGGGACGCGAATCGAATCAATCGTCCATTACATGCTGCGCTCACGTCAGTTCCAGAACCCGGGGAACTGGCGTTCGCGTTTTAGTTGGCCGGTCGAGTATGTGGTGCGGGCCGTCAAAGAAGTCGGTTGGACGGGTTTTTCGGTCGACACGCTCCGCGCGCCGTTGTCGGCGATGGGTCAGACGCTGTTCGAACCGCCCGACGTCAACGGCTGGGAGCTGGGCCAGGGATGGTTTACGACCGGCGGCATGTTGGCGCGAATGAATTTCGCCGCGGCTCTTGCGAGCAATCAACGCCTCAATCTGGTGCGCGAAATCGGCAGTTCCGGATCATCAGCGGAGTCGGTCCTCGACTTTTTCCTCAATCGGCTGTCGGTGCCCTTCGATCAGAGTGCGCGCAGTGAGTTGCTCGGCTATCTCGAAACGGGCGGCGCCTGGACCGGCTCGGAGACGCAGTTGAGGACGAAAGCCGCCGGCCTCGCCCGGCTCATCGTCGGGTCGGGTGAGTATCAGGTTGTCTAGGCGGATAGCGGTTGGTGGGCCCTGGTTCGATGTTCCTCGTTCCGTCGGGAGACGTTCATGCCCGTGACACGACGTGACTTCATCCGCGGCGGCGTTGCGGCGTTTACCGTCAGCTTCACCGCGCCGACGTTCCTCAGCGACATCGCCCGCGCACAGGGAGCGAGATCTCGCAGTCTCGTGGTGGTGTATCTCGGCGGTGGCAACGATGCGCTGAACACCGTGGTGCCGTATCAAGATCAGTTTTATTACAGCCGCCGACCGACGATTGCAGTGCCTGCCGGGCAGGTGCTCCAGATCGGGACCGACAGCGGTGGTCGCGCGCTCGGGTTGCACCCGCGGCTCAGTGGGCTGCAGGGCATCTTCAACGAGGGCCGCCTGGCCATCATCCAGCGCACGGGGTATCAGAACTCGAGCCGGTCGCATTTCCAGGGATTCGACATCTGGGGTTCAGCCAATCCGTCGAGCCCGTCTTCCACAGGTTGGCTGGGCCGGTATCTCGAAACTGTTCCGAAGGATGCGCTGTCAGGATGGGCGACGACGCGCGAGGTGCCACGGGGGTTGCTCTCGAGAGAAGTGAGCGTGCCGGCTATTCCGGACGCGCGCACGTACGTTTTTGCCAGCCCGAACAACATTGCCGAAGCACTGAACGAACGGGCGGCAGCACAGCGGATCGCGTCGCACGTGCCGGTCGACCGGCCGCAGCTCGCGTTCGTGAACAGCACGGCCACCGCCGCCTTCGACACGCTCGATCGCGTCGCCTCGGTTGCGGGATATACCGGTACCGTCGCCTATCCGAACAACGGTTTCGCGATCGCGCTCCGCACCGTCGCGGGTTCAATCGTTCGCGGTACCGGGACGCGCGTGTATTGGGTACAGACCGGCGGTTTCGACACTCACGCCACTCAGGGAGTGCAGGGTGGCGGCACTTATGGCGGGCTGATGGGGACCTTCGGTGACGGCATCGCGGCGTTTTACAACGACCTTCGTAACCAGGGCTTGCTCTCTGCAACGCTCATCCTGCAATTCTCCGAGTTCGGGCGGCGCATTTCCGAGAACGGCAGCGGCGGCACCGATCACGGTGCGGCGGCCGTGATGATGGCGATGGGCGGCGCGGTGCGTGGTGGCATCTACGGCACGGCGCCGTCGCTCAATCCCGACCTGAGCAACCAGAGTCTCGAGAATAACGGCAGCGATGTGCGATATGAAACCGACTTCCGGTCGGTCTACGCGCGTGTCCTGGACAATTGGCTTGGCGCCGCGTCGCCGGCGATCCTCGGCGGCGACTTCCGCGCGGGCGCGCCGGCGATCGTGTAAACACGAAGGACCCAGCGCGGCTGCGCCGCAACCAAGGATCGCATCCGCGCTGGGTCGAACCAGAATCTTTTGGTGACACGACCGAGCCGCAATTGTTTGCCCAAAGAACAAACTTTGGCGCGGTGGTGTCACGAAGGGTACGAAGGGCACGAAGTAGCGGGGGTCTTTAGACCGCACAGGCTGGAAGATCTCGTAGCCCCGAGTGGCGCCGTGGCAAGTTGAGTGAACCGCCGACTCTCTACGCGTAGATGTCGCGGAGTGCGGACTCGAGCGTCGGATAACGGAAGACGAACCCGCGCCTTTCTGCTACTTCCGGCAGCACGCGCTGGCCACCGAGTAGTAACGCATCCGCCATCTCGCCGAGAACCAGACGCAGCGCGAATGACGGCGCCCTCAACCACGACGGACGGCTGAGGGCGCGACCCAGCGTTCGAGAAAACTCTTCATTGGTCACCGGACCGGGCGCTGTTACGTTGAGCGGCCCGGCAACGTCCTGGGTCGCAAGTGCCCACTTCACCATCCCCACCCAGTCGTGCACGTGAATCCACGACATGAATTGCCGCCCGGTTCCCGCAGGTCCGCCGGCGAACAGCTTGAATGGCAGTGCCATCTGGGGCAGGGCACCGCCATGTCGCGCCAGCACGACGCCGCTGCGCAGCAGCACGACTCGCGATGTACCAGCAAGCTGATTCGCGGCGGCTTCCCAGTCGCGACAGACATGCGCGAGGAAATCCGATCCCGCGGGCGTTGTCTCCGTGGCCGGCTCATCGCCTCGTGACCCGTAGTAGCCGACGGCGGAACTGCTGATGAAGATCGGTGACGGCTGTTGCATGGCCGTGATTGCGCGCACGAGCGCGCCGGTCGCCTGCATGCGACTGTCATGAATCGCCGCTTTCCGGGCCATCGTCCAGCGGCCGCCAGCGATTGAAGCACCGGCCAGGTTGATGACTGCGTGAGCACCTTTGAGCGCCGAGGTCCACGAACCATCCTCGTCATGGGGCGCCCACCGCACCTCGTTGTCCCGGGTCGGTTGGCGCGTCAACACCGCGACCGTGTGCCGATCGTTTTGCAGGGCGCCGACCAGCGAGCTGCCGAGCAGCCCTGTTCCACCCGCCACGATGATCCTCGCCATTGCCTATCAGTGTAGCGGCCGGTCGGCAGACCGGCCGGCGTAAGCGCGCGCGGCGGGTGCGTTCACGATTCACTGCCTGACACCCAACACGCGTGCGTCCATTCACGATTCACTGCCTGACACCCTCGCTAGCCCCCTCAGGGTTTCGCCCACCTTGACAGCCGCCGCCGGCCCTGTTGTAGTAGTAGTAATAACTAACTGGTTGGTTAACACATGGCGCGCCGCTCCCTGCGGGACTCCCGCACCGCCATCTTCCGCGCCGCCGCGCACGAGTTCGCCGAGCGCGGCTACGACGCCGCCGGCACCGACCGCATCGCCGCCCGCGCCCGCGTCAACAAGGCGATGCTCTACTACCACTTCGGCAGCAAGGGCGCGCTCTACGCCGACGTGGTCCGCGACATGGTGGGCGCCGTCGGGGCGCGCGTGCGCACCGTCGCCGACGGCCCGGGCTCGGCCGAGGACAAACTCGACGCCTGGATTCGTGCGCTGGTCGAGGAGGCCGCGGCCCGGCCGTGGTTCCCGCCGATCATGCTCCGCGAGCTGGCCGCACGGGCGCCGCACTTCGACGCCAAGACCTTTCACATGATGAACGCCGTGCTCGCCGGCGTCACCGACGTGATCACGCAAGGGCAACGCGAAGGCACGTTCCGCGACGTCGACCCGCTGCTCGCGCACCTCTCGATCATGCCCCCGGTCCTCATCTTCTTCGCCCGGCAACGCGTGCTGGCTGGCCGGAAGCTTCGCGGTGGTCTCGCCGAACCGCGTCAGCTCGACCAGTTCGTTCGCCATATGCAGGCCTCCGCGCGGGGCATGCTCCGAAAATTTCCATGACGCATGCTGCGGACGTCCTCATGACTCTCATCGCGAACCGGTCTCGACAGATGGCGTGGCTCGGTCGATACGCCGCGGCGCGAGCGCGCGCCGTGAATCGCCTGCTGGTCCTCGTCCTACCCGCGTGCGCAGCGGCCTGCACCGAGGCGCCACCCGCCGATCGGATCCGCGTCTCGGGCCATGTCGAGGCGACCGAGGTTCACACCGCGGCAGAAGTTGGCGGCAGGCTGCTCGAATTGCGCGTTGCCGAGGGCGATCATATCGAGGCCGGCGCCGTGATCGCGCGTCTCGACACCGAAGACATCGCGCTGCAGATCGCGCGGACGCGCGCGGACCGCGCGGCGTCGGTGGCGCAGCTGCGATTGCTCGAGGCGGGGTCCCGTGCCGAGGATATCCGGCAAGCGCGTGCCCAGGTCGATGCGGCAACCGCTGATGCCGCAGCCATTGATGCTGAAATCAAGGCCGCACAACTCGACCTGGATCGCTTCGAGGCGCTGCTGAAGGCCAATGCCGGATCCGTCAAGCAGCGTGATGATGCGCAGGCGCGGCTGGATACTGCGAAGGCTCGCCAGCGGGCTGCGCAGGACCGCGTGCGCTCCGCTCGGGAAGCCCAGGCGCGTCTCGAAGCGGGCACTCGGCCAGAAGAGATCCAGGCGGGGCGCGCACGTGTCGAGGCGGCGGACGCGCAGATCGCCGTCCTCGAGAAATCACAGCGCGACGCCGGCGTCCTCTCGCCCATCACGGGCATCGTCACGCAGAAGCTGGTCGACGCGGGTGAGATCGTGGCCCGTGGTACGCCGCTCGTGGTGATCACGGATCTCGATCACGCCTGGGCGAATCTGTTCGTGCCGGAGCCGACGATCCCAAGGGTCATGCTCGGTCAGCCGGCGACGATTTTCACCGATGCGGGAGGACAGGGCCTCGAGGGCAAGGTCACGTTCATCTCGCCGCGCGCCGAGTTCACGCCCCGCAACGTCCAGACCGCTGAAGAGCGATCGAAGCTCGTATATCGCATCAAGGTGAGTGTCGACAATCGCCAGGGCATCTTGAAACTTGGAATGCCGGTCGATGCGGAGTTGAAGCTCCAATGAGCGCCATCATGTTTCGCGCTGTCGCGAAGCGTTACGGCACGACGAAGGCGCTCGTGGATCTCAGCCTCGACGTAGGCGAAGGCGAGATGTTCGGGCTGATCGGCCCGGACGGCGCGGGCAAGACCACGGCAATCCGGCTGATGTGCGGCCTGCTGCACGCTGATGCCGGCGAGCTGCGCGTGCTCGGCCTCGATCCTGTCAAGGACCATCACCGCATCACCGAACGCGTGGGCTATCTCTCACAACGATTCAGCCTGTACGGCGACTTGACCATCGACGAGAACATCGCCTTCTTTGCCGAAGTCCACGGCGTGCGCCACTACCACAGCCGTCGCGATCAGTTGTTGTCGATGACGCAGTTGACGCCCTTTCGCGATCGCCTTGCGGACCGGTTGTCAGGGGGCATGAAGCAGAAACTGGCACTGGCCTGCACCCTGGTTCACGAGCCTCGTCTCATCCTGCTCGACGAGCCGACAACGGGAGTCGATCCGATCTCACGCCGGGAGTTCTGGAAGCTGCTCTCCGAATTCCTGGCGCACGGCATCACCATCTTGATGTCTACGCCGTATCTCGACGAAGCGGAGCGCTGTTCGCGTGTCGCGCTACTGCATGAGGGGCGTGTGCTGGCCATGGACGAACCGGCGCGGCTACGTGGACTCATCACAGGAGGAATGCTCGAGGTGATCGCGCCGGGGCGGAAGGCGGCCGACATTCTGCGCCGGATGCCGGGTGTTGCGGATGCGCAGGTTTTTGGTGAGCGTGTCCACGTCACGCTCGAAGATGGCGGGGAAGCCGCCGAGGCGAAGTTCCGATCCGCCCTGGCCTCCACCCCGCTGGCGAGCGCGCCTGTCCGTTCAGTGACGCCGTCGCTCGAGGACGTGTTCATAGCCCGGCTCGCGGGCGAGGAGTCCGCTCATGCGTAGCGGCGGCTATGCGCTCGCGGGAGCGCTGATGATCGTCACCGTGGCCCGCGTCGCGGCCCAGGGGCCGCCCATACTGCGACTGACACTCGAAGAGGCGCTTTCGAAAGCGGTCGAGACGAGTCACCGGGTCGCCGAGGCGCGAGCCCGCGAGACGGCGGCCCAGGCTGGCGTGGCAGTTCGAGAATCTGCCGAGCGTCCGACGATCACGGCGAATGCCTGGTACACGCGCACGAATCACGTGCTCCCCTTCTCGGTTCCCTCGCCGACCGGCATTCCGCTTCTGGTCTATCCCGACGTGCCGAACAACTACAGCACGCGTCTCGAGATGCGATGGCCGATCTACACGGGTGGACGGACAGACGCGCTCGAGCGCGCGGCGCGGGCGGAGGCCGAAGCGGCCGGCGCAGAGCGGCAGACGGCACAAGCCGACCTGCGGCTCGAGGTCACGCGCGCGTATTGGGCTCTCGTCACGGCGAGGGCGAGCCTTGACGTCCTCGAACAGGGAGTCGCGCGATCGCAGGCGCACGTCAACGACGCCAACCAGCGCTTCATGGCCGGGCTCGTCCCACCCAACGAGGTGTCCTCGGCGTCCGCCCAGGAGGCGCGTTCGCGGATGCTGTCGATCGAAGCGCGAACGCTGCGCGACATCACCGGCGCGGAGTTGGCTCGCTTGACTGGCATCGGGCCCGATCAGCCGATCGAGCCAACCGCCGATCTCGGCCGTACAGAGGCCTCTCCGAATCAACCGCTCGATGTCGCGCCCCTCGTCGAGTCCGCCCGCACGGCCCGCCAGGAACGCCGCGTTCTCCAGCAGCGGATCGCCGCAGCCGATGCGCAACGGGATGCGGCGGCCGCAGGCCGTCTGCCGACACTTCAGTTCCTCGGTGGCGTGGATTACGCGCGGCCGAACCCCAAGATCTTCCCGCGCGCTGACATTGCGCAGGACTCGTGGGACGTCGGCGTCGGCGCGACCTGGTCGTTGTGGGACGGCGGCCGCACCGTTGCCGAAGTGGCACAAGCAAAAGCAGCGTCGCAGGCGGCAACCGAGCGGCTCGCAGAATTCGACTCCCAACTGAGCGTGGAGGTGCGCCAGCGCGCGCTCGAACTGGAATCCGCGATGGCTTCTGTCGCCGCCGCCGCGAGCGGAGTCACTGCCGCCGCCGATGCGCGCCGCGTGGTGGATGAGCGTTACCAGGCGGGAGTTATCGCGGGCGTCGAAGTGCTCGACGCCGAGTACGCCCTGCTTCAGGCTCAACTCGATCTCACACGTGCACAAGCGGGAGTACGACTGGCCGAAGCACAGCTGACGCGGGCACTCGGACGATGAATGCAATCGAAGTGCGGCATCTGACTCGCCGGTTTGGCAACTTCGTTGCGGTCAACGATGTGTCCTTCGATGTCCAGGCCGGCGAGATTTTCGGATTCCTGGGCAGCAACGGGGCCGGCAAGTCGACGACGATCCGCATGCTGTGCGGGCTGCTGCGACCGACATCTGGCGCGGCCACCGTCGGCGGCATCGACGTCGGCCGCGATCCAGAAGGCGTGAAGCGACGCATCGGCTACATGTCGCAGCGCTTCTCGCTTTACGAGGCACTGACGGTCGATCAGAACATCGCCTTCTTCGGCGGCGTTTACGGACTGTCGCGCGAGCGCCTGGCCGCACGTCGGGACTTCGTGCTGGAGATTGCCGGTCTGCGCGGCCGTGAGCACGAGCTCACGCGCGCCCTCGCGGGCGGTTGGCGCCAGCGGCTTGCGCTCGGCTGCGCGATTCTCCACGAGCCCCCGATTGTGTTTCTCGACGAACCGACCGGTGGTGTCGATCCTCTGTCTCGCCGGCGATTCTGGCGCCTCATCGAAGACCTTGCCGCCAGTGGCGTGGCGGTTCTCGTCACTACCCACTACCTGGACGAGGCGGAGCACTGTCAGCGGATCGCCATCATCCAGGCTGGCCGGCTCGCGGCGCACGGCACGGTCGGCGAGCTCAAGGCGATTTTTGCGTCGCGTCCGATTCTTGAGGTTCGCGCCGCCGATGCCGTGGGTGCCATGCGCGCGCTCGACGAAATGCCCGATGTCGAGAAGACGAGCATCTTTGGCACTGCGGTTCACGCGGTGCTTCGCAGCGACGCGACCGATGTGCGCACGATCGCCTCGCGCCTGGAAACACAGGGCATCACTATCATGTCGTGCGGCATCGTCCCGCCGTCTCTCGAGGATGTGTTTCTTGATGTCGCCGAGCGGAGTGCGGCGTGATGACCGGATTCTGGAAAACGATCGCCGTCGCGCGCAAGGAGCTCCGCCAGATCCGCCGCGACCGTCGGACGTTGCTCATCCTGCTCTTCGTGCCGGCGTTCTTTCTGCTCATTTACGGATATGCGCTGAACTTCGATATCCGTCACGTGCAGTTGGCGCTTCAGGATAACGATCGGAGCGCCGTCAGCCGCGAGCTGGTGTCGGCCTTCGTCAATTCCGGCTACTTCGACCTCGTCGGTGAAGCCCCCAATCCTGAGGCCATCGACGACCTGCTCGATCGTGACGATGCACGAGCCGTGCTGGTCATCCCGGTTCGGTTCGGCGCCGACGTGACCGCGGGCCGCCAGAGCGCCGTGCAATTCATCGTGAACGGCGACAACGCCAACACGGCGACGACCGTCGTTGGCTACGCGATGGGCCTCGTCAACGCGCAGTCCCAACGTTACGAACTGCAGGCGCGAATCGGATCGCCCACCGGCCCGATTCTGATCGTCGAGCCGCGCGTCTGGTACAACCCCGAATTGCGCAGCACGCTCTTCCTCGTGCCGGGGCTTATCGCTTACATCGCCATGCTGACGGCGGTGGTGTCGACGGCGCTCTCGATCGTTCGCGAAAAAGAGGCAGGGACAATGGAGCAGGTGCGCATGTCGCCGATCGGCCCGGTGCCATACGTCCTGGGCAAGACCGCGCCGTATTTCGTCGTCTCGCTGATTTCGTCGATGAGCATCGTGGTGGCCGCCATCATCCTGTTCGACATGCCGATGCGCGGCTCCTGGGTCATGCTCGTCGGCATCGTGTCGTTGTTCCTCGTGGGCGCGCTCGCATTTGGCCTGCTCATCTCGAGCATCGCAGAGAGCCAGCAGGTGGCATTCCAGGTGGCGCTGCTGACGTCGTTCCTGCCGACGTTGATGCTGTCAGGATTCATATTCCCGATCGCCAGCATGCCGACGTTTCTTCAGCTTGTGACGCGCATCGTGCCGGCGCGTTATTTCCTGGTCGCCCTTCGTGGCATCGTGCTCAAGGGTGTGGGGCCGGCTGATTTCTGGCCTGATGTCGTTGCGCTCGTGGTGTACGCGGTTGCGATTCTTGCGCTGGCCTCTGTTCGAGTCAGGAGGCAATGGGCCTAGCGGGCATTGTTGATTATTGATTTGAGGATTATCGATTTGTTGTTGATTCGTGATTGTCGATTGGAGATCGAGGAACGCGCATGCGCACTCAATCACCACTCCTCAATCAACAATCAACAACGAATCAAGAATCAAGGATCGGCAAATCTGAAATGAAGAGATTGGCCCATATCATCCGTAAGGAATTCCTGGAGCTGCGGCAGGATCCGCGCCTGTTCGGTATCGTCATCATTGCGCCCATCGTTCAGCTCACGATGCTCGGTTATGCGGCGACGACTGACGTGCGGAATGTTCCGCTGGTTGTCGTCGACCAGGACGCGTCCAGTGAGAGCCGCGAGCTGATCAGCCGATTCGACGCGTCGCCCAGTTTCGATGTCATCGACGGGTTGTCTTCGGTTGACGAAATCGACAGATATCTCAATACGGGCAGGGCGTGGATGGCGCTCGACATCCCGGCTGGGTATGGCGAACGAATTCGCGACGGCCAGCCGACGACGGTGCAAGTTGTAGCGGACGGGACCGATGCGAATTCGACGAACGTCGCGCTCGGTTACGCCGGCACCCTGGTGGCCTCTTATGCGCGCGAGCTGACGTCATCATCCGGCCAGCCGCCAACGCCGCTCGTCTCGGCTGACGTGCGCGTATGGTTCAACCCCGAGCTCGAGAGTAAGGACTTCATGATTCCAGGGATCCTGGCCCTGCTGCTTCTCGTCGTCACGACGAACCTGTCATCGATGTCGATCGTGCGCGAGAAGGAGCTGGGGACACTGGAGCAGTTGAACGTGACGCCAATCGCGCGCTGGGAATTGATTGTCGGAAAGATGCTGCCGTACGCCTTTATTGGCATCATCGACGTGCTGATGGTCGTGCTCGTCGCGCTGCTGTGGTTTGAAGTGCCACTCCGCGGCAGTTTCCTGCTGCTGTTCGTGATGTGCGCGGTGTATCTCATGACGACGTTGGGCCTTGGGCTGTTCGTGTCGACGATCTCGGCCACCCAGCAGCAGGCGATGATGACGGCCTCGTTCTTCTTCCTGATCCCCATGGTGTTTCTGTCGGGGTTCGTCTTCCCGATTGAGAACATGCCGGCAGTCATTCAGCCCGTGACCTACCTCATTCCGTTGCGATACTTCCTCGTCATCCTGCGCGGAATCTTCCTCAAAGGTGTTGGTCTCGAAGTCCTCTGGCCCGACGCTCTTGCCCTTTTCGGCTGGGGTGTGGCGATTCTCGTGCTGGCGACGTTGCGATCGAGCAAACGACTTGCGTAGCACCTGGAACTTAGGAAGTCGCTGCGTGTCTAAGACGATGTGAGCGTGCTGACATTGCTTGGCGCAGGCCTGGCCGTCATGACGTTTCTGCAGTCAACGCCCTGGATCGATCCAGCACCGCATCGCGTTCAACTCATTCCAGTCACCGATGACGTGCAGTTAGAGGTGCTCGATTTCGGCGGAACCGGTCGGCCGATCGTCCTGCTCGCCGGCCTTGGCAACACGGCGCACGTGTTCGACCAGTTCGCGGTGAAGCTCACGAGTCTCGGACACGTGTACGCGATCACGCGCCGGGGGTACGGCGCGTCGTCGAGGCCGGAGTCCGGCTATGATGTCGTTCGCCTCGGCGAGGATGTGCGAGCAGTCCTCGAAGCGCTTCGGATCGAGAGGGCCGTGCTTGTCGGTCACTCGATCGCGGGTCAGGAAATGAGTTACCTGGCCGCCCAGCACCGGCGGACGATCGCGGCGTTGATTTACCTCGAGGCGGCGTATCGCTACGCGTATGACGTACCTGGCGAGTTCGAGAAGGATTTCCCGAACCTGCCACCTCCGCCAACGACTCCACCGGCCGTCGCTCAACCTTCATTCATCTTGCCGGAGGCTGAGCGTCGTCAGCAGAGAGGTATGCCAGCAGCAGCCCAAGCGATCCTCGCAGGCGGCCGGCAGTTCACCGATATCGGCCGACCGGCGTTAGCCATCTTCGCGAGTCCGCACGACATCGGCGCTGCGACACCCGATCCGGCGTTCGATCGATTTGACGAAGCAGTGACAGAACGTCAGGCGCGTGCGTTCGAGCGTGGCGTTCCCGGGGCACGAGTCCTTCGATGGCCCCGCGCGAGCCACTATCTGTTTCTCACCCGCGAAGAGGACGTCATCAAGGAAGTGAGCGACTTCGTCGCGTCACTCCGGTGATGCGATACCGGGATCCCTCTGGAGGAATACACGCCTTAACGGCCGTGTCCTCCGCACCCCCTGCGCGACACCAGCATTACGAGGCGGGAACGATCCGAAGGACGCGGTCGTCGCCCGCCGTCGGATTCCCTCGTCCATCACGGTTGTTCGTGCAAAAGTAGAGGTGACCGTCGGGACCGGTCACGACGTCGCGGAGGCGGCCGAACTGTCCGTCGAGCAAACGTTCTTGCGTGACGACCCGGCGCGCGTCGGTGGTCAATCGAAGGAGATGCGTTCCGCGAAGAGCGGCGACGAAGAGATTGTTCGCGAACTGAGGAATGCGTTGGCCTCGATAGAACGCGATACCGGATGGCGCAATGGTGGACGAGTAGAACACGATTGGCGGCTGCATTCCCGAAGCAGTTGCCGACCCCTGGATGTTCGGCCAGCCATAATTGGCTCCCGACTGAATCACATTGATTTCGTCGTTGCCGCTTGGGCCGTGTTCCGAGGCCCAGAGATCTCCGGTGGCAGGATGCCAGTCGACGCCCTGTGGGTTGCGATGTCCAAAGCTGAACATCGGAGAGCTGAATCGGTTGCCTGGTGCGGATGCACCGCTCGATGTGATCCGTAAAACCTTGCCGGCGGTTGACGCCACGTCCTGCGAAAAATCTGTATTGGATGCGTCACCGACGGTCGCGTACAGGAACCCGTCGGGTCCGAACTTGAGTCTGCCGCCATCGTGGATGGTCGACGCCGGGATGCCGTCGAGCAGCACCACACGCTCGGCGAGGCGGCCGGCGACTTCACGATAGCGTTCGATTCGATTCACCGCTCCACCGCCCGCGACGGCCGAGTAGTAGAGATACACGAGGTTGTTCTGCGCGAAGTTGGGGTCGAGCGTGAGTCCCAGAAGTCCGGCCTCACCTTGCGCGTACACACCATCGAGCGTGAGCGCCAATTCGGAACTGAGCGTAGAGAGGTTGACGATGCGCACACGCCCCGGGCGTTCGGTTATGAACAGCCGGCCGTCGGGCGCAAACGTGAGCGACCATGGAATCTCCAGATCGGTCATCACCGTTTCCACCCGGAAACGAACCCCGTCTCTCGTGGTCAGCACCTGGCTCGATGGGACAGGGTTGGGAATGGGATTCGGAGTCGGGTTCGAGGAGCCAGGCTCCGGCGACTGACACGCACGCACGTCAACTGCCTGGCTGACGAGCACGATGGACAGGATTGTGCCGCTGACAAAGGTCCACATGAGCGGCTGCCGTTGATGCGTTTTTCAGCGCCCTGCTAGAACGCGTATTCAACACCGACGAGCGGCGAGATCTTGTCGCGCAGGCCGCCTTCGTTCAAGGCGGCCAGGAGGTTGGCGTTCAGCAGCAGCCGCCCGGCGAGGTTGATCTTAAGCCCGACCGCGCTGCTGAGCTCGTTGATGTTTCCTGACTCGAACGCGATGTTGGGAAAAACCGAGCGACCGTCGAGCGCATGGAAGTCTTCGCGGGCAACGATCGAGGTGTCAATGATGTAGCGGCCAAGAACGTCGAGCGCGACCGTCACGCGAGGGTGAACTGCGATGACCGCGCCGACGGCGTAGACGCCGACATCGGCGAGATCGGCAGCGATACCTGCATCGAGATCGCCGGCCAGGATGCTCGAGCCGTTCCACTGATACCCGACGTTGATGTGCGGCGACAGGACCCCGTAGTCCGCTGACCATGCCGCGAACGGCTGGACCCCGGGTGCCCCGGTTCCAAGCAGGTTGCGCTCGTCTCCGGTCGGCAGGCGAAGGTCGAGCCCGAGGGCGAAACCTTGTCTCTGCCCCTTCTTGATCGACTGTTTGAGACGGACCGCGATGTCGCCAATCCCGCTTGCATGGCCGAACGCCGTAAACAGTCGACGGTCACCGATGGTGTCATCGGCAGCGCGGAAGAAATGAATCTCGGGTATCGTCGTGCCAATGCGGCGGATCGTGGCATCCGACGTCACGACGACATCCGCTGAGATGTACGGAATGGCCACTGACACGTCGAGACTGTTGGACACGCCGTAGGTGATGAAGCCTGCCGATCGCGTCACTTCCGAATCGATTGAATTGACAGTCGTGATGACGTCTTCACGGCCTCCGCGCAGTTCGGCGTTGTCGTGCGTGAAGACGGCCGGGATCGATTGCAGGTCCATGCCCTCGATCGAATCGAACGCCAGCCGCTGATAGGCGAACCCAAACGACACACGACGAGCGCCGATCGTGTCCGCGCGCTCAGAGAGTATGGGACCGAATGTCGAAGTCGACCGCGTAAATACGCCGAGGCTGGCATCGAACTCGTACGTAAAACCTGATGCTGGTGCCGGCAGCGGCAACGAGACGATCTGTCCGGTGAGCGCAGTGCCGAATTGAGAGAACTCGCTTTCGAACGCGCTGTTGAAATGAGCCGAGTGAGAAACACCGCCGGCAAGCGCCGCCAGACTGTTCACGACGAGGCCCTCGGGCCCATACAACTCCGTGAAGATTCGCGATAGCTCCGTGACGTTCACCGTGACGTTGTACGGGTCCTGAGCGCGCGCGGGTTCAACGCTGACCAGGAGCGTGATGACCACCGCAACCATCGTGACGCGCATCGATATCCTCCGAGCGTAGTGGAAGCCGTCGAGAGAGAGCCATTACTCGGCGATGATCCAGCCGGTTGCGGTCTTCTCGAACCGCAGGGTCTGCGTGCTGTTCTGGACCTGGCGTCGTCCAGAAATGATGAGCGTATCGCGTCGCACGATTCGCGCCGAGGCGGTGCGGCCTTCGACTCTCAGGTTCTCGATTTGAAGGTCAATTTCCTGGGTGTCGATTTGACGGAAGCTGTTCGTCAGCACCGTCTCCGCCGCTTTAGAAAGGTTCGGCCGCACCGAGCGATACAAGGCGATGTCCTTGGTTTCGATCGCGCGCTCGAAGGTGCCAATCACGCGGCGGATCGCGGCCTCGTCGCTCTCGACGGGGACGGGGGCTACCGGTGTCGGCGCGGGCTCGGGTGCCGCGGCGGCACGCGGTGGAGCGGGCTGCACCGGAGCGGGTGGTGGTGGCGCAACCGGTTCCGGCGCTGGCGCCGCCGCCGCGGGGGTCGGCGTTGGCTGTGGCTTCACTTCCTCGGGTGCGGGGGTCGCTACTGCCGGAGGTGCCGGCGACGGCGTCACCACAGGTGGTGGAGGTGTCGCTGCGGCCGCGCCGCCTCCTTGCCCCGGGCTAGCGGGTGTCGTCGCAGGTGGTGGCGGCAACGAGGCTCGCGAACCGGGCAACGTTTCGGGAGGTGTCACCGGCCGCGGGCGCGGTTGTGGGGCTGGCGGTGGCGTTGATGGCGCTGCGGCTGGCGGTGCTGATGGCGCTGGTGATTCGGAAGCTGTTCGTGGCTCCTGCGTGGGCGGCGGAGTCGTGACCGTCGGCGGCGGACTGACGGGCGTGGGTGCCGGTTGTGCGGACGAAATCGCTGGCGCTTCACTTGCGGGCGCAACCGCGCGATTGTCCGAAGCCGACTGGCCGCGCGTGAAGAGTATCGCTGCAACGACGAGCGCGAGGACGGCCAGAACGATCGATACCCTGAGCAGCCAGTTTGGCTCGGGCTTCGGCGGCGTCGTGGCACTAGCGGACACTGCCGGCGCACTCGCCCGCGTAGGCATGACCAGGGTCTGACTGCTGCCCAGGCTCTGCGCGTCGATGTCGCGACGAATCCTTCTCAACTCCGCCTGAAGGTCCGAGGCATGCTGGTGCCGCAGGTCGCGATCCTTTTCGAGCGCGGTGGCGATCACGCCTTCGAGCCGCGGGGGAATGAGTGGGTTCAGGTGCGCGATTGGACGCGGAGCGCGATTGAGAATCGCGTCGTACACAACTGCCGTCGTGCTGCCCCCGAAGGCCTGGACGCCGGTCACCATCTCGTACAGCACCGCGCCAAGCGAGAACAAATCGGTGCGCGAATCGATCGACTCGCCCCGTGCCTGCTCGGGTGACATGTACGACACGGTTCCGAGCGCAGTGCCGGGCTGGGTAATCTGGTTCCCCTTCGTCCCATTGCCCGGCGAATGGGTGTCAGCGGCGCTCGAGAGCGACGACGGCGCTCCCGTGAGCTTCGCGAGTCCGAAGTCGAGGACCTTCACACGATTTCGATCGCCGATGAAGATGTTTGCCGGCTTGATATCGCGATGCACGATGCCCTGGCTATGGGCGGCCTCGAGCGCGTCGGCGAGCTGGATCCCGATGTCGACTACGTCGGGCACTTTCAGGGGGCCACGCTGAATCCGATCGCGCAGCGTCTCGCCCTTGAGCGCCTCCATGACGATGAATGGCGTGTCACCGTCCTGGCCGATGTCGTAAATCGCGCAGATGGCGGGGTGGCTCAGCGAGCTGGCGGCGCGTGCCTCGACGCGGAATCGTTCAAGTGCTTTCGATTCCTGTGACCAGGCTGCTGGAAGGAATTTGAGCGCAACCTGGCGTCCCAGGCGCGCGTCTTCGGCCAGATAAACCACACCCATCCCGCCGGAACCGAGCGGGCTGAGGATGCGGTAGTGCGAAACGGTTCGGCCGATCAAGGTTCGAGCTTCAGCATGCCCCTAGCCCGTTGTGCGGCCCGAAGCATAAATTTGTCCTCGTTGCTGATCCGCACGACGGCGCCCTTGGCTAGTTCAGAGCAGATCAGAAGCATGGCGTGAAGGCTGACGTCCTGTCAAAGGATTCGTCGCCTGGCTGGCGCGCGCCTGCGCCTCCCCTGCGGCCACGTCAACGCGGGTCAGGACCAGCGCCCCCAGCACGACGAACAGCAGGACGGAAAGCACGGCCGCTCGGCTCGAAGCGAAGAGCGTGACTGAGGCGGCAAAGAGAGCTGGTCCGGCAATGCCCGCGAATTTCTCGAAGACCGCGAAGAAACCGAAGTACTCGGATGACTTGTGCTTCGGGATCATGCGTGCGAAGAGCGACCGGCTGAGTGCCTGGCTGCCGCCCTGGACCGTGCCGACCAGGAAGGCGAGCGCGAAGAACTGCCACGCCGTGGTCATGAAGTAGCCAAGCAGGCTGATGGCGGCATAGATCGTCAAGGCCAGGAAAACGCCTCGCTTGGCACCCATACGATCGGCCATCGCGCCGAACAGAAACGAGCACGGCACCCCGACGAACTGCACCAGCACGAACGCCGCGATCTGTGCGTTCTGGTCGATGCCAACCTCAGCGCCGTAGATCGACGCCATGCGGATGATCGTCTGGATCCCGTCGTTGTAGAGCAGAAAGGCGACCAGCATCAGGAAGGCCTGGCGATATCCACGGAGTTCGTGGAAGGTCTCCCACAGACGAACGAACGCCAGGCGGACGGGGTTATCGCCACGACTCTCGTCCGCCTCGAGCGCCGGCGCCGGCTCAGCCACGCGAAAGAAGAGCGGCAACGAGAAGACGAACCACCACACCGCGACGCTGACGAACGACAAGCGAATGGCGGCAACCGAGTCTGCCAGTCCGAAGGTGGCAGGACTGAGAATCCACGCAAGGTTCACGACCAGCAGCACGCCGCCGCCGAGATATCCCATGGCGTAGGCGGCCGTCGAGACGCGGTCCATTTCCTCAGACGAGGCGATGTGGGGAAGCAGCGAGTCATAGAACACGAAGCTCGCCGCGATGCCGATGTTCGCGATCATGAACACGAGGGCGGCAAACATCCAATCACCGCGCGCGATCGTGGCCATCAGCAGCGTCGCAACGACGCCGACGGTCATCGACGCTGCCAGCAGCGTCTTCTTCATCCCCCTGATGTCTGCCAGTGCTCCCAGGATCGGACCGATCACGGCAGTGATCGTCACCGCGATTGTGGTTGCCCACGCGAAGCGCGCCGTTGCCTCAGTCGGCGCAAGACCGGCAGCGGCGTAGTCGCTGAAGAAGCGCGGAAACACGGCGGTGATGATGGTGGTTTGGAATGCCGAGTTCGCCCAGTCGTACATGGCCCATGCGCGCAGCTCGGGACGGCTCAAACCAAAACGCGAGAGCAGGCCACCGCGATCCTGGTGCGCACCCATCAAAACGTCCTTCGTGCGATCCATTCGCGAAGCAGCGAGTCGACCACCACGTAATGACTGCCTTCTTTGAGGATGAGATCCTGTTTGACGAGCGCCGCGAGTGACGTCTGGATGCTCGACGGTCCACCCAGGCGATAGCGGGCGCGAACGTCGGAGGAGAGCAGGCCTTGTCCATCTTGAAGTACGACAGCGCGAAATACGGCGCGCTGAGCGAGCGTCAGCCGCTGCCAGACTGCCTCGAAGATGGGCTCTTGCTCAGCGAGCAGCCGCGCGAGCGTCGTGTGCAGCGCATCGAGCGTGGCCCGACGCCCGCTCACCGATCGCACATCGTCCCAGGTCTCGTGCGCGAGACGCTGCACGTCGTAGGGAAGGTTGCCGGCGAGATCGACGATTGCGGCACCGAGGCCGGGCTCGGCGCGGATCCCGCTTTTGGCGAACCTGGTTTCGATGAAGCCGGCGAAGACATCGGCCGGGATCTTCTGCAGGCGCATCACCGGGCCGGCCTTGTAGAAGGGACGGCGCGGGCCGATCATCTTCTCCATCAGGCTCGGTTCGGAGCCGGCGAAGACATAGCCGACTTGACGCTGTTGCTGCGCGGCGGCCCGCAGCGCATGCTCGACGCTGCCGCCATTGAAGCCGTCGACTGCCTGAAATTCGTCGAGCGCCACCACGACGGCGCGTTTCTGTTCGGCCGCCAGGCGCCCCGGCAGCGTGAAGACCTCGTTGGCCAGGCGATTCACGTCGCGCTCGTTCTTGACGAGGGGGAACGACACCGAGAAGCGCCCGGGGCCGGTGGCATCAGCGTCGTAGCGGACCTCCGGCCTGGTCGAACCGATGACCTTGGTCAGCCAGCCGCGGGCGCGTTCCCATCGCGTTTCGACGGCGGCCAATGCACGAGCGTATCCCTCCAGAAAGGACAGATAGGAGCTGTAGCTGCTGACCGTGACCTCAACCGTCAGGGTGTTTCGCCTCGACAGCGCATTTAGCGCCTGCCGAATCAGCGACGACTTCCCGTATCGGCGGGGAGAGATCAGGAACACCTTCTGGCCGGCGGACAGATCGCCAATCAACCGGTCAAGCTCGGCCTCGCGGTCGACGAATGACGCGCCCGGGACGACTTCACCGTAGACGAACGGGTTCTGCATGCGACTACGTGAAACGACGTAACGGTTACGTCAAGTAACGTAACACGAACTCCAGGTTCCGGGTTCCGGGTTCGTGTTTCAGGGTTCCATGTTGAGCGGGAGCTGGCCCGTATAAATCGCCATTCCGACAACCGCATCGACGCCGGCGGCATCGAGTTGGTTGATCTCATCCCAGGTCGTGATGCCGCCCGCAGCGGTGACGCGACGCGCGGTGGCCTGGCGCACTGCCATGATTGCCCGCATATCGGTACCGCCCATCAGGCCTTCCGTATCGACGTGCGTGTACAGGTATTCCGAGCAGAACGGTTCGAGTGCGCGTACGGCCGCGACGGCGGTGAGCGGCAATGCCGTCTTCCAGCCGTGGATCACCACCTGCCCGCCGCGGCTGTCGACGGCGGCGATGACGCGCTCGACGCCGATCGCTTCGGCGAGCGATCGGGCGAATGCCGCGTCGACCACCCCGTCGCGAAAGAGCGCAGAGCTCGCGATAACGGCGTGTGCACCCAGTGTAATGACTTCCCGAGCGCGCTCGACGCTGCGGATACCTCCGCCGACGCGGCAGGGAAGTCGCCCACAGATCGCTTGTACGAGCGCGCGATTGTCGCCCCGTCCACGCGCCGCATCGAGGTCGATGAGCTGAACCCGCGGAAAGTTCGAAAACCTGGCGATCCACGGCTCGGGATCGGGCGCCTCGATGGCCAGGCGTTCACCCTGCACCAGTTGGACGACATGGCCGTTCTGCAGGTCGATCGAGGGAATCAGCATTTGGAGATCCGGTTGCTCACGCTTAGGTCAACCTGAACGCGAACCGAGAAGCGAGAAATGTGAACACATGCCGTCACAACCGCACCGGGACACCGTTCGCCCGCAAGTATTGTTTGAGCTCGCTGACGCTCGACTCCGCGTAATGGAAGATCGAGGCGGCGAGCGCGGCATCGGCGTGCCCGCGCGTGAAGACGTCGGCGAAGTGGTCGACCGACCCCGCGCCGCCGGACGCGATCACCGGGATGTCGACGGCGTCTGACACCGCGGCCGTCATCTCGCAATCGAAACCGGCTTTGGTGCCGTCACGATCCATCGATGTCAACAGGATCTCGCCGGCGCCTCTGGCCTCGGCTTCTCGAGCCCAGGCGACGGCATCGCGTGCGGCGTCGGTCGTGCCGCTGCGCACATATACGGCAAAGCCGTCGTCTCGTCGCTTGGCGTCGATGGCGACAATGACCGCCTGACTGCCATATCGCCGTGCGAGCGTGGTGATGAGATCGGGCCGGCGAAGGGCTGCCGTGTTCAGGCTGACCTTGTCCGCGCCAGCGTCAACGGCAGCCGCGGCATCTTCCTCGGAGCGAATGCCGCCGCCGACGGTGAGCGGCAGAAAGATCTCGTGGGCGACGGCATTGATCGTTCGCGCCAGTGCCTGCCGGCTTTCGAGCGTTGCGGTGATGTCGAGGACCACGACTTCGTCGATCCCCTCGACGTTGTAGCGGCGGGCGAGCGCCGCCGGATCACCGGCGTGACGCAGTTGCTGAAACTGCACGCCCTTCACGACCTGACCGTCGCGAACGTCCATACACGCGATGATGCGCTTGGTGAGCATCAGCCGCAGACCTCGAGGAAGTTGCGCAGGATCGTGAGACCCGCCTCGCCGGATTTCTCGGGATGAAACTGCACGCCGAAAATGTTGTCGCGTTCGACGACAGACGAGAACGTGTTGGCGTGCGTGGTCGACGCGACGCACTCGGCAGTTACCGGTGCCGCGTACGAGTGCGTGAAGTACACCTGGGCCCCCGTCGCCAGCCCACGAAGTAACCGCGCCTGACCGCGAAACTCGAGCGAGTTCCAGCCCACGTGCGGGACTTTCAGACGCCGATCTGCGTTGCCGTCCAGTCGCGTGATTCTCCCGGCAATCGCCCCGAGTCCGGTCGCTTCAGGCGCCTCGTCGCTTCCTTCGAAGAGCCACTGCATGCCGACGCAGATGCCGAACAGGGGCGTACCCGACGCGGCAGCGCTGCCGATGGCATCGCGCCACTGAGCGTCCAGCCTGGCAGTCGCGCCGAAGTGTCCGACACCCGGCACGATCAATGCCTGAGCGCGACGGCAGTCCTCGGGCGTCGACGGCACAGTAAAGTCCGCGCCGAGTGCGGTAAGCGCTTTGCGGACGGAGGTCAGATTTCCAGCGCCGTAATCAACCAGGGCAATCACAGCAGACCCTTTGTGCTCGGCAGCATCCTGGCCAGGCGGGCATCCTTGGCGCACGCCACGCGAAGCGCTCGCCCGAATGCCTTGAACACCGCTTCGATGTGATGGTGACTCGAACGTCCGTACAGCACTTTGACGTGCACGTTGGCGCGTGCGCCGGACGCGAAGCCATCGAAGAAGTCGTGCACCAGTTCTGTCTGAAGATCGCCGACCATTCGCACGCGCACTTTGAGGTCGACGACGGCATGCGGCCGCCCGCTCAGATCGACGGCGGCGACGGCCAGCGTTTCATCCATCGGCATGACGAAGTAGCCGGCGCGGTTGATCCCCTTGCGATCGCCCAGCGCCTTGAGCACGGCCTCACCCAGGACGATGCCTACGTCTTCGACGGTGTGATGCTGGTCGACGTCGAGGTCGCCGGTGGCGGCCAGGTTCAGGTCAAAGCCGCCATGCCGCGTGAACAACTCCAGCATGTGATCAAAGAAGCGAATACCCGTCCGTACCTCGTAACGGCCGCGTCCATCGACGGCGAGCGCACCCTTGATCTGTGTCTCGGTCGTTTGGCGATCGAACCTGGCGATTCGTGCCTTGCTCATCGCAAGTCCTTCCCCGACATCACTGTTTCGAGGGCCTCGATGGCGATGTCGGTGTGAGCCAGCAACCCGGCAGTCACGCGGATACACCCGGGCGTGGCCGGGTCTTTCGAGCGGTCACGAACATGGACCCCACGTGCGGCCAATGCGTCGACCACGTGTGCCACGTTGTCACCCACGCGAACCATTACGAAGTTCGCCGCGCTTTCCCAATACTCGAGCCCGAGCCGGCGGCAGGCCGAATACAGACGCTCACGCGACTCCGCCACCTGTGCTGCATATCGAGGCAGGAAGTCGCGATCCTCGAGCGCCGCCAGCGTTGCGGCCATGGCGACGGCGTTGATGTTGAACGGCAGTGTGACAGCACGCACCGGGTCGAGCGACTGCGGCTGCCCGATCACCACCCCGACGCGCATTCCCGCGAGGCCGTACGCCTTTGAGAAGGTGCGACCGATCAGGACGTTCGTGTACTTCCCGAGCTCCGGGAGGAACGTCGAGCCACCGAACTCGATGTAGGCCTCGTCGATCAGCACAACGGCACGCGGTGCCGCTTCCGCGATGCGCTGGAGATCGGGAATGGGGATCAGCCGGCCGGTTGGATTGCTGGGAGTATTCAGAAAGATCATCCGCGTCCGCGGCGTGATGGCCTGGATAACGGCATCGGTCGGAAACACGAACCCCGGACCAGGCGGGATTCGCACTGCGAGCGCGCCGACCGCGGCAGTCGAATTCGGATACGGGTCGAAGGCCGGGAGTGGAATGATCGTCTCGGCATCCTGGATGCGGGCGCGTGAGATGTGTCCGACAGCGGCCATCAGAATGCCTTCGTCCAAGCCGTTGGTGAGAAGGATCCAGTCGGGATCGACATCGAAGTGCCGCGCGCACGCCTGCACGAGCTCGGGGTACGACGGATAGGTCGACACGTCCGTCGACCGCAGCCTTTGAATCGCGTCGAGCACGCGCGGCGAGCACCCTCCGGTGTTTTCGTTGAGGTGCAGCCGCAGCCCGTCGCCGGGGTCGGGATATCCCTGAATGCGCATCATCGTTCCGTCCTTCCGAGACGAACGACGATCGACTCGGCGTGAGCGTTGAGCCCTTCCGCCCGCGCCAGATCGATCACGCTGCCACCGATTCGTGAGAGGCCGGCACGCGTGACTCGCTGCACCGTGATCTGTCGCACGAAGTCGGCGGCAGACAGCCCGCCGCGCACACGAGCGGCGCCCGCGGTCGGCAACACGTGATTCGAGCCGATGGCGTAGTCACCAGCGACCTGGGCCGTCCACCCACCGATGAATAGCGAACCCACGCACGTCACCTTCGCCGCCATCGCCTCACTGTCGACCACCATGTGCTCGGGAGCGGCGGCGTTGGCGAGCTCGATCGCCTCGGCCGTCGATTTCGTCACGATGACACCGCCATGACGACCGAGCGAGAGACGCGCTGGACCATCGGCGGGCATTCGATTCTTCACCTCGGCGGCGACCTGTGTGGCCAGCCGGCGGTTGGGAGTGATGAGTATTGCGCGCGCATCGGGATCGTGTTCGGCCTGAGCAATCAGATCTGCTGCGATCCATGCAGGGTTTCCGGTCGAGGAGACCAGGAGGATTTCGCTCGGTCCCGCATAGAAGTCGATGCCGCAATCAGCAGCGACGAGGGCCTTCGCCGAGGCCACCCACCGGTTGCCGGGTCCCACGATCTTGTCGACGCGAGGAATCGTTTCCGTTCCGTACGCGAGCGCGGCGATCGCGTGCGCGCCACCAAGCCTGAATAACCGGGACACCCCGGCCTCTAGTGCAGCAGCCATGACGACCGGCTCGGGTCGCGGACAGACCACCACGACGTCCTTCACGCCGGCGGTGACGGCGGGAATCGCCGTCATCAAGAGCGACGAAGGGAGAGGATATCGTCCGCCGGGAACATAGCAGCCGACGCGATCGAGCGGGATGACGCGCTGCGCGACGCTGATGCCGCTGGTGACAACGACCCGCCACGACCGTGGAACCTGACGCTTGGCCACGGTTCGGATGTTGCGAGCCGCGGTACGGATCGCGGCTCGAACAGGTCGAGGGACGCCGGCGGCGGCGCGGCGCAGTTCGTCGCGTGAGACCTCCGCCGGCCCATTCAAGCGATCCAGCATCTTCGCGTAGCGCAGGAGCGCACCATCCCCATTGCGACGAACGTCAGAGACGATTGCGGCCACGCGTGCATCAGTCGCCGCATCGCGAGTACGCTCGGGGGAAAGCAGCGCATCGACCGCCCGCCGATTTGTCGACTCAACAATCTTCAACCCTGCCACCTATCTACCCAGTTACCCAGCTACCCAGCTACACAACGATCTTGTTCAGCGGGTACTCCACAATCCCCTGCCCCCCCGCCGCCTTGAGCCTGGGGATCAGATCCCGCACGGTCCGCTCTTCGATGATGGTGTTCACCGCTACCCAGTCGTTGTCGCTCAGCGACGAAATCGTCGGCCGCTGCAGCGCCGGCAGCAACGCCAGCACTCGATCGAGATCTGCCCGGCGCACGTTCAGCATCAGGCCCACGCGGCCTTGTGCCTCGATTGCCGCCCGCAGCAGCAGCGCGATGTTCTCGATCTTCGTGCGCTTCCACTCATCGGCCAGCGCCAGATCGTTGGCGATGAGCTGCGTGTTCGACTCCATCACGGTGTCGAGAATGCGCAGGCGATTGGCTCTCAGCGTCGATCCCGTTTCAGTGGCTTCGACGATGGCATCAGCGAGTACCGGCGGTTTGACCTCGGTCGCTCCCCACGAGAACTCGACGTTGACCGGCACGTCGAGCCGGTCGAAGTACGCCTTGGTGACGCGAACGAGCTCGGTTGCGATGGTGGCGTTGGCGAAGTCGGTTGGCGTCTTGAACCGCGAATCCTCAGGTGCCGCGAGGACCCATCGCACTTTGCCGAAACTCTGTTTCGCGTACACCAGGTCGGCGATCGGCGTGAGCGAGTGCTTCGAATTTCCGCCCAGCTTGTGCTCGGCGATCCAGTCCTGTCCGGTGAGCCCGGCGTCCAACACGCCGTCGCAGACATACCTCGCCATCTCCTGTGCGCGAATCAACATGCACTCGATCTCGGGGTCGTCGATCGAGGGGAAGTAAGACCGCGTGCTCACGTAGATGTTGAAACCAGCACGCGCGAACAGGTGGATCGTCGCGTCCTGGAGGGAGCCTTTAGGTATTCCGAGCTTGAGCTTCATGGAATCGTGACGCCCTCCACGCGCTGAAAAAAACACGTCCGCTCGCCGGTGTGGCAGACATTGCCGTCGCCGAGTCGTTCGGCTTTGACGAGCACGGTGTCCTCATCGCAGTCGATGAGCACCTCGCGAACGGCCAGCCGGTTTCCCGACGTCTCGCCTTTGGTCCAGAGCTTGTTGCGGGACCGGCTGAAGAAGGTGACGTAACCGGTCCGCTTCGTCACATCCCATGCTTCTTCATTCATGAAGCCCACCATGAGGACTTCACCGCTCTTGTGATCCTGCACGACGGCTGGTATCAGGCCGTCCAGTTTCGAATAATCCATCGTTCGTTTCTCGTGACGTACAAAACAAAACCCCGCGCGGTAGAACCGGCGGGGTCTGCGCAACCTCTGGATTTCGTCGACTGAGGTCTAATCCGTTTGCGCGCACACACCCACCGGCCGGCCATGATGGCCGTGGTGATGGCGATGCGCGTGGCGGAGACCGATCGACATTTCTTAAAGCCTATCTGAAACGACTCATTGGCTGCAAATGCCGTCAACTCCCAACCTCCAACCTCCAAATCCCAAGAACCAAGTTTGGCAGTTGGGAGTTGGACGTTGGGCGTTGATTGGGCTTCTGCTGTCTTTCTCGTTTGGGGCCGCTCGCTATTGCTTCTGATGCTCCTTGATGTACCCGGTCGCAAACGCGACGAGCTGCGGGTTCTGCAGCCCGATGGCTTCTGCTTCCGTTTGCGCGCGATCGATGGCCCAGCCATCCTGGAGCACGCGCTTGATCATCCACACGGCGCCGACGCGATTGGCGGACCCGCAGTGAATGAACACCGGCTGATTACTCTTGTCGGCAACCGCGCCGAGGAAGTCGGACACCACCTTGGGATCTGGCGCCGCCGCGTTGAACGGAAGATGGATGTACTTGAGCCCGGCAGCCTTCGCCGCGGCGCGGCCGGCATCAATGTCCGCCCCTTGCTCATTCGCCAGGCGAAGATTGATGACCGAGACGTAGCCTTCTTTCCTGAGCGCTGACATCGCAGTTGGATCGACGGCGCCACCACAACCGACTGTGGCATCGACACGCGAGTAATTACGAACGCCAGGCATATCGGACTTCTTGACCTGTGCCGCAACTGACGACGCAACCAGCCCGACCAGAGCGATGACTGCAAGCATTCGATAGCCCATACCGGTCCTCCAGACACACCGAATCTTACTCCGGACTCGTGACGGGCGTTGACACTGTGATGACGGCGAATGATACTTAAGGGTCGTTTTTGCGGCGATTTCCACGACTTGATGGGCCGCGCGGCCGGACACACCGGCTGATCTGTCTAAGTCGCGAGCAGCCCGCGACCGTCGCGGGCTTTTTTTTGGAGCTTTATGGACAAGTACATCTTCTCTTCGGAATCGGTCGGCGAAGGCCATCCCGACAAAGTTGCCGACACGATTTCCGACGCCGTCCTCGATGCGTGCCTGGCCCAGGACAAGTTCAGCCGCGTCGCCTGCGAAACCTACGTGAAATCGAACATGGTGATCATCGGCGGTGAGATCACAACGAAGGCCAAACTCGACTTCGTCAAGATCGCGCGGGACAGCATCCGCGAGATCGGCTACGTCAATGACGATGACGTGTTCCATGCCGACAAAGTGTTCGTGAACGTGCTCGTGACGCAGCAGTCGCCTGATATCGCCCAGGGTGTCGATGCGAAGAAGGCCCTCGGTAAGAAAACGGCCAAGCAGGGCGCCGGCGACCAAGGGTTGATGTTCGGTTACGCAAGCAACGAAACGCCGGAGCTCATGCCGGCGCCGATCATGTTCGCGCATCGACTCGGCCGCGAGCTCACCAAGATCCGCAAGAGCGGTGGCGTGCCGTGGCTGCGTCCTGACGCCAAGTCGCAGGTGTCGGTGATCTACGAGGACAACAAGCCCGTGGGCATTGCCAACGTGGTGATCTCGACGCAGCACACCCCGGACGTTTCACACGACGAGATCGAACAGTTCTGCATCGAGAGCGTCATCAGGAAGGTGCTGCCAGCCAAGCTGCTCACCGACAAGACGGAATTCCTGATCAATCCAACCGGCCGCTTCGTCGTCGGCGGACCACAGGGTGACACCGGACTCACCGGACGCAAGATCATCGTCGACACCTACGGCGGTATGGGCCGTCATGGCGGTGGCGCGTTCTCGGGCAAGGATCCCACGAAGGTCGATCGCAGCGCCGCCTACATGGGTCGCTGGGTCGCGAAGAACATCGTCGCGGCGAAGCTGGCCTCACGGTGTGAGGTGCAGTTCGCGTACGCCATCGGCCACCCGGATCCGGTCAGTGTGCACATCGAGACGTTCGGCACCAACACCGAGGACATCGGGAAGATCACGCGCGCCGTCAATCGCGTGTTCAGTTTCCAGCCGGCTGATATCATCGATCAGCTGAACCTGCGTCGGCCGATCTTCTTGAAGACGACCAACTACGGCCACTTCGGGAAGAGCGATAAGGAACTGACGTGGGAATCGACGAGTAAGGTGCAGGCGCTGCTGAAGGCGATCGGCAGCCGCGCGGCCTAACTTCACACGACCCAACTCCCAACCTCCAACTCCCAAGGGTCGAATTTGGGAGTTGGGCTTTGGGAGTTGGGAGTTGACGAAGACTATTTCTCCACCGTAACAGTTACCGGCTCCTCGATCCTGACCGTGAGCGGTGTTCCTGCCGACAGCGTCGCGTGATTGCGGTCTCCAGCCACCACCGTTGCTGTACCGGCACCTGCGCCAATCGAACCGCCAATCGCTGCGCCCTTGGCGCCGCCAAGAATGCCACCGATGATGGCGCCGCCGATCGCGCCGCCGCCGATCTTCGCCGCGCTCTCACGTCCCGGGGGATCACCTTCGCGATAGATCGTTTCGGTTTGCAGCGGCAGTCGCGTGCCGTCTACCAGGACAACCGACGTGAATTTCACGCCGAGGCGCGCGCGGTCGCGCATTTTGCCGCCGCGCTCGACCACCGTCACCTCACCAAATGCTTTCGCCCCGGCTGGAATCGCGACGCGATCACCCACTTTGACATCACGAGTAACGCGGGCGGTGACGCTGTCCTCGACCTGTGCCCTCTCGCTGGTCACGGGCGACTCGAGTTGCAGTCCGATCACTGAGTCAGCGGCGACGACGAGTTCCTCATAGACCGGGCCCGGCAAGTCGACGGATCGCGAGGCCTGGTTGTCACTGATGGGGGCCGGGGCGATGGGGACGGCGGACCGCGGCTCTTGCGTGAGCACCGGGGCTGGCGCGGGCGGCTCGGGCGCACGCGGTGCCCTTGGTGCGGCCGCGATTTGACGCGCCGGAGCGCGCGGCGCGGGTGGCGGTGGGACTGTCCGGCTCCTGGGAGCAACAGGCTGTGGCGGCGCCGACACGGCCAACGGCGCGGGGTCGATGACCCCCTCCGACTCGGCCACTGCCGTGGCAGGCGTCACTGAGTTGGTCCCAATCGACTCAGCCGCGGTTACCGGTGCCGGGTCGTGCCGGAGAGCCAGATATGTCCCGCCTGCGCCCGCTGCTACGCAAATAATCGCAAGAATGCCGGCCGCGGTCCTGGTCATAATCTGATCCTCTGTGCTCCTGCTGAGAGCAAGGGCTGTGCCTCACAGGAGCCCAAAAACAGGCCGAATCTCCGAGATCTCCCGGAGGCCAGCGACCTGATTCCCTGGATCTGTCCTCGATCGCTGCACTCAAAATAGGCCTGTTTCAGACATCTTCCGGCTGGATAACGGCCTCTGCCGCGCCAACCGTCTGCCCGAGCAGGCGCTCGATGAGCACTCCCGGATCGGAATCAGCCACAACGATCTGCCGGTTTTCTGGCCTAATGAAGCCATCGGTGACCGCGCGGTCGAACAGGCGGATGAGGGGATCGTAATACCCGGCGATATTCAGCAACCCGCACGGTTTCCGGTGCAGACCGAGCTGCGTCCACGTTACGACTTCGCAAAACTCCTCGAACGTGCCGAAACCGCCCGGCAACGCGATGAACGCGTCGGAAAGACTCGCCATCAAGGCTTTCCGTTCGTGCATGGATGACACGACCCGGAGGTCGGGCAGACCGCGATGCGCGATTTCGCGCGTGACCATGGCGCTCGGTATCACGCCAATGACGTGCCCACCGTGCGCGAGCGCTGTATCAGCCACGATGCCCATCAACCCGACGCAGCCGCCACCGTAGACGATGCCCATGCCGCGCTCCGCCAACCGAATCGCGATCTGTTCCGCCGCAGCGCGGTATTCAGGTCGGACACCTGTGCTGGATCCGCAGAAGATACAGATGCGCGGGGAACGCATGTGGTCATGCCCGCTCTCCGAGCGGGCTCGATCGAGGCTCAAACGACGAATTTATACCCGAGGCCGTGGACGGTGTGAATGTACTGCGGGTGTCGCGGGTTGTCCTCGATCTTCTGACGCAGCCATGCGACGTGGACGTCGACCGTTCTCGTCGACGGCATGGCGTTGTAGCCCCAGACTTCGTTGAGGAGCTCATCGCGCGACAAGGCTGCGCCGCGATGCTCGACGAAGTAGCGCAGTAACTTGAACTCGCGTGCCGAGAGGTCGATTGGCTGTCCGGATTTCGTTACTTCGGCTTTGCGAAAGTCAATCGAGATGTCGCCGAAACGAAAGATTTCACCAATCGGCGCGCTGGCAACCGGCGCCACGCCGCGGCGCAGCAGCGCCTCGATTCGCGCAAGGAGCTCCGCCATCTCGAAGGGCTTGACGAGATAGTCGTCGGCCCCCAGTTTCAAACCGACAACGCGATCGACGACCTGACCGCGAGCCGTCAGCATCAGGATCGGGGTCTGCACGCCGCGCTGTCGAAGGGTACGGCATACATCGAAGCCGCTGCCGCCCGGCAGCATGACGTCGAGGAGAATGAGGTCGAAATTTCCGGTGCTGCCCTGCGCGAGTCCGCGGACCGCGTCACCTTCGCTCTCGACGTCATAGCCTTCGGCCATGAGTCGATCGGTGAGCGTCAAGACAAGGCCGGGCTCGTCCTCAACGAGGAGTATGTGACGCGACACGTCTGTTCGCTGCCTTTAATACTGGTCCGGCTAAAGCCGGACACTACGTTATGAGTGCGCCGGACACGACGTTATGAGTGCGTTGTCTGCAATTGACTGGCAACCGCAGTTGCACGCTGGTCGGGCTCGGCCGATGGTAAGGCAATCGTAAACGAACTTCCGGCGCCGGCTCTCGTGGTCACAGTGACCCGGCCGCCGTGGGCTGCCACGATTTGTCTGACGAGCGAGAGACCGAGCCCGTTGCCGTGTACCTGACGGGCTACGGCATCAGCGCCGCGATAGAACGGGTCGAAGATGTGCGGCAGCTCCGAGGCCGGGATGCCCTCGCCGTGATCGCTCACGGTAATCCAGACCTCCGGACGACGACGCTGACGGCCGTGCTCGATCTTGATGCCAACCCAGCGATCGCGGCCGCCGTACTTGACGGCATTCGCAATCAGATTCTGCACGGCCGATCGAAGCGCTGCCGCGTCGCCCAGGACTGTCGGCGGATTCTGCATGAAATCGCGTTCGATTGTGATTTGCTCGGGTTCGAGCAGCGTGACCGCGCTTTCGATCGCGCCTTCGATGATGTCGGCGGGCGCCAGCGGGAGTCGCGCGCCCTTCGCCAGCCCCGATTCGATTCCCGCGTACTGCAGCACGCGCTCGACCATCTCACCAAGGCGACGGGCTTCAGTTTCGAGGAGCTGCCCGTATCGCTTCACGCGATCGCCGCTGCCAACCACCCCGTGCGACAGGTTCTCGGCCGCGGAACGGATGACGGCAACCGGCGTGCGCAGCTCGTGAGACACGCCCGCGACAAATTCCATCTGCTGGCGTGCGAGCCGGTGCGCCCGTCGCGACGTTGCCGCCAGCAACCCGATGCTGATGGTCAGGAGCAGAAGCACGCCGAAGCTGATCGCCAGGTTCTGGCGCCGCGCTCGGGCGACTGCCGCTTCGAGCGATCCGCTCTGATGCTGGACGAGCAGACGCCAACGCCCGAAGTCATCAACCGGTCGATCGCCCGGTTGATCGGCGAGCGCTTCTTCGCTACGGAGTCGAGGGCCTTCGCTGCGCGGAGGGACGTCACCGACAGGTGGTCGGGGAGGCCGTCCGAAGAAGAATGCCTGGTTGCCGATTCCGAACAGGGACGCCGACGCGTCTGCGTGACTTGAATCGACCGGTGCGTCGGGATCCGAGCGATATAGCACGCTGGTTGAATCATCAGCGTCGGTGACCGCCACGCGATAAACGTCGCTTTCGACATGCGTGAAGTGCCGCGACGCGAGCTCGGGCAGCATCTGCTCGCGGATATATGCCATGTTGAGCTCGATAATCGTGAAGCCGAACATGGGTGTCACGGTCTGCGGACCAGGACTCGGCCGCGGTGGCACCACGAGATTTCGCAACGGCACGACGATCAGGGAATCCTCGCCGCGAAGCACGGGCCGGCGATCGAAGGGGCGCCCGGCGTTGAAATCTCGAAATTCCTCCTCGATCTGGGGACGCCATTGCTCGAGCGGGGCACGCCACTCCGTCGCCTCGAGCGCGTCGAGGTCGGGATTCCATCGTCGAAGCCGCAATAGACCGCTATCTCCATCGACGACGAGGACGTTGGAAACGATCTGGGGATGGGCGGCGGTATTCAGCCAGGTGTTGTAGCGATCGGAATACCGCTCGGAGACGCCTTCGCGTACAGTTGCGGGACCGACTTGCAGGCTCAACACGGCGCGCACGATTTCGCCGTCGAAGCCTTCCCGGAACTGGGCAGCGGCGATGCGGACGTTGCGCTGCAGGCGCTCTCGGGCCGCGGTGCTCAGTTGGCCAACCCACTGGTACTGCAGAACAGCCAGCGTCGGCAGGAGTATCAGGAGGGCCGCTGTTACGAGCGTCGCCCCCGATGGTTTCTTGAGCGTCACGGGGCGAATATTAACATGCATAAAATCGCCGTAACATGTTGAATTTCGGGCTTTTACAATCTTAACAAACTCTTAGCCCTGACTTAACCATGCTCTCGTCTAAGCGCAGGAATAATCACTCTATGCGGACCTGGGACCGCTGTGCGGCTCGTTGTGTGAGTTCTGTACTCATGGTGACCCGCATAGCGGGCCCGGGCGCGCGAAGCGCGCCAAGGGATGCTGGCAGCAAGCCGAGGGCTCTCTCGCAGTTTCAACGTCGGAGCCCTTGGCTTGCGGCTATCAGTGTCTTCGCGGCCGGTCTGCTCGTCGCCCTTCCCTTTGCGATTGAGACGGCGAACGCGGGTCAGACACCGGAGGAAGTGAAGGCGGACGCCGTGGTTGCCGAAGCCCGCAAGGCGCTGGGCGGGGCAGACAAGTTGTCGGCGATCAAAAGACTGCAGGTCAATGGCACAACGCGGCGAGCCAACGGTAACTTCAACCTGGAAGGCGACACGGAGCTCTTCCTCGAGCTGCCCGATAAGTTTCGTCGTAACGAATCGCTGACGCTTGGCGGCGGTGGTGGCACCGGGATCGATCGGACAGAGATCCTCAACGGCAACGAGTTCTCCAGCGAGGTCAGCGGCGACGCGTTCGGTGGCCGCGGCCGTGGGCGGTTCGGCGGCGGCGGCGGAGGTGCTGCCGGTGGAGCCGATGGCCGAGGCGCGCCGACGCCGGAGCAGCAGGAACGCTTGCGCGAGTTCCAGCGCCGTAACCTGCAGAGTGAGGTCAGTCGCCTCCTGATTGCGCTGTTGCTGACGAGCGAGACGCCCTTCCGCTGGATCGGCACCGCACAGGCCCCGGAGGGGAGTGCCGATGTACTGGAGGTGAAGACACCAGACGGCGTCGCGACCCGAGTGTTCATCGACACGATGACACACATGCCGCTGATGTTGACGTGGACCGGACCTGCCGGCCGTGGATTCGGCGGCCGCGGCTTTCAGGGCCGCCGAGGCCAGGGCGCTCCCGATCAAGCCGGTGGTCCTCCGCCGGAAGGACGTGCAGCCGGAGATCAGCCGCCGGCAGCAGGTGCGGGTGCAGACCAGGCTCAAGGACGACGCGGACGTGGAGCGCAGGGTCCACCGGCTACGCTCCAAATGCACCTTTCGGAATACAAGACTGTCAATGGCATCAAGCTGCCGCACCTGATCACCCGCGGTGCGAGTGGTGAGACCAACGAAGAGTGGGCGATCAAGAGCTACAAGATCAATCCGAACCTGAAGGCCAATACGTTCACTAAATGAAACGGCTCATCATCCGGAATTTGACGCGCGCCGCAGCCGCCGTCATCGCGCTGCTGATGGCAGCGCCCCTTGCCGCGCAGAACGCCAACAACCAGACACAACTGCGCATCGTCGTCGTGGACGAAACGGGGGCGGGTATTCCCCAGGCGACCGTCGTCGTCACCCCGGCCACTGGCGAGCCCGTGACGTTTGCCACCGATGAGCGTGGTCTGGCCATGTCGCCGACATTGGCAGTGGGTGCTGTCCAACTTCACGTCGAGTTCCCCGGATTCGAGCCATTCGAAAGCCAGCTCA
>Ga0209382_10001511_pt1 | contig 36393 bp, 30 predicted proteins | sample SoiMetdeltSBSDD5_FD_187599 | JGI IMG/M metagenome (GOLD analysis project Ga0209382, IMG submission 187599) | Bulk soil microbial communities from a Populus tree surrounding site in Tennessee, USA - Soil MetaG P. deltoides SBSDD5 (SPAdes) (version 2) | ecosystem: Environmental > Terrestrial >... | reverse complement strand
TCGGAAGTCGCCCTGCTGTGCGTTCCCCACACCGAGATCGTCGCCGCGTGCGAGGTCGCCGCCCGGGAGGTCCCGCCACTTCGGTACGTCGGTCACACGAGCGGCGCGACGACGCTAGGGGCCCTGGATCCGGCGCGGAGTCGAGGCGCGGAGGTGTTTTCATTGCATCCACTGCAGACGATTCCGGACGCGGACACCGATCTGGCCGGCGCTCCCAGCGCCGTTGCAGGCTCGAGTGACTCGGCCGTTGCGCTCGCGCGGTCGCTGTCGGTGCGTGTCGGGATGCGCCCCTTCGAGGTCCCCGAGGAGCACCGGGCCGCTTACCACGCAGCCGCCGCGATGTCGTCCAATCTGCTCGTCGCGCTCGAGGAGTCGGCAGCCGAGCTCCTCGAGCGCGCGGGCGTGGACTCTCCGAGCCGCGAGCTGCTGGCGCCGCTGGTCCTGCGCACGGCGGCGAACTGGGCCGCCCGCGGGCCTGAGGCGCTCACGGGGCCGATCGCGCGGGGGGACTCCGAGACCGTCGATCGCCACCTGAAGGCCCTGCAGGAGGTGGCGCCGGAGCTCGTCCCCGTGTACGAATCGCTCACCGAGCGGACCCGCGCTGTCTCCGGGCCCGCGGAGGCGGTCCGGTGATCGTCGCGCGGACGAAGCGCGACCTCCGCGTGAGCCTCGAGGCCCCACGGCGCAAGGGCAGGAGCCTCGGGCTCGTTCCCACGATGGGATCCCTGCACCAGGCGCATCTTTCGCTCCTGCGCGCGGCGCGGGCTCGGTGCGACGTCGTGGTCATGAGCCTGTTCGTGAACCCGGCCCAATTCGGGCCGGACGAGGACCTCGGAAGCTACCCGCGCGACGAGGCCCGCGACCTGGAGCTCGCCGAGGGCGCCGGTGTCGACATCGTTTATGCCCCGCCCGTCGAGGAGGTCTACCCGGAGGGGTTCGCGACGAGCGTGGAGGTCGGAGGCGGGCTCACGGAGGTGCTCGATGGGGCGCCTGAGCGCCGCGGCCCCGGACACTTTCGCGGGGTGACGACCGTGGTGGCGAAGCTCTTCAACTCGGTCGCCCCGGACATCGCCTTCTTCGGACAGAAGGACGCGCAGCAGGCGGTCGTCATCCGCCGCATGGCCCGCGACCTGGACTACCCCGTGGAGATCGAGGTGCTGCCCACCCTGCGCGAGCCGGATGGCCTCGCAATGAGCTCTCGGAACCGCTACCTGAGCCCGGAGGATCGCGAACGTGCTCTGGCGCTCAGCCGTGCTCTTCGGGCCGCGGAGTCCGTCGCGACCGCGGGCGAGACGCGAACGGAGCCGGCCCTCGCCGCCGCCCACGCGGAGCTCGAGAGCGCCGGCGTCGAGCCCGAGTACCTCGAGGCGCGCGATGCGGAGACACTCACGCCCGCCGAGTCGCTAAACGGGAGGCCCGTCCTCATCGCCGTGGCGGCCCGGGTGGGTCGCGCACGACTAATCGACAACACCGTCATCAGCTGGATTCCGGAAGGGGGCAACCGATGAGCACGCATCCGCTGGCACATCAGGCCGATGAGCCGGCGCGGGAGCCTGTGACGCTCCCGCTACTGGCGGAGATGAAGGAGAAGGGCGAACCGATCGTGATGGTCACCGCCTACGACTTCCCCTCGGCGCGCGTCGCCGAGGAGGCGGGGGTCGACGTCGTCCTGGTCGGCGACACCGCCGCGATGGTGGTGCTGGGCTATGACGCGACCACGCCCGTGGGCATGGACGAGATGGTGACGATGGCGTCCGCGGCGCGACGCGGTCTGCGCACGCCGCTCCTGATCGGGGACATGCCGTTCGGGTCGTATGAGCGCTCGAACGAACACGCAATTCAGAACGCGGAGCGGTTCGTCCGCGAAGCCGGTTGCGATGCGGTGAAGCTCGAGCGCGGCGGCCCATCGGCCGAACGCGCCCGCGCGATCGCCTCGTCGGGGATCCCGGTCATGGGTCACGTCGGGCTGACTCCGCAGTCCGCCAGCGCGCTCGGCGGGTTCAAGGCGCAGGGCAAGACACTGGAATCGGCAAAGCAGATCGCCCACCACGCCCACGAGCTGCAGGCGGCCGGCTGCTTCGCGATTGTCTTCGAGGCGGTGCCGGCCGCCGTGACCGAGGCGCTCATGCCGCACATCCACATCCCGGTGATCGGCATCGGCGCCGGGCTGTCCGCGGACGGCCAGGTGCTCGTGTTCCACGATCTCCTCGGGATGACCGCGGGGCGGGTCCCGAGGTTCGTCAAGCGTTACGCCGATGTCCACGACCGGATGGTCGCCGGCGTCCGCGCCTACGCCGAGGACGTCCGCACCCGTCACTTCCCGGACGCCGATCACGTCTATTCGGCGGACGCTGATGCGGTCGCGGAGCTCCGCGCGGACCTCGACCAGGGAACCCTGGCGACCTCACCGTGGGACTGGTAGCGGGCCGGCACGTGGCGCCAGGCTCGAACGGTGCAATATCCGCGCTGAGCGCGGGAAATGCACCGTTCGGCGAGTTGCGGTCCGCTGGCTGACTGGGGAGGTTGAGAGGGTGCCCGTCCATACCAGTGAGATCCAGCTCTCCACCCGCGGTGACTCGGACATCGTGGACATCACGCGCCGCGTCCGCGAGGCGGTCGCCGAGGCGGGCGCGGCGGACGGGCTCGCCTCGGCCTTCGTCCGCGGATCCACCGCGGCGATCACGACGATGGAGTTCGAACCTGGCGGAGTGAACGACCTGCGGGCGCTCCTCGACCGCCTGATCCCTCCCGCCGGCGACTATGAGCACAACCGCCTGAACCACGACACCAACTCCCACGCCCACCAGCGGGCGGCGATCGTCGGCGCGTCCGAGGTGGTGCCGATCGAGGGCGGGCGGCTGGCGCTGGGGACCTGGCAGCAGCTGGTCCTCATCGACTTCGACGACCGCCCGCGGGAGCGGACAATCCTGATTCAGGTGGTGTCCTGAAAGCCAGGCCTGAGGGCCTCCGATCGGGGTGACGCCCCCTCAGGTCGACTCGGCCAGGCCCTTCCGGCGGAGCTCGGCGATCGCCTCGGGTCGCTTCGCCAGTTCCTCCAGGCCCATCCCGCGAAGCACCCAGGGCGCCTTCGTGAACTGGATGTCGCGATAGTCGACGATCTGGACGAGGTTTCCCCACGGGTCCCGAAAGTCCAGGAACCTCCCCGGAGCCACCTCCACCCCGGCCTCCTCCAGCGCCGAGCGAACCGCCGACTTGTCTTCGACGACGAGGCCGAAGTGCCCTGCCCGGTCGGGCGATCCCGGATCACCCGCCGACAGCGCGATGAACTGATCGCCAATGTCGATGAACGCCATCCCCGCCATGCGGTTGACGCGCTCGATCGCGAAGATGCGACCGTAAAACTCGAGCGCCGCGTCGATGTCGCCGACCTCGAGGGCCACGTGGTTGATCCCGACGAGCCGCGGGCGCTCCGTCATCTCATCGCTCATCCTGGCTCCTCCGAGACGTCGAGCGCGGCACGGACGGCGGGCGCCGCGGGGGCGATCTCCGCGTCCAGGCGCGCGAGCAGACTCCGCCAGCCGGAATGCATCTCGATCGCGCTGCGCACGAGCTCGAGGCCCCCGTCGAGGTCTCCGGCCTGCGCCATCCCCAGCCCGCCCCAGAAGATGAGCTCGACGCTCGCCGGTGCGAGCTGCAGGGCGCGCCGACCGCGCTCAGCGGCCTCGTCGTGGCGCCCCTCGGCGACGAGGTCGTCTGCCTCGCTGGCGAGCGCGTAGGCGTCGGCGAGATCCAGCAGGCGGCGCAGCTCTCCCAGCGGATCCCGGCTGTCCTCGATCCGCAGCTCGACGGTCCGCCGCCACGGCTCGCCCGCCGCCGGCACGACCACGAGTGCCGCCGACTGCCGTCCGCGCACGTCTCCCCCAGCCGCCTCGCCGGCATCCAAGGCGGCCAGAAGGCGACGAGACAGAGGCCCCGTCGGGTCCGCGAACGCCTCCGCCATCGCCGGCCAGACATCCGCCGTGGCCATCATGTTCGCCTGGACGCTGAACCCCGTGCCCTCCGTATGTCCCGCGAAGCGGATGCACCCATCGCCCGTGTGCACCGCGACCTCCCCGGTCGCATCGACCACGGCCACCTGCCGGAACCGGGCCTGCTCGTCGGCGGCGAGCAGGTCGTCGAGCGCCTGCCTGGGGCTCCGACCTCCGCGGAGATGCTCCAGCAGCCTCGGCCCGTACGCGGGCTCCGCGATCGACTGCGTCGCGACCGCGCCGATGCCGGTCTCGGCCCACGACACGACCGACCCGACCGAGAACCAGTGCGACTGCACCGCGACGCCGAGCTCTCCGGTCTCGGGGTCGTGGGCGACGACGGAATAGGTGCCCCGGCGCGGCCCGCCGGCTGCGCCCGTCACGGGCCCACCGGAGCGTTCGACTTGAGCGCGTCGATCTTCCACTCCGGACCCTCCCTCACGAGCGAGACCGTGATCTTTTCGCCGTCGTACACGCCGCCGTGCGGCACCACCGTCACGGATACGCTCCCGGGCTTGGCGCTCTCGCCCGCGAGCCCCTGGATGTCCAGGGAGTCCGCCGCGCTCTGGGATTTCGTCGCTTGTACGCAGCCCTGCTCGCCCCCGTAAGCCGCGCTCAGGTAGCGCTCGGTGACGAAGTCGGTCCCGCATGCCTTGTCCGGATCGCCCGAGGTGAGCACGGCGTCGAGGACGTCGGAGACGGTGTGGCCCTTCGCTGTACCACCTCCGCTGCCGAACGGGGAGCCCGCGGTTGTGCTCGTGCCCTGGTCGGACGTCGCGCCCCCGGCGCCCCCGGCGGACGTGGTGGTCGCGCTGCTCGCCCCGCCGCCGCCCCCTCCACCGCACCCGGCGAGCGCGGCACAGGCCATCGCCGTGGCCACGAGCGAAGCCGCGCCCGCGCGACGGCCGCGGCGATCTTCAGGTCGGTGAGGCACATCGCTAATCAACCACTTCCTCCTCTTCGTTGCGCTTGAACTGGACTTCCCGGATCACCTTCGCCGGGTTGCCGGCCGCGATCACCCGGGGCGGTAGGTCGGCGGTGACCACCGAGTTGGCGCCGATCACGCACCGCTCGCCGATCGTGACACCGCTGGTCACGACGCAGTTCGCGCCGAACCAGCAGTTGGAGCCGATTCGAACCGGGCCCTTCGACGCGAACCCCTGCCACGTGACCGGCTTCGTGGGATCGTCGAAGCGATGTGCTGCGTCGCCCACGAAGCAACCGTTGGCGAACATGACGTGATCGCCGATGTGGATGCGGTGGAGCGCTGCGAGCATGACGTTCCGGTTCAGGAAGCACCCCTCGCCGATCTCGATTCGCGCCCGCGGCGAGAGGGTGAGCCAGCATCCCGGCTCCAGGAGGGTCCCGCCTCCGATCACGAGCCTGCCCTCGTCGAGGGCCTCCAGCACCTCGCCCTCGACCGGGAAGCGGATGAAGGCACCGGCCCGGGCCATGTGCCCGTTGATCCGCCAGCGGCGCCGGAGCCGCCGGTTGCGCTCGTACCAGCGCCGCTTTACCAACCAGGCCCGCCACCCGCGAAGCGCCTCCATCTCCGGGATCAGTCTCCAACGATCGCCAATGGCTCGGCCCTGTCCCCGCGGCCGACGATCACCTCGCCGACGAGCTGCGGCGGGAAGAGCCCGTGCTCGACGATCCCCGGGATGGTCGCGAACCACCCGGCGAGCTCGACCGGATCTCCGATCGGCCCGCGGTAGTCCGCGATCAGGCCGCCGTCCGGGCTGTCGGGCGCACCCCTCACGTCGGCCTCGACCTCCCGGAGGGTCGCGGCGAGCCCGAACCTGGCCAGCTCGAGCGGCACCGGCGGTGACAGCTCCTCGACGGGCTTGCCGGAATCGACGATCACGACAAAACGGTCGGCGGCGGCGGCCACGATCTTCTCCCGGAAGTGTGCGCCTCCGCCGCCCTTGATCAACCAGCCGTCCGGGGTGACCTGGTCGGCGCCGTCGATCGCGATGTCAAGCCGAGCGACGCCCTCGAACGGCCCCAATTCGAGTCCGAGCTCCACCGCCGCGCGCTCGGTCTCGGGCGACGTCGCCACGCAGTGGATGGAGAGGCCCCGCGACGCCAACGCGGGCAGGAGAAACGCCACCGTCGACCCGGTCCCCAGTCCGACGGCCATCCCGTCCTCAACCAGTTCCGCGGCCCTGTCGGCGGCAGCGCGTTTCTCGGTGTCGGCGGAACCTGGCACCCAGCGCAATCTAAGCGATGGACCGCTGCTCGAACCGTCACAAGCGGTTTATATGGACTTGCCGTTCGTGGACTAGGATCGAATTCGTGGCGACCATCGCCCAGCCCATCGCGACCGACGTCGACACGCTCTGCATCAACACGATCCGGACGCTGTCGATCGACGCGATCCAGAAGGCGAACTCGGGCCATCCCGGAACGCCGATGGCGATGGCCCCCGTCGCCTACACGCTCTGGCAGCGCTTCCTCCGGTTCGACCCGTCGGACCCGATCTGGCCGAACCGGGACCGCTTCGTGCTGTCCGTCGGCCACGCGTCGATGCTCCTCTACTCCCTGTTGCATCTCGCGCAGGTGGAGGCCGTGGATCCCGACTACGAGGTGCTGGGTGAGCCGTCGGTGAGCCTCGACGACATCAAGAGCTTCCGCCAGCTCGATTCGCACGCTGCCGGCCATCCCGAGTATCACCTCACCTCGGGCGTCGAGACGACGACGGGCCCCCTGGGCCAAGGCGTCGCCACGTCGGTGGGCATGGCGATCGCCGGCAAGTGGCTGCAGGCGCGCTACGGCAGCCAGCTGTACGACTTCGACGTCTACGCCATCGCCGGGGACGGCGACATGATGGAGGGTGTCTCGGGCGAGGCCGCGTCGATCGCGGGTCATCAGCGCCTGTCCAACCTCTGCTGGATCTACGACAACAACCACATCTCGATCGACGGGCATACCGAGATCACCTACGAGGACGATGTCGCCGCCCGGTTCATGGGATACCGATGGAACGTCACGCGGGTGGGCGACGCGAACGACCTCGAGCTTCTGACCCGCGCGTTCGAACAGTTCAAACAGGAGGCGGACCGCCCGACCCTGATCATCGTCGACAGCCACATCGGCTGGGGCTCGCCGAAGCAGGACACCGCGGCCGCCCATGGTGAGCCCCTCGGCGAGGAGGAGGTCAGGGAGACCAAGCGCGCCTACGGGTGGCCCGAGGACGCTCAGTTCCTGATCCCCGATGGCGTCTACGAGCACTTCGCGCGCGGCGTCGGCGAGCGGGGGCGCTGGCTGCGGACCGAGTGGGAGCAGCGCGTCGCGGATGCGGGGGCCCAGGTCGCGGCCGAGATCGACCAGATGCAGCGTCGCACCCTTCCAGAGGGCTGGGACGCGGACATTCCCGGCTTCGACGCCGACGAGAAGGGCGTTGCCACCCGCAAGGCATCACACCAGGTGCTGAACGCCATCGCACCACGGGTGCCGTGGTTGATGAGCGGCTCCGCCGATCTCACCGGGTCCGCCGCCAGCGGCCTGGACTTCGAGGGCGCGACGGCGCTCCAGCCGGAGGACCGCACCGGACGCGAGCTCCATTACGGAATTCGCGAGCACGAGTCCGCTGCGATCTCGAACGGCCTCTCCCTCTCGAAGCTGCGGCCCGTGTGGTCGACCTACCTGATCTTCTCCGACTACGCGCGGCCGGCCATCCGGCTCTCGGCGCTGATGGAGCTCCCCGTCATCCACTGGTTCAGTCACGATTCGATCGGGCTCGGTGAGGACGGGCCCACGCATCAGCCGGTCGAGCAACTCGCCGGGCTGCGCGCCATGCCGGGGATGAACGTCATCCGCCCGTGCGACGCCAACGAGGTCGTCGAGGCCTGGCGGGTGATGATGCAGCAGCGCCATCAGCCCACGGCGCTCGTCCTCACTCGCCAGAACGTTCCAATCCTCGACCGGTCGAGGTACGCGTCGGCGGAGGGACTGGCCCGAGGCGGCTACGTGCTCGCCGACGCAGACGGCGATCCCGAGGTCATCCTGATCGCGACCGGGAGCGAGGTGGCCCTCGCCGTGGGAGCGTACGAAGAGCTACGCTCGGACGGCGTGCGAGCCCGAGTGGTCAGCCTTCCGTCCTGGTACCTCTTCGATCTCCAGCCGGACGACTACCGCGAGAGCGTCCTGCCGAAGGCGGTCCAGGCGCGGGTCGCAGTGGAGCAGGCCTCCACCCTCGGCTGGGATCGCTACGTCGGACCGCAGGGCCAGATAGTCGGCATGCACACATTCGGCGCCTCCGCCCCGCTGAAGGAGGTTCAGCGGAAGTTCGGGTTCACCCCGGAGCGCGTCGCCGAGGCAGCAAGGGAGCTCTTGAAATGAAGCCAACCGAACAACTCCACGAGCTCGGACAGAGCCTGTGGCTCGACAACATCACTCGCACGATGCTCCAGGACGGGACGCTCGCCCGCTACATCGACGAGCTGTCGATCACCGGCCTGACGTCGAATCCGACGATCTTCGACAAGGCGATCTCGCAGGGGGACGCATACGACGAGCAGATCTCGGAGCTGACGGAGCGGGGACTGAGTCCCGAGGACATCTTCTTCGCCGTCGCGATCCGTGACCTTCAGGCCGCGACGGACCTGTTCGCTCCGGTCCACGAGCGCACCGACGGTGTTGATGGGTTCGTCTCGCTCGAGGTGTCCCCGCTCCTCGCGGACGACGCCCCCGGCACGATCGAGCAGGTCCGCAGGCTCCGCGACGAGGGTGACCGCGACAACCTGTTCATCAAGATTCCCGGGACGGTTGCCGGCCAGGAGGCGATCGAGGAGTCGATCCACGCCGGCATCCCGGTGAACGTCACGCTCCTCTTCTCAACCGACCAGTACCTGGCTGCGGCGGAGGCCTACATGCGCGGCATCGAGCGCCGGGTCCGCGAGGACCTCGACCCGGCTGTCGCCTCCGTCGCATCGGTCTTCATCAGCCGCTGGGATGTCGCCGTGGCCGACGAGGTGTCGGACGAGCTGCGGAACCGGCTTGGGATCGCGGTGGGCAAGCACGCGTACCGCGCCTACCGGCAGCTCCTCGACTCCGATCGCTGGCAGCAGCTCGCGAACGCCGGTGCGCGGCCGCAGCGCCTGCTGTTCGCCAGCACCGGCACGAAGGACCCGAACGCGTCCGACGTCCTCTACATCGAGGCGTTCGCGGCGCCGGACACCATCAACACGATGCCCGACAAGACTCTGCTCGCGTTCGCGGACCACGGAACGGTCGGCGATCCGATCCCGGCTGACGGCGGGGACGCGGTCGAGGTGCTCACGCAGTTCCAGTCGGCGGGTATCGACACGGATGAGCTGGCGTCGAGGCTGCAGCGCGAGGGCGCTGCGGCGTTCGACAAGTCCTGGCACGACCTCTTGAAATCCATCGAGTCGGAGTCCCGGAGACTCGCAACCGCCGGGTGACGCCGGTGAGGCGCAGCTAGAACCGGTCTGCACCGGAAAGGAGAATTCGCGATGCAACTCGGAATGATCGGGCTCGGCCGGATGGGCGCCAACATGGTGCGGCGCCTGATGCGCGACGGCCACGAGGGGGTCGCGTTCGACCTGAACCCCGACTCGGTGAAGGCCCTCGCCGGCGAGGGAGCGGTCGGGGCGGAGTCGATGGAGGACTTCGTCGGCAAGCTCGAGCGTCCGCGCTCGGTGTGGCTCATGGTCCCTGCAGCGGTCGTGGACAAGACGCTCGACGAGCTGGCCCCGCTGCTCGACGAGGGTGACGCCGTGATCGACGGCGGCAACTCCTACTACCGGGACGACATCAGGCGCTCCGCCCGGCTCGCCGAGCACAAGATCGACTACGTCGACACCGGCACGAGCGGCGGCGTGTGGGGCATCGACCGCGGCTACTGTCTGATGATCGGCGGTCCGGACGCGGCGGTGGAGCGCCTCGACCCGATCTTCGCGTCGCTCGCGCCGGGAGTCGAGTCCGCGCCCCGGACGCCCGGTCGCGACAGCGACCCGACTCCCTCCGAACAGGGCTACCTGCACTGCGGTCCCAGCGGCGCGGGCCACTTCGTGAAGATGGTCCACAACGGGATCGAGTACGGGATCATGGCCGCGTACGCGGAGGGGCTGAATGTCCTGAGGAACGCGGACGTAGGCAAGCGGCAGCAGGAGGTGGACGCCGAGACCGCCCCGCTGGAGCATCCCGAGTACTACCGATACGACATCGACATCCCCGAGGTCGCCGAGGTGTGGCGCCGCGGCAGCGTCATCGGCTCGTGGTTGCTCGATCTCACGGCCCAGGCATTCCAGGAGTCGCCCGAGCTGTCCGAGTACGAAGGGCGCGTATCGGACTCGGGCGAAGGTCGCTGGACCTCGATCGCCGCGATCGAGGAGGGCGTCCCCGCCCCGGTTCTCAGCATGGCCCTCTACTCACGGTTCGCCTCGCGCGGGCTGGACGACTTCGCCGACAAGGTCCTCTCGGCGATGCGCAAGGGCTTCGGCGGCCACGCTGAGAAAGCCGCGACGTGACGGACGTCTCGACGGCCGAGCCGCTCACCCAGCGCGATTCCTGGAAGGCGCTCGAGCGCCATCGCGATGCCGTTCGCGACTCGCATCTCCGGATGCTGTTCGAGACCGACCCCGGGCGGGGCGAGCGAATGGTCGCGGACGGCGCCGGCCTCCACCTCGACTACTCGAAGAACCGGATCGTCGACGAGACGATCGAGCTCCTGATCACGCTGGCGGAAGACCGCGGCATGCCGGAGCGCCGTGAGGCGATGTTCCGCGGCGAGCGCATCAATGTCTCGGAGGACCGCTCGGTGCTCCACGTCGCGCTCCGGATGCCCCGGGACCGGTCGCTGATGGTGGACGGGGTCGACGTCGTCAGGGAGGTCCACGAGGTCCTCGACCGCATGGCCGCGTTCTGCGAGAGGGTCCGGGGAGGTGAATGGCGGGGCCATACCGGCAGGCCGATCCGCAACGTCATCAACATCGGAATCGGCGGTTCGGACCTCGGCCCCGTGATGGCGTACGAGGCGCTGCGGTACTACTCGCGACGTGACATGACGTTCCGGTTCGTCTCCAACGTGGACGGCACCGACTTCGCCGAGGCAACGCGCGACCTCAACCCCGAGGAGACCCTGTTCATCGTCTCCTCGAAGACCTTTACCACGCTGGAGACGATGACGAATGCCCACACCGCACGGCGATGGGCTCTCGACCCGCTGGGCGACCAGGCCGCGATCGCGAAGCACTTCGTCGCCGTCTCGACCAACGCCGAGGGCGTCGCGGAGTTCGGCATCGACACCGACAACATGTTCGGCTTCTGGGACTGGGTCGGCGGTCGGTACTCGATGGACTCCGCGATCGGGCTCTCCACGATGCTCGCCATCGGTCCCGAGCGTTTCGGAGAGATGCTCGGCGGGTTTCATGCGATGGACGAGCATTTCCGCGAGACGCCGACGGAGCGGAACCTGCCCGCGCTGATGGGGCTGCTGGGCGTCTGGTACGGGGACTTCTTCGGCGCCCAGACCGTCGCCGTGCTGCCGTACGACCAGTACCTCCATCGCTTTCCGGCATACCTCCAGCAGCTGACCATGGAATCGAATGGCAAGCACGTCACGCTCGACGGCCGTCGCGTCGACCATGAGACCGGCGCGGTGTACTGGGGCGAGCCGGGCACCAACGGCCAGCACTCCTTCTACCAGCTGATCCACCAGGGGACGAAGCTCATCCCCTGCGACTTCATCGGCTTCACGCGCTCGCTGAACCCTCTGGGCGAGCACCAGGACCTCCTCATGGCCAACGTCTTCGCGCAGACCGAGGCGCTGGCATTCGGAAAGACGGCCGACGAGGTGCGCGAGGAGGGGACGCCCGAGGAGCTGGTGCCGCATCGGGTCTTCGAGGGGAACCGGCCCTCGAACACGATTCTGACCGACCAACTCACCCCCGAGCGGCTCGGGACGCTCGTCGCGCTCTACGAGCACAGCGTCTTCACCCAGGGAGCCGTGTGGGGCATCGACTCCTTCGACCAGTGGGGTGTGGAGCTCGGAAAGGTGCTGGCCAAGCGAATCGTCCCCGAGCTCCAGGCGGAGGCGGAACCCGAGCTCCGGCACGACAGCTCCACCAATGCGCTCATCCGGAGATACCGCGCCGGCCGCTTGGTGGGCCGAGAACGAACCGGCACTCAGTGACTGTGGACAGCGACCGGGTCAGAGATCACGCCCCGCGCCCGTCAGGAACGGACGTGACAGGGTCCGATTCAGCCAACATTGCCGAGGTCGGGGCCGCGTCGCCCGGGCGCCCGAGCGGCTTTCCCCCCATCGCGGACTACGCGTTTCTGTCGGATTGCGAGACCTGCGCGCTGGTGGCGTCCGGCGGCAGCGTCGAGTGGCTCTGCCTGCCGCGATCGGACTCGCCGAGCGTCTTCGGCTCGATGTTGGATCGCTCTTCCGGGATCTTCGGGCTGCTTCCCGAGGGCGCTGAAGTTCCCACCCACCGGCGTTACCTACCGGGCAGCATGGTGCTCGAGACGACGTGGCAGACGCCAACGGGCTGGCTTCAGGTGTATGACTGCCTGGTCACGCACCGCTGGCACGGCGGCAAGCGGCGCGAGGAGTACGAGCGCGCTCCAGGCGATTTCGTGGCGGCCCAGATGCTCTTGCGCGTCGCGACCTGCGTGGACGGCGACGTCGAGCTCATCCTGAACTGCCTGCCGCTGTTCGATTACGGCCGCGACCCCGGCCTGTGGAGCTACGCCGCCGAGGGCTACGACACGGCCACGGTCCACGCGCCCGCGTCTTCCCTCGAGCTATGTCTCACGTCCAGCCTCCCGCTGGAGCTGACCGGCCCCAGAGCGATCGCCCGCGGGCGGCTCAGGGACGGCGAGATGGCGTTCGCGGCGCTGTCCTGGGGCGAGGAGAAGCCACCCGAATCGCCGCAGAAGGCCGCCGAGGCAATCTGGTCGACGACGCGTGACTGGCGGCAGTGGCTCAAGGCCGGGAAGTTCCCCGACCACCCGTGGCGTAGCTACCTGGAGCGCAGCGCGCTGACGCTCAAGGGCCTGAGCTACGCCCCGACCGGTGCAATCCTCGCCGCGGCGACGACCTCGCTGCCGGAGACCCCCGGAGGCGAGCGCAACTGGGACTACCGCTTCACCTGGATCCGCGACTCGGCCTTCATGCTCTGGGGGCTCTTCACCCTGGGGTTCGAATGGGAGGCGTTCGAGTTCTTCGCCTTCGTGCTCCAGACCGTCGGGACCAAGCCGCTGCAGATCATGTACGGCATCGACGGCGAGCACGACCTCACTGAGAAGACCCTCGACCATTTGTCCGGATACGACGGAGCTCGCCCCGTGCGGATCGGCAATGGGGCGTTCGACCAGAAGCAGCACGACGTGTGGGGCATGCTGCTCGACTCGTTCGCGATCCACTCCCGCCAGGGCTTCACCCAACAGCTGCCAGATGTCACTTGGGAGATGATCGCCGGGTTCGTCGACGACGCGGCCGAGCAGTGGTCCGAGCCCGACCGAGGGATCTGGGAGGTGCGGGGCGAGCCGAAGCAGTTCACGGCATCGAAGGTCCTGTGCTGGGTGGCTTTGGACCGCGGTCGAGAGCTCGCCGAGGCTCGAGGCGACACCGAGCCCGCGGAGCGCTGGGGCAACGTGGCGGACGAGATCAAGGCCGAGGTCTGCGAGAAGGGAGTGGACAAGCGGAATGTGTTCGTTCAGCACTACGAGACCGATGCGCTCGACGCCTCGTTGTTACTCCTCCCGCTGATGGGCTTCCTCCCTCCCGACGACGAGCGCATCCGCAATACGGTGTTGGCGATCGCCGACGAGCTGACCGAGGATGGACTCGTCCTCCGCTACAAGGTCGAGCACACGGACGATGGCCTCGAGGGCAAGGAGGGCACGTTCACGATCTGCTCATTCTGGCTCGTGACCGCCCTGGCGCAGATCGGCGAGGCGGAGCGCGCCCGGGCGCTGTGCGAGAAGCTCCTCTCGTTCGCCAGCCCCCTCCAGCTCTATGCCGAGGAGATCGAGGCTGCGAGCGGGCGCCACCTGGGCAATTTCCCGCAGGCCTTCACCCACCTGTCGCTGATCAACGCCGTCATGAGCGTCATCGCGGCCGAGAAGGCGGTTGAGTCCGGGTAGAGTCGCCCCACTGCCGACTCGAGAAATGAGAGCGATCGCGTGAGTCCCCGAAAACCGGTGCTGCGAGGTGGCATCGACCTGGGCGGCACCAAGATCCAGGCCGTTGTCGTGGACGGCAAATGGAATGTGGTCGGCTCCTCGAGGCGTCCGACGCCGACGAGCGGCGGCCCGGAGGATGTCGCGGAGCAGATGTCGGAAGCGCTCAAGGACGCCGCCGGGGAGGCGGGTACGGAGTCGGGTGGGCTGCGCGGCGCCGGCGTCGGTTCCCCGGGCGACGTCGATACGGAGGCGGGCACCGTCTCGCAGGCACGCAACCTTCCGGGCTGGGCCGGCCGGTTCGAGCTCGGGCCATGGCTCTCAGATGCGCTCGGAACAGCGGTCTCGGTGGGCAACGACGTGGGCGTCGCGACCGAGGCGGAGCTCAAGCTTGGCGCCGGCCGTCCCTACGACTCGCTGATCGGCGTCTTCTGGGGCACCGGGGTGGGCGGGGGCATCATCCTGAACAGCGAGCACTGGCTCGGCCGCGGCGCTGCAGGCGAGATCGGCCACATGGTCGTCAAGACGGGGGGCGCGCGCTGCACATGCGGGCGCCGCGGTTGCATGGAGGCCTACGCCGGGCGCGCCGCCATGGAGATCAAGGCGCGCAAGAAGCACGAGGGCGGCGCCAAGACCGACCTCTTCAAGATCATGGAGAAGCATGGGCGCGACCGCCTCACCAGCGGCATCTGGGGCAGGGCGCTCAAGGCGAAGGACCCGCTCGCGACGAAGCTCATCGACCGCGCAATCGAGGCGCTCGGCGCCGGCATCGCCTCCGCCGTCAACCTGCTCGACGTCGAGGCGGTCATCATCGGGGGTGGGCTGGGGGTGCGCTTCGGGGAGCCGTACGCCAAGCGCATCGCGAAGGCGATGAAGCCCCACCTCTTCACCGACGACAACCCGCCGGCGATGCACGTCGCAGCCCTGGGCGACTTCGGCGGCGCGATCGGCGCAGCGCTCCTGTCGGCGAATCACAGGCCGGACACCGCCGCGAAGCGCGCGGGCAAGTAGAGCGGGCGCGAGCCGACAAGCCGCCGCAACACCGCAGGGCTGCGCGGCTTTTTGCCTCATATCGAGGGAAAAACCCGCTTACCCCCTTGCGGGACCCCCTACTTGCCCGGGTTCTGTGCGTACGGCGCGTCGGAAGGCGCCGCGGCACGGTCGACGATGACCTCGGTCCGCTCGCCGGACAGCAGGCTCGACGGAATCGCCGGGTTCGGCCCCGCCAGCAGCTCCCCCAAGGCTTGCGCCTTCTCGGCGCCGGTCGCCAGGAAGACCATCGCGCGCGCCGCCCGCAGTGCGGGGACCGTCAGCGTGATCCGGTCTGGCGGGGGCTTGGGCGCCCCGTGGACCGCCACGCAGATGCCGTCCGCCTCCACGGCCGGATTGCCGGGAAACAGGGATGCCGTATGCCCGTCGGGGCCAAGACCCTGAAGCGCCAGGTCCAGCACCGGGACGCCGCCCTCAGAGGGAAGCCGCTCGGCGAGCAGCTCCGCATAACCGGCCGCCGCCGCCTCCGGGCCGCGCTCGCCCTCGATGCGATGCACATCAGGGCCGCTGCCTCCGGCCAGCAGCGTCTCCTGCACCATCCGATAGTTGCTCTCCGGATCGTCTGCGCCCACCGCGCGCTCGTCGCCGAACCAGACCTCCACGCCAGACCAGTCCTCGGTCTCCCCGGCCAGGAGCTCGTAGGTGCGCCGCGGGGTCGTTCCACCGGCCAGGGCGATGTGCGCGACGCCGCGCGATGCCGTTGCTTCGTCGATGGCCGAGCGCATCCGCTTGCACGCGACCTGCGCGGCCTCCTCGGGGGTTGCGGCGACAAAGACGGACGTCACGCTTCGCCGTCCAGCATGGCCGCAGCGGCGGTGACCGCCGGCGCGTAGCCGCGCGCGAACGTCGGCTGGGGCTGGAGTGCCTCGGCGAACAAGTTGCGCAACGAGCTCGTGGCCCCGCTTCGCGGAACGACGACCTGATCGGATCGGGACCTGAAGACCACCCGGTCGACGCCACCGCAGCCACCGCCACACTCGGCCGCCGCGAACCCGAAGCCGGCCTCGCCGCCGTCGGCGCGGTGCACCCGTGCCCTGACCGTGCCGTTGCTTCGCTCGAGACCGCCCGCCTGCCATCCCACCCGTGCAGCGATCCACCCGGCGAGGAGGAGAGCCGCTTGCAGCCCCTGCCTCTCGTAGCGCAGCTCGACTTCGGTGATCGTGGAAAGCAGTGACCGCCGCTCCCCCGGCTCGAAGGCGGCCGCGACCGCGGCGCGCCAGTAGTCGAGCCGGCCCCAGGCCAGGTCGTGCACGCGAATCACGGCGGCCAGCGCCGCCAGCCGCCGGAGGTCCTCGTAGTCGCCAGCGCCCGAGTCGACGAGCACGTACTGCCCGCGTTCGAGGAGTCGCGGGTCGGGCACGGCCGACCGCGGCTCGGGGAGCCACAGGACCGTGGGGAGGTCGCTGACCAGCAGCGGCGCCAGGAGCGACGCCGCGTGCTCAAGGCGGCCGGCATCCATGCTCAACACGATTCGGTCGTGGCACAGCCCGACCCGTCCAGCGCCGGCCGGCGCCCGGCAGTCCATCGCAAGGCTGGCGTCGATCCTGTCCCTTCCGTGCTCGCGGAGAACCAACGTTCGCGACGGGGTGTGGGTGCCGAGCCCATCCAGCGCTTGCTCCACTTGCTGCTCGCAGCGGTCCGGACAGGGGAGGACGATCAGGTTGAGCTTCCGGGCAAGGGCAAGGATTCGGCCCGGTCCGCCCGCCGCGCGGTGCAGGCGGTCGAGTTCGGCGTTGACGTCGTCGGCACTCACGCCCTGGGCAACCCAGCGAGTCCGCTCCGGAAGCTCCTCCCCGGCCCCCTGCGGGCTCGCCGTCGCGGGTGTCATATCTGCCTCCAGACCCTGCCGCGAATCGCGAGGAGGCTGTCCGCCTCCGACGGGCCCTGGCTTCCCGCCTCGTAAATCTCCGGCCCATGCGGGTCCGACTCCCACCGCTCAAGGATCGGCTGGATGATCCGCCACTCCTCCGCGACCTCGTCGGAGCGGGTGAACAGGGTCGCGTCCCCCATCAGCGCGTCGTGGAGCAGCCGCTCGTACGCCTCCGGTGAGTCACCGAGGAACGAGGCCCCGTACTTGAACTCCATCTGCACGGGTCGCACATTCATCGACTGTCCCGGAACCTTTGCCACGAGCCGCAGCGACGCACCCTCGTCCGGCTGGACGGACAGGACCAACTGATTCGGCTCCACCTCGCCTATGTCCGCCCCGGCGAACGGGAGGTGCGGCACCGGCCGGAACTGGACCGCGATCTCGGTCACCCGCCGTGGAAGCCGCTTGCCGCACCGCAGATAGAACGGGGTCCCGGCCCACCGCCAGTTGTCGACCTCGACCCGCATCGCGACGTACGTGTCCGTTCGCGAGTCGGCGGGCACGCTCTCCTCGTCGACGTACGCGGGGACCTGCTCGCCGCCGACCCATCCGGCGCCATACTGACCGCGGACAACATAGTCCGGCACCTCGGCTGCCGTGTAGCGCCGCACCGATCGCAGGAGCTTCACCTTTTCGTCACGGAGGGTGTTCGCGTCGAAGCGCACGGGAGCCTCCATCGCGGTGAGGGCGAGGAGCTGCATGAGGTGGTTCTGGATGACGTCGCGAATCGCCCCCGCGGAGTCGTAGTAGCCCGCGCGGCGCCCGATGCCGATGTCCTCGGCCATCGTGATTTGGACGTGCTCGACGTAGCGGCGGTTCCAGACCGGCTCGAGGATCCCGTTCGCGAATCGCATCACCTGGAGGTTCTGGACGGTCTCCTTGCCGAGGTAGTGGTCGATCCGGAAGACCTGGGATTCGACGAACGCCTCCGAGATCTCGGTATTCAACTCCAGCGCCGACTCGAGATCGCGGCCGAACGGCTTCTCGATCATCAGCCGGGACGGCGCCTCGCTCTCGTCGCTCAGACCGACCCCCGAGAGCGATTGCGCAACCCTGGCGAAGAACGACGGCGAGACCGCCAAGTAGAAGACTCGTTGCGCGCGCTGGCCGTCGGCGTCGATCTTCGCGATGCGCTCGGCGAGCGATTCATACAGCTTGGGGTCGTCGAGATTCCCGCGCAGGAACTCGAGGCGGGGCTCGAGACTCTGCCACGTGTCATCGTCGATCCCGGTTCGCGAATAGCTCGAGATCGCATCGCGAGCATGGGCGCGGAAGGCCTCGTCACCGCTCTCCGAGCGACCGATACCGATGACGTGAAAGCCATCTGGCAACAGGCCGCCCAAGCGCAGGTTGTAGACGGCCGGGAGCAGCTTGCGGGCGGCGAGGTCGCCCGTAGCACCGAAGATCACGAGCGTCGTGGGCGGCGGAAGAGCCTCCTCGACGTCCGCCGCGAACGGGTTCTCCGGCAGGATCTCGGACTGGGTGACGGCAGTCAAGACGCGCCCTCAACCTCGCTGTGCGAAGCAACGGACGCCGGCTCGCCCCGAGCGAGCTCCAAGGCTGCGAGAAGCGCAGCGCCCCGGACGCCCGCGTCGCGGCCTTGTCGAGCGAGGCGGATCTCCGTGCGCTCGCCCACGCCGGGCGGTATGAAGTCGCGGGCAGTCTCGCGGGCCGGATCGAGCAGCAGATCACCGGCCACCGAGACCCCGCCCCCGATCACCACCTCGTCCGGGTCGAAGGTGTTGATCGCGTTCGCGATCCCCACACCCAGCCGCTCCCCGAGCGTGCGGAGGGCGGCCACCGCATCCGGATCACTCTGTTGCGCGGCCCGGACGACGTCGTGCCCGTCGATGCGGTCCCCGCCCGCGGCCATCTTCGCGAGCGCCGAATCAGGGCGCTCACCGGCGATCTGGGCGCCGAGTCGGTCCAGCGCGCGCCCCGCCGCGAGCGCCTCCAGCGACCCCGTCTGAGGAAAGTCGCCCGCCGTCGGCCGCCCCTCACCGAAGCTCGCGCCGATGAGCGTGTGGCCCAGCTCGCCGGCGGCGCCGGTGGAACCACGGTAGACGCGCCCGTCGAGAACCAGCCCGCCACCCACCCCCGTTCCGACTGTGAGGAGAACGAGGTTCTGCACGAGCGGTCGCCCGCCGTCGTCGAACGCCTCACCGATCGCCGCGATGGTTGCGTCGTTGTCCACGAACACCGGCATACCGATCCGGTCCTCGAGCACACTCCGGAGGTCGAAGTCCGCGAGGTCGAGGTTGACGCTCGAGTGGACCCGCCCGGTATCGAATTCCACGATCGATGGGACGCCGACGCCGACCGCACGTGTCCCCGGCGAGTTGACGGACTTGACCCCGGCCACGATCTCGTCAACGAGCCCATCGGCGCTCGACGAGTCCGTCGGACGCACGGTCGGCTCGCTGAGCCGCTCTTCCTCGAGCGTCGCGACGGCCACCTTGGTCCCGCCGACGTCCACGCCGATGAACCGACCGCCCTCCGCTACCTCGAGCTCGGACGCGAGCGGCGCTGGGGGCATGCGCTCACGATAACGACTGGCGAGCGGGCGCTGGCGGCGCGAACGACTTACCCGTTCGAACCGGCGGCGGCCGAATCGGGCGGGAGGATCCGCAGCAGGGCGCTCGCCGTGAGCCCGGCGGCGACCAGGATCGTCGCGATCGAGCCGAGGAAGGCGGCGTGTGGACGGTTCCACGCCACCGCGGGCCCGTATCGCAGCGCGGCCAGCAGAACCGCGCCGGCGAACAGCAGGATCCCCGCGGCGATCGCCGCCACCTCGAGCCGCCGGGCGGCAATGGTCGCCGAGGGTGGCGCGCGCCCCTCAGCCGGCGTCGGGGTCGGCTCACCTCGCTCCCGCCGGTCCAGCAGCGCCACGATCGCACCCACGATCGCCAGGGTCAGCGCGAACGAGCCGAGTGGATCGCTGGGGCGGTGCCAGGCGGCGGTGACCACGAGGATCCCGACGCCCCCGGCGAACGCGGCGGCAATGACCGCAACGGCCCCGCGGAGCCGCTCCGGAGCGATGAGCACCGCCGAGAGCCCGAGGCCCATCGCGATCGCGGTGTGACCGGATGGGTAGCTGTTGCCGTGGAGACTCGACGCCCACAGGTCCGGCCGCGAGAGGATCACGAGCTTGAACAGCTCCGCCGCCGCGAGGCTCAGGCCCACGATGACCGCGGGCAGCGCGATCAACCAAGGACGCCGCGATAACCACGAAAGCGCGCCCAGCGCGATCACCGCGGCTCCCAGAGAGCCGACACTGACGAGGCGCAACAGGCTGCTGGCCCCCGACTGCGCGCGTTCGGGCGCGGACCGACCCCCTGCGAGCGCTGCCTCGTCGGCGTGCTGGCCCACCTCCGTGTGCACCGCGATCCCGTAGATCGCGAAGAAGACGGCCAGCGCCACGATGGCGATGGCCAGCGCCCGGGACACCGATGCGTCAGGCGGCGACCGGCTCGCGGCGGCGCCGTTGCGCGCGGCGGGGAGGGCCGGGCTCCGCGGGCGTGACCAGACCCTTCAGGAATCGGCCCGTGTACGAGGCGGTGTTGGCGGCGACCTCCTCCGGCGTTCCGCTCGCGACGACCTCGCCGCCGGCCTCGCCGCCCTCCGGCCCCAGGTCGATGATCCGGTCCGCCCACTTGATCACGTCCAGGTTGTGCTCGATCACGACCACGGTATTGCCCGACTCGACGAGACGGTCGAGGACCTCGAGCAGCCGCTGTACGTCCGCGAAGTGCAGGCCTGTCGTCGGCTCGTCGAGGATGTAGAGGGTGTCGCCGGTCGCGACCTTCGACAGCTCGGTCGCGAGCTTCACACGCTGCGCCTCGCCGCCGGAAAGCGTCGTCGCGGGCTGGCCGAGCCTGATGTAGTCGAGCCCGACATCGTGAAGCGTCTGCAGACGGCGGCGGATCTTCGGGATGTGGGCGAAGAACTCGACCGCCTCCTCGACCGACATCTCGAGCACGTCCGCGATCGATTTCCCCTTGAACCGCACCTCGAGCGTCTCGCGGTTGTAGCGGCGCCCGTGGCACTGCTCGCACGGGACGTAGACGTCCGGGAGGAAGTGCATCTCGATCTTGATCTGGCCGTCGCCACGGCACACCTCGCAGCGCCCACCCTTGACGTTGAAGCTGAACCGCCCCGGCTTGTACCCGCGGACCCGCGCCTCCTTGGTCTTCGAGAACAGCTCGCGGATGTGATCGAAGACGCCGGTGTAGGTGGCGGGGTTCGAGCGCGGCGTACGACCGATCGGCGACTGGTCGATGCTGATGATCTTGTCGACATGTTCGAGGCCCTCGATTCGGTCGTGCGCACCGGGACGTAGTCGCGCGCGGTGCAGGCGGTTCGCCACCGCCCGGTAGAGGATCTCGTTGACCAGGGTCGACTTACCGGACCCGGACACTCCGGTCACGCAGCAGAAGACCCCCAGCGGAACCGTGACGTCGATGCCCTTGAGGTTGTGCTGCCGGGCGCGGCGGATCACCAGCTCGTCCTGCGGCGCGCGCCGATGTCCCGGGACGGGGATCGTCCGCTTGCCGTTCAGGTACTGGCCCGTGAGGGACGCGGAGGAGCGTGCCACCTGGGCGGGCGTCCCGTCGGCGACGATGGCTCCACCGTGCTCGCCGGCACCCGGGCCGAGATCGATGACGTGGTCCGCGGCACGGATCGTGCCCTCGTCGTGCTCGACGACGATGACCGTGTTCCCGAGGTCGCGGAGCCGCTGCAGGGTGTCGATGAGCTTGGCGTTGTCCCTCTGGTGGAGCCCGATGGAGGGCTCGTCGAGGATGTAGAGGACGCCGACGAGCGAGGAGCCGATCTGCGTGGCCAGGCGGATCCTCTGCGCCTCGCCGCCCGAGAGCGTGTTCGCCGCTCGCTCCAGGGACAGGTAGCCGATCCCGACGCTGTCCAGGAACCGCAGGCGCTCCGCGATCTCGCGCACCACCAGCCGCGCGATCGCGCGCTCGGTCTCGGTCAGCTCGAGTGCCTCGATCCAGGCGAGCGCCGCTCGAGCTGACATCCGCGTGTACTCGTAGATGTTCAGCCCGCCGACCGTGACCGCGAGGCTCTCGGGGCGCAGGCGCGCGCCGCCGCACGCCGGGCACGGCTGCAGCGCCATCAGGCCCTCGATTCGCTCGCGGGTGTTGTCCGAATCGGTCTCCCGGTAGCGGCGCTCGAGGCTCGCGAGCATGCCGTCGAAGCGCACGGTGTAGGTGCGCCGCCGTCCGAACCGGTTGCGGTAGCTGACCGTATGGCGGTCGCCACCCGTGCCCTCCAGCAGAAGGTCACGGTCCCGCTGCGCCAGGTCCTGCCAGGGCGTGCCGACGTCGATGCCGTTCGCCTCGGCAACCGCCTCGAGGAGGCGCCGGTGGTACCTCGACGCCGCTTTCGTCCACGGTTCGAGGGCTCCCTCGGCGATCGAAAGCGTTGGGTCCGGAACGATCAGCTCCGGGTCGATCACCCGCTGGAACCCGAGGCCATGGCAGCGGTGGCAGCAGCCGTGGGGCGAGTTGAAGGAGAAGATGCGCGGCTCGAGCTCGGGCATCGACGTGCCGCAGTTGAGGCACGCGAACTTCTCTGAGAACACGAGGACCTCGCCGCGCTTGCCGGCGCTGGGCCCGCTCAGCACACTTACGCCGGCCGGCTGCTCCCCTCCCGCCAGAAGACCTTGCCCTCGCCTACGGCTCGGGCTCTCTTCTTCTGCTCCCGCGTCCGCGCCGGCGGGGTCTCCGTTACTACGGGCATCGACCACCTCGACTTCGACGAGACCCTCGGCCAACTGCGAAGCCGCCTCGATCGACTCGGAGAGCCGCTTGCGGATGCCCTCCTTCATCACCAGCCGGTCGACGACGACCGAGATGTCGTGCTTGAACTTCTTGTCGAGCTCGATGTCCTCGTCGAGACGTCGAAGCTCTCCGTCGATCACCGCCCGCACATACCCCTGCCCGCGCATCTCCTCGAGCAGCCGCCCGTACTCGCCCTTTCGTCCGCGGACGATCGGCGCCAGGACCATGAACCTGGACTCCTCATCGAGCGTCAGCACGCGATCGGTGATCTGCTCGAGCGACTGCCCCTGGATCGGGGCGCCGCAGTTGTAGCAGTGGGGCTTGCCGATCCTGGCCCACAGCAGCCGCAGGTAGTCGTATATCTCGGTGACGGTTCCGACGGTGGATCGCGGGTTCCGCGAGGTCGTCTTCTGGTCGATGGAGATCGCGGGCGAAAGACCCTCGATCGAATCGACGTCGGGCTTCTCCATCTGGCCGAGGAACTGCCGCGCATAGGCGGACAGCGACTCGACGTAGCGGCGCTGGCCCTCGGCGTAGATCGTGTCGAAGGCGAGACTGGACTTCCCGGACCCCGACAGCCCGGTCATGACGATCAGCGAATCGCGTGGCAGCTCGAGGTCGATCCCCTTGAGGTTGTGCGCGCGGGCACCTGAGATGACGATCCGATCAGAGGGCATGAACCTGATGCGGCCGCTACGCCGCCTGACCAGCCTGACTCGTCGCTAGACGCTCCTCGACAAACACAACTTCGATTCTACGGACGCGAACGGTTGTTCCCGTCTGCTCCGAGCGGTTGGCACCGCCGCGAGGCACCGAAAGTGCGGCATCGCGCGGAACCTTCGCTCCGCTCGCCGGGCGACAGCGAATCCGAATCGAATGTCGCATTGACCACCGTATAGGTGGTCAATCACGCACTCGAGGGTGCCACCACTGGCCGCGGCCCTGGGTGCCCGGGCAAAGGGGCCGCCCTGGATCGTCCGGTCACGCCGTGCTCGGCGCCGGCCGCAGCACCGGCCGGGCCAGGTACGCGATCGCGGCCGCCACGGCGGCCGCCGCCACGCACGCCACCAGCCCGCGGTGCGGGTGCCCACCGGTGACGAGGACGCCGCCGAGCGCGCTGCCGATCGCCGCGCCCCCGGAGATGGACGTGACGATCCAGGTAAAGGCCTCCGTCGCGGTCCCACGGGGCGCGAGCGCGTCGATGAGGGTGTAGAGGACGGTTCCCGACGGCGCCAGCGCGAACCCGCTGATCGCCATGAGCGGCACGGCCTCCGCGATGGAGGTGGTGAAGAGCAACGGCACGAGGCCCAGCGCGAGCAGGAGGCAGATGCGCGGATAGCGCTCCGCCGCCGGAGCGCCCTGATGCTTCGACCCGTACCAGAGGCCAGCCGCCAGGCTCGCCGCGGCTTGGACCGCGATCAGGACCCCCGCGGCGCTGCTCGACCCCTCCTCGGTCGCGAACGCGGTGATCGAGATCTCCATCGCGCCGAGCGATACGCCGAACGCCACCTCAATGAGCAGGAGCGCGACGATCCCGCGCGACCGCAGGGGCCCGGCGACGCTCGCGGGCCCTGCATGCCCGCTCCATGCTCGCGATGCTCGCGACAGGACGAAGGTGAGCGTCCCGACGGTCGCGAACCCGACGTTGGCCAGCACCGCCGCAGTGGGAGAGTCCACAGCCACGAGCGCGGCAGTCACAAGCGGCCCCGCGATGAAGGCGACCTCGAGCGAGACCGCATCGAGGGCGTAGGCGCTCTGGCGCAATGACGCGTCGGGAATCAAGGTCGACCAGAGCGTGCGCATCGCGGACCCCGTCGCCGCCTGCGTCGCTCCGCATGCGGCGCCGATCGCGGCGAGCGGCACCGCGCCGGCGCCCGACTCCGCCGCCAGGATCAACCCGATGAGGGCGAGCGGATTGAGCACGAGCGCGGCTGACAGGATCGGTGTTTGACCCAGCCTGTCGATGAGGCGCCCCTGGATCGGAAGCGAGATCGCGGTCGCGATCGCGAACGCCGCCTCGACGACACCGGCGATCGCGAACGAGCCGGTCTCGAGCCGGACCAGGAGGATCATGGCGAGGGACATCCCCGCGATCGGGACGCGGTCGATCACCGCGCCGATCACCGGCTGCCTGGCGTCGCGGATCGCCAGGATGCTCTTGTAGCGCTCACCGCCCATCGGCCTAGGGTGCCATAGGGTGCGGAACGTGCCCGACCCGCCGCCGGTCGCCGGCATCTCCGAGCTGGTGCTCGAGGTCTCCGACCTCGATGCGGCGCGCCGCTTCTACGGCGAGACGCTGGGGTTCGAGGAGACGCGCTACGGAGAGGGACGCGACGACCGTCGCTGGTACCTGATCGGGGAGGCCGCGAGGCTCGGCATCTGGACGCCGCAGGTGGGGCTCGCCGGCGGCCGCGGCGGCGCGCACGTCCATTTCGCGTTTCAGATCGGCCGCGAGCGGCTCGACTCGCTCCTCGAGCGCCTGCGCTCGCAGGAGGTGGAGGTCGAGGGACCGATCCAACTCGGAGCCGACCGGGCGATCTACGTCACGGATCCGGACGGCAACGTGGTCGAGTTCTGGACCCAGGACATGGCCGCTTACTGTGCCGGGGCCCGAGCCGACGGCGAGCCCGGGACGTTCAGCCCCGGCGGATAGCCGCGCTCGCGACAGCGATGGGCGAAAAACCGCACCCTGGGTGCGGATTTCCAACCATCATCAGCGAACGGCTACCGGCCGGCCCTCGAGTAGACGTCGTCCAGCAGGCCGTCCAGGTCGGCGACGTCGTACTCAGCGGCGAGCTGCTCCCTGGCGGCCTCCCGCGAGGTCCCGTCGAGGGCGAGCTTCATCGCGACCAGGCGGACGGCGGCATCATCATCCGGCGCCCCTGCGTCGCCGCCGTTGGCGCTCGCGACCGGCTCGGGCGCCTTTGTCTCAGGCGGTGGGGTCGGCTCCGGCGTCGGCTCGGGCATCGGCTCCGGCACGGGTGCCGGTGTGGGCTCGGGGGTGGGCTCCGGCGTCGGCTCGGGCGTCTGCGGCGGCTCGGGCTCCGGGACGGTCACCGGCCCGGGCTCGACCTCACTTTCAGGCTTCCCCGAGAACCGTCCGCGCAGGTCGGCAAGCGCGCTCTGCACCTCGTCCAATCGCCGACGCGCCTCGGTTTCGGCGTCCGCCCGGACCCGCTCGGCCTCGGAGCGCAGCCGCTCGGCCTCGGCGCGCACCTTCTGCGCCTGTGCCTCGGCGTCGTTCAGGATCTCCGTAGCCTGCTGCTGGGCGTCATCGATCGCCTGCCTGACGCTCTCCGCGACCTGGTCGACCAGCTGCTGCGCCTTCTTCGCGTCCATCCCATTGCGGCGGCTACGCCGCCTGACCTGCCTGACTCGTCGCGAGACGCTCCTCGACGAACATACCCGCGAGCTTATCGGGCATGAGGTGGGCGGCCGCGAACGGGAAGGCTCGAGGGGCCTCAGGCCCGGAGCGCGTCGAGGTCGGCGCGGAGGTCCTTGAGCTCATCGCGGATCCGGGCCGCCTCCTCGAACCGCAGCTCGTCGGCGGCCGCGAGCATCTCCTCCTCCAGCTGCACGATGAGCTTCTCGAGCTCCTTTGGGCTGCTGATCGCCTCATCACCGCGCTGGACCCGGCGACGCCGCGCCGGTGCGGTGCGGGACTCCATCGCCAGGAACTCGGTGAGATCGGAGATGCCCTTCTGGACGGTCTCCGGGGTTATGCCGTGCTCCCGGTTGTAGGCGAGCTGGATCGCCCGCCGGCGGTCGGTCTCGCGGATCGCTGCCCGCATCGCCTCCGTCTCACGGTCGGCGTACATGAGCACCTGCCCGCGTACGTTGCGCGCCGCACGCCCGATCGTCTGGATGAGACTCGTCTCGCCGCGGAGGAATCCCTCCTTGTCCGCGTCGAGGACCGCCACCAGCGAGACTTCCGGCAGGTCCAGGCCCTCCCGGAGCAGGTTGACGCCGACGAGTACGTCGTACTCGCCGAGTCGCAGATCCCGAATGATCTGGATCCGCTCGAGAGTGTCGATCTCCGAATGCAGGTACCGAACCCGGAAGCCGTGCTCGAGGAGATAGGCGGTCAGGTCCTCCGCCATCTTCTTGGTCAGCGTCGTCACGAGAGTGCGCTCGCCAACCTCGACCCGCCGCCGCACCTCGTTCATCAGATCATCGATCTGGTTGCGCGTCTCGCGCACCTCGACCTCCGGGTCAACGATCCCGGTCGGTCGCACGATCTGCTCCACGACCCGGGACGCTGACGCGCGCTCGAACTCGCCCGGGGTCGCCGAAACCATCACCATCTGGCCGATCCGGCTCAGGAACTCCTCGAACCGGAGCGGCCGGTTGTCGAGCGCGGAGGGCAGCCGGAAGCCGTGGTCGACGAGGGTCTGCTTTCGCGACCGATCGCCCTCATACATCCCGCCCAGCTGCGGAATCGTCTGGTGGGACTCGTCGACGAAGACGACGAGGTCGTCCGGGAAGTAGTCGATCAGGGTGTGGGGCGGGCTCCCCTCCGGTCGGCCATCCAGGATCCGCGAGTAGTTCTCGATCCCGGGCGCGAACCCGAGCTCCTTCAGCAGTTCCATGTCGTACTCGGTCCGCTGCCGCAGCCGGTGCGCCTCCAGCACCTTGCCCCGCTCCTCGAAGAGCGCCACGCGCTCCGCGAGCTCGTGCTTGATCTCGGAGACGGCCCGCTCGATCGTCTCCTCCTTGGTGACGTAATGGGTCGCGGGCCAGACCGCGACGTGATCGATCTCATCGAGCACCTCGCCGGTCAGGGGGTCGAAGTGCTGGACCTGCTCCACCTCGTCGCCGAAGAGGGCGATCCGGAAGGCGGTCTCGGCGTAGGCCGGGAAGACCTCGAGCATCTCGCCCTTGACCCGGAAGGTGCCGCGCGTGAGGTTGGTGTCGTTGCGCCCGTACTGCATTCCGATCAGCTTGCGGAGGACCGCGTCGCGGTCGATCCACTCCCCGACCTTGAACAGCTGCATCTGCTCCCGGTAGAGCTCCGGCGAGCCGATGCCGTAGATGCACGACACGGAGGCCACGATCACGACGTCACGGCGCGCGAGCAGCGCCGCCGTCGCGGAGTGGCGCAACCGGTCGATCTCGTCGTTGATCGACGAGTCCTTCTCGATGTAGAGATCCTGCGCCGGGACGTAGGCCTCCGGCTGGTAGTAGTCGTAGTAGCTGACGAAGTACTCGACGGCGTTGTCGGGAAAGAACTCCCGGAACTCGTTGCAGAGCTGCGCCGCGAGCGTCTTGTTGTGGGCGATCACCAGCGCCGGGCGCTGCATCCGCTCGATCACCCCCGCCATCGTGAACGTCTTCCCGGTGCCGGTGGCTCCGAGCAGGGTGAGGAATCGCTCATCAGCCCGTAGGCCCTCCGCCAGCGATCCGATGGCCTGCGGCTGGTCAGCCGTAGGCGTGTAGGCGGGGTTCAGCTGAAACTGCGTCACCCGGAGGACGATAGCCGCGCGGGCCGCGGATCCAGCGGACCGCGTGGTGCTAGTCCGCCCGAGCCGGCCCGCTGACCGCTTCGATCCAGTCCCAGCGCCTGCCGCAGAGCCGGTGCGCTCGGCTTGCCGGGAGGTAGGAGATCCGGGTGTCCGCGGCATCCTGGTCCGTGAGCGCAAGCGGGCCGATCGGCTGGGCGGCGCCACCGCTGCCCGGGTGGAGGTCGAAGCCGTGCACCGTGATCGCGACGTCGTGCGTGCCGCGGCTCAGAGCAACATCGCCGAAGGGCACATATTCGCCGGCGTTGTTCAGGAACTGGCGCGCCGAGCCCACGCGCCTGCCGTCCACCGACAGGTCAACCTCGGGCCGCACGGATCCACCGAGGTAGACCGAATAGTCGCCGGCGTGCGGGATTTGGACCCGGGCGCTCAGCGTCCCCGGCGTCCGCGGCACCAGCGCGGACTGGTAACGGGAGGTGTTCCACGCGGCCGGGTGATCGGTCTCGGTGAGCGGGACCACGACCACCGGGTCGCGACTCACCGCGGCGAGCGTCCCACCGCGCCCGGCCCGGCGAGCCAGCCGCTCGACCTCCGCGCATCGGGGCACTCCGGCCGGGTCCGTCTCGGTGCCGAGGCCGAGATGGTCGATGACGAAGCGTTTCGAGGTCTTCGGACGCTGCCAGACGTCGTAGTAGGAGCCCTCGTAGAGGAGGTGGTAGGGCGACGGCGGCCGGCTTGCGCCGGGGCCGCGCCGCAGGACGAGCGTCCTGTAGGTCAGGATCGGGTCGAGCTGGAACTCGTCGATGTCCGCCGTCTGGCCCTTGGGAACGGTGTGCCCGTTGAGCAGCGGGATCCTGCGGCGCCGGAGCTCGGAGACTCCCTCCGGCGCGGCGTTCCGCAGGAAGTGACGCACGCCGTACGGCTGGTACTCGGTCATCAGGGTCGGCCCCTCGCTCCCGATGATGCCGCCGATCGTCTCGAGCTCCGCGAGCTGGCCGCGCGGTGCGAGGCTGACGTCCCGGTAGGCGAGGGCGGTCGACCAGAGGACGCCGACGGCCAGGACGGCGACGAGAACCCCGCCGGCCACGCGACGTCCGCCGGCGAACAGGGCGACGCCTCCCGCGGCTGCGATCAGCGGGATCGCCGGCGACGCCGTGGCCAGCGCCTTCCCGCCGACCCATGGAGAACCGATGATGAAGATCGCGAGCGAGGCCGCGACGGCACCGCCCCCGTACACGAGCAGCGCCCAGGAGCGGGCCCTGATCGCGAGCACCACGCCGGTGAGCGCCGCGATCCCCACCACGGCGATCAGGATGTACGTCGTCGTCAGGGCGCCCGGGTCGACGCGGAAGTCACCGGTCGGCCAGACACCGAACAGCTGCAGGACACTGAGCGGATGGAAGAGGTTCCCGAGTGCGGTCTCGCTGGTCAGCGGGGACGACGTCGGCGGCACGAGCCCGCCCGGGATGATCACGGGTAGGCACATGACGACGACCGCCGCAGCGAAGAGTCCAGCGCGAATCGCCACCTTCCGCCCATCCATCACGCGGGCGAAGACGACGAGGACCACGGCCAGCAGCGGTGCCAGCCAGACTCCCCCGCCGCCGCTGAGGACCGCGATCAATGCCGCGCTCATGACCGCGAGCGGCACCAGCGGGCGCGGCGTGTCCCATTCACGGATGGCGAACGCCGCCATCCCCGCGATGGAGACGACGAGCGCCGCGGCGGCCATCTCCTTGATGCCGCCCCAGAGGTAGTAGCCGAACAACAGCGCGGACTGCGCCCCCAGGAACGCGGCCAACGCCCGAAGCCGGGGCGAGGTGACCAACGGCTCCGCGACCGACCAGGCGCCAAGCGCCAGCAATGCGCCCATGTAGGCCATGTACGGCTGGATCACCCAGGCGACGTCCTGCCCGACCAGCTCGCGGCCGACGCCCAGCGGCAGGAAGACCCCAACCGGATAGCCCGCGCCGAGGTTGAACGCGAGGGTCGCCTCGTAGGTCGACGGAGGCAGCCCGGACAGGCTGCGGCCGTGGTCCATGACACGGTCGGTCAACGCCATCCAGGTGGCCGTGTCGTCGAGCTTGATGTAGCCCGCGAACGTCGCCTGCCCGGAGAGCACGATCGGTGCCGCGTACATCGCGAAGACGGCCACCGCGGCGGCGATCGCCCACCAGGCGAACGCTCGATCGAGTGCCGGAATCGAGAGCCCGAACCCCAGCACCGCGAGCGCCAGCGTCACCGGTGTCGTCAGCTCGGCGAGGCCCCCGTCCAGCGTCAGGAACTGGTCCACGACGATGATCAGCGCGAGACCGGTGGCGGGGACGAGCACGCCCGGAAGGTCGATCCCAGAGATCCGCTCGACCAGCAGCCCGCAGCCCAGCGCCAGTACCGTCAGGACCAGGGGGAACAGGAACCAGGTGATGAAGAGCGTCAACGGGGGCGGCCGCCCCAGCCCCCGCGGTGGGGCTTCATCGGTTGGCTAGCCCCAGATCCTGGGCGTACTGGTCGCGATACTCCTGGCGTTTGTCGAGCACCTCCTCGACGTAGGCGCGCGTCTCTGGAAACCGGATGTCGTCGAGTGCCAGACCGGACGCTCCCCATCGGTCGACGTTTCCCGTCCCCGCGTTGTAGGCCGCGAGTGCCGCTACCTCGTTGCCGTCGTAGCGATCGAGCAGATACCGCAGGTAGTAGGAGCCGTAGCGGATGTTGATCTCGGGGTCCGAGAGATCGGAGGTGACGAAGCTGGTCCCGCCGCTCAGGTGCTCGATCACCTGCGCGGTCTCCGGCGTGATCTGCATGAGTCCGAGCGCCCCCGCGTGAGACTCCTGGTCTCGGAACCGCGACTCCGCGTAGATGACGGCGGCGATCATGGCCGGATCCAGGTTCTTCTCCGCGGCCTGCTGCCGGATGATGTCGTCATGCTGAAGCGGCAGCGTGAGCTCTCGGATCGCCTTCTGGACGTCGATGCGGCTGATGCCGATCGCGAGACCAACGCCGAGAAGGGCCGCGACGGCGATCCAGCCCCAACGCCGGCGACGGCTCTGCCCTCGCGCCGGACGGCGGCGGGGGCGAGTTGCCGACCTCGCCGGGCTCATCGCGGCGCGCCGGGTGGTCGCCTGAGAAGCTCCATCAGCGCCGATACCTGGCGCTCGAGCTCCTCGAGCGACCCGTCGTTGGCGATGACATAGTCCGCTCGGGAGGCCTTCTCGATCTGGGGAAGCTGGCGGCCGGTTCGCGCCTCGAGCATCTCCGTCCCCCGCAGACCGGCCCGGGCGGCCCTCGTCTCATCGTCGGCGACGACCGCCACCGTGGCATCGAACGCATCCTCCATGGAAGTCTCGAAGAGAAGCGGAACCTCCACGACCGCGAGCTCGACCCCCGGCTCCAGAGCCGTGCGCCACTCCCCGACCCGCTCGCCGACCAACGGATGCAGGAGTGACTCGAGCCACGCCAACTCCTCGGTTGAGTCGAAGACGATCGCGCCGACCTGGCCGCGATCGACGGTGCCCGCCGCAACCACCTCCTCGCCCCAGCGCTCGAGCAACTGGTCGCGGACCTGCGGATCCTCCAGCAGCTCGTGGACGACGGTGTCACTCGAGAGCGTCGCGGCACTGAGCCGGCCGAATGCTGCGAGCGCCTCCGACTTTCCGGCGGCGATTCCTCCCGTCAGTCCGACAAATGTTGGTGGTGAGGGGGCGTCAGCCCCCGAAGCTGGCTGGTGCCGTTGCGGGTTCTTTGATGAGGGGGCGTCGGCCCCCGAAACTGGCTGGTGCCGTTCCGGGGGGGCGGCGATGACTACTCCCTGCCGGCCTCGTCCTCGGCGGGCCCGGGCTGGGATTCGCCCTCGGCCTCGGGCGGCGCCTCGGGGAAGACCTCCTCGGAGACGTCCAGATCCGGAACGTCCTCGGGGGCTGCCTCCTGGGTCGCCTCGCCGGTCAACTCGGGAGGCATGAGGTCGCGCAACGGGAGGTTCTGCGACTCCGCGCGCTTGATGGAGAGCGATATGCGCCGCCGGCTCTCGTCGATCTCCAGGATCCGCACCCAAACCTGATCCCCGGGCGAGACGACCTCGCTCGGATTCTCGACGTGATGCTCGGCGAGCTCGGAGATGTGGACCAGGCCCTCGACGCCCGGGACGATCTCGACGAAGGCGCCGAACGCGACGACCTTGGTCACCTTCCCCTCGAGCGCATCGCCGGGCTTGTATTCGTCCAACACCCGGCGCCACGGGTCCTCCTGCGTCTGCTTGAGGCCGAGTGAGATGCGCTGCCGCTCGCGGTCGATGTCGAGCACCTTGACCCGCACGGTCTCCCCGACGGACAGCACCTCGGACGGGTGATTGACATGGCTCCAGGAGAGCTCGGAGATGTGGATCAGGCCGTCGATTCCCTCGAGATCGACGAACGCACCAAAGTCGACGATGTTGGAGATCTTGCCCTCGACCACCATGCCGGGCTGCAGGCGGCCCAGAATCTGCTCCCGGACCTCCTTGCGCTCCTCCTCCAGCACGGCGCGGCGGGAGAGCACGACATTGTTGCGGCTGCGGTTGAGCTCGATCACCTTGGTCTCGAGGGCCTGCCCCTTGAACTCGTCCAGATTGTGGACGCGGCGGATGTCCACCAGGGATGCCGGCAGAAAGCCGCGCACGCCGAGGTCGAGGATCAGCCCGCCCTTGACCACCTCGATCACGGTCCCCTCGACCGGCTCGCCGGATTCGGCCGCTGCTTCGATCTTGCGCCAAGCCTTCTCGAACCTCGCGCGCTTCTTCGACAGGACGAGGCGCCCCTCCTGGTCCTCCTTGGTGAGCACGAGGGCGTCGACGTGCTCGCCCAGAGCTACCTCCTCGGCGGGGTCGACGGAGCGGCGGATCGACAGCTCGGTCGACGGGATGACGCCCTCGGACTTGTAGCCGATGTCGACCAGGACCTCGTCCTTGTCGATGCGGACGACCTCGCCGCTCACGACATCGCCCTCCTGGAAGGGCTTGATCGTGGCGTCGTAGTTGGGAACCAGCTTCCCGTCGACCTCGATCATCAGGTTGTTATCGCCCGCGGGCGGCGCCTCGGTGGCCGGGCTTGCAGCAGGCTCGGTCGTCGTATCGGTCGCGGACACGGCGGCTAATCATAGAGACGACTGGCCCGAGGTCCGTCGAGAAACGCCCGCCGGACCCCTAGTACTCTCGAACCCAGTGGCGCAGCGAAGCACCAAGCGCGGGCCTCGGCGAACGCCTCTGGGCGGCGACGCCGACGTCCTCGTCTGCGGGGCGAGCTTCGCGGGGCTCGCGGTCGCTCGCGAGCTCGCCGGTGCGGGCGCGAGCGTCCTCATCCTCGACCGCTACGACATCGGGGAGCGCCAGACGTCCGCATGCGCCGCGCCGACCGGGTGGCTGGAGGCGATGGGCACCGCCGCGGCGATCCGCCAGACGTTCCCCGAGCTGGTCATCCATACGCCCCACATCACCACCCGCATGGCGCTGCCGTGGACCTTCTCGACGTTCGACTACCGGACGCTCTGTGCCTTGATGTTCGAGCAGTCCGATGCCGGCTTCGAGACCGCGACGGTCCACGGACGCACAGGGACGACCGTCCACACGGACCGCGGCGACCTGTGCGCCCCCTTCGTGGTCGACTGCCTGGGCTGGCGGCGGGTTCTCGGCTCGTCCGGGTACCAGCCTCCGGACGCACCGCTCTCGCGCGGCCTCGAGGTACATCCCGGCGGCGCCTCCGACGACCTCGAGATCTGGATCGATCGCGGCTACGTACCGGCCGGCTACGCCTGGAGCTTTCCCGCGAGCGAGGAGGTTCGCGTTGGCGTCGGGTCGTTCGAGCCGAGATTCCACGTCAAGGAGCCGACCGTCCGCCTCGCCGACGATCTCGAGCGCCATGCGGTCAGGTACCAGGGCAACTGGATCCCGCACCGCCTCCGCCGGGCGACCGAGGACGGCGTCTTCTTCGTCGGAGACTCGGCGGGGCACTGCCTACCGCTCACCGCGGAGGGGATCCGGACCGCCTTCTACTTCGGCATCGCCTGCGGGCGCGAGGTGCGGCGCGCGCTCGCCGGCCGCGTCACGCGACGCGAGGCGCTCGAGCGATACGGCGCGTTTTCGGACCGCCACCTATGGCACTTCACGTGGCTCCTGCGCGTCCAGCGCCTGATCCCCAGGGTGCCGCCGCGCATACTCGGGGCGGCGCTTCGCGCCATGACCCTCGACGCATTCGTCCGCTGGTCGTTCACCCACTACCTGCGGATCGCCCACCCCGCGTATGCGCTCGCGCTCAGCGGACGACGAGATACGTCCCAGCCATCAGGAGCACGACTCCCGCGACCCGAGAGGCGCTCAGCGGAGTCCGCTCCAGCCCCAGCACGCCAAGGCGGTCGATGAGGACCGACACCGCCAGCTGGCCGGTGATCGTCGCGGCCGCGACCCCGCCCGCGCCGATCGAGCGGACCGTGATCAGCGCCGTGGTGACGTATACGGCGCCGAGCACGCCTCCGACCAGGTAATACCAGCGCACGTCAAATGTGGATGCGAGGCCGCCGGCCTCGCCGCTCGCCGCGACGACCACCGCCAGCGCCAGCGTGCCGATGGTGAACGAGACGAGCGCCGCCGCGATGCTGCCTGTCGCACGCCCGAGGCCTGCGTTGATGGGAGCCTGCAGGGCGAGGATGCCTCCCACGATGGCGGTCAGCACGACGGCGAGCCCGCGGTCCATCGGCGCGATCCTACTGATCGCCCGCCGGTGCATCGACAGGCGTCCAGGGCTTGAACGGGAGCGGGCGCTCGTCCGTATCCCCAAGGTGAGAGTCATCGTCGGGTGCCCGCTGGAGGCGCTCGGTGACCTCAGCGCAACGGCCGACGAACAACAAGCGGGGATGGATGAGGGGCAGCGCGACCAACGGACGTAATCGCCTGGTAGCTGTGGCAATGCGCAGTCAGCCGGATTCACGGCTGGTCGGCTTGGTCAGGGAGGGGCATGAGCTGGCGTTCGAGGAGATCGTGCGGCGCTACCGGTCCTCGCTCGTGGCCTTCGCCGGCGCGATCGTGCCACGCGACGGCGCCGAGGATGTCGTCCAGGAGGCCCTGACCAAGGCGCACGGTGCGCTCGGACGTGGTCAAGCGGAGATCAATCTCAGGCCGTGGCTGTACACCATCGTTCGCAATCGAGCCCTCAACGCCCTGCGGGACGAGCCCGTCCACGACCATCTCGACGAGAACTTCGACGGCGTGCCGCAACCGCCCGAGGTGGCGGCGCGACGCGAGGAGCTGGCCGCGTTGATCGCCGGCGTCCGGAGCCTGCCCGGCCCCCAGCGGGAGGCGATCCTGAAGCGCGAGTTGGAAGGGCGAAGCCATGATGAGATCGCCGCCTCCCTCGGCACCAGCCCTGGAGCCGTGCGCGGGCTGATCTACAGGGCGCGGACCGCGCTCCGGGACGGCGTCGGCCTCCTGATCCCGCTGCCGGTGCTCCGAGCGGTGCTCGGCTCAGGACCAGTCGGTTCCGAGGCGGCGGGGGCTGGAGGAGCGGCCGCAGCCGGCCTCGCTGCAGGGGGCGGTGGAGTCGCGATGAAGGCCGGAGCGACCCTCGGTGTCGCGATCATCGCCGTCGGATCGGGAATCGCGATCGAGCACCGAGGCTCGAGATCCGATGAGACACAGGCCGCGGGCGCCGGTCCCGCTCGCTCGGGCGCCCTCGCGGCGGGACCCGGTTCGGCGCGCGCGGGCGGTGGACGCTCACTCCTCGCCGCCGACACCGAGCGCGGTGGCTCGCGATCAGGCTCGGGCGGCGGCGGCGAGAACAGCGGCCCGGGCTCTTCGAGCGGGCCAGGCTCCTCGAGCGGCCCGGGCTCGGGCGGAGGCTCCGGTCACGACTCCTCCGGGGAGGGGTCGGGCTCCGGCGGTGACGGCCGCGCGGGATCGAGCGGCAGCGGGTCGAGCGGCAGCGGCGTGAGCGGCAGCGGGTCGAGCGGCAGCGGGTCGAGCGGCAGCGGGTCGAGCGGCAGCGGCTCCAGTGGCAGCGGCGTGAGCGGGAGCGGGTCGAGCGGCAGCGGCGTGAGCGGGAGCGGGTCGAGCGGCA